>Ga0265299_10000506_pt1 | contig 48380 bp, 55 predicted proteins | sample AusTroGonzalo_MG_4_FD_193485 | JGI IMG/M metagenome (GOLD analysis project Ga0265299, IMG submission 193485) | Bovine rumen microbial communities from tropical cattle in Woodstock, Queensland, Australia - Gonzalo_02 | ecosystem: Host-associated > Mammals > Digestive system > Stomach > Rumen ...
ACGCGCGAAGGAGCAGGCCGAAGAACTGCTGCGCGAGAGTAACCGCAAGATAGAAAACGCCATCCGCGAGATTCGCGAACAGCAGGCCGAGAAAGAGGCGGCCCGACGCGTCCGCGAAGAGCTGAACGCTTTCAAGGAAGAGGTGGCCGAGATTGACACCCGTGAGAACGACGAGCTCATAGCCCGCAAGATTCGCCAGATACAGGAACGCAAGGAACGCCGTGAGAAGCGCAAAGCCGAGAAGGCCGAGAAGAAAGGCCAGACGGCAGCTGCCCCACTCAAGCCCGCACCTAAAGAAGAACGGCCTATCGTGGCCGGCGATACTGTCCGTATCAAGGGCCTGCAGAGCATCGGCACCGTCGAGAGCATCGACGGCAAGATGGCCACCATCATCTTTGGCGGCATGAAGACCAAGATGCGTGCAGAGCGACTGGAACACGCCGAAGCGCCCAAGGCCGAGAAGAGCAAGGCCGAGGAGCGCAACGCCAACATCGTAGGCGCCTACGGCAGCATCTCCAACGACACGCGCAACGTCATCGACAACCGCAAACAGAACTTCCACCAGGATATTGACGTGCGCGGCATGCGTGGCGACGAGGCTATCAACGCCGTCACCTACTTCATCGACGACGCCATTCTCGTAGGTATGTCGCGAGTCCGCATTCTGCACGGCACCGGCACTGGCATTCTGCGCCAGCTGATACGCCAATATCTGGCTACGGTACCCAATGTCAGCCACTTCCGCGACGAGCACGTTCAGTTTGGCGGAGCAGGAATTACTGTGGTCGATTTGGAATAGGAAATGCCCTAAAACAAACGGCTCTCACGCATGTCAATAAAGCCGTGTGCGTGCACAACAATTCTTAAAAAATACAAAAAAATTTGGTCAACTGCTAGAAACTTCATAACTTTGTCGGCAAATTCTAAAGGATTACGCAGTTTACTCGTGATGAGAAGCGCTGCAGAAAGTATAGAGTTATGAGGAAATTAATAATGATTGTAAGTATGAACATGGTGGTACTTACGCTCTGCGCAAAGACGCCAAAGTTCAACTGGAATCCAGTGATGGATGCGATTATTCAAGTAGAAAGTGAAGGAAATCCCAACGCCGTGAGTGGGAACTCGGTAGGCGCGATGCAGATTACTCCGATACTCGTGAAGGATTGCAACGACATCCTGAAAAGACAGAAGAGTAAGAAGCGCTTCACACTGGCCGACCGCTACAGCGTCGAAAAGTCGAAGGAGATGTTCCTGTTAATTCAAGCGCATTACAACCCCACCAACAACATTGAAAAGGCTATACGCCTTTGGAACGGGGGTAACAACTACAGCGTACGAGCTACGAACCGTTACTACAAGAAGGTGATGCGCAACATGAGCAAGAATTAAATTCTATTTGCAAGACTGATACAAATCCGACCGCTCCAAACGGTTGGATTTTTTCGTTAATAGAACCACAGATCTCGCAGACAGCGCAGATGGTTCGCAATCGGCTTTGCCGCTTCGCTTGCGAAGAACGTCGACCGGGAGCACGTGAAGAATACTGCTTCCGCATAACGAAAGAAGCCCAAGTCGTACGACTTGAGCTTCATGAGTTGCGGAGGCAGGATTTGTATAAACACGTGGATAGCAATCGGTTACGCACATTTATACTGTTATTTTTTTAACTTTAAGTCTGTATTACGTAGGGAGTCTGTCAAAAGTATGTATGGACATACATAAGACAATTATCATTGTTGCAACTGCGTCCGAGTTGCGGATAACACGAATAAGTACCGGATTATTTGACACTATCAGCAAACAGCCTGTCGGTAAGCTTATCAATGCGCTTACGCTGTTCCTCGATAGTGTGTTGTTGGTCGGAAATAACTTTCAAGAGCCTCTTGGCATCCTGGTCTTCCATTTCATGCGATGTGGACTGCCCCATGAGAAGCCAGTTGGCATCGCACCACGGCTGATTGACAGCCTTGATGATGGCGACCATCAAATCATATCCTGGCTTATTTTCTCTTTGCAGGAGATTTCTGAGCGTACTGTCAGGCACGCCGCATTTTCGGGCAAAGGTAGCTACCGTATGCCCCTCATGCTCTATTGCATACTTGATGCGGTCATGTATAGTCGATAATTCGCTCATATTTTTATTAAATAGCGTTAAATTATATCTCATATCAGAAAATATTCGCTGAAATGTATTGGAATATTTCTGAAATGTATTATCTTTGCACCGAGAATTTATATTTCTGCTACAAAATTAGCAAATTTCGCCTAAACAACAAAAGTTTTAACGAAAAAATTAAGGAAAATGGTATTTAGTGACTACATGAACAACCTGTCTCCTAAGACCGGGATGAGTGAGCGCCGGACAATGATTAAGAAAATTGCAGAGGTGACTTGCAAAAACGAAACAGCTGTATACGCCTGGATTAATGGCGAGCGTGAGCCGGATATGCTCACAAAGAAAACCATCAGCGGATTGCTGAACATTCCTGTCGAGGAGTTATTTCCAAAGAAAAGATAAAATAGAGAAATGGAAAAGCTGACCAATATAGAATTCTTCAAGACACCAGATGGCGACGTGATGTACAAGCGACAGAACGGTCCTGTAAAGGAACTCAGTGAGCACGATCGCGAGCTGGTCTGCAATCTTCTTTCGCTTATTCGCACCCGCTACTCAGAGGCTTTTTCCGCCCTGAGTGACCTGTATAGCCGGAGCGAGCGGAACCGCGCCTGGTATGAGTTCCAGATGGTTAGCCGCTTTATCCGCTGCAACCTTGGCGACTACGACACCAACAGCATTGATATTGATGCGGACGGAATACTTCACATTGAGCAGATGAAATGTCCGCTGATGGGTTCTGATGACTGTCGCTGGGAAGGTGTTATCTGTCACCCCACCCTATCGACGGGGCTCACAACCCGCGAGCTGGAGGTACTGCCGTTGCTGGCCGAAGGTCTGCAGAGCTACGAAATTGCCGAACGGCTATGTATCTCGAAAAACACCGTTGACCGTCATCGCCAGAACATTTTGGCAAAACTTGGAAAACGATCGACGGCAGAGTTGGCGGCTTACTATCATAGTCAGATTAAACCTCATTCCTAGGAGTGCTTGCGGAAACCTGTCCTGGAATTGTGCCTGGGGTACGTAGGATGACAGCCCGGAAAGACGGGCACCCATACGGCGGGCGGTTTTTCTGTCCCAAGGTGCATTTGGTCAGACCCGACCGTCCGCCGGTTTTACAGAAACGATAGAAAACTAAAACTATATGAATAAAAAACATACATGCGTTGAGCCTGAGGAGCCTCGGAAAAGCCTAGGAAACCTGGCAGCAGGGAGTGGATTACTTCCCCTCCCCTGCTGCTTTAAGGATACACCCGTTGATGAAGTCTGCGCGCTGATTCCTCGGGATGGCTTCGATGATGGCCACTACCTCCTCAGTGGCATTGAAGAAGCATGTCTTGGCGTACTTCTTCTTGCGGCCTGCGCCTTCGCGGGCCCCGCCCCAGTTCTCATTTTTCTTCTCATTCTCTTGCATAATTCGGAATATTTTTATATTTTTGCACCGAAAGCCCGAAGGTGGGAGGGTTCCCCCTCCCTTTGGTCGTCAAATCCAGATTTTCAATCTGATTTTGATTTTCCAAATCCTAAAGAAAATTGCGGTTTCCATAAGGCCTTTGGGTTTTCGTTTTTCCTACTCTTTTCAAGATTTTCGGATTCCTCTGTTTGTCTCTCATTGACGTTACAAAGGTACGAAAATCTTTTGAAACTACCAATTTTTTTCAAGATTAGTTTTTGTCAAATCTTGCAAATATTATGCGAGGCAAAGGTTAGAGTGATATGAATCTCAGACAAGCTTACACACAATGGGCTGCAATGCCAGAGAACACAGCTCTGGCTGCGAAGAACCGGAACGCTGCGGACGCTGTGTTATTGAAAAAGTACGGCGATAATGATGTGCGCGAATTCACGAGTTTCTTCGTTGGCAAGCTGATGAAGGAGTGCAAGGAACTACAGCCGCTAAAGACGAAGGCCGCTTCAATTCTGACTCACGTGCTGACCTACTGTAGCGTGAAAGGCGAATGTGTGCGACCTGATTTCGACTATAATATCGCCAGCCCAGAGACTCCTACCACAGAAAAGGCAGCTCAAGGTAGCGAGAACGCACCAGGGAGGGAATCTGACGACTATTCCCCAGAACCTCCTTCGGAGCGAAACGAGTCTGGACAGTTCACGAAAGGCATGAAGCCATGGAACAGTGGCCATGTAGGCTACTTCGGCGGCGGCCGTCCAGCGATTTCCGTCAGCCAGATCCATCCTGAGACACTGGAGGTGGTGGCCCACTTTGAAAGTGTAGCATCTGCAGGACGCGAAACCGGAATCAAAAACATAAAGAGAGCCGTCGATGACCACAAGATGAGTGGCGGCTATTACTGGTGCCGACAAGGTGAGGAAGAATGTTTCAAACCAGGATATAAGTTTGGTCCACAAACTCGGAAATGGAGCCGCAAGAAAAGTTTCAAGAAACAAGACACGAAAAAAGCTCTACCAAAACCTACACTCTCAGAAACCCAGAGAAGCAAAGCCCTGAGAGTCCAGTCCAATGATAAGTTGACGCCGGAGAGGGAGGATGTGACACTGTGCCAAAAAGGCATGGTTCGTGGCCAGCGCGTCCCCCTCTCCTCTTTTTCCGACGAGGAGTTGAAGGAGGAACTGAGGAGTCGCGGTTGGCGCGGTTCCCTGTACCAAAGAATGGATTTCTAAAAACTATTAAATATGAAGAAAACAGATTTCGAGAAGGCTATCGAGGCCTTGGGCGTACACGAACTGGAGATAACAAAGATTTCCCACCAGCTCAACGGTGGCGTGGCTGCCGTCTACGCACGGATGGGAGTACTGACGTTTCTGAAATGGGACGATACAGGACGCGGTTTTCGCTTCGACATTGACGAGGGCATGGAGGGCTGTATCACCGACCAGCGTCCTGAGTATCTGGACTACCACCGAGATAACGGTTTTGACTTGACATTTGCATAGATTATGAAAGTATACATCAGTGGTAAAATCGGCGAGGAGGTCGTCAGCGAGGCCACCCGTCAGAAGTTCGCCAGGGCGGAAGCCATGCTGAAGGCGAAAGGATATGAGGTATTCAATCCTACGGACGAAAGATGGCAGCAAACGTTGTGGCGCGAATATAACAACGACAGTTGCGTGAAGAGTCCGTTCCTGCAGGGGGAGTTCCCTGACTTCCACACCTACGCCCTGCTGCGCGACTTGACGGTGCTATCCACAGAGGATGCTGTCTATTTCCTTGATGATTGGGATAGGTCGCCAGGTGCCGGTTCAGAACACTCTTTCGCCATGGCCATCGGCAAGAAGCTGCTCTGGCAGCGTCTCGAGGATGCGCAGGTATTCCGCGATGATAACGAACCCCCCGAAGAAGTTTGGCTGCCATTATGAAGACAAAAACCATCGTCTGGCGCCCGCACAGCGAGCAGCCTGTATATGAGCCTGGCGGCGACAACCGCCTGATTCTCTGCCTGAACATGCAGCGAATGAGATTTGGTGCGATGGAAGGACTGAATATCACCTATGAGAGACTGAACCCCGACGGCAGCATCAACAATTGCGCCGACACATGGCACAATGCAAAATGGCTGAAAAAGGCTGCCATCAAATGGGAAAATCTCTGCAAGGATACTTGGTGGACTTATGCAAAAGATATTATACCCGAAGGAATATGAAAGAACCCAAATACATCGTTACCGCCGTAAACAATCTCACAGGCGAGCGCGAGGCAATCTCGAGGCCTCACAGTCGTTGGAAGACCGAGGAGCTGCTCACCAGGGCCCGTCGCAATCACGTCAAGCACCCTCAGCATGCCTGTTATAGTCTGCTCCGGATGGAACTGGCCGTGCCCCCCCCCCTGATTTCGACCACCACAAAGTGTAACGATTGTAAATCTGTACATGACAACGTGTACTTTTCCATTCCGGCATAGCTCTCTATATTTGCAAACAGAAAGAAAAGAAATGACTATAATATGATTGACAGACAGCGTGTGATGGACGAGACCAGACAAGGTCTCGACATTCTTCTCGACCTCTACCCGCAAGCAAAAAACTGCGTGGAAGGCAGCAGCAAGCAGTTCAAGATGCGACTCTCCGAAAAAACGGCATCAGCGACAATTCGCAAGAACAAGTCCAACTTATGGGTGGTTCACGATTTTGGTGGTGATGACGAGGACTTGAACGCCATTGACGCATGGATGCGTGTTCATGGCTGGGACCGAAGCCGGTTCGGTGCTGCCGTGTTGGCCATCGCCCAGGAGTATGGTATTCGTGACGAACTATCGCCAGACAAGAACTTCGCACGCGTTCAGGAACGCGCCGCTAAAGAAGACGAAGTGGAGGGACAATGGTACTACGAGATACGCGAGTTTACAGATCGCGAACTGAAGATTCTCGGTCCCATGGTAACGCGCGACGTCTGTGAGCGTTACCACTGGCATGCTTTGGAGTGGCTCGGAAAAGTAAAAGACCGTCGCATCAAGGAGTTCCACTCCAACGAATCGTTCCCGATTTTCCTCCGAGAATGTTTCGTTGACAAGCCGGAAGCAGGCAAGCCAGACCGTTTCTATAAGGTATATCGTCCTTACGAGCCGGATAAGAAATGGCGTTTCATGTATTTTCCCGAGGGTGCCAAGCCAGCCAACTACATCAACGGCTTGGCCGAATTGCGCAAGGCTCATGAACATCTAAATAAACAACAGAGCGACGAGCACGATGACTGGCAGACAAAGAAGCTCTGCGATATTCCACGCCCAGGAATCGACCGTGGCGTACAGCGCTATTACCGCGCCGTACTCTGCAGCGGCGAGCGCGATGCCCTCTGCGTGGCCGCGCGTGGCGACTGTCCCGTTTGGCTCAACTCAGAGACCGCACGTCTCGACCAGCAGGACTATATGACCATCATCCGCTACGCTGGCGAACTGGTGAACATCCCAGACCTCGACCAGACTGGCATAACCCGAGGCTCGGCACAGGCACTGAAGTATATGGAGATGAAGACGTGCTGGCTGCCGGAGAGTCTGAAGGACATGAAGGATAATCGCGGACGGCCCTCCAAGGATTTTCGAGACTGGTGCCAGTACTTTCCCACCATGGCCGACTACTACGACCTAATGGACCGGGCCGTCGAGGCGAAGTTCTGGACGACAACCACCAACCAGAAGACAGGTGACCGCAGACATAAGATAGATGCGACATGCCTGCATCAATTTCTCCGGCTCCACGGATTCGCCATCTTACGCGATGACAGCGATGCCGAGCCACAGCTGGTCAGAATTAAGGATAACATTGTCTACCGGAAGCGTCCACGCGACGTACGCGATTTTGTGCGTCTTTGGGCTATGGGCGCAAAAGATCCTGACTGTCCGACGGAGACACTTCGCCAAGATACGCTTATCCGTCTGGAGCATGGCGTCAGGAATCTCATCCTCACCGACGTGGCTTTCACAACAGCTTACCTATCAGCACTGACCACCGTCGACCCGGACTTTACCAGCTACACCGTTACAACACAGGACTTCTATTTCCGCAACGGACTTGTACACTGCCATGGCGAAGATTATGAGCTGCACCTCTACCGAGACCACTCACTTGACACCTGTGTCTGGAGCCCGACCGTCATACCTCATGACTTCCGTAAGCTGCCGTCCATGTTCCACGTTGAATGGATACCTGGTGAGACCATGAGCGATGGACAGACACCGAGGTTCCGTTTGGAAGTGCTCGATACCAAAAGTTCTCATCTTTTCGGCTACCTCATCAATACTTCGCGCCTCTATTGGCGCCAAGAGATCGAGGAACAGTTTCATGGCAGCCCTGACGCCCAGCGTGCCTACATGGAACTGCACCCATTCGAGATTGCCGGAGAAGGTCTGACAGACCAACAGCGCGAGGAACAGGCCCAGTGCCTGGTTAACAAGATCTTCACTCTTGGTTACTTGCTACATGCTTATAAGTCCCCATCGCGCACTTGGGCGGCTTTCCTGATGGACAACCGCATTGCAGAAACCAACGAGGCCAATGGACGTAGCGGTAAGTCGTTCTTCACTGAGGCATTAAAGCAGCTGCTTCATCTCGACATCACTACTCTCGATGGCAAGGTACTCGATTTACAGAAGGATACACACGCCCTTTCGGATGTAACAAGATATACCCGCATGGTGCGTGTCGAGGACATCAACCAATACACCAGTATCAAGGACTTCTACAACCTCATCAGCGGCGACATGCGCGTCAACCCGAAAGGCCTCACACCATTCACCATTCCCTTCAGCGAGTCACCAAAGTTCCTCTTCTCGACCAACTATGTGCCTGGCGACTTCGACGCATCGAGCGACGCACGTATGCTCTATGTGACATTCTCAGACTATTACCATCAGCGCACGGCTGAGAATCCGTTCAACTACCAGGAAAGCCGTACTATCTTCGACGACTTCCAGAAAAACCTCTTCGGTTCGTTCTACTCCGAGGATGAATGGAACGCCGACCTGAACCTGCTCATGCAGTGCGAGCAGTTCTATCTTTCACTGGCCATGAAGCCTGTGAAGATTCTGCCACCGATGCAGGACATCATTCAACGTAAACTGAAGACTGAGATGGGACCGCAGTTCGAGGAGTGGGCATCGACCTTCTTTGCTGCCGGAGGTCCCAACGTAAACCGGCAGTTGGTGCGTAAGAGTGTTTACGAGACCTATCTGAAGGACTGTCCGGGCGTGAAAGACAGCATACGCCGCTTTGGAGTCCGTCTGAAAGCATTTTCGAAATGGGCCTCCTGGATTTATGCTATGAACCCGAAAGACCTGCTCAACACGCAGGGACGTAACATTCAGAACTCGCGCGACCAGTCCACTGGCGAACTTATCCAGCTGGAGATGATTCATCTGCGCACCGTCGATGAGGAGAAGCGCCTGAAACAGCAGATGCAGGACATCTGGGGCGATGAAGCCAAATAACATTTCTTTTCTTTAGCCTGCTTAGGTTGTTGCGCGGCAGCCACTGGCATCCATCATACGGATGCGGTGGCCGCCTTTCGTGTATCCCTAACGCCCGGAATGTCGACTCACCCCTCCCCTTTCCCCCCTCTCTGAATTTGCATTTCCTTTGTATATCTGTATATTCCAATTCGCGAAACGTTAAAAACCCTTGTGTTTATCGGCATTTTAACCATTTTTTTTGTATACAAATATACATTTCCGTTTTGTATTTTAGAAAGTATTTTTGTATATCTGTATAATAAAGGTTAAGAGGCTATTTACAAGTTTTAACGCAAGGTATAGCCATTTCGGACGAAATACAGGTCGAAAAGGCAGATACAAACCTGTTTACGGAACAGATTGTATTTTTCCGTCACTCTGAGATGCCGATAAACAGGGCGTTTCAGACAATCAGTCACATAAAATACAGAAAATACAGAAAAAAAGCCTTAAAAACGGTCAATCGAGAAAAAACATTTAATATCATACTTTTCAGTGAATATTTATCTATTTTCCGATAAAATTATTATCTTTGCAGCGATGAAAGCTAAAAACCTGGAGAAACAACCGCAACAGCGCCGTACATGCCGTATCAGCGTACCAGACTATCTGGCACGTTACGCCAGATATAAGTTCGATATGGATTCGCAGACCGGCGGCATCCGCATCCCCGACTCTTTCGACTTATACGACTGTGTATGGAAAGCTATGGCCAAGTGGCCTGTAGAACACACTTGGCTAGGACTTCAAAGGCGTGCAGATGCTCCTGACGGGAATCTGCTCATCCATCTTCCATGTCGTCGTAAACCGGTGAACGGATTACGTAAGAATCCTTGTTACTGGAACTATATATCACCAAGGGCAGCGTACATTATTATATGTGAGCTTCGCAAACTTTTCAATAAAGACCTCTACGATTACGTAGACAGCAAAACAAATAACGTGACTCGCGTGGCCGCCGTTCGCCAGTTCTGCCATGACCGTGACCTGGGAATCGATGCGGAGGATGCTCTATTGAAAAACTTGCAGCGGCGCGACCGTAAAAAACATTTAATTCTTAATCTTTCCAAAAATCTCGGAAAATAAAGTTAAATACACGTGGCTCTAAATCGACACTATTTGGATTGAGAAAAGTGTTATCACATTGCATTGTTGAACACAAGCCGCCACTCGGGCATGCACTGTTCCCCTCCAGCCTGACCTCGCCGCGAGGTCGAGGCTTCTCTATGTCTTTCGCTTTACACCTTATTTAATGTATTTTTGCGCCATAAACAACTACAAATATGGCGTTTTCGACATTATACTACACAATCCTCAACAAGCCGTTCTTCATCGACGTTCGCCGTATCGATGCTCAAGCTGTACTCATCGACAAGTTTCTGGAGCATGATTTAACAGGCATGAACGGTTCAAAGCTCAGTGGCAATACTCCCATTCCCATTGCCACCACTCCCAGCGCGTCAACGTCGGCCATCACTGCTACCACGCCCGAAGCATCGGCGTCGGTTGCCGGCAGTTTTGCCAAGGCTCCAAAAGATTCCGTGGCAATCATCTCCTTGCGAGGCGACATGATGAAGGAAGGAACCATGTGCAGCTATGGCACCGAGGAGATTGCAGCTGTTATCCGCGAGGCTGCCGACGCGACCCCAATCATCGGCATACGTCTCGATATTGACTCGGGAGGTGGTGCCGTCGACGCGATTGCACCTATGCTGGATGCAATTGCTTACAGTCAATCGAAAGGGAAGCCTGTTGTCGCCAGCTGCGACCTCTGCGCCTCAGCTGCTTACTATGTAGCCTGCCACTGTAACCGTATCATGGCCAATAACAGTCTCTCTGCAGAGTTCGGTTCCATCGGTGTGATGATGCAGTTTCCGGACTACGCCAAGTACTACGAGGAGAAGGGTATCAAGATCCACACCATCTACTCAAACCTCTCCACTTACAAAAATGCACCTTTCGAGGCGGCCCGCAAGGGTGAATATGCCAGCATCAAGACAGAACAGCTCGACCCCCTGGCCCGTCAGTTCCAAGAGGCGGTCAAGAGTCACCGTCCGAATCTCGACGAGAATATTGAAGGTATTCTTAATGGACGGATGTTCTATGCTGCCGACGCCAAGAAGCATGGACTTATCGATCAGATAGGAACAGCGGCAGAAGCAACGGAGCTCGTACGACGTCTGGCAGCTGAGATGGCTCTGAATCAATATGCAGCAAGTTTATAGTGTTACCATAAGTCGTTTTTTAATTTTTTAAGTTATGAAGAAAGAATTCAAAATGGTTGCCAACTGGGTCATGTCGGTCCTCGGCATCCAGAATTTCGCAAAAGATTCTGAAGGAAAGCTCCATCTCACTGATGAGCAGGTAGCTACCCTGAAGGAGAAGTACGGCGAGCAGTTTGTCACAGGTTTTGCAGCCGACCTGGCAAAGAGTCAGGAGAGCGACGTCGAACCGCTATCAGCAGCCGAGCGTCTGGAACTCGATGCCAGCCGTCAGGAGACGGCACGTCTGAAGGCACAGATTAAGAGCCTGCAAGATGCCGAGAAGGATTTCAAGGCCACCATCGCCAAGCTGGAGAAGCAGCCTGCTGACAGTAAGGGAAAGGAGGTCGCAGTCTCTGAGTTCGAGAAGAAGGCCATCGCTGCTGGCGTGGACCTCTCGATGAAGCACAACCGTTTCCTCGCAGACTACTTGCAGGGTAAGGTGCAGGCCGCCTATAGCGGTGACTCTACCATTGACACTCAAGAACTCAAGAAGGAATTCGGCAAATATGTCGACTCCAACCGCTTGGAGATCCTGAAGGGACTCTTCGGCCAGACAGAGTCTACCCAGTACATGTCGACGATTATCTCCGACAAGACCGAGGTGCGAGCCAACCAAGCAAGTATCATCGGTAGCGTACTACAGCAGTTCGTGCCCGTATGGACGCCCTCAGGCAAGGCCAAGTTCACGCCACTCACCATCAAGAACTTCAAGTGCAAGATTAATGTGCCCATCATTCCTTCTGACATCATGGAGGATATTCTGGGCTATATGTACGACGAACAGGCCGCTACGCTCCAGAGTATGCCGGTGGTTCGCTACATCCTCTATCAGCTCATCTTCCCGAAACTCGACGAGGAGCGCGAGCAGGCTCTGGCACAGGGTAAGTTCGTGGAGAACGAGCCTGACGGCAATGGCCAGTATACAGCATCTTCTCCTCTGGAGACCATGGACGGCTACCTCACACAGCTCACAGAGAAGTTCGTAGCCGACTATGAGCAGGCCGACCCGACCAAGCTCAGTAATATCCGCTGGCTGCAGAAGGGCATCCAGATTGATCCTTCCAAGAAGAACGTACGCACCATCATCGACGCTGCCGTCAAGGAGGTGTCCGACAAGTATCCTCTCTACGCTAAAAAGAAGATGAAGGTACATATCGACCCCGTTTTGGCCGACGCCTACCGCCGCGAGTACCTTGAAGAGTACAAGTGGCTGAAGAATCAGGACGGCACCCACAAGAACGACATTGATTTCTCGAACTTCGAGTTCGGCGAGTGCGAGGGTATGCGCAGTACCGGTTGCTTCTTCATCACACCGAAGGAGAACTTCAAGCACATCATGTCGCACAACCCGCGGAACGTCACCCTCCGCTTCCAGGAGCAGGACTACATGGTGAAGATCTTCGGAGAGTGGTGGGAAGGTGCCGGTTTCTGGATGGCCGAGGCCATCTTTGCCTATATCAGCCCCGATTTTGCAGACGTGGAGCCTATTGAGGATACTACCACTCCAAGCGAATCATCGCAGAACAACACCCCCAGCGAGTCTTCGCCGGAAGACACGCCTGAGTACACCTACACACCTGTCGACAATTCCGGCGAGGGCTACGCCGAAAAGAACCCAACCACCGAAGGATGGTACGAGAGTGATGGCAACGATGGCTACGAACTGTCTGACGACACCGAGGTAAACCAGGAGGCCACTTACTACATTCGCAGTGAGGCAGCAGGACTTTAGTTCTCTGCCCACTCTATATCAATAAATTACAAACATCAAATAAAGTAACAGATTATGGCAGAATACAGCATGGTTAGCGTGCCCAAGGAGGGCAGCAACCCCGGCATGCCTCGCGGCAAGAAGAATATCGTTATTCTCTTCGACATGGACAAGGCAACCATGGCGCGCGACGAGAAGGGTGTGAAAATCACTTCACTCACAATGGTCGGCACTGGCGTGACGCCTATCGGCCTGTTCGTCAACCAGTCATCCATCGACGCTGGCGATGAGGTGGAGGGTGATGCCTACAGCCGCGGCTTCATCCATCATTTAAACTTCGACCATCCTGGCACAGACCAGGCTATCGTCGAGTTTAAGGCCAACAATGTCAACGCCAACCTGGGCGCAATAGTCCTCGGCTGCGATGCATCGGAAACGACGGCCAAGGTCTATGGCACTCCCTGCGCTCCTCTGACGATGCAGTCTGGCAACGAGCAGGACACCAACGAGGCCCACAACAACCACTTCGAGTTGAAAACCGAGGTGCGTACGTGGCCTGTGGGAATCATCGACATCGCAGACATCCCCGCCACCGACAACGCCGCAATCAATACGTTCCTCGGACTGTCCGCAGGACTGTAGAAGGACACGGCCCTATTCAATTACTTCGCGGCCCCATCCGTTTGGATAGGGCCGCGATTTTCTTTTTATAGTCATTTTGTTAAATGATATTAATATTAATAACATTTTTGAGATTATATTTGGATATTGATATTAATATTCGTATCTTTGCATCGTGTTAATTAAGAATAAATGAAATATAATGAATTAGAGAAAAAAATCAAGAAAGTCGGCTGCTTCGATACAGGTAAACAGATGAATGGCCATCCCATCTGGCACAGTCCGAAGACCGGCAAAGATTTCAAAATGAGTAATCACGGAAGCGAAGAGGTGGCAACTGGAACTTTAAATGCAATCCTAAAGGCAGCGGGTCTAAAATGACCCGCCACCTTTTACCTATAAACGACAAAGGAAAGAAACCAATTCACACAACAAAACAAACTTTTAATTATGAGAACCGTAAAAGCTATCATCGAACGTGCCGATGACGGATCGTATAGTGTATATATGGACGCTGATGATATGAGCTATTTAATCACTGGCACTGGCGAAACAGCGGAGGGCGCCATCAAGTCCTTCCAGATTAATTACGAAGACATGAAACGCTATTATGCAGAGGAAGGAAAGGATTTTGAGGAAGTTCATTTTGTATATGAATACGACATGGCCTCATTTCTCTCCTACTATTGCAAAGCATTCTCTTTGGCCGGGCTATCTCGAATTACAGGGGTAAACCAGGGACAGTTAAGCCATTATGTGACAGGACGCCGCACCCCATCGGAAAAAACGAAAAAGAAAATTCAGTATTCCATACATTCTTTCGCAAAAGAATTGGGATCAGTAAACTTCATTTAGATAATTAGCACAACACAAAAAGCAGTTGGGATAGTCAGTAATGGCTATCCCATTTTCTTTTCGTCCTTTTGCAACCGCAAATTAACATTTACCTTTGTGGCGATAATTCACAAAAAAAACTATTATGAAGAAAAATGAAAGCAAAGCGACCGATAAATCGACTCGCAAAGTTACCACGAAACAGCAACCAGAGAACACTAAGTCCGTGGAAGCCACAACCGCTCTCGCCACCGACGAGTCATCGTCAGGTACCGCCACCCCCAGTGACGGCGAAGGATGTGAGAGCGTAACTGTAATAATCATCGCCCGCAATGAAAAGCACGGTGAACTGATGTTGCGTTCCGTGAAGAAAAACCTCATCGGCGTGGATGCCGACGTACACCTGGTGACAGGCGACAACGTAAAGAACACCGACGTCGAGACACTGCTGGCACAGATGCCGGAGGTGAAGACCGAGCGCATTGTTCTGATGACAGAAGGCGTGTTTATCCTGAACCCCTCCACCATTTTCGATATTGGAGCCCGCAAGACACCTGCCGCCAATATGCCGGCACTGATGTATAAATCGGTACTCGAACCACTACTGAAGCAGATGAAGGAAGAATTACCGTATGCTGATGTCGCAGACACATACGCCCGTGTTACACCTGAGGTAACTCCAGCCATCATCGGCAACTGGCGAAAGGACCCATGGTTACTGCCTGTAATCAGCAAGAACCCGCCACGTGAGGCCCTGGAGGAATACGGAGCTTGGAAGAAGTTCATGCACGTCAGCCCCGACTCATGGTCGCCCGACTTGGTAAAATTCCTCGAGAACCGATTTCCGGAATAACCACACGCCTATATGAGATTCTGTACACGCATTACCTTCCACCGACCGACCAGCGCTGCCACCGCTTCCATCACCACTCCCGACGTTACAACGCCATACAAACGGAAACTCCGTGACCGCTGGCCGTTCCTTAACAATCCGGCGACACCGGTGGAACTGAAGGCATTGGTAACGCAACGCATCACGTGCTATCATGAATACTCGAACTTATATTCACAACTGCGTGAATGTGAAACGATTGAGGAGTTGTCAATAACGTGTGGAAAGCTTCTTGACGCCTATCTTGACAGTCTGGCTATCGGCCGCGAACTCGACTATTACCAGCAGCACGGAAAAGTGCTCGGACGCCATCCAATGTTCAGGCACTTCCAGCAGCTGGCGCGTCTCCGCTCCAGCAGCGTCAAAGAGCTGCTGCGCGAACAGAAGAAGACCCGAGACAATATCTGGCGTGTGAACAGCGAGATTCGAAAGGGCGACAAGCCACATCTCGACATAAAACGCAGACAAAAGCTACAAGAATACGAACTTAAGCTACAGGAAATCAATCGATTATTAGGAGAATAACAAACAAGCAGATTTGAACCACCTTATTGTATGAGTAACTACGCCGAATCACATTTCCTACGTCTGCAGGACTACATCGCCGGTGGATCGCGGGGCGAGCTCAGCGATGAAGAGAGAGAATATGAGGACTTACTTTTCTCCGTAGCTGGTATCGTACGCCGCGAGGGGCGCCCGTCGGCTTTGGCATGGCTCATAGCTGACCGCAGCTGTTCGCGCCATGTGGCCGATCGCATCATCCATGAGGCCATCAATCTCTTCTATGCTACTGACCATGTACGACAGGAGGCTTGGCGTAACCTGCTTTTTGAGAAATTGCTGACGGCATCGCAAGATTGGGAGCATACTTTCATTTCTACCGACGAGGAATCAGGCGAACGTGTATGCATGGCCAAGGCTAAGGACTACGAGGCCTACGTAAAAATCATCAAGCAAGCAGCCTCACTGAAGCGACTCTCAGAAAGGGCGGATGATGATTTAGTAGGCGGTACGCATAACACGCAGATTAACATCTTTGGAACCAACGCTCAGGACATCGGCCTGCCTGCCACCGACCGACGGGCTATTATCCAGGCCGACTACTTCAAGCAACTACCCAAGAAGCATCAGCAACGCCTGGAGATGGAGATTGGGCTGAAGCCGCTCGACATAGACCAAATGCTCGACAACTCAATGGAACTGGCCAATGAAGTTACAGGAGAGTGAAGGCGTAGACCGCCGCTACATCAATCAATACGCAATGGTGGCAGCACTGACGATGCCGCAGAATTTCATCGGTATCCTCGGACGTGCCTCGGCCAAGACCACGCAGTTTCAGGCCATGCGCATACAACAGGCCGTACAGGAGTGTCCCGGAGCCCCGTTCGTCTGGGTGACAGATACCTACTCTAACCTCCACAAGAACGTAATCCCCTCCGTGCTCGAAGGTCTCCGTTTCCTCGGATGGGAAAAGGACCGCGAGTTTGTTATCGACCGACTGCCGCCTGTGGAGTGGCAACGCCAGATGTATAACGTCATCGACAAGTACAAACAAGTGATGACTTTCTGGAACGGCTTCACATTCACCTTCGTTTCCCTCGACCGCCCCAGCATTGGCGCCGGACGTTCTTATGTCGGTCTCTTCGGCGACGAGGTGAAGTACTGGCCCGAGGCCAAGTTCACAAACATTCGCAAGGCTGTGCGAGGCTACCGTGCCCGCTACGGCGACTCACCATGGTATCGCAGCCTCTCGCTCACCTCCGACATGCCCAACCCCAATCATTTGGGCGAGTACACATGGGTCATGAAGCTGGCTCGTCTAATGGATAAGGAAAAAGTCAAGCTGCTTCTGCAGACTGGTCAGGTTCTCAACGAAGCGCGTCGGCGCTACGCTTCCGCCACCGTGTCCGATGCTTCTCCGTCGGACTTCAAGAACGCAGAGCGCAACCTACGCCGGTGGGAGGAGCGTTGGAACGAGCTACGCCGTGGCACCACTCTCTTTATGGTTGCATCGACACTCATCAACGCCGACGTCCTCGGCGAAGAGTTTTTCCGGGAAGAGCTAGATGCCGGACTGGAGGGAATCGACACCAACCTGTTTTCAATCCCCCAGGAACTCACCGCCGACCAGAAATTCTATGCCACGCTCTCTGCACGCGACTTCTATCAGGACGGCACGCGCAACGACATTCTGGAGCAGCATCCCTATGGCTGGGAACAAGACTGCTCGGTACTGCGCCACCTCGATCCAAGCCGTCCCATCGACGGCGGTATGGATGACGGCAACATGAAAAGCATGGTCTTCGGACAGCAGCGCGGACGAGAGTACAGGATTCTCAAAGAAATCTACACCCTACCGCCCGACAATGAGCGACAGTTGGCAGATAAGTTCCTGGAATACTTTCGCCCCCACCCTGTGAAGCTGCTGCGACTCTACTACGACCGTGCAATGAACAACTACAAGAAAGTGGGCACCTCGGCCATACAGCGCATCAAGCAAGCCATTGAAACACGTGCCGACGGTACACGTTCGGGGTGGCGCGTACAACTCATGTCTATGGGTCAGGGCACCATCTACTCCAACACCGAGTACCAGTTCTTCTCAGCCCTCTTCGCCCGCGACCTGCAGAAACAGCTCTTCACGCTGATGATCGACACCCAGAACTGCCCGAACCTGAAGGCTGAGATGGAAAGCTGTCCCATCAAGGTGGTCGAGGACAAGCGCACCGGCCGCAAGGACATCCGCAAGGAGAAGAAGGGCGAGCGCCTGCCCGCACACCGCCTACCTCAGGAAAGTACAAACCTTACCGATGCCCTGAAATACCTCATCATGCGCAAGGAGTGGGTCAACATCTGGCAGAGCTTCGGCAAGCACACCGTCATCGACCCGAAATAGACAGGATCTCAGGTGCTTTTTGCAATCTGCAAAAGGCGAATCCGTTGGAAATACGCAAAAAAAATAGCTTTCTACGGCGCAAATAATTTTTTATTTCTCAAAAATAATCATCTGATTCGCATCTGATTCCAAAACTTTTCGTATCTTTGCAGCGGAATAATAACAAAAAGCTACAAAAGTCACAATCAATGTGTACAGTTGACAAGAAAACCATTACCCACGTGAACGATTCGATGATTCAACACGTGAAGATTAATCGTATTCCCGTGCAGAACGCTAGGGATGGTCACATAGTGATTCCTGTCCATGTGCTTGGGTCCCGCCCGTACAGGATGTCTATTGACAGGGTTAATGAGATTTATGGTCAGGCACGTCGTAGCGTGGTTGGAGCCATAGTTCCTAAGAAATAGAAATATGGCAAAGAAATACTGCAGTATATACAGCAAACTGGTAAAGGATGATGGCGATATGGTGGGACATATCGCCTATTCGTTGTATAAGGCCGAGAAGGTTCAGTATATCAAAGAACAGAAGGAGGCCATGAAGGTTGATATACTGCCTGAAGAGGTAGTCCAGGAATTTACTGCTGGTCGTGACAACCAGGCTAGCCTCGATCATTATCGGGGAATGGCTGAGACCATTCTGCAGAGATTCATCGGTGGATCCTTCGATGATATGTCTGAGCAGGTCATTTCCGAAGTAACAAACAGGCTGACACAGCACATGGATGCAAACATTACGCCCTTGCTTCCTAAAAAAGAATCAGGATGGAAAAAATTCTGGAATGGAGTACTCCAGAGCATGGTAGGCACATTCGCAATGGCATTTGTCGTATGGGGAATAGTCAGTGTGGTTAGCAAATACAATCCAGAAATGATATTCCCAACACAGGGCAGCAGTCATCAGACGGAACAGATGATAGCACCGACAACATCTTCAGACTCTGTTGCAGTCGACTTGACACCACAAAAAACCACTGTTCCAGTCAAGAAAGAAGAAAAACAATCCAAGAAATGAAAATATTTCCCGAATCGCTTGCTGGTTCGATTTCTTTTACGTATCTTTGCATCGTTCAAATTTATATCGCGACATGAAGTCGCTGCCACACGGCAGCTATTTTTGTGTCAACGACATCGTAGGTAAAGATACAGCAGCAACCGCGTCGGGGAGTGGAAACACCCCCGGAGTCCAGCGATATAGACTTGAACAGCGCGTAGTGCTGCATTTTTATTTGTTCAAATTATATCGTTATGCAAACTGTAATGGAATTCGGGCAGGTTCAGCCCTCGATGCTTCCTAATGCGGAGAGTATCGTAAAGAACTGGAAAGCGTGGTGGAACGCCCGCAGTGAGACGTTCACGGTCCTGTGCTCGACAGAGGGCGACGTGTTCACACATGGCGACGTGGCGAAGGCTCACCTCTGGCTCATCGCAGTACTCACCATCATAGGAATAGGAGGTGTGCTATGAGAACCGCCAAGACCATATGCCTAGAGATGCAGGCCGTCTCCCGACAGATGACCACCACGGCAAACACTATGCGACATTGCCACCGTCGCAACCTCGCCCGCTTCGCCGACAGATACCTGCAGCTGCTCACTGACTACAACCACCTGCTTCAGGAACACGCCGCACTGATATGTTAAGAAATTAGGATTTCTTTTACATATTAAGTGCAATCTATAAAAAAAAGAGGTATTTTTTTACATTTCATTTCCGTCCCGTGCCGTCCGTAAGGGTTGCACGGGATTTTTCGTCTATCTTTTCACCGAAAAGCACCATTTTTTGCCCCATTATGTAACGTTCAAATTCGCGAAACCCCGATAAACAGGACATTATAGATATGCAAAACAAAAAAACGCCTTTATCGACGCACGTTTGATGCCGGCCCGCCCTCAACTCGACTTGCGATTGCAAGTCCCAAGCCACGTCGGAGATGTGACGAAAAGCCATGAGCGAGGTGTCCTTTTCTTTCCACCTTATTATATGTATCTTTGTCATCAGATATGAATAAGATGATGAGCAACAAAGGAAAGATCATAGACAAAGCCGGACAGTTTTCGTTGGTCGACACTGGCACGGGAACCTACGCCATTGGCATGTCAAGCCGCTTCGGCGCGCAGTCGCTTTCGACATTCTTCGACCTCGGAGGTCGTAGTTGGGATAAGGATCCTCAGTCGGTTGGCGGCGTAAGCATCGTACCGTGGGGGCCAGACGACCAGATGCCACGCATGGTACGCGACTTGTTAGAGAAGAACAACATCGGCCCGGGTATCCTCACCCGTAAGCAGGGACTCATCTACGGCCAGGGGGTGCAGCTCTATCGCACAAAGATAGAGGATAATGAGGTTATCCAGGAGTGGACGCAGGATGAAGAGATTCAAGCGTGGCTCAACACATGGGACTACAAGCGTTACGTCCGCGAGGCTCTGACTGAGTATCTGCACCTGAGTGGCCACTTCACCAAGTATCAGTGTGCCAAGTCGGTGCGCATCGGTAAGCCATGGATTCACTCTTTGGAGTGTATCCCATCGGCTGACTGTCGGTTTGTATGGCCAGACCTACAACGCACGCCATCTCTTGACGACATCACCGAATTACTCGTAGGCGATATGGAACGCTGGCGTCAACTACAGACATTCCCGCGTTTCGACAAATGGCACCCAACAGACCATGAGGCAGCCATCCAGTACCACTCCCTACGCAGTTTCGGCCGTAACCTCTACGCCATCTCATCTTTCCACGGCTCCATTCCCTGGATGCAGGACGCCAACGATATTGCCGAGATTGTTCGGGCACTGAACGACAATGTCATTGCCGCAGCCTATATCGTACATGAGCCACAGACTTACTGGAGAGAGAAGCAGATGGCCATCGAGATGGACCACCCTGATTGGACAGACCAACAGGTAGCCAAGGAAATCAACCGCCAGCGTGACAATGTCACCCGACAAATTGCCGATGTCATGGCTGGCAAGCATAATGCGGGTAAGTTCTTTACCTGCGTCGATTTCATTGACGACCAAGGACACGAGCAGCAGTGGAAGATTGAGCCTATCGAACTCAACCTCGATAAGTACATCCAGGCACAGAAGGACATCTCACGCATGGCCGATTCAGCCACTACTTCCGCTATGGGGCTATCGCCAGCCCTCTCGAACATCATCATCGACGGCAAGAGTGACAGCGGTTCACAGATGCTCTATGCCCTGAAAATCTTCTACGGCGCCGACACAGTTATCCCTGAACAGATTGTGCTCGAAGCCCTGAACGATGCGCTGCGCATCAACTTCCCCGAAAAACGCGACCTTTTCTTCGGCTTCTATCACAAAACCATCCAAAAAGAAGACAACGTCTCTGCTGGAGACAGAATGACTAATCAGCAATGAAACAGAAACTGAGAACCATTGAGATTCCCGACTGTTGGCAGGACCTGACGCCCGAGGACTGGCGCGAGATTCTGAAAATTCGCCAGAAGGTGGTCGAACACGGAGGGCGTTATTCCGAGTTTGACATCACCGTTGAGACCGCACGCATACTACTGAAGAACCGGGGTGTTAAGCTCCAGCTAAACAATCCCGACTGTATCCTGCTGATAGGTCAGATAGCCAATTCACTCAACTGGCTATGGCATGCTGAAGGTGCTATCATCAGTCTCGTATACAAGGATACTCGCAACCTAATTCCCAAGGTACGCAACTGGCTCGGTCCCTCCGACCATGGCGCTGACCTTACATTCGGTGAGTTTCGTCAGGCTTTCGCTCACCTGAAGACTTACGAACAAAATCAGACTTCCACCGCTCTGCTGGCTCTCGCCGGACTACTCTACCGGCCTGAAGCCACCCCACAACAGAAGTACAACCAGCAGCTGCGTCGTCAGCCTTACGACTGGGACTCCACAGACAACAAGATCGAGCGAGGCCGCAAGATGAAACCATGGCAGGTGTGGGGCATCTATGCTTGGTTTGCCTGGTTCTGCGAATATCTGACCACAGGTACTTTCATTATCGACGGCGAGGAAGTGTGCTTCGCGCCAGTTTTTGAACGAAAACAGGTGCAGGGCGAGGTGGAAAAAGGCAATGGCAGTCGTCTACAGCAGATATGTCTGACACTGGCCGAGAGTCACGTCTTCGGAACCGTCAAGGATGTTGACCATACTCCGCTACTGACTGTCATGCAGAAGCTACTGATGGATTACCAAACACTACAATCAATCAAGAAGAAGAGAAAATGAATAACTACGGAATCATTTGCGATAGCCAAACACTGCGCAATGTCACCAGTTCCTGGTGGGCAAATGCCGACTTCTCGCGTATTGAGAATACCGTCTATACCGTGGAGCATGAACTGGCAGGAATTATCGGTCATGAAACTATGGAGTGGTTGGCTACGGGCAGAGGTCGCGGTACTGACGCATGGACACATGCGGCCTGTGCCATTGGCTATATGGCCTGTATGCGCTACTACCGCCTGAACGACATATCGCACCAGGACGGCGGACGCAAGGTGAAGATTGACCACGACAACGAGGCACGTCCCTTTGAGTGGCAGTTGGCACGTGACGACCGGGCGCACATGGAGGAATACTACCGGGCACTGGACCGCTTGCTCTTCGAATTGCATGACGTGGATGAGTTCCACTCCTCATCAGTATGGAAACAACAGCAGCTGCTCATCGTCAAGAACGAAAACAATCTTTCCTGGCTGACAGGCACCGACCCGTCGCCTTGGCTCTATTTGCGCCTAGTGCCTTTCCTCGCCGAGAGCCAGCACTTCGTGGAAAAAGCATACGGCACAAGTTTCGTCGCGGAGGAGTTCCTCGAATTTCCCAACACCGATACGCTGCAGTATGCCACCCAGAAAGCCGTTTGCCTTGGTGCGCTTGCACTGATGGGACGCCGCACCTCTCTGCAGACGTTGCCTTACGGACTGATGAAGCTCTTCGAGAGCGACGGAGGCGGGAATCGTCAGGAAGCTGCATCCATTGACCAGCTCAATGACTTCCTAAAGCATCTCTCACACCAACAGCACTACTGGATCAACGAGATGAAGCAGCTGCGCGACCTCGCCGCTACCGGCGAATCATCGCAAGGTTCCCTTCCCACCTACCTCCAGATGCCAGAGAACGACCCACATAATAAATTCATGAGCCTATGAGTCTGTTTCCTACAAAGTTTGTCTGCGACGTCGACGTGGTCACATTCAACAGTCAAGACACTGTCGAAGCCACACTGACTGTCGGCGGAACTGTCATCCTCCGCGAGACCTACTCACCCGCCAACGGTGTCATTACCGTACGCGGATTGCGCTCAGTTCTCGAGGCTGCCATCTACGGCGACCTCACCGACACGGGACACGCCTCGGCACAGGTATCCTTCGTTGCCGGCAACTACACCGAGAGCCGCACACTCTACGCCAGCCGATTCAAGAACCCACGAGACCCTAACGGCACCAAGACCATACTCGCCGCCGGAGACCTCGTCATGGTAATAGGTCCCAACGGGCAGCCGCTCACGGCAATGCAGTACACGACCATCAATGGTCTGCAGACAGTAAGTACGAGTCCGATTCCTGCAAACGGTGCATTGATAGGCGACACGGGAGCAGCTGCCGTACACGTCTGGATAGACCACACCTCCTGTCCCGACAATTGCGTAGCCGTCCGTTTCCTCAACCGCTACGACGTGCCGCAGACCATGATGACCACCCGTCCGCTCGACATCAAGCCCGCCTTTCAGGACCAGACACAGCTCTATCTTGGCCAGCATGTCCGCTACAGCGTCGAGCAACAGGATGAGTACACACTGCGTTCCGGGCACATTCATTCCCGCTCCGAGTATGCCTCATGGGCCGACTTCGTCACTTCGCGCAAGGCTGAAGTCTTCTACGAAGGTCAGTGGCTGCCCATCATTATCACAAAATCCAATTTTACCGTCGCGCGTCGTTCCATGGGGATGCAGCACGTCGAGATTTCATTCCGCATGGCAGACCCCCACCAAGCATTGTAATAACGTGAATTAACATGATACCCATTCAAGATTACCAGCAGTTCATCGCCGAGCTCACGGCCAAGGCCAGCCAACTCTCCGGCGTCCACGTCGACAAGATACGCCTTGCAGTCACCGAATCACAGTTAGTAACCCTGCTCAAGGACCAGCCAGGAGTCATCGTCTGCGGCAACATCCCCGGTATGGATCTCTCCAGTTCTGGCAGTTACTGGCTGTCAGAAGGCGAGTGCCTCCTCATGGTTCTCGAACGTATGTCCGACGACCACCAGGGGACTCCTCTGGAATACCACGAGTACGCCAGCCTGCAGCAACTCATGCAGCAGCTGGTTCGCCTGCTCATCGGCGAAGACTTTCAGGAATTTTGCGACAAGGGCGAGGTCGACACCTCGCGTCCCCTTACTGTTGAGTGGGAATATAACCAGTATGGAGGCTTCAACGGCCTGTCAGTCACCTTCCGTCTAAAGGATAAGAACATCTAACGTCCCGTATGCGGCCTCTGATGTTTGAATTCTCTAGAGAATTTGACACTTAGAGGCCGACTAATGAAAACCATCGCCTATGACTCAGCTCATAATCGCCGGCGTCGAGACCGTACTGCCACAAGGATTCAGCGTCACCGTCAAGCGCGAAAACTCCTTCTTCACCAAATCCGGAGAGTACACCTATGACTGTACCCTCCGCCTCGACAATCCCGTCAACCAACAGCTCTACGGTTTCCTTCACCGTCTCAACAAGAGTAGTCAGATTGACACCCGCCGCACCGCCATCCTCATGGCCGACGGTCACGTCTACTGTCGTGGCACCGAGGTTGTCACCAAGTGGACGGAGCAGACAGTCTCCATCCAGATTGTTTCCGGCAACTCCGAGCTCAACTACTTCATAGGTTCCTCCCTACGCCTTGAACAGCTCGACCTCGGAACTATTGGAACATCTATAGAAAGCCTCGAATACCATTGGCCTGATGCGAGAGATTTGCCGAACTATAACCGCACCTACGGAAATTCAGACTATTGTATGCCACTCATCAGAAACGGCAACACCATTTATAATAACGTCCATATCACCGACAACATGTCCAGTCCGTTCGACCATGCAGAGTGGGATTACTGGATAACCGATGCTATGCCACAACCATATTTATGCGCCATTCTCCGCAGACTTATCACCGCACTCGGCTATACAATCGGTGTCAACCAACTCGAAGATACGCAATTCCGCAATCTTTTTCTCGTCAACACCATCCGTACTACAGAATACGCCAAAATGTTTCCAGGCTGGGAGGTCAAAAACTTCCTTGTCGAAGTAGAACGTCTCTGTGGAGTTGTTTTCCTTGTGGACAACCTAAATCGCACATGTGACATCTTACAGAAAACCGTATTTTATCAAAATGCACGTCAGTTGACACTCGCCAACGTCGTCGATGAATACGAGATGCAAGTTGAAACGGACAACAACGATGACGCAGACTGGACTTCCGCCAATGTTACTTATGACATTCCAAAATCCCAATATGCCAATCTCATGAAGTTGCCTGAAGGATATACGCCTAAAGGAGGTGTTGTGATACATAATCGTTTATCCGACATTCTTAATGACATACCTCTAGAATACGATTCAATCCACAAGGTTGATGGAGACGATAGGCTATATATTGTTACTCATCATGATATATATAATTCCGGACAGGTACAAACAGAAGATTGTCTTCTTGAAATCAATCAATTTCGCGATTTATTAAGAGAAGATAGCCCTTCCACACTAACACTGAAAATCACGCCAGCACCGATGGTCTTTTTTACCAAAGATATTCCTGAAATTATAGATATTGAAAGTTCCACAGCCATCGAAACCGATAATTCTGCCTCTGAAGCTCTAGACAATGACGGCGGCGAAGAAGAAAAGCCAATCGAACAACAAATCCAGGAATACACCAAGCAAGAATCATCTGCAGGTAACATCCGGTGCGCCTTCCTAAATGAATTCTCAGATCTTATGGCTTATACAGATGCGAGCCATGTCTATTGTCTCACCACATTATACCCGTTTACCGCCTGGAGATCTGACGAATACCACCCAGAAGGCTCCCTCCGTCTTCAGGACCTCGATACCGACTACTATCAGGGCGGCTATCAGATAGACACCGCCCACGCCGTCACCTTCGAGACCTTCGACCCCAACCACATCGACGTCCGGCAGGTCTACATCATTGGCAACCGCCGTTACGTCGTCCGCGATGCCGAAGAGACCATCACCGCCGAGGGGCGCCAGCCCCTGTGGCGACTCACCTGCTACCCCATCCGCATCTCCGATGAATCCATCGAGCACCGCTGGATTCTCACTCGTGGAGCCTGGGATGACGGCGGCGCTTGGCTCGACGACGGCCGTTGGAACGACCAAACACCACATTAACCCCTTCAAGCCCATGTCCCAGCCCATCTCTTACCGCGAAATAGACCTGTGGGTGCGCGAAGAGCTCTCCCAACACGGCGAATGGCTCGTTGACCGTTTCATCGAGGCCATCGAGCGTGGCGGCAACGTCGATACCGGCGCCCTTGTCGAGTCCTTCGATTACAGCACATCCTCCTCTCAGGGTTCCCAGACCCTCACTGTCTCCTTCAACCTCTACGGTCGCCTGGCCGAGGTCCGTTCACGCCGCACCCGCTCCGCCACCACTCCCGGCGAATCATCGCTAGGCAAGAACCGTTCCGCCTGGGCACGCAAGAACCACCACCCCAAGCGCGTCCAGTGGTACAACCGCAACCGCTACGCCGGCTACAGCCGTCTCATCCGCCGTCTCACCGCCGGTATGTCCGACGCAGAGCTCACCCGCATACGTAGCATCCTCCTCCAGGCCAAAGTCGATTTCACAGCCTCCAAATAACACCCTGTGTGCACACACAATCCTCAAAATCCCACAAAAACCATTAATATCGTGAAATTAATAATTATTTTTGTACCAAAAATCAAAATCTTTTCGTAACTTTGCCGCCAGAAAAGTAAGTACCGCAACAAAAAACAACCGAAAACTTATGAAAGATAGTGCCTTGTCAGTGGCCAACTACTTCGTGGAAAAGTCTCTCTCTGGAGCCAAGGACTTAAAACCATTGAAGTTGATGAAACTCGTTTATATTGCGCACGGGTACATGTTGGCATTATATGACGAATCTGCTCTTAACCCAAGATTCGACAGGGTTGAAGCATGGAAATATGGTCCTGTCATTCCTTCTGTATACCACTCGTTCAAGATATACGGAAATCAGCCTATCACAAAGAAAACTGAGATTTTTTCTGGAGAGACGAAAAGTGAAGGGATTATAACGATTCAAATGTCAACCCCCGAGCTGGAAGATGAGAAAGCCCGTAAGGCCTGTGATTTCGTTTGGAAGAATTATTATCATTATACAGATTCCGAACTTGTCGATTTGCTTCACAAGCCAGGTTCGCCGTGGGCATTAGTTTACGAGGAAGGAAAGAACAACGAGATTCCCGATATTGTCACGAGAGTATATTACAGAAAGATTGTCGACAAGCTGCTTCAAAAGGATTGCTAATGAAAGAGCATGAAATAACAATCACTGAGTTAGTAGACCGTCTGTCTCGTGTTCCCCAAGAGCAGGTCGACACCACCGAAAGCGAAGAGTCTGTCACGCTGACAGACATAGAAAAGGAAAAATCCCTTGTTGATCTCAGTCTCAGAAAAGAGGAGCTTGAAGGGAAGAAGCAGGATCGAATTCAACGCAAAGGATACGCTGACAAAATTTTCCTTCTCTTATGTGTCTATCTTTTAGCCGTAATGGTTCTGTTGTATTTTAATGGTTTTGAACTAACCACTCTTGATGGGTCTGTGTTGATTGCCATTGTAACGACCTCGACCGCAAACGTCATAGGAATCTTCATTCTGGTTGCAAAATACCTGTTCCACACAAAAGATTAACCGCATAATTTAGGGTCTTTCCCCCTCACAAATAGGGATTCCCCCCTTGCAAATCTCAGAAATAATCACTATCTTTGCACCAAACAAAAGAAGAAACGAATATGATCTACATCCTCATAGCCATCGTCATCGGCCTCGTGTTCGGCCTCGCCTTCGGCAATGACAAGCCGGAGAAGCACAAGTCGAAGAAGAAGTCTCCGTGGGATAAAGATCCTTTCTACGGCACACCATTACAAAAGTTCTAAGTCGCTCTGTTAAGGGCGACTTTTTTGTCCTTTTCCCTTTACCATATTATATATATCTTTGCTGAAAAATCAAAGATATATGAGCATTTCTGTCGATACAGTCAATCTGCGCTTCAACGTGAAGCCAGACTATGATCAACAGCAGCTGCAGCAGCTGCAGGAAGACCTGAAGAATGGCCAGAAAGAACTGGAGAAGACCCGTCGCGCTATGGATAAGCTGGCCAAGAACGGCCTGAACGCCATGACCAAGGAGGAGCGCCAGGAGTTTGACCGTCTTAGTAAGACACTAACCAAGACTGCACGAGAAGTTCATGAGAACGAACAGAAGATGAAGTCGTTTACCAGAACGGCCGACATCAACAAAATGTCTATTCAGCAACTTGGGCAGCGTGCTAAGGATCTGACAGCGGTTCTCAATAACCTCAATCCTAATAGTGACGATTTCAAGGAATACAAGACAGAACTTGATGCGGTCAAGGAACGGATGAAAGAACTAAAGACGGTAGCTAAAGATACCGAAGACTCTTTGATGAAGACAAGGGGATGGGATTCATTCCTTGGGGAAATGAATGCCATCGGCTTCGCCATCACCAACGCCCTCGACATCAAGGACCGCATCGTCGCCTGGGCCGACCAGTACGTCCAATCCTTCGCCAAGATGGACGAGGCCATGACTGACGTCATGAAGTACACCGGCCAGACCAAGGCCGAGGTGGAACACATGAACGAGGCGTTCCAGAAGATGACCACTCGCACCCCGCGCGAGGAGCTCAACGCGCTGGCTGGCGCTGCCGGCCGTCTGGGCATCACCGCCGAACGCGACATCATCGGTTTCGTCGATGCTGCCGATAAAATCAATGTAGCTCTGGGTGATGACCTCGGCGAGGGTGCCATCGACCAGATAGGCAAGCTTACCATGGTCTTTGGCGAAGACAAGACCAAGGGACTCAATGGTGCCATGCTCGCCACGGGCTCAGCCATCAATGTCCTCGGTGCCAACTCATCGGCCAACACCGGCTTTATCACCGAGTTCACGTCCGACATGGCCGGTATGGCCGTCAATGCCCGTATCTCCCAGACCGACATCATGGGCTATGCCTCCGCCCTCTCCCAAGCCGGTGTCGAAGGAAAGGTTGCATCCGGCGTGTTCGCCCAGCTCATCACCAAGATGTTCACCGACCCAGCCAGGTTCGCCAAGGCTGCTGGTCTGGATGTGAAGGCCTTCACTGATTTACTGAAGTCAGATGCCAACGCCGCCATTCTTCAGTTCCTCGAAGGTCTCAAGCAGAATGGAGGCTTCGATGCCCTGGCACCGGCCCTAAAGTCTTTGAAGCTGCAAGGTACACAGGCCGTCCCCGTCATCTCCTCCCTCATCAACAAGATGGACGAGCTGCGCAAGGCTCAGACCGACGCCCGCCAGGCCTACGACGAAGGCACTTCCATCATCGACGAGTTCAACAACGCCAACTCCTCTGCCGCCGCCAAGCTCGATATGGCCAAGAAGGCCATGAACGACCAGGCTGCCGCCCTCGGACAGAAACTCATGCCCATCATCGAGGGCAGCATCAAGTCCACCACAACTTTTTTGAAGGTCATATCATCCGTCATATCTGAGCTGTCACACAACCGCGTCACAATATTGACTCTGGTGGCAACCATCGCCGCCTATCAGCTCGCACTCAACGCACTCATCATAAAGAAGAAAGCCATGCTCCTGTTGTCCAAGACAGAAGCAGCCTTCACAACGGGGTGGAACGCCCTGTTGCGTATTCATAACGCTATCGTACTAACCACAAGCCGTGTCTACAACACACTCCGGGGAAATACTGTCAAGGCTGAAGCGGCACAAAGGCTCCTCAACAGAACGATGGTGGCAAATCCTGCCGGAGCAGTAGCTGCAGCAATTGCCTCACTCGTAGCAATCACTATAACACTGGTCAACTGGCTCAACAAGGCCTCCGAAGCCGAGAAGGCACTTAGCGAGGTTCGCCGTGAGTCCCAATCGCAGATTATTGAGGAACAGACTAAGCAGCAGCAACTCATTGGCATCATCAAGTCCTCGACGACAACAGAGAGACAGCGGAAGGAGGCTCTTGATGAACTCAACCAGCTCATGCAGAACCAACACCTTCCTAATCTCACGGAAGAGGCAATAAGAACCGGCAAGGCCCGCCATCAAATAGATCTCTATAATCAAAGCCTGCAGACTCGCATAGAACGCGACATCATTCTCGGCAAGCTCAGTGAGGCCCGCAAGAAACAAATGAACGCCGAAGACGGCGAATTCGACCTTTCGTGGTGGGAGAGAACTAAGGCGTTCTTGACCGGATTGGGAACTCTTCGTCTTGGTGCCGGTTTTTCTGCTGGCTACGACGCCGTTCTTCAAGATGTGAAAAACAATATCATTTCTACGACCCAGAATACTATCGAGGCCCTCGAACAGCGACTTAATCAAGTACAAGAGCAGCTCGATTTCTCTGCCGTCATGTCCGAGCATTTGGAAAAGCAGCGGCAGATTTTGGAAGGTCAATCAGGTTCTGGTTCGCTGGACTCCACCAACACCTCCGGCGATTCGTCGTCGAACTCCACCACCAGCACCACCAAGCGCCACCTTGACCGTCTCCGCAAGCAGCGGCAGGAGAAAGAAGCCGAGCTCAAGGCCTCCTACGAACGCGAAAAACTTCTGCTTCGCCAGCAATACGAGGGAAAGAAGGAAAAGCTGGACGAGTGGCATGAGCGCGAATTCCAGGCCGAACAGCAATATCTCGCTCGTTTGGCCGAAATCCGCCGGGACTTCGGAGCCTCTGAATCCGAGCGCGTAGAGGTGGCCAACATGTCGCTCGACAGCATCATCAAGGAGGGCAACCGACAGCGAGAGGTCGAGCAGCGCAAGCATCAGGAGAATCTCGCCGACATCGACCGTCAGCAGAGTGCTGAAGAAATCCGTCTCGCCCAGCAGTGGCTCGGTGGTGACATCACCACGCAACAGCAGTACGATGACCTCAAGCTACAGCTGGAGATTGAATACCAACGCAAGCGTCTCGATGCCATGAAGGAGGGCTCCGCAGAGTACCAGCAGGCCTCGAAGCGGCTGTTGCAGCTGGAGATACAGCAGGCCGGCCAACAGAAACAGCAGAAAGAATCCATCTATAACGACTCTAACAAATGGCTCCATGAAGTTGAGATGGCGGGCGAATCTTTTAATCGTATGCGTGAACTCAATGAAGAGTACTATAAAAATGGACGCATCACTTATCAGCAGTACCAGGATAACCTCACACAGATTGCCCAGGAGCAAGAGAACCAGCGTACCGCCATTCAGCAGGCCGCCATAGACTCCGTCAGTAATCTTCTCTCCTCTACATCCTCACTCTTTTCTGCCATGCAACAGCGCGAAACGGCCCAAGTTGACGCCAAGTACAAGCGCATGACTGCCGCTGCTCGCAAACAAGGAAGAGACACCACCGCCCTCGAAGAGCAGCAGGAGGCCGAAAAACAGGCCATCGCCAAGAAGTATGCCGACCGCAACTTCAAGATTCAGATACTACAGATTGTCGGCAACACGGCGCAGGGTATCTCAAAGACCATTGCCGAGTTGGGTATGCCGTGGGCAGTACCCTTCGTAGCCATGGCTGCAGCCGCCGGCGCCATGCAGCTCGCCTCCGCTAAGGCAGCTGCTGACCAGGCCGCCGGCCTTTATTCCGGCGGCTACTCCGATGACTACCAACAGGGCTACACCGCCAAAGGTAACCCTCGTGAGCAGGCAGGTGTCATCCCCGTCCATAAGAACGAGTTCGTGGCCAACCACCGCGCCGTGGCCAATCCCTCCGTGCGTCCCGTGCTCGACGTCATCGACCGCCATCAGCGCCTCGGCGACATCCAGATTCTCAACGCCACCCGCCTCCTAGAGGAAGCCTACGGCCGTGGCCGCTACCGTGGCGGATTCTCGGCAGGCGCCGGTTCTGCCGGAACATCCCTCTCCGCCCCAACTCCCGATGAGTCATCGTCAGGCATAGCCACGTCTACCGACATCCTCCCCGTTTTGGAGCGCATCGAGAAAAACACCGCCCAGTCCCTCACCGTTCGCGACCTCCGCCGCGAGATCCGTCATGAAGAGCAGCTGGAGCGCAACGCTCACCGCTAATCTTGTCCTTTTTTATCTCACCTATTGTATATATATTTGCACCATGACAGTTTACGAAGCCATCCGTCAGATGCGACAGCTTACAGTCCGTGGCCAGTCCTTCGCCCTGAGCTATATGACCTACTCCATGCAGCGCCATGAGAGTCATGGTGAGATCGTCTGCGAACACGCTCTCCTCGTCAAGAACCCGCGTCCCGCCTCCTCGTCCGCTATGTCGTCATGTCATAATGACATCACCTGCCAGGACTTCATGCTCACCTACCGCGATCAGGACACCGGCGAGGCCCGTCACTTCTGGCAGCCCCTGCTTCTCTCCTTCAATCATCAGCTCCTCACCTCCATCGACTAACCCACCATGGCAGAAGAATCGCAGAACACCAGTTCCCTTCAGTTCGAGAACATCGAACCTTGGCAACCAGCCGCCACTCCCGAAGGTTCACCGTCGGGTGATACAGGTCTCTCCTCTCGCTTGAAGCTGAAGCGCAACTTCGACCGCATCAAGCTGTGGGCCACCCAGCTCGCCTCTACCATCCAGAATTTCGTCACACGCCAGGATCTCGACGAGTTCGAGGAAGAAGTCAATGACCACATCGCAGAAGTCATCGACGAGACTTGTACCGGCAGGTTCCTGTCAAAGACCGATGAAGATACTGCTGCCGAACAGATAGGTTTCCTGAAGGGCTTATGGGTGAACACAAAGAACTTATTTGGTATTGCCGCCAACGGTGCCGCCAAGGTCTATTCCCTGCTTGTCAACGGCTCATGGGGCATTACCAGCGATGGTGATGTGACGGCGCATAACATGACGGCTGCACAGCTGATTGCTTCTATACTTAAAACACCGGGATTCGTAGAAGCGGTTGGTATGATCGGCAAAGGCTTCGGCGTTACCATTGATGCCAATGGAAAGGCGAAGGTGCAGACCGATGACCTGATAGTCCTCGGACGGATGATTGTCAACTCGCTCAATATCCGCGAGGTGACGTATATCGGCGGCACTTACCTGCTCACGCCGGCAGGCTCGACCGTAGCCAAGGTACAGAACCTGTACGGCTCGTCGGCATCGGACACGCGCACATGGACGACGAGCGGAAGCGGAACAGTTGTCGGCTATCGCCTGCTGTGGAAGGCCGATGATGGTACCACGGGTACGATGAACTACTGGCACCAAGGAGACCAAGCCTTCTGCCAGACATACAACGTGACAGAGACAGGAGAGTATGAAGATGCAAGCAACAGGCGTTATTGGAGGCTTGTATGCCGCGTCGGGCAGACCACGGAAAGTGGTGTGGTGTGGCACTATGCCGACCTTGCTAACGTCTATACAGCTTTTCTGTACGACAAGAACGGCAACCCCGTCTATAACGAAGGCGGCGGCACAGGCTTTGTAGGTTACGAGAACGCTAATGGCGATGAGCCTGCGGCTGGAGACAAGGTGGTATGTCTTGGCAGTCAGTCTGACACAACACGACAAGGTGCCGTGCAGATAACAGCCGAGGGCACGGCCAGCATTGGTATCTATGACAATATCAACAACTACGCGGCACTAAGTACACACGAGATACACTACTTCTCCAAGGAGGACGTGCGTATGACCGCACGGCGCTTCAAGTGGACTACCGCAAGCGGCGAATCCGTGCCTCCGACGGTCTATCACGGCACATGGACGCAAGGAAAGGTGTCTGCATGGGGTGACGAATGGACTTACAACGGCTCCAACTGGATATGCGTATATACAGGCACAACACCTCTGAACATTACGGAGGCACCTGGAACTACACCTGCGTATTGGATTGAGAACAAGGGACAGAAGGGAGACAAGGGTGACAAGGGTGATAGCGTCAGCTATGATGCCAGCCACTCGTATATCCAGTATGCCTACAGCAACTATGGTTCTGCCGAATCGGGACGAGACTATCCGAGCGACATTACCTCATGGAGCAATAGCATTCCCGCTATACAGAAAGGCAAGTACCTGTGGACGAAGGACGTTACTGCCTATAACAATGCAGGCACGCTTGAATACGATACGACCTACGGCGTAACCTATCAGCCGGAGGACGGTGATAACGTAGAGATAGACACAAGCCGTACATACGTCAGATACTCCACACAGAAGACATCATCACAGCCAAGTGACAGCACATTCACGCTCACCACACCACCAACGCTATCGCAGGGCGATTACCTATGGAGTCTGTCGCAGACAGCCTATGTCGGTTCTTCAACCGTATTAAAGTCCTACAGTGTCAGTCGAGTCGGCATTGACGGTGATGACGGAGACCCAGGCGCAGACGGCTATACTACACACTTTGCCTACGCTACGAGTGCCGATGGTTCGCAGAACTTCTCTACGACCAACTTTAACGGAGCAACCTATATAGGAACCTACCGTGACCAAAATGCTACTGACAGTCAGAACTACCGTGATTATGTATGGACAGAATGGAAAGGCAGCAAAGGCGAAGATGGAAAAGACGGCACAACCCCCGTCAAGGGTGTGGACTACTTCGACGGTGAGGATGCCTATTCCATCAACGTTACTCCCGCTTCCATCATACTTAACCAGAACCTCAACGATGCCTCCGACTACGGTCTGCCCCGCACCTTTACCATCAGCGTCGTGGCGGGCAGCACAGCAAAGACCTTCAAGGTGAACGCGCCGAGCGGAACAGGTCTGACGGTATCAAGGGACAACTCGTACAGCGGAACCGAGCACGTTATCACGCTGTCAGGCGTTAGCAGCAGTGTGTCGTCGTCTGAAATATCCGTCACGCTGACGGACATTGAGGGAATGACGGGCACGAAGACCATCAAGATACCTGTGTTCGTCAACCAGCTCGGCTCATGGACGCAGACCATTGAGAACGGCGTCAGTACGGAGCTGGGCAGATTGCGGACTTATGTGGACAATCAGGATGATATTCTGCAACAGGACTATGAGGCCAAGATTACGCGAAGTGCACAGGGCTTGACACAGGAGTTCACGGAGGAGATATCAAAGGCTCTCGGTACGGGTGAACGTAACCTGTTCGGCTTCCACAAGGGCTGTAAGATGGAGACAAGCAACTGGTTTTGTGTTCCGTTCATTCAGGGCTATGGCGTAATCATCAACACGTCAGTGAACAGCTACCGTCGTGGAAGAATATCCAACCTTGACCTTGAAGGGCAGGGCGGCTACTTTGTCGTGACGTTCCAGGCAAAACTGAGCAGCGGCAGCGGTGCTGTCAATGTCAATGTCTGTGATGTGGAAGCAACTAAAGGAAAAGGCTCTATCTCAGCCAGTGCTGCCAACACCAATATCTCTGTCAACACCTCATGGCAGTCTTATGAGCTGCACTTCTATCTCGCCGACAACACACCATACATGGATGCCGAGTCCTATAACGGCTTCATCGACTTCGAGGCACAGTATTCGTCAAACTACGACATTTATGTCCGTCACTTGAAGATTGAGCGAGGTGACGAGGCAACGGAGTTCGTGGAAGCCGACGAGGACATCAGCTACACGGGAAGGGCGCAGCTCCTTGGGCCTCTGACATTGAAATCAGGGGTATCGACTGGCATAACCTATACTGATAGCAAGAACGTCAGCAAGACTTGTAACAGATACTATTACAGCGGCAGTTCCTCATCAACCCCGGAGTGGGATGAAGTAATTTCAGCAAAGGTAACGCAGGACCTTGTGGCAGGACGTGTCTATACGCTCAGTTATTGGGCCACCTCGTATAACAGCTATTCCAACGTACCAAAAATACACAATACCTTTAGCCTGTTGAACGGTGCCGTCATTATCACTGATATAGGCAGCGAACGGTATGACGAAGGCGCAGGAGGTATCAGTGAAGGCGTATCGGGCGACGGTTTAACGCTAATCACTCTTAAACATCGGGAATGGGTACGCTACTTCGTAAGATTCTATGTCACCAATACGGTCAGCGTAAGCGACATCAGGCGTCTTGTGGCTCTGACAATCTATAAGAACTATAATTCCTCATGGTACGGTTATATCTATATGACCGATATAGTCCTGCAAGAAGGCTATGCTATGGAGCCTACACGTTATAGCTCGCTCATGGAGCAGTCTGCCCGCCGTATCTCGCTCGGCGTGTCCGACGGACTGAGTAGAACGGGCATAGACATCGAGGCAGGGAAGATAAAAGCCGTGGCCGACCAGTTCGAGTGGCAGAACCAAGACGGCGAACAGTTGATGGGTCTTGATAGCAATGGCGACGCAACGTTCAAGGGTACTATCAAATCGAAGAACTTCTACCACGGCGTAGTCATCTACACCGAGGAAAACAGTTATTGGTGTAAGAAGGCCGATGGAGGCTATGGCTTCGTGGTAGGCAAGTACTATACAAGGGAACAGGTGGCGGCGATGTCGAATAATGTCTATGGAACGCCGCCCGACTCAGGCAACGATATATTCTTCAACTGCATCGGCTCCGCTGATTTCGTTGTCATCAAGAGAACAGCGAATGACACAGGCGACATATATATCAGCCTCCCTGTCGTCTCTGACTTTGAGGGAAAGGTTATTGAGATCGTCGATACGCGATACACGCAGCCGTCAGGCACGTCTTATGTAGGTGCTCTGATAGTCATGCAGGTTGACGGCGCATGGAAATTAAAACACTCTTTCACTGAGCAGTATGGCACCGATGCCATTCAGCTTAACGGCAACCAAGACCACGAAGGAGGTGTTTACCGCCTGCTGGCTTATAACGGATTCTGGGTTAGACTTGATTAAGATAGGAGACAAAAAGATATGAACAATGTATTACCACCAACAAGAGGAACTGACCTAAAGTTCTGCGTAACAGTGGACTTGGGCAACAACATTCACTTAGACGATGTTGACTTCGCCTGTAGGTTTTTCCGTAGCGGTCTGAACAACGGACAGACCGTAGAGAAGAAAGACATGGTGCGCATCAGCGAAGATGAGTATCTTGCCGTCGTTGACACTAAGGTTATCGGCAGTGGCGAGTACTATATGGTATTCTCGGCAAGGATTCCTGACAGCGATATGCCTGACGGCTTCCGTGACGAGGTAGTGACCGTACCAACGGGTATAAACGTAAAATAGTGTGTAGTGTATGGGCTGTATCAGTGTATCGGTTGAGCGGTTAGGCGGCATCAGCGCATCGGTAGGTCGCATCGGTGGTATCGGCGTGGCAGTTGCAAGGCGTGGCGGCATTAACGTGGCGGTAGGTCTTGTATGTGATGTCGGTGTCAGCCGCTATCTGCGTGTACTGCCAGAGGATATACAATGGATAACAGTTGATACGTCTATCGACTACAATGTACTGTCGAATACGGATTGGAATGTAACTTAATATTAACTTAAAATTAGAAGATTATGGCTTATTCAAGTTGGCTCGTACCGAGCAAAACCCAAGGCAGCGGCAACGACACCGTAAACGTTACCGCGAGTTCTAACAACACTGGGCGCAATCCCCGTAATACCAATGTGACGTTCTCTGCCGCAGGCGTGGCAGACGTTGTACGTCAGGTCGTGCAGGCGGGCAAGCCTGAGTTCGTTACTATCGAGAGTGTTAAGAGTGTTTCCAAGGGTGGCGTTTCTACGCTTACCATCACGGGTACGTCTAACTCATCGAAGCTGACGTTCTCGCTTGCAAGCGGTGCAACCTTGGCTTTAACGTTGCCGAGTAGCTATACCGCCAACTCGGTCAACACCAACAATGGTGCTGCTATTGCTGGCGACCCAGGCGCAAGTGCCGAGTTTGCTTTCTCGATTGCATTCTCGAACATACCCGAAAACACCACCATTGACGCTAAGACTGCGCAGTTGGTTGTGACTGACAACGCAGGCAACGAGGCAACGTGTACTATTACACAGGCTGCTGGTGATGCTACTCTGAGTGTTGCTCCTGCAACCGTACAGCTCGATTGGAACGCATTCAGCGAGAGTACTTCGGCTTCGTTCACCGTAACGTCTAACACTAACTGGACTGTATCTTAAAGAGACTATGACGGTACATATTCCTTGGACTAAAGGCAGTGGTAACATTATCTTGACCTTCACGGGTCAAGGTAATGGGACTATTGTCGTTACAAGTGATGATAATAATCTTGACGAAGAGCGCAGTCAAGTGCTTACGGTAAGCGGTGGCGGTATATCCCGTCACGTTACCGTTACTCAGGGTGCTGCACCTAACTTCCGTCTGTCTGACGGTAAGTATTTGCGCTTATCAGATGGAAAATACCTTAACGTAAGAGTTGATTAACTATGGCAGTATATGATTCTAAATATAATGGTGCGGAACTTGATGATGCTCTTGATGATGCCTTGTCACATATCCAAAACACAAGCAATCCGCATAACGTAACCAAGACTCAGCTCGGTCTTGGTAATGTTGGTGACTTCAAGGCTGTATCGACCGCAGCCAATCAAGGGTTAAGCGAAACCGAAAAAAGCAATGCCCGTACCAATCTTGGGTTGGGGTCTATGGCTACCAAGAACAACCTTACCGAGAGCGATATTCCGTCTATCCCAAAGAGTAAGATATCGGACTTCCCGACGTCACTTCCCGCCAACGGAGGTAATTCTGCTACGGTAAACAATCATACTGTTTTATCAGATGTACCTGCTAATGCCGTATTCACAGATACAAATACTTGGAGACCCCTTGGTACTGGTGCTACAGATGCGTGTGCTGGTAACGATAGTCGTTTGAGTGATGCGAGAATGGCAAAGAATTTGATTGTAATATCAGAAAGGGTGTCTTCTGATTTTTCTATAACTACAATTCCTGATAGTAATGCAATACAAGGCTATTCTTATACTATAATTTTGTATAATGACAGTAATTTAGACCCCACTCCTACTGATTATGTTATATCATTGGCTACAAGCGTATCAATAGGAAGTAGAAGTTATCCAGTAGTTACGCCAGACGGAAATCCTATCGAATTAACTTGTCCCGCAGGTGGTTATTGCGAAATAAATCTTTTAATAGAAAACAACCAAGTGTACGCTCGTGGAATCTAAATAAAATACGACTATGGAAAAGAAATATGTATATATAAAGAAGAGTATCGGTAAACCCTATGTCGAGTTTGCCGAGCCATTAAGTCCCGAAGGGTACAACAACCTTGGCTCAACGTGGCAGGACTATCTCGACAATAAGTGGGTAATGCTAAGTGACGAACAGGTGGCATTCCGAGACGAGCACCCCAATGCAAGCGTCAAGGAAGTGTACGATATGGAGATTGTCGTACCTGTAAGGACGCTTGAACAAGCAAAGCAAGAGAAGTTATGGGCTATTGAAGACTATGACAGCTCCGACCACGTTAATTCATTTACCATAGACTTTGGTAGTGGTGTGACACAAGAGACGTGGATAACGCCAGAGCAGCGCAGCAACTACAAGAACTCACTCGACAGTGCAGAGTTGTTGGGGCTTACGGAAGTTCATCCTGTTTTCAACGGTCAGCAACTGACGTTATCCTTGCAGATGGCGAAGATGGCGTTGGCGAAGATTCAGATATATGCAGACCGATGCTACATTGTTACCGAGACGCACAAGGCAAATGTGCAGGCACTTGACAGCGTTGAAGCTGTAGATGCCTACGACCATACGGCTAACTATCCCGAAAAACTTACGTTCACACTTTAACGAAAGGAGGATGCTATGCTTAGACGAAGGGTGATGATGTCTCAAAAAGGTGGTCATGAATATGTCGAGATTGGCGGCATCAAGTGGGCAACAATGAATATCGGTGCTGAAAGTATCACTGACTATGGACTTTACTTTCAATGGGGTGAAACTAACGGTTATACTCGCGACCAACTGATAGCAGGTCAGTTTCCGACAGGATGGTCTAATTACAAGTTCAATCCAAGTGGTGATGGAGAAACATTTACTAAGTATAATAGTGTTGACAATAAATATCAATTAGACTTGGAAGATGATGCTGCTAACGCCGCTTGGGGTGGTAATTGGAGAATACCAAATACGGCTGAATTTTATGCTCTTCGACTGGCATCAAATCGTTCACGTACCACTATTGATGGTGTTTCAGGTTTTTTATATACCGATAGTGAAGATAGTTCAAAAACTTTATTTTTTCCCAATGCAGGAGAAGTAGAGAAAAAAGTTTGGGGTAACGCGTATAGAAACGGAACAATGTCTTATTGGCATAGCAGACGCAATGTATATAACCCCGAAATTGGAATCTATACAAGTGGAACGCCATGGTCTTATCCCGAAAATATTGAAACATATAGGTCAAGTTTGTTGCCCATCCGTGCTATACTTGATGAGTAATAACGACTTAAAAGAAAGATTATGACAACATTAGCAGTTATCTCAATGCTACTCGCCATCGCAGGCGTTGGCGTAGCGACATTCAATAACAAGGAACTACCCGAAAGTATCAGCGGGCTTGTGTACGACCTGCCAAAGAATCTGCAATGGCTATGGACTCTGTGGATATGGGCTATCACCGTGACACTTGCCCCGCCACTGATGGAAGCAACCGAAGGAAACACACTACAGTTCCTCGCGTTCTTTCTTGTCGCAAGCCTTGGTTTCTGTGGTGCAATACCACTTGTGGCAGGCGAGAAAAACAGGGCACATTACACGCTTGCTGCCATAGCAGGAATACTTAGTCAGTTGTGCGTCATCATCATCAACCCTTGGTGGCTCTTGGTGTGGGGGGCGTGGTGGATTCCTCTGTCGTTCTGCATTATCTTCTTCGACAAAAAGCCGTGGTGGTCGAAGATAGAGGATGTAATAGAGGGCAAGGGAATGATGCTTGTGGAACTGACGGCTATGGTGGCCCTTTATGGTGCGGTAATATAAAATCTCAAAATACGAATTGAAACGACAATGATTAGTCAAATGATGTTCATCGCCCACATCATAAGCGGCGATGTGGAGAGCGCAAAGCTGTGGGGCCTGGCAATCGGCCTCATGGCCGTAATGGTACTTGTGTCAAGCTTAATGGACTTGTATTTCGGAATCAAGGCGAGCAAAGCGGCAGGGCAGTTCAAGACAACGAGTTACGGACTACGGGAGACGGCAAACAAGGACGTAACGTATCTGATGCTGTATTTCCTTGCGGCATTCATAGATGCGTGTCTTAGTCTGTGGTGTAAGATACCCATCGTGTGTGTCCTGGTGGCCGTGGGTGAGATAGCCATCGAGGGTGTCTCGGTATGGGAAAACCGCAGACGTATCAAGGACGGAAAAGCAGACCCGCTGAACGTGGCCAAGGCAATGGCAAAGAGCCTCGGCATCAAAGACGCTCACAAGATAGAATTGCTCTACGACACCATACGCAAGGAGATAGAGAAGGAAAAGGGTAACGTTGACAAACCAAAGAAAGGGAAGAAGCAATGAAACTGACGGTACAACAACTTAAACGAGCCGTTCCGCAGACGAATAGCGTGAGAGCGGCAGAGTTTGTGGAGGTTTTCAACAAGTGGGCGGATAAGTTCGGTATCACAACGCCCCTCCGCGTCGTGCATTTCCTTTCACAAGTGTTCCACGAAAGCGGTGCGCTGCGCTACACCGAGGAGATAGCCAGCGGTGCTGCCTACGACACCGGAGCCAAAGCCAAGGCACTGGGCAACACGCCGGAGAAGGATGGTGATGGGCAGCGGTATAAGGGAAGGGGTTTCATTCAGATAACAGGCCGCGCAAACTATAAAGCCTATCAGGAAAGCGGCTTCTGTGTAGGCGACCTGATGAGCCACCCCGAATGGTTGTCGAAGTCTCCTGGTCATACCAAGAGTGCAATGTGGTTTTGGTGGAAAAACAATCTGAGCAAGATTGCTGACACTGACAATGGTGTGAACAGCGCAGAAGTGTGCAGACAGATAACGAAGAAAATCAATGGCGGCTATAACGGACTGTCTCAGCGACAGTTCTATATGCGCAGGTTTAAGAAGGAGTTTGGTGTGTGATATGGAAAAGAGAAAGATAATTATAGAGTTGGAGGTGCTGACCGCGAGAATGACTGACAGGGAGATAGAGCGTGACCTTGACAGGCTGCTCGTTCCTCTTAGAGACATCGAGAGCGGCCAGACCACAGTGAAGGAAGTAGAGATAAAGGAGATAATGTAATGAAGGACTTCAAGGACGGAATGATAGGAATGGCCATACTCGCCGTACTGCTCATGGCAGCGTTCTTCGTCGGACGCTGCACGGGACAGGCAGAGACCGCCGACGAGGTGAAGAGCGACACAGTGATAAAGCGCGACACGGTGAAGGTGCCAGACCCGCAGCCACACTTAGTAACACAGGAGGTGATACGCTACAAATACGTGCCTATCGCCGTCGATGCCGTACCAGACACGGTAGTTAAGTTCAAGCACGACACCGTCATCCACGTACAGGACGGCATAGCGGTTATCCCTATCAGCTTGAAGACCTACACAGACTCGTCGACCTATAAGGCGGTAATCTCCGGCTACGACCCCCGACTGGAGTCTATCGAGGTTTACCAGACGAACACCGTCATCACCAACACAGTCCACCACTCCCGACGTATCAGCATCGGGCTGCAGGGCGGACTCTACGCGACACCCAAAGGTCTACAGCCGGGTCTGGGCGTAGGCGTGTCTTACCGCCTCGCCAAATAAGGTACTGATGGACGCAAATAAATTTTCCCACCACGAAAAGCATTGTTTTAACATTCTTTACCGTTTTTTTTTTGTTGTTCACAGAAAAGTGCCTACATTTGCACCGTCAATCGGCCAAAAGGCTAAAAACAGCGGAGGGCAGCTGCAATCGCCCGCTCACTTCATAGCAGGGCTTTTTTAATGCCCCATCATAACGAATAGGCGGCTGGAGGTTTCCGCGAAAATACATGCTCAACGCTGTTGGCTAAGTAGGCTCGATTGACAAACGGGAACTGACAGCCGCCTCCCTTTTTCCCGGAAGGATCTGACGGCAAAGTATTAACGCATTAAAAAAGCAACAGTTATGAAACAGATCCGAGTAACCAAGACACAACAGGACGTGGCCGAGTTCTTTGGCAATATTTCCGTCACAGTGGCCGCCATCGCATTATTAATCATCGCAGCAGCAATAGGAGGATAGCTTTATGGTACAACAGCAAGAACTCATCCAGATTGAGACCGCCTCCATATTTTCCAATAGCGGCATCACTTACATGTTCCAGGTCGTCATCAACCAACAGGAAACACCCGCAGTTTCCCTCGAAGGCCTTCGTGAGCTCCGCCGTCTCTGCGACTGTATGATTAACCTCGGCGAGAAAAATGAGCAGACCCTCCGCCAAATCTGAAAAACCATCACACAGATTGTTTAGAAAACACTTTTATGAAATTGATTTCCCTTTTCCCGAGCCGTCCGTGAGGACCACCCGGGAGTATTTTTCTTTCAAATTCTTGCAAGTATGCAAAGAATTAGCTATCTTTGCAAACAGAATTATCTTAATTTAAAATCAAACTACCAGATGGTCCAGAGTCTGTGAAGATTCTGGCCATTATTTTTTCTGTCAAAAATTTGTTATTCAGGAATAATATTTATATCTTTGCATCGATTATAAATTAAGATAAAAGATATGATAGAAAATATTACTTTCCTAAACGACTACGTTCAGACCGTGGCACATACCAACAGTTACTGGATGGTAAGAACCATGGGCGGGGACTATTTTGATGAATTCGTAAACAATCGGTATATCGCCATAGGATACAACGAAATAAGCCTTCATGAACTTCGTGACGTACCTTTTGATGACAGTGTAGCCATTAGGCAGCTTAGGGATCATATCCATGAACTATTCCCTGAGGCATCACGCCCAGGTCATATCGCTTCCCAGCTTCTTAGATTCTGCAATGGCATTAATGTTGGCGATATTGTTGTTTTGCCTGGTTATTCATCCTATCGGCTTGCTGTATGCAGGGTTATAGGCGAATCTTTTGAGGTACCTATGCCCGCAGGCGATTGCGATTTCAAGAAGCGAATCCCTGTAGAAATCTTACGTGTCACGGACAGGACAAAACTGTCGCCAAAAGCGCAAATGATGTTCAACTCCCGCCATCCAATCTCTGATATTACGGAATATGCGAGCTATATCGACAGCGGTGTACTTGATTTCTACAACAAAGGAGAGGAGACACATCTCTTGTTGAAAGTCAACACAGAAGCAGATGTCACATTTGACCAATACCAATGTCTGTTTGATTTTTTAAAACTGGCAATCACGTATTGCAATGAAAACGGCATGAAAGCCGAAGTGAGCGATGTGGTGATAAAAACCCAAATGGAATCTCCCGGATCTATTCATTTCATATCCAAGAATAAGAGTATCTTATTTGCCGTCGGCTTTATGATTCTATTCATCAATGGAGGCGGCCTAAAGTGTGAGTATTTTGATTTATCGACACCTGGTGTCATACAGTCCTGCTGCAATTTCCTGGACAGGAAGACCGACAGGGAACTTAGAGAATCAATGAAAGCCAAGCTCGACTCATTACAAACAGACACACCGGCAGATTTTCAGAAAGCGGTCATTGAACTGCTCAAAGTCCAGAACGAGACTCGGGAGAAGTATTAACAAGGGAAATAGTAAATTGGTATCAATATAATGGCAAGTGAGATTCCACAATAGAAGATGAATCTCTCTTGTTTTTTGTCGAGTTCGGTTTTTCGAGTTATAATGGAAATACAGACATGAAGCACCATCATCACACCGGCACATATAATGATGAAAGTACTGCAAAATGCGAATATGTTCCGAACGATTTCCAACATTGCATAAAGGTTTTCGATTGCAAAGATAGTAAATAATTCCGGAAAATCGTGTCATCAAATCAGAAAATCTTTCATAATTCCCCACCCCAGTGCTTCGTCTTCTCGTCCGGCTCCCGTGAGTGCTTGGCATACAGGTTCGTCACTGCCACGTCCGAGTGGCGCGCTTGGTCGCGGGCCGTCACCAGTCCCATGGCATTGATGCCGTCACGGATGCCAGAGTCCTTCAGCGAGTAGAACTGGAAACGGTCATCCCAGTGTAGCGCCGCCCTGACCTTCTTCCACTCATGGCGGAAACAGTTGATATAGGTCTGTTTTTGCCCTGGGCGCAGATTGTCACTGAACAGGTAGTCTTGATTCGTCGTGCCGTCGAACGTCCTCAGCGCTATCATCAGGCGCACCACCTCGTCATGCAGGCCCACCGTCTGCGTCTTTCTGTTCTTCGCTATCTCCGCCCTAACAGTCACAGTTTGGCGCTTGATTGAGATGTCGCCAACCTTCATGTTTCGGAGTTCCTCCGGACGGATATTCGCGTAGTACACCATCATGCAGGCCAGTAGAAAACGGGGATTTTCTCTCTGCAGATGTTCCTTCAGCTGCTTCAGCTGGTGATGGCTCAGCGGATCACGTTTCTTTTCCTCCTCACGCAGCATACGGACGTCCTCCACCGGGTTCGACATCAGGAACCGTCGCTCTGTCAGCCACGTCCCCAATGCCGAGAGCCACGTGCGATAATTGTTACGCGTGCGCGCACTCACATCCTTGTCATATATAAGGTAGTCCAAGAAGTCCGTCACCCACGCTGTAGAGAACTGGCTCGCCTGCCCTATCACGTTTCCGGTCTCTTCCTGGTACTGCTCCAGCGAGCGCAGGCGCGACCGGTAGTCGTAGGCCGTCTTGGCCTTCAGCTGCCCCTTCTCAACCGCCGTATCCAGATATTGCCGGTACCTTTCCATCACACGCTCCCAGGGTGTGAACTGCCGCGTCTTCCCGGCGTTCACCCACGGATTCCATCCCAGCTTCAGTTTCTGTGTTAGCGCACTTATCAGTTCCATACCCATAGCCGATTTCGCCTTTGCCGTCTTATACCTGTCCAACTGGAACTTCTTCCGTCTCATGCGGCCACGTGCCGGATCCCATGCATAAAAATCCACATACCATGTCTTACCCCGATGCAGCATGGGATAAGTCCATTCATTTACCTCTTTTAGCTTGATGATTTCTTCGACTGTAGAAAACATTTTTTTTACATTGTTTGCTAAGCAACCAATGCCACCAACAATTTTCCGTCTGTCTTGCGTCGGATTCCTCCAAACGCATAGAAGGTAATCAGCCGTATAAACGGCCTCTTACCTTCACCAGTTGCGGAGGCAGGATTCGAACGTGCGACCTCCAGGTTATGAGCCTGGCGAGCTACCAACTGCTCCACTCCGCGATGTTATTAACCATGCTTTTCTCGAAAAGCGCTGCAAAGGTACGCATTTTTTCCGAGCCCTGCAAATTTTTATGCTATTTTTTTGGATATTTCAAATAAAAGGGGTAATTTTGCACACGATATACGCACTGTGCAATATCCGATTCAATAAAAAACGGGAGGAATAGAAGATGTCCATATCGAAGACCAGACAACTGCTGGTAGACGTAGCACGACAGCTGTTCGCCAAGAATGGGCTTGAGAACACGACGATGAACGACATTGCCGTCGCTTCAGGAAAGGGTCGCCGCACGCTCTACACCTACTTCAAGTCGAAAGACGACATATACTATGCCGTCATCGAGAGCGAGCTGGAGCGACTGAGCGACAAGCTCGACGAGGTGGCCGCCAAGAAGATTCGTCCCCAAGACAAGGTGATAGAGCTCATCTACACCCACCTGAACATGATTCGTGAGACGGTGGTGCGCAACGGCAACCTGCGGGCCGAGTTCTTCCGCAACATTTGGATGGTCGAAAAAGTACGCAAGAACTTCGACGACGCCGAGATAGAGCTGTTCCGCAAGGTCTACACCGAAGGCAAGGAAGACGGAGAGTTCGACATCGAGAACGTCGAGTTGGTGGCCGACATCACCCACTACTGCATCAAGGGCCTAGAGGTTCCCTACATCTACGGCCGCATTGCCCACGGCATGACCGAGGAGGCCACGAAACCACAGGTGGCGAAAGTGGTGTACGGCGCGTTGGGAAAAATAATAAGATAGGTAAAACGTTAAACACATCAATAAATTATTATGGGATTATTAGAAGGTAAGACTGCGCTGATTACAGGTGCAGCACGCGGTATCGGAAAAGCTATCGCGCTGAAGTTTGCTGAGGAAGGTGCTAACATCGCATTCACCGACCTCGAAGTCAACGAAGAAACAGAGAAAGAGATCGCCGCCAAGGGCGTCAAGGCTAAGAGCTACGCTTCTAATGCCGCCGACTTTGCTCAGACCGAGGAAGTGGTAAAGGCTGTGAAGGAAGAGTTTGGTGCCATCGATATTCTGGTTAACAATGCTGGTATCACCAAGGACGGTCTGATGCTCCGTATGACCGAGCAGCAGTGGGACGCCGTGATTGCCGTCAACCTGAAGTCGGCCTTCAACTTCATCCACGCCTGCGTGCCCGTCATGATGCGCCAGCGTGGTGGTTCCATCATCAACATGGCCTCTGTCGTTGGTGTTCACGGCAACGCCGGTCAGGCCAACTACGCCGCCTCTAAGGCTGGCCTCATCGCCCTTGCCAAGAGTATCGGTCAGGAGATGGGTCCCAAGGGCATCCGCGCCAACGCCATCGCCCCCGGCTTCATCGACACCGCTATGACTCAGGCACTGCCCGAGGATGTCCGCAAGGAGTGGTGCAACAAGATTCCCCTTCGTCGCGGTGGTACTGTCGACGACATCGCCAACTGCGCCACGTTCCTGGCCAGCGACATGTCGAATTACATCAGCGGCCAAGTCATTCAGGTCGATGGTGGCATGAACATGTAATCAACGTCACACGACATAGAGAAACGCAATCAGCCCGCCAGTTGGCGGGCTGATTTTTGTTGTTTCACATACTGTCCT
>Ga0265299_10000507_pt1 | contig 48372 bp, 30 predicted proteins | sample AusTroGonzalo_MG_4_FD_193485 | JGI IMG/M metagenome (GOLD analysis project Ga0265299, IMG submission 193485) | Bovine rumen microbial communities from tropical cattle in Woodstock, Queensland, Australia - Gonzalo_02 | ecosystem: Host-associated > Mammals > Digestive system > Stomach > Rumen ...
ACTACTGGAAAGAGGGGTAAGAAGGGGAACGGGTAACGTATCCCCCGAGCGAAGCGAGCCGCGCAAGCGGTCGCTAGAGGGGTGGGAACGGGTAACGGGGAACGGGAACCTGGAAACGGGGATTTTGTGGACGATCGGGATGCGTGGAATCCACGACGGAAAGATGCAGGACGGCAAGACGACGGATGAGAAGATCAAGATTCTCGAGGAAGTTTTTGCCGCGCAGTGCGCGATGCTTCCCGAAGGTGCGCCAAAGCTTTTCGTTCCGTACAAGGAGGTTCTTCCGATATTCAATGCGGGGCTTAAGGTTCCGAAGGACGCGACGATCATGTGGACGAACGACAACTTTGGCTATGTGCGTCGCGTCGGCGGTCCTCAGTGCGAAGGTTACGGTGGAGGAATCTACTGGCATGCGTCCTACCACGGCTCTCCGCATGGCTACATCCATCTCTGCACGACGCCGCCCGCGTTCATGTGGTACGAGTTGGTTGCAAAGTGCTGGGAAAACGGAGTGCGCGATGTGTGGATGGTCAACGCCGGTGACGTTTTCCAGGCGGAGATTCTTCTCGACGCCTACGGGCGCTTCGCCTCTGATCCCGACTACTGGATGACGCGCGGTGCTCCGCAGACGGAAGCCCTGACCATGTGGACAAAGGAGAAGCTTTTAGCCACAAAGGACGCAAAGAACACAAAGAAATGTGAGCCCAACGACCTTTGCGATCTTTGCGTTCTTTGCGGCAAAATAACTTCCCATCTTGCCGAATACTACAATCTCGGTTTCAACCGCCGACCGGAGCACATGTGCGTCCAGTGGACGACGAATCTTCCCGCAACGGTGAAATCGTCGTTGCTTAAGCGCTACCACGCGCTTCTTGCAGAAGACATTGCGCTAGAAAAAGAACTTTCCGACACCGCAACTTTCAACTTTAAACTTTCAACTTTAAACTCTAAAATAGTCGACGACTATTTTAGGCTCGTCGGCTTTCAGGCGAGGTTCCTTGCATACGCGGGCATTATTCATCTCGAAGGGCGCGACAAGGAATATGCGCGAAGCGTCATTGATCCGCTTTACGAGCGTTGGGACAAGCTCGACAATGGCAAATGGTCCGGCTTTTGGTGCGACACTATCGACGAGCGCGGCGGGAAGCGTCAGCCGACGGCGCACAATCGATGGAGTTCCCAGATGCAGTGGCCGTGGAATGAGCCGACAGACCCATACGTGACGAAGGATCGTGGCGTCGCACGAGTCGACTATCCTGCGACTGCGTATCGCGCTGACATTCCAGAACCCGTATGGCTTGATCCGGTCGCCAACACGCCAGCAAATGGTGGTGCATGGACGCGTGTCGAAGGGCTTGGCACTTCGGGGCGTGCGCTTGCGCTCTTGCCAGTGAAGCCTGGTGTCGGCAACGGCGCGTCGGTTGAATATTCTCTAACCACTAACCACTATCCACTAGCCACTACACTTGTCCTCCAATTCCTTCCCGACTTTGCGCTTTGGCCGGGGTTGAAGCTTGGCGTTGAAGTGTCGTTTGATGTATCCCCCGAGCGAAGCGAAGTCGCCGAAGGCGAGCTCAATGCGGGGTGTGGTGAGGCGAAGTATGTCGCCGTTCCAAAGAGCGACGCCAATATCGGCGAACACGACCCTGTGCGCAACCGTGCCGTTCAGGACAATTTCATCCGCGTAGAAGTGCCGATTCCCGCAGGTGCGAAATCGGTCAAGGTTGTCGCGACGGATCCCGGCGTCGTCATTGACCGCGTTGGCATACGCGCCAAGCCGTCGACGCCGAGCGCGTCTCTCGATAGGCCGTTCAATCACCTATCAAGAGCATTGCCTTTCGCCGATAAAATAGTGTATAATGCCTTTTAATTCGTAACTTTCAAATTTCTAATATTGCTATGGCAGGTGAATATCAGTTCAGTTTAATCGACGTCACTAAGCAGGTCGGCACTAAGACGATTCTGAAGGACGTCAACCTTTCGTTCTTTTACGGTGCGCACATTGGCGTCATCGGCGCGAACGGCGCGGGCAAATCGTCGCTCCTCAAGATACTCGCGGGTCTCGACACCGATCTCATGGGAACGGTGCAGGTCGCGAAGGGGACAAAGGTCGGTTATCTCCCACAGGAGCCGGAGCTTGACGACTCAAAGACCGTCCTCGAGACGGTGATGGAAGGCGTCACGGACGCGCAGGCGATGGTGACGCGCTACGAGGATCTCTGCTGCGAGCTCGACGACCCGAAGGCCGCCGCCGAGATGGAACGGCTTCAGGCGATTATCGACGCGAACGACTACTGGAACCTCGAGAACCTCGTCGAACGGCGTATGGCTGACCTCGGCTGCCCCGACGGGTCGAAGCAAGTCGGCGTCCTTTCTGGCGGCGAGCGCCGTCGTGTCGCGATTACTCGGCTTCTTCTCTCGAATCCCGATGTCCTTCTTCTCGACGAACCGACGAACCACCTCGATGCCGAGACGACGTTCCGCCTCGAGGCGTATTTGAAGGAGTTCAAGGGAACGCTTATCGTCGTCACTCACGACCGCTACTTCCTCTCCGACGTCACCGAGTGGATTCTTGAGCTCGACCACGGCATCTGCTATCCCTACAAGGGCAACTACGAAGAGTGGCTCAAGCAGAAAGAGGCGATGCTCGCGCGCGAGGCGAAGGTCGAGAAGTCGCGGCAGAAGCTTCTCGAAAACGAACTCAAGTGGATCCAGACGAACCCTTCGGGCCGCCACGCGAAGGCGAAGGCCCGTGTCGAGCGCTACGAAGAGCTGCAGAAGCAGGAGGTGTCGACGCGCGAGGACGATCTCGTCATCCGCATCCCGCCGGGACCCCGGCTTGGCGACCTTGTCGTCCGCGCAGAGCATGTCAAGATGTCGTTCGGTGACCAGGTGCTTTACACGGACCTCAACTTCGACCTGCCGCGTGGCGGCATAGTTGGCGTCATCGGCGCGAACGGTGCAGGCAAGACGACGCTCTTCAAGCTCATCACGGGGCAGCTCAAGCCGGTGGAGGGCTCTTTTAAGGTCGGCGACACTGTGAAGCTCTCGTATGTCGACCAGACGAGAAGCGAACTCAAGCCCGACGAGACTGTCTATGAGGCGATAACGGGCGGTGGCGAGTTCGTGAAGCTCGCGGGCACTACAATGATGAACGGCCGCGCCTACTGCAGCCGCTTCAATTTCCGCGGTCCTGAGCAACAGAAGAAGGTCGGCGTCCTCTCGGGCGGCGAGCGCAACCGCGTCCACCTCGCAAAGCTTCTCACCTCGGGCGGCAATCTCCTTCTCCTCGACGAGCCGACGAACGACCTCGACGTCGCGACTCTCCGTTCCCTGGAAGAGGGCCTTCAGGACTTCGGCGGCTGCGTGATGGTCGTCTCGCACGACCGCTGGTTCCTCGACCGAATCGCGACGCATATCCTCGCGTTCGAAGGGAAGGGCAAGACGACTTGGTTTGAGGGAAGCTACTCCGAGTACCACGAGGCGCTTGCAAAGCGCAAGTAGCCGCGGCGCGAGAGTCTGCAACAATTTTCACAAAGTAAAAAAGGAGTAAAATGGAAACTAAGATACTACAGTTTGGCGAGGGGAACTTCCTCAGGTGTTTCATCGACTGGATGGTGCAGAAGATGAACGACAAGGCCGGCTTCGATGGCGCGGTCCAGATAATCCAGCCGATCGGCGATGAATTGTGCGTGCCGGCGAAGATACTGAACGACCGCGGCGGAAAGTATCACACTTGCCTTCGTGGCATCATCGGCGGCAAGACCGTCGAGGAGATCGAAGAGATTTCCTGCGTAAAGGGTGTGGATGTTCCGGCGAACGTCGAGAAGTACGCGACGATTCCGTCGCTCAGGTTCGTCGTTTCCAACACGACCGAGGCGGGCATCCAGTATGTAAAGGGCGAGAACACCTTCCCGGCGAAGGTCCTGCGTCTCCTGCGGGCCCGGTTTGCCGCGAAGCTGCCCGGCCTCGTCTTCATCCCGTGCGAACTCATTGAGCACAACGGCGACAACCTCAAGAAGTGCGTTCTCCAGCATCTTGCCGACGAGCCAGATGCCGCGCTTGGCGAGTGGATCGAGAAGGAGTGCGTTTTCTGCTCCACGCTCGTCGACCGCATCGTCGCGGGCCGTCCCGATCCCGAGTCAGCCGCGCGCTATGCCGAGCAGCTTGGCGAGAAGGACGATGTCCTCGTCTGCGGCGAGCCGTTCCACTTCTTCGTCGTCGAGACGCCCGTCGGTTTCGACCTTGAAAGCGAACTTCCGCTCAAGGCGGCCGGTGTCAACGTCGTCTATACGCCCGACATGCAGCCCTACCGCACGCGCAAGGTGCGCTTCCTCAACGCGACCCACACGACGATGGTGTACCGCGGGCTCGAGAAGGGCTTCACCGAGGTCGCGCAGTGCATCGCAGACCCCGAGTTCAACAAGTTCGTCCGCCAGGTGATCTTCGACGAAATCTTCCCGACGGTGAACCTTCCCGATGCGGAGAAGAAGGAATACGCCGAGAGCGTCCTCGAACGCTTCGCCAATCCCTTCGCCCACCACCAGCTCAAGTCCATCGCGCTCAACACGATCGCGAAATGGAAGACGCGGTGCCTCCCGGTCGTCTGTGACTACTATAAGCTCTACGGCAAGCTCCCGAGCGCGATGATCGAGGGCTACGAGGCCATTGCCCGCCACTACGACGCTGCGAAGTAACTGGTTTCTGCCGTCATGAAAGGCGGGCACGGATTCGAGACGAGGGTCTACCTCCTGGACGTGACCGACCGGTGCCCGAACCGGCGGTCGATGCAGGAGCTCGTGGACGTGCTTGCGCGCTTCGGCTACAACGAATTCCGTCTATACGATACGGCGAAGGAACGGGAGGAAGCTCTTGATACGGCGAAGACCGAGGCCTACTGCCGCATGCAGGGGATCGGCTTCAAGGTCGTGGGCGAGGATTATCGCCGCGAGATCGAGGCAGATGCGAAGACAGTAGTCGCGCCGACGTTTGCCGCGCGTTCGCTTTGCGGGCGCATTGAGGAAATGCGCGAGGCGATGGAACGCGCCGAGGCCGTTGGCTCCGAACGCAAGGCGACGCGCTTCGTCGTGACGGACTTCTCCGACGGCTATGCGTGGCATCCGCTCTGCGTATCGCTTCCTGCGATCATCTTGGCTGGCAACATGATGACCGCGGGTCGCGTTGCGGCGAAGATGGATTTAGAGAAAGACCTTTGTTCGGTGATGGACCTCCCCGTTGGCGGGCTTCTCCAGAAGCTCGGCACGCTCTATCTCCGCGGTGGCGCGGTGAAGCCGGACTCTTCGGAGTATTTCAATATACTTGCGGGCGACATCGGCTATTCGCGCCACCCTGGGCTTACGCAGTTCGTTCTCGATGACGTCTCTGGCGTTGCGCGTGGCGTGAGGATCGCGCTCGAGCGCTGGGTCGACCGCAACGACTGGGCGAAGGAGATTTCCTACGCGGCGCTTCTCCTCGAATGTTCGTGCCATAGGCGCGACGAGCGGCGTCTTCGCGAGCTCCGTGACCTCCACGGGCACATCTGGCGCATGCGCTTTGAGCCTGAAGGACGCGTAGAATCGCTTGCGAAGCTGCCCAGATTCTGAAAAAAGCCCCAAAACCCCAAGGAATTGTGTTTCGTCAACAGGCTGTCTACAATCTGTTGATAAAATTTTATAATTTCCCCCTTGTCAGGGCACAAGATTTAGTGTATCATATTCAACCGAACTACCAATAGTAGATAAAACCCATTTATTAACCACGTCCAAAACAAAGAGAGGCGATCAAGCGATGAAGATGAAAGAGATGAAGATCACCAAGCGCAGCGGACAGGAAGTTCCGTTCGATATCACGAAGATCGAGAATGCGATTCGCAAGGCGTCGCAGGCGGTCGACTACAAGGACGCGCTTTCGGAAGGTCGCATCAAGCTCATCGCGGAGGAAGTCGCGGGCGTGTGCGCGGCGCGAGACCGTGCGATGCATGTCGAAGAGATCCAGGACGTCGTCGAGACGAAGCTCATGGAATTCGGCGCGCGCGAGATCGCGAAGCGCTACATCGTCTATCGCTACAAGCAGCAGCTCAAGCGCAAGTCCAACACGACCGACGACCAGATTCTCTCCCTCATTGAGTGCAACAACGAGGACGTCAAGCAGGAGAACTCCAACAAGAACCCGACGATCAACGCCGTGCAGCGCGACTACATGGCGGGCGAGGTCTCCAAGGACGTCTCCGCGCGCCTCCTTCTCCCGACGGACGTCGTGCAGGCGCACAAGGAAGGCATCATCCACTTCCACGACATGGACTACTACGCGCAGCACATGCACAACTGCGACCTCGTGAACCTCGAGGACATGCTGCAGAACGGCACCGTCATCTCCGAGACGATGATCGAGAAGCCCAGGAGCTTCTCCACTGCCTGCAACATCGCGACGCAGATCATCGCCCAGGTCGCCTCGAACCAGTACGGCGGCCAGTCCATCTCCCTCACGCACCTCGCGCCCTTTGTCGACGTCTCGCGCAAGTCGATTCAGGAAGAGGTGAAGAGCGAGTGCGAGCTCGCGGGCGTCAAGATGTCGAAGGCCGACTTCGAAAAGATAGTAGAGCGTCGCGTCCGCAAGGAGATCCAGAAGGGCGTGCAGACGATCCAGTACCAGGTCGTCACGCTCATGACGACAAACGGCCAGGCCCCGTTCGTCACCGTTTACATGTACCTCGGCGAGGCGAGGAGCGAGCGCGAGCGCGACGACCTCGCCATGATCATCGAGGAAGTCCTCAACGAACGCATCAAGGGCGTCAAGAACGAGCAGGGTGTCTACATCACGCCTGCGTTCCCGAAGCTCATCTACGTCCTTGAGGAGCAGAACGTCACCAAGAAGTCGCCCTACTGGTATCTGACCGAGCTCGCGGCCAAGTGCACGGCGAAGCGCATGGTACCCGACTACATCAGCGAGAAGAAGATGCGCGAGTACAAGCTCTCGAAGGGCGAGACAGTCGGCCATGGCGACACCTACACCTGCATGGGATGCCGCTCGTTCCTCACGCCCGACCGCTCGGGCGACGGCTATGGCAACGTGGCGCGCGCAAAGAACTACGAGCCCGGCAAGCCCAAGTATTACGGCCGCTTCAACCAGGGCGTCGTGACGATCAACCTCGTCGACATCGCGCTTTCCGCGCACGGCGACATGAAGAAGTTCTGGGACCTCTTCGAGGAGCGCTGCGAGCTTTGCCACCGCGCCCTCCGCTGCCGCCATGAGCGCCTGAAAGGGACGCCCTCCGACGCGGCGCCGATCCTCTGGCAGTATGGCGCCCTCGCGCGTCTCGACAAGGGCGAGAAGATCGACAAGCTCCTCTACGGCGGCTACTCGACGATCTCGCTCGGGTACGCGGGGCTTTGGGAATGCGTCTTCGCGATGATCGGCAAGAAGCTCACCGAGCCGGAAGGCGAGAAGTTCGGCCTCGAGGTAATGGAGAAGCTCAACGAATACACCGCGAAGTGGAAGAAGGCCGAGGACATCGACTACTCGCTCTACGGGACTCCCCTCGAGTCGACGACCTACAAGTTCGCGAAGTGCCTCCAGAAGCGCTTCGGCGTCGTGAAGGGCGTCACCGACAAGAACTACATCACGAACTCCTACCACGTGCACGTGACCGAGAAGATCGACGCGTTCGACAAGCTCGCGCTCGAGGCGAAGTTCCAGAAGCTCTCGCCCGGAGGCGCGATCTCCTACGTCGAGGTGCCGAACATGCAGCACAACCTGAAGGCGGTCCTCTCGATCATGAAGTTCATCTACGAGAACATCATGTACGCCGAGCTCAACACCAAGAGCGACTACTGCCAGGTGTGCGGCTTCGACGGCGAGATCGAGATCGTAAAGGACGAGAGCGGCAAGCTCGTGTGGAAGTGCCCGAAGTGCGGCAACACCGACGAGTCAAAGCTCAACGTAGCGCGCCGCACCTGCGGCTACATCGGCTCCCAGTTCTGGAACCAGGGCCGTACGCAGGAAATCAAGGAACGCGTGTTGCACGTCTCGTGAACTACGCGTCTATCAGGAACTGCGACATAGCAAACGGAGAGGGAGTGAGAGTCTCCCTCTTCGTTTCCGGTTGCACGCACTGCTGCAAGGGCTGCTTCAACGAGGAGGCGTGGGACTTCTCCTACGGGCAGCCGTTCACCGAGAAGACCGAAAGCGAGCTTCTCGCAGCACTGGAACCAGAATTCATCGACGGCCTCACGCTTCTCGGCGGCGAGCCGATGGAGCCGGAGAACCAGCGCGTCCTCGTGCCTTTTCTCAGGCGTGTGCGTGACAGATTCGGCCTCTCGAAGACGATCTGGGTCTACACCGGGTGCGTCCTCGAGACCGAGCTAAGATCGCCGTCACACTGGCGCACGGAGGTGACTGACGAGTTCCTGTCGCTGATTGACGTGCTTGTCGACGGGCCTTTTATCGAGGCCCAGAAGGACATCTCGCTCCAGTTCCGCGGCAGCGCCAACCAGCGCATAATCAAGCTCCGCTGATTTTTCCGGCATAATATTGCCCGTTTTTCAGACACGGGGCTTTACAAGTATAATGGCCTTGTGTTATAATTTCAACCGTTGAGAGCAAGGCTTGTATATCGGGCTACTGCAATTTGTGTTGCATTGACTGATGATTTGCAAGTTAAGGTTCTAACGAAAAACTTAAACGAAGGAGCATAAAATGGGACTGTTCGACAGGATCAAGACGACGGCTGCTGGGGTCGGCTCTTCGATTGCGAAGGGCACTGGGCAGCTGGCAGGCAAGGCAACAACGGAGGCGAAAGAGGCTGCCAAGATTGCTGCCGTCAAGGCTGATATTGCATCGGTGCAGGCGGAGATCGACACTGCATACGTTACAATTGGCAAGCTCTATGTGGACAAGCTTCTTGCTGGTGTGGAGATTACGGATTTTGGTGCTGGACCCACGCTGAAACTTATCGAACCGAAGATCGAAAAGAAGATGGAGCTTGAAAAGGAACTTCTGGCTCTTGAGAAGGCGCTTGCCGATTCCCAGATCCTACAGGAGCGTCAGCTTGTCCAGAACGAGATTGACGAGATCAAGGCCAAGCTAGACAAGGCGAAGGCGATGGGGGCCATTACGGACGATGACTACAACGCTCGCCTGGCCAAGGCGGGCAAGAAGCTCGAGCATTTTGACGATATTCGCATGCTCAAGAAGCAGAAGGACCTTGGGCTGCTAACCTCTGCGGAATTTGACGAAAAGGTTAACGCGCTCTTGGCCTGATGAATGGCGTATCGGCACGGGCAACCACCCGTGCCGACCATTTGTCGTCAATTGACATTCATTACAAGGGGAAGTCATGTGCCCTAACCGAATCTTCGGAATTCCGGCTGTTAGGTATTCCCTAACGATCATGTGGTGTTTCTTTGTGTTTGCGTTGACATCTTCCGCAGCGATGCTTGACATTGATCTCGTTGTCTCGCACGGTGTGTACACAAGTGGCGAGTGTGAGTCGTGTAACAACGTCGTTTACCTGGTGATTGACCGTTCTGGCTCGATGAGTGAAAAGTCATTGCCTGGTGATCGTACGCCGAATGAAGCCCTGCTTGAGAGCCTTAAGTTGCAGCTTGATGCCATTTCTCTTGGAACCGAGATCCATGTCTTGCCATTTTCCAGTAGGGTTCATGAAGAGACTGTTTTTCCTAGTCTTGACGAGGAAACGCGAAAGTCGATTCTTAATCTTGTCATGGGGAGCGTCCCGAGCGGGCAGACTCTTTTGTACGATGCCCAGGACAAGGCGTTGAGCGCTGCGGCGAAGATCATGGAGTCGGATGCCAACGCGGAGGTCCGTGTGCTTGTCTATACCGATGGCGAGCATCTCACGCCATGGAATTACGAGGGCGAGTACAAAGCGTGCTTCCAGCGCAAGGCCGGAGGACTTGGGCGCAAGAAGTTTGAGACCAACCCGTCATATCAAGAGGAGCGCGCGGCCGCGAAGAAGAAATTTGAGGAAAAGTTTCGCGACCTTTTCGCCAAGCCAAACTTTGAAGTGGAATACGAGTGGTTTAGCGCATCCCCGAAGCCAGAGCCTGAGATGCGGACGAAGGCACCTATAGCCGTTGAGTTGGCGTCGCACACTCCGGAGCTCAACAATCCTATTGAAGAACCTGCCCAGGCATTCAAGGGTTCGCTCCACTTGCCGATATCCGACAAGTGCTGGGAAGAGGTGAAGGAGAAGCCTTTCACGGTGGAATGGATAGTCGGCGGCAAAAGCGCGACCGGATCCCTGAAGCTTGACTCCGGACATCAGAAGTGCTCCATTGAATGGCCGCGTCTGCCCGAGGACAATCCTGAACCTGCAACATTGCTGGTGCGAGCATTCCCAGCAGGCCGCAAATTCGAGCTCAAGGACTCAAAGCCAATTTCCTATTCGATTCCCGCACTTAAGCGCGCCGAAGTCTCAATTGACTCTCCTGCCGAGGGGGCGGTCTTCGTGGTCGGCGACAAGGTTAAGTTTGCGGCGAAGTCAAGTGAAGAGTCTGTCAGCTGGAAGTTCCCTTCGGCCGTCGCGGATGGGTTGGCGTTTGATAAGTCGTTTGACAAGGAGGGTGTCGTCAAGTTTTCCGTGACTGCAGGAAAAGGCGTTCGCGCGACGACGGTTTCTCGGGAGATAGAGATCATCGAGACTGGAGTGGAGCTCAAGGAGTCCGCAAACGGTTACCACGAAACGGGCAAGAGCTCGACCTTTACAGCCGTAGCAGTCGGCAAGGTGCTCGGATACGAGTGGACGATTGACGGGCAGGCGGTCGCAGGTAGTGCTAAGACGTTCAGCCATGTATTCAAGGACACTAACGCTCATGAGATTGGCGTGACGGTGCGCTACAAGAAAGGCGTCACGGCGTCGGCAAAGCGGTCTGTGCGCGTATGGCCTACGCCCGCCATTCGCATCGAGCAGCCGGAGGAGTATGATGGAGATCCGGAAAGTGCTAAATTGAGGGTGGGCGGCAAGATTGAGTTGAGGGCCGCGGTAGAGGGAGCTTTTGAGGCCGCAGTTTGGGAGTTCGAGCAGGATGGAAAGGTCGTGGCCAAGGTGCCTGCACCCGTTAAGGACGGCGTTGCGGCTGGTTCGCATGCTCCGGCAAAGGGTGGTCTTTACGACGTTACCGTCACCGCCGAGGGGCTGGCGGGCAAGATTAGCGAGGTCGTCCAGATATACGTTAAACCTAAAGCCAGGTGAAAGACACGATGAAAGAGAAGCTTTTTCTATCAGCGATTGCTCTTGCTGTGACGGGGATGCTCTCCGCCGCAACCCTTAACGTCGAGCTGACGGTTTCGCATGGCATATATTCAGGTGTAGGCGAACTTGCTGCGAGCAAGAAAGTGGTTTTTCTTGTGATTGACCGTTCAGGCTCGATGAGTGACAAGTCGTTGCCTGGTGGTCGCACGCCGAACGAAGCTTTGCTTGAGAGCCTTAAGCTGCAGCTTGATGCCATTCCTTTTGGAACCGAGATTCATGTCTTGCCATTTTCCAGTAGGGTTCATGAAGAGACTGTTTTCCCTAGTCTTGACGCGAAAACGCGAAAGTCGATTCTTAATTTTGTCATGGGGAGCGTCCCGAGCGGGCAGACTCTTTTGTACGATGCCCAGGACAAGGCGTTGAGCGCTGCGGCGAAGATCATGACCGAGAATGCCAACGCCGAGGTTCGTATGCTTGTCTATACCGATGGCGAGCATCTCACGCCATGGAATTACGAGGGCGAGTACAAGGCATGTTTCCAGCGCAAGACCGGAGGACTTGGTCGCAAGAAATTTGAGAACAACCCGTCATATCAACAGGAGCGCGCGGCCGCGAAGAAGAAGTTCGAAGCTCGCTGGCATGACTTGAAGGCAATGCCTCGCATGGCGGTTGAATATGAATGGTTGAGTTCCTCCCAAAAGCCAGAAGAAGAGATGGTTGTAGGAACTCCAATTGACACAGAGTTCTCATCCCGGTTAAAAGAGTATAGGCTGAAGAATCCGCTAGTGGAGCCTTTGCAGGATTTGAAATGCCGTTTGCACCTACCGATTACGGATGACATGTGGCAGGAGGTTGTGGGGAAAAACGTCTCGCTTGATTTTGATGTCGGCGGGAAGCGTGTTTCAAGAGTTCTTGCCTTGAAAGAAGGGGCAAATGTCTGCAAATTGGAATGGCCGTCGCTGCCGGAGAACAAGCCCACGACGGTTTGTCTTGCGCTTTCCCGCATGCCGTCCGGGAAGAAATTCATTCTTAATGAACCAAAGCCGATAGTGATGACTGTCCCTGCACAGGCATGTCTCGCTGTGACGATAGAAAGTCCAGCCAAGGAGGGTGTTGTCCCAGTCTTTTCGACGGGTGCAGATGTCACGTTTCGTGCCAAAGCGAGCGAACCTGACGCAGAAATCAAGTGGGCCGTTGGAAATAGTGAGGTCTTGAAGGGCAATTCAGTCAAATGGCAGCCCAAGTCTCCTGGGAGCGTAGCGTACAGTGTGACGGCGTCGAAGGCTGGTTTTAGAGGCGCGGAGGCAAAGGGATCCTTTGAAGTGATACCGACAGGCGTCACGCTTGAAAGTGCATCTGCCAGGCATGAAGTGTCCAGAGAGTCGGTTTTCCGCGCAACGGCCATTGGCCCGTGTATTCGTTACGAATGGACTGTTGATGACAAGCGTGTCTCAGGCGAGACTGCTGCAATTAAGCATGTCTTTGACAAGTCGGGTAGTCATAAGGTTTGTGTCAGGGCCATTTACAAGGCTGGAATCGTGGCGGAAGCAAGGCCTATTGAGATATCCGTAGACGCTGCTCCTTTTGTGAAGATACTTTCTCCCATGGCATATGATGGGGACGCTGAAAACGTACAGCTTCAGGCCGAAAAGCCGATTGCGCTTTTGGCTCGTGTTGAAGGAGGTCTCACGACTGTCTCGTGGCAGTTTAAGATGAAGGACAAAGTTTCGACTGTCCAGACCGTAATCAAGGACGGGCAGACGGCTGGACAATATGTGCCTTTGAAGGGCGGTTCCTACGATGTGGTTGCAACGGGCAAAGGCCCAGCCGGCGAGGCGTCAGATACTGTTCAGGTCTTTGTAAAGTCAACAGAGGTGCAGATTGGCATTGAAAGCCCGAGGGCCAATCAGGATGTCGCGACCGGCAAGCCGTTTGACCTAGTGGCAGCTGTTAAGGGGCCTGTCAAAAATGTTAGATGGAAGATGACCAACAAGTCGACTGGGATGTCTGTGAACTTTGGCGCGTTGGATGTGTCCCCGGTGGTGGATGGAAAGTCTACTCCCATTAGCGCCAAGATGCCGCTTGAGCTTGGTAATGCGTGTGTTGAAATTACCGCCGAGCCGGTTTTTGACGATGAAGAGTTGTCGGATGCTGTCGCGCCTGCGTCAGTGACGGTTGATGCTGTTACGGAAGCGTCGATCATTTACACTCCGGAGACGCTAAAAGAAAACTGGAAGCGTGCCAAGTTTGGTAGCCAGGTGGCGTTGGGAGTTGAAGTGTCGGGTGCAATCAAGAAAGTGGCGTGGTTCACAATTGACTTGGACGGGAAGGAGAAGAAACTGGAAAAGGAAGGCGCGTCCATAAACATCGATGTGCCGGCCGTCAGTGGCCAAAGCGAGTGTCATGTTGACTATCTCGCGAAGGGGTTGATGCCAGATGGTAGCTGGATGTCCGCTGATCAACGATTGACGATTGTTGCCTGCTGCCCTTGCAGGCTTGCAGGTGAAGGTTGCGGTCCGAAGATTGAACTTCCGAAGACCAACGGCATAACGCGAACCTCGTTTGGATTAAAGGAGCCTGTTCAGGCTGAAGTCGGGTCATCGGGGGATTACGAACTCGTGGATGTGGCCTGGGACATGGGCGACAAGACGACGTATGCAGCAAAAGTTGCCAACCATCCGGGATATGATGCCTATGGAAAGTATGTGATTTCTGCAACAGGAAAATGCAAGGTATGCGGTTGCGACGTCTCGGTGAGCCCTGTCGAGGTGGTCGTTGAGCCCCAGCCGATCACCGCCGAGTTCGCAATACGTCCTTTTGCCTCGTCGACCAAGACGATAGCTGGACGAGTTTCCCAGGGACGGCAGGTCGTTCTTGTCGGCATGGACTCTCCTGACATCGCAAGGCGCGAATGGACGTGCAACGGGGTTCTGCTGAAAGACGAAAAAGGCAATCCGATGACAGGCGCGGCAATAGAGTTCAGGTGCATGGACGTAGGCGACGTCGAGTTCGGGCAGACGGTCTTCGACACAAAGGGGAACGCCCTAGGTCCAGTGACGCACAAATTGCGTGTCTACCGCCTGTGGGTTGTGGTGATTGCCTTCTTGGCGGCATTGCTTGTTGCTGGGTTGTACTGGTGGTATTTTTCCGGTGACGACCCTCGATTCTGGAAGGTCTTTGTTCGTGTTGATGAGACCAACAGCATGAATGCCCAGTCCGTTGAAGCGGACATGGCGTCCGGCCCTGGGCTGATCAGATACTGGGATACGATGCGAAACCGTGCTACGATTCCGTTGAGCAAGCTTGGTGGAAAGCAGTCTGATGATTGGAGCGTCGGGACTGTGCTTGGCCAGACAAGTCTTATGATATGGGAGTCCACTACAGCTGCTGATGGCCGTGGGGTGCGGATGCCTAACTGCAGTCTTCTCAATCCTCCAGACGGTATGGAGAAGGAGTCGCTCAGCAAGGGACAGCTGATTCACATTTGGGCGCCGTCGCCATCTGATCCAAAAGCAGTGACTGCACTTTGGGTTAAGATCAAGATGCGTGCCGCCCCAAACACGTTTTTGTGGCTAAGGTTTGGCATCCTGCTGCTTTGCCTCGGCCTGGCCGTTGCTATTTCCTATTTCTTCGCTTTCTGATAAACACAAAAAACCGAAAGGACAATTATGGCTAAACGTTCACTCAACCTCGTGATTGGCTGCGGTGGTTCGGGACTTACGACACTTTCGTCGCTCAACCGACTGCTCGTGCAGAACCCCGCGTTGCTTCCGCGTCTCTCCGATGAGGTCTACTATCTAGCGGTTGATACGGAAGCTTCTGCGCTTGATCAGTTTGAGAAAGAGATTCGCGACCAGATGGGACAGTATCCGGCTCCGTTCATGCAGCGGATTCAGCTTTCGCACAACATGAACATTCTAAACGAGATGATACGCCCCAACTTCATTGAGCCGTTTTCTGGGCAGTCGAATGCAAAAGGGTTGACGCGCCTGCGCGAACATTGGTGGTTCGACGGGAATGGCAATCCTTTCGTAGCGCCGCGCGTAACCAATCTCATAAGGGGCGCAGGCCAGTGCCCGCCGGCCTCTTACGGTCTTGCCTGGTATCATCTTGACGAGATAGGTGATGCCATAAAGCACATTGTCAACCATATGGTTGCACATGGGTACGGCGACCCGACGCAGCTTAAGAACATGAATCTGGTGGTTGTCGCCGGACTTTCCGGCGGCACAGGGCGCGGATGCTGGAACCTTATCGCCTTTAAGGTGAGGGAATACTTGCTAAGCAAGTACAAGGTGACAGTGCCGCCGGTGGGCGTGTTCTTTGACGCAAACGTGTACGAAAGCGTGGCGCGCAACAACGAAGGGCAGCAATTGGCCCTCGAGGTAAACTCCCTCACGGGGCTTTCCGAACTTTCATGCTGGATGATGAACGGTGGCAAGGCTGGAACTGACTGCTTCAAGTATAGCCTGCCGAGCATCAAGTCTCCGGATCGCGCCTCGACGGACGTGCTTAAGGTCAATCTTGATCTCAATCCCACGGCTGGGGCACCTGTCAACAGCGCGTTCCTTATCTGCGGGAAAAGCGAGTCTGCGATACTGGACAACAACCGGCAGTATCATGAGATGGCTGGCGCTGCGCTCTACGCAATGATCGCGAACCCTGACATCGCCGCGCGCCAGGTCAATGATGGCGATCCATTCAATAGCTTCGCTGCCGCTACTTACGAGGTGGATACTCTCCATTTGCAGAAATGGTACGAAACACGGGCAAGGGGTATTGCCCTCAGGAGGCTTGTGTCCAGCGGAGAAGACGTGTCGTCTGCGAAGGATGCCTTCTTCCGTGCTTATCCAATTAATGCGCTTGTCCGGGCATTGACAGACCTTCGTCCAAATTCACAGGGGACGTTGTTCCAGCGTCTGTCTTACGCGTTTCTTAAGCAAAAGAAGTACAACCAGAGCTTCGCCACGATGGTCGAAGAGTTCCCGACTTGGAAGTTTGAGGACGCAAAGGAGGCTGTCGATCCATTGCTTGCGCCGGCTACGGATGTGAAGGCGGTTGTCAGGCAGGTGTTGTCCGAGATGGATCTCGGAAGCGGAAAGGTGGAAGCTGCCGTTGTGGCGGCCATGAAGGCCGTGTACAAGGGCGACGAGGGCCAGAAGCCATCCATCGGTCGGGCGTTGGATTTCCTCAAGATGCTTAAGTCCGAGATAGAGGCGGCTCGATCCCTCTCTCCGCAGGTATTTCAGATCACGCCTGAAGGCGGGACAAAGGCCATTGGTGCGCGCGAAGCGGTTGAAAAGACTCTTAAGGTATTCTCCAAGCGCACACTTAAGGAAATGGTAACTGGCATTGGCGCGTTTAACCAGGACGAGATAGACCAGCTTGTCAAGGACGAGGCGGGTTGCTATGTCGGCATCATTCCAAACGGCGTTCTTGCTGCAAACTATCCTCAGCTCAAGGCTGCGCTTGAGGAGGCTTTCCAGCCTGCGGTCAAGAGGGTTGAAAGGTTGATTGCTGCATGCGAACAGTTTGCGAACTGTTGTCGCGAGGCTAGCTCGGGGTTTGCGCTCGAAGAGGCGGAGGCAGCCGGCGGCAAGGCTGGGGACGATTCGTTTAGTCTTCTCTTTGCAACGCCAGACAGAATCGAAGAGACACTTTACGGCGGCGACGACTGCCAGCGTTTCTATCGCCGTATCTTGCGTCCGATTGTTGCGACACGTACCGAGGCCGAGGATCTCGTGGGCGACTCTATCATGATCGGCGATGGAATGGAAGATTTCATTGGCCGTTCTATCGAGGATGGGTCGCTGGAAAAGCTGGCGGTCGCAAACGACAGCGCTTCTCACCGCAAATTCGTCGGGAAGCTAATGGATGAGACGCGTGCGAGCGTGAGCCTCTCGGAGAACTTCCTTGAGGACAATTTCACGTTTGAGAAGATACTTATGCATAATCGCGAGCATTGGAACAACGCCATCGCCGCGGCTATGGGTAATGGTGTGCGACTGAACCGTTTGAAGGAGTTGTTCGAGCGCACTCTTGGCGCAGAACTAGTGCAAGACAGGCAGAACCGCAAGGCGCCTCTTACGTTGCCGACTATTGAGGAGCTTCGCAAGTCAATTGCAGCGTCGCTTGCCAGCACCTGTGCGCCATGGTGGATTGCCGATACGGAAGGGGCTCATCATAGCATAATGATGTTCCTCCCGTTTGAATGCGGGGAGTCCGCCGACGATATATCGAAGTACATCTCCGATTATGCGCCCCATGCGAAGGTTCAGCCGATTGGTTTGGATACTGCAAAGGGTAGCGTGACGCCGTTTAGCTATGTCGCGTTCGTGTCTGAGGGTGTCAAGCTGTCTGCCGTCGAGAAGTCGAAGGGCATGCACCTCCTCGACAAGATCGAATCGCTCAAGTACTACCATGACGCAGATGTCAATGCCTGGATGCAGATGACGGAACGCGATGACGGCGAATCGATATTCACTACTGACAACCACAACAAGGGAATAGGATATCTTTCTCCGCTGTACGTACGCGAGAAGGCGCTGTCTGGCTACAGGTGGCGTCCGTGGTTGCACGAAGACGAGGCGGAGGCGCAGCGCGAGGAGAGCAAGGCGCTGGATGCCATGCTGTATGGATTCTTGGGCATGGGGCTTACCGATGCGGCGGCAAAAGCGTTCGATGAGAAGTTCGCTGCGTACGGATGGCACTTCCCAATCCTCAAGCCTGGCGACAAGCAGTCTTATTCCTTGGTGCGCAAGACGTATGCCTGGAATGAAGACGAAGGCAAGGCAGAGCCGGATACTGAATGCGACTGGAAGTCGAACAAGCGCCTTTGCACGAGCGCCTGCAATCTCATCGCTCTTCTTCAGGGCAAGGGCAAGACGGGGCTCACAGGAACAGCTAAGGAGAGTGACGTGGAATTGGGCAACAAGGTCCGCGAACTGCTCTTGAAGGAGGCCGCGGTTTTCGCAGAGCAGGTCGAACCTGAAATTGGCACTAATGATATTGGCAAGCTCAAGAAGGCTCGCACTGCTTGGTTGACGCAGATGCGCGATGCTGCCGACGATGACGACAAGCCGGTGTTTGATGCATTGCTAAAAAGGTCAAAGGCGAACGGATGATCGTTTGCCGAATGAAAGGATGATGTCATGCAGTCCCCGTTGGTAGTTTTTATCCCCGAGAAAGAGCGTGACGCGCTCCGTTCTTCGGGGGTAATGCCGGCGGCCTGGTACGAAATGTGCGGTCGCACACTCTGGGAAGGCGCGGGGAATCGTGTCTACTTATGGCCGTATGATACTGATTACAAGTCAGCACCGGCGGGGGGAGGGAGCCCTCCTCCCCCCGCAGAATTGCTTGGACTGGAGACTAGGGGCGACGAATGGATGCGGAGCGAGAACCAAGTTGCAAAGCTGTTTGGTTCCACCGTCCTGCACGTGCTTTTCCTTGACGATGAGGTTAAGGGGAGTCCTGGTCTTGTAGATGCTGCACCGCTTCTTGCCCTGTCGCGCTGGATACGATCGCTTGGAGAATCTATTTGCACGTGGTTTGCGGAAACCCAGAACCGCAACATTCGTCACGTGGCCGTTGTCGTGGCAAGGAAGGGATTCTTTCACCTTTCCGACGATCAACTTCGGGCAATCGAAGGGGAGTTGACGGACTCAGGTGCACTCAAGACCTGTTATTTCGTTGATTCACGCCTTGAGGTTAATCTCGAACATGACGCCTTGCATGCGGCGTGCCTGTGGCCCGTGATCGTCGGGAGACTCCTGCTTCGAATGCTCATAGAGTTGTCCTTGGATAATTCGTCCGAGGGGATATTCCTTCCTGGAGTGCATCTGATCAGATCTTTCGAGTACCTTATGGACTGCCCCTCGGATAAAGTGGCAGAGATTGCTCAGGATGCGCGACATGCTGCCTATAAATTGATTCACCTTGAAGGCATGGAGGGAGAATCCGGAGGTACAAGTGCGTCGCGTAGGCCTGCGGTCAAGAACAGGGAGAATAACGGTTTCGCGGAATTGAAGATACGCCTTTCCGAATACGGGGGTGTGCCCAGTCCGCTCCCCAGGGGAACGGACTGGCATCGACTCGATGTAGATGATCTTGTCGGAATGACGAACGACGATTCTCTTTGGAATTCGGCGCGTGAGCGGGCTCGTAAGCATTTTGCCGAGTGCGAGCGTAAGATGTTCCGCGAGAAGGAGAAAGACCGCGTAATGGAGGCGCGCGCGGTATTCTGTCAAGTGGCCAAGAACCCTGGGAATATCGATGACGAGGCTAGGCGCCTGCACGAACAGGAACCCCATGACACATGGGGCCGCGATATCATATACGAGAAGTGGCGGGCGATGGTGCTCGCTGAACTTCACAGGAAAGAGGCGCAGAAACGACTTGCAGATGCCGGACGTGAAATGAAGCGTGCGCAGAATCACTATGTGACGGCTCCATACGGGATGCTTGCCGTGGTGGCTGCTTCGCTCTTTTGCGGATACGCTCTTTTCCGCACGTTTTGGGCGCTAGGTGGAAGCGGAAGCCTGCTTGTCGCCTTGGTCCTGTCGTCGCTTTCTTTTATAGGCGCCGTTGGAGCTTGTGTCTCAATGTTGTGGCTTCACCGCAGGGCAGGGCAGATGGCCGTGGACGAACTATGTGCAATCAAGGAATCTGTCGATGCCAAGATGGATGATCGGCACGCGGCCTCCGTCGAGATAGTGAAGACAGCTGAGGCTCGGCACAGTGTTGGGCTGCGCCGTGCTGCGATAGCGGTTTTGCAGCGCCTGCTTGAACGAGTGGGGCGAATTGTGGGCCGTGAATTGCAGAGTCCTACCGTAGACGTGTCTTACAGGAACGGGGATGCGGAAGGACCTGATGGTTCCAAAATGCCAACGAAGGACACTGATCTCAGGCGAGAGGAACTTGAGGTGTTTGCCGCGCAAACAAGATTCTTGCATTCTGTTGCTGGCAATACGACAGATGTCGGCGGAGCGGAGGGCTCAAATGTCGACAAGGTGATCAGTGTGGCGTTTCGCGAGTCTGGCGAGAAATCATTCAAGACATTTTGGTCTCGACTCTGTGCCGAAACGGATGGGCTTAACCAGCAGGGGAACTTTCCAGCTCAGGTTTTTGTTCCGCGTATTCGGAATTGGTTCAAGAATTTTGGGGACGATTTGGTGATGGCCCAGAAGCTTGATTTAATTGAAAATTCCAAGGACAATGCTGCAGTATCAAGTTTGCACGCCATTCTCCCGAAAGAATTCGACGATCTGCGTGGTGACTCGGGTTTTGCATTGGCGAGCGCTCACGTGGAAAGCGACAAGGTGGAGAACTCTCCAAGGACCGTGTTCATTCCACGCTCCGCAGGAATCTTGGCCGACGTGCGGCAGGTGCTTGGTGGCGCTGCTGGCGGTGAAATAGAAATTTGCGAAACGAATGTCCTCGACGGATTGCCGCAGGTCGCATTTTTCTTCCAGGATATTCGCGTTTGGGGAATCGGCACTGGGGACGGCGGGCGCCTTCGTTTTTTGTCCAAGCAGGAAAACCTCAAGCGCAGCCGTCGGGAAGGTGAGGTGGCATGATGTCAGACAAAAGCCCGAAAAGTCTGTTTGCGCGATGGTCGTCCCATCCTGAATCGCTCGTGCGTCAAAGGCGTGCATTTTTCTGGATGTGCCTGATACCGGCGGCAGTTGTGGCGGCCTGTCTTGTGTTTTTCCTGACGGGGCTGTCTGCTTGGAGTGTGATGTTGTCGCATCCCACTATCTTGTTTTGGATTGTCGCTGGTACGGCAAGCGTAACACTGGGATTGTCGGTCTGTCTGGCGTTGCTTTATTTGATGGCATGTGCGGGGGTGGCGCGAAAGACAGATGACGAAGACAGATTGCCGTTCCCGAGGGCATTGATTGCGATTAGTTCGTTCTTTTGGGTCGTACCGGCGTCGCTTACTTTCTTGCAGGGACATTTTGGCATTGGCGTATTTCCTCCGCAGCTGGTTTTTGTGCTGAACGCTCTTTGCCTTGCGCCATTGTTGGCACTATTGATTTGGATCAGGTTCGCAAACCGTCAGAATGAACAGATTGATGCGAATGGACGACAGCGCACGGCGCGTAGGCCTTTCTTGTTCGTGTTGGGCATGTTTTTCCTGGGGTTGGCACTGTTGTCTCTCCTCGGCGATGTGCAGCGTTGGCTCGCGAGTCTCTCGATTCAAGTGCCGTTCTTGTCGGAATTGGCGATGCGGGTTGTCCTTTTTTCGACGTTGTTGCCATTGTCCATGATTTGCTTCGCCTGTTGGACGCTGTTCCGCCGTGCTTTGCCTCCGCTGGAACCGCAAGGACAGACTTCTTTGCCGTCAGATCACGAGCCGGCTCGGTACAAGTCGCTTTGGCAACGCTTCCTCGATCTCTTTAAGAAAAACCCAACAGAGGACTCTTCAGACGATGACGAGATTGATGAGACTCCTCCGGCCTGGCTTGAGCAATTCTGCAAGGAGCTTCCTGATGGTGTCCGAATGAACACTGCCACGGAAGGGAAGCCGGATCGCATACCTGCTTTGGATGCTCCGGTGTCGGAGAATTCAAATGCACCGGAGGCGGATGATCTCTGGTTGCTGATGGGTGGGGATGAGTCTCGTCGTCCTACAGAGCTTCAAGTAGAGTTCTTCAAGCGTTTCCGTGATGCGTGGGAGGAGTCCAGACTGGCTACGCAGAAGGGCAACGTAATGGCGTCCGACATGATTCTTTCGGGTGACGAAGGCAGTGGCCGCACGGAAGTCCTGCTTGCAACTGCGCTATATGCTGCCATGGCCCGTCGCCAGCGAGTCCTTTATCTGGTCTCAGACTCTCATCAAGCAGAAGTGCTCTCGGCTCGTCTTCAGAAAAGGTGTTCGAGCTTGTTTCTTGAGACGTTCCTCTCTTCAGGCATCTTGCAGTCGGATTGCGCGAGGAAGTGGATTGATTCTCTCAAGGAGAAGTACTCAGAAGAGAATGGAACTGGCGTTGGTGCAGAGCGTGATGCGTCGGAGATCGTGCCGCCAAACATCCTGTTTGCCACACCGCGCGATGTTGAGCGAATCTTCTTTGAAGGGCACGATCTCTTTCTGAAAGGCGAGGACATAACGCCGCTACGGGAACTTTTGCGCCTTTTTGAAGTCATACTCGTTGACGATTTCATGGGGTATTCGTCCATGGAGCGGGCGCATTTGCCGTTTCTGTTCCACAAGATGCGGCTCCTGTTGGTCTCGTGCGACATCAGGCCGCAGTTTGTTGTGTCCTTGCCGCGCTTGAACGAAAATGGCGGTGAATTGTTCTTGGCATCGCGGTTGTATGGGTCTGCCGATTTCAACAAGCAGAATGCAGTTACGCTTTTGCCTCGCAAATGCGATCCCGCTTGGAGCGTGCCGTTGGTTGTTCGCGATGGATTGAAACCAGCTGCAGTTTGCGAGGATATCGTCAGGCGATGCCTTGCCATAGATTCGAAGCTGCGGGTTGTCGTTTATCAGAAAGGGACGCCACTGCATAAATGTCGCGAGCTGGCATCTCGGTTGTCTTCGGGCGGAGGATCCGTCCGAGTGATTGCGAGGTTAGACGAAATCGGCGACGATAAGTCGGCCGACGCGGTCTTGTATCAGACCGCCCTTGCAGGACGAGCGGGGATGGCGTTGAGATTGACAATTGGCGATGCCGAGGCCGTATATCTAAGCGTGTCGTCTGAGTCTGAGGCCCTTCTGGCTGACGAGCCGATATTCCCGACAATTCCAGATGAAACTGCCGTAGCGTTGAGGATCCATCATTTGCGGAGTCTTCTGCGGTTTGTCGTGCCAGGCCAACCTGTAGATCTTTCTGCTTGGGAGCGTTTTGGAGTGTCGCTTTCAGATCGGCATACTGTCAAGGCGGATAAAGCATCGGATGCTGCCATTTTTGAGATATGGCGGCAGGACGAATGGAAGGAGCCCGCCTATGGAACGCCTCTTTGGCCGTACATTGTGCTTGAAAAGTCGGAATCAGTGAAGAGCAATGCTGGGATCAAGGTGGATTTTGGCGAGTTGCCGTACACTGACGAGGACATCGTTCAGTTGGGAGACGATCCGTTGCTTGGCCTCGGGCGTCCCCATGCACAAGTTGGCGAGGAAACGGTTGCAGTTGGCACCGGCGTCTCTTCCGTCGCGCACTGGGTTGAGAAAGGCCGCATTCAGGGCAGCATTGACTTTGCCCATGCAGAACGTCTTCTCCTGGGACGGACGGAACATGGAGAGAGCGTTTCTGCAGACGCAGATGCCGCCGTTTCTGCGTTCACGGTGGATACGTTCCATGACGGTGATGCGTCGTGCTGTTGCCAGATGGAGATACGACCGTGGACAGGCGACGGAATGGACTTTGACACGCCAGTCCGCGCTCTTTCGTGGAATATAGAGTCCGTAAGCGAGCCTGCGGCGCCCGTTGTCGCTTCTGGGCGCACTTTCGGGTTCTTTGATTTGCCTTCTTGCCGTGACATTCCGCGTACGGTATCCGGGACGCTGCTCGGCCTCGTCAATCGCTACGGGCAGGAGATGCCATTGTCGCCTCCACGTGAATATTCGTATCCTGCCTGTTTCGCCGGGATTCTTTTGGCGCCGCGGAAAATGGACCCCCGTGCCATGACGGCGCAGATACAACGTGGAGTTGTCGGAGATTGGAATACCGAGAACCCCGATTTTTCCCTGGTTTTGACGCATCTTCTTTCTGGCGTCATGCGGCGTCTCGTTCCGGATTTCCCGTTCTATGCGGCATTGCCGGTATTCCATCTGCGTGATAGTGCCACGGCGGTGGCAGGAGCTGTCGCATGGCTTGTCCAGCCGATCAACAGCGGCAGGGTCGTCGATCGCTTGGTCAAGGATATTCTTACGGGCATGAACGGTCAGCGTAAGCTTGTAGATGCGCTTCGTGAGGCTTATGGCCTAATGGAAGCACAGTCCGACAATGCTGCACGTCTTCGCTGGCTTAGATCTTTCTCCTGTTCTGCGTACTATCTTGACGAGTCAAGGATCGGAGAACTTGACGAGGATATTCGCATAACGGGCGAGACATTGTCTGCAATTGAGCGTAGGATCGCCGGTGAAATCGCGGAGATAGAAGGCCTTACAGATCCAGTTGCTCCCGTTGATGCTGACTATGCTTGGATAGAGGAACGCAGGGAGTTTGACACAACTGCCCTTGCTGCAAGCAGCGCATGGGCGAAGGTGGCAACATTGCCTCCTCCGCCGGCTCTCGGCACTTCTGGCATTTCATTTACATGGAACTACGGTCGGCATGATTTCCGAATCGGTGCTGGGTTTGCCGATGCGGCGTCGCGTGACTCCTATGATAGACTTGTCAACTCGTATTTCCGCGCCAGGGCCTGCGGTGACAGTTACCTGGAGTATGGCACCAATGATCCCTACCGGGACTTCATTGGCGTGGTTTATGCAGAGCTTCGCGGCATGTTTGATGCGAACTTCCCCGATGGCAGCCCGACGCAGTTGGCGGAGTTTATGCTGGCGTTTGTCCAAGGGGGCGTGGCATATGTAAAAGACCCGCTGAACGTCTCTACTGATTGGCCGCGATACCCATCGGAAACGCTGATGCTGGGAGGCGGAGACTGTGAGGATTCGTCAATCCTCTATGCAGAACTTCTCCGCCGCGCAGGGATTGAAAGTGCCATCCTTTCAATACCGAGTCATGCGGCAGTAGGCGTTAACGTCCCCCTCACTTGGACGGCAAACCGCAACAAGCCGATTCAGTATGCGTGGCTTGGCAAGAACTATGTCTATGCTGAAACAGCATGCGACAAGTTCGTTAGGCCGCTTGGCGAGGAGACTGATCTCATTCCTTCTGCAGAGGCGATTAAGGCCGATGTTATCCCCACGCCGCTGAAAGTGCGGTTTGACAATGCAGTTAAGATTCTTAATGCAACGTGGGATAGCGGAAGCCTGAAAGTGGATGTCATGGCCATTGGGTCCATTTCTGGGGTTGCGCTCGTTGTTTATGGACGGCCGAAGAAATTTGTCTATGAGAAGCCAGACAGCGAGTGCTATCCGTGCCTTGGCGGCATACAGCTTCCTGGCATGAAGCCTTTTGAGGTCTATGAGGCGACATTGCGACTTTCAAGCGGCATTGTCGATGCCCCATCGTACTGGATCGACGTTTTCTCGTGTGACGAGGCCGGAAAGGTCGTTGGACATTTTGTCGGTGTGACACAGTTGAAAAAAAGGTGATTTTCGAGGCCGTTCTAAGTACTCTGGGAAAGGATGAGTCCATGAACAAAGTTGCAACTATAGCGTTTGCAGCGGCAATGCTGCTGTTTGCGGGGTGCGGGGAGAAGAAGTGCTTCTTCGTCTCGCAGGACGGGAAGTCGGTCCAGCCGGGAGCGCCCGTCGTGTGGTATGACGCATACGTCGGCAAGGTGGATGCGGTTGAAAGTGTGGAAGCTGGGTCGAAAGTTACAATTCGTCTTGACAAAAAGTATGCCGAGGAGATTCATGACGGTGTTGCCGGGCGGGTGGTGAACGATCCTGACATCTCACAAAAGTCGTTCGTCCTCCTCGTTGGAGGCAGGGACAAGGAGCGCCCGCTCGTCAGTGCCGGCGCCCAGATTCCAGAATCCAAGCCGACCAATGTTGTGAGCGAGGGTTTTTCTGCCTTTGTGGACTGGCTTAGGAACTCTCGGGCCGATGAACTTAAAATCGTGGGCGTAGCGCTTTTGATCCTGTTTGTCCTCCTCAAGTTCGTCAGCAAGATGCTTAAGTTTGTCCTCTTTGTCGGCATCCTTGGCGCGATCGCATATGTGTGCGTTTCCGCTAGCGTTGGCTGGGACAGTTATAAGGAGCAGCTCTCATCCGCCCAGAAGACCGCGCAAGAGGCAAAGGCGTGGCTCCAGCAGCATGGAGAGAAGCTGCACGCCGTCCTTGAGACGGCGTTGGAGGCGAGTGACTGATGATGCAAGTAATCAGAAGCAGATGGAAGTCCTGGCGAAGAAACGCCAGAGCGCTGATGGGCGATGTCTCCTTCAAGCGTAATCTTCGGATCTTGGGCGTGGTGCTTCTTTTGTCTGCGCTTTGCTTTGGCGCGCTCTGGTATCTTGGGGTGGGGATCAAGGCCGAAGTATACTATCAGTCCAGCGGCCGGCACGTTCTTACGTTTCATGAATATCTATTCTCCATACTTGGGGCGATAGACGCCGACCCTGACGCGGCGCCTGTCTATGCCATGTATTCTGCGTTCGTACGGCTTGTCGGGGCTATTCTAATCGGCGGCGTCCTGACCTCTTTTCTGTGCTCGTTGCTTTCCAGGTTCTCCGATATGACCTTGAGAGGTCTTCTCGTGCCTGTGCTTTCCGACCACGTTGTAATTGTCGGATACACTGCCCTGGCTGACGACATAATCCGCTCGCTTCTTTTGTCGGGCGAGGACGAGCCCTACTGTAGTTGGTACCCATGTTCGGATAAGCGGAACTCGAAGAGGAAACGGGTCTCAAAAGTCCTGCTCTACACATCGGGGGACGTGCAAAGCATTCGCGACACGCTCAATTCGGTGCTGGAGAACGGCATGGAGCGCCGCATCGTTTATGCGTTTGGCGACATGGACATGACAAATCGAAAGATGGCAAAGGAGATTTGTCAGAAGTTGAGTCTTCTGTCTGCCAGGGCAGTTATCGTCCTTGGCGACGCTTGCGACCCAGGACGGGGAGACCTCAAGAATCTTGCGTTCGCGTCTGCCGCTGGCGGTTATGTCAGGGATCGCAGGCTCGAAGCGCGCGACGGGCGCGTGAGTGAGATGGCTCCTTTTGAACTTGATCTGCTTCGTTATGATTCTCGATTCATGCCGACGCCGTTCTATGTGCAGATGGACGATGTGCCAACGGTCGATCTGATAAAAAAGATGGAGTACAAGATCGGAAGCAGGATGCTGGATGAAAGCACGACGCTTTGCAAAAAGACGGCAAGTCAAGGCCAAGTGGGAATGTCGGATCTGAAGTCGTATAGGGAAAAGATTAAATGCGTCGATCTTGGCGCCGTCGGTGTTTATATCCGCCCCTTTAGCTACTACGAGGGCTGGGCTCGGGCAATTTGGGGGGCTCCCTATCCGGTTCTTAAGCCGAGAAAGCCGGGAGAAGGCAATGTCCGCTGCGATAAAGCCGAAAAGGCGCATGCCGATGATGGGCCTTTCTATTTCCCGCTAGATTTTCGGTCGATGGGCGCGAATTCGTATGTGCATCTGGTTGTTGTCGGGTTGAGCAATGCCGGCGAGGCGCTTGTCATTGAGGCAATTCGCATCTGCCACTATCCAAACGGTAGGCCGACCCTCATTACCGTGGTGGATTCAAACCCCGATGCGATAACCGATTTTCATGCACATCATCCGGAAGTGATGAGGCCGGAAGTCATGTCGCTCATGGGCATTACGCTGGATTTCCGATGCGAAAGACTTCAGTCGGAAACCATACGGTCGTTGATTTCAAAGGAGTCCGTGAACCGGAATTGCCTGCTGACGGTGGCAATCTGCCTCAAGGACATAGAGAAGGCGATGTTCGAGGGGCTTTGCCTTCCACGCGAGGTTTATTACTCGAGCGAAACTCCTTTGCGTCAGGAGGGAGGCGCTGCCCATGTCGAGGAGCGCAAGGACTATCCGCAGTTCCAGCCCCGCGTGCTCGTTTATCAAGAGCATGTCAACGGGGATCCCGAAGATGGGGATTCGACCTGCCCAGTCCGATATAGGTTCGTCCGGCCGTTCGGGATGCAGGAGTATGGATTGCAGACCAGATGCATGCGCAGTTTTGCGAGCATGTATTTGAACGCCGCGTTCTTCTGGCCGATTGACGCTGACAAGACATCATTGTTGGGCCCTATGCTCAAATCGCTTGAGGATCCTGACAAGATGCGGCATTACGGTGTCAGTGACGAAAATATTGCCAATCTTGGAAAGTTAAAGGGACGGATTGAAGAATTTGAAAAGGAATGGGGAGCCAAACTCAGGGAGGGCAAGCAGTCGGACATCCCCTCCGACAAAAGATATGGCTTGATTAAGGACGTTATTTCTTGTTGTGACTTGGCGCTGGAGAATTTCAAGAATTATGCCTTTAGGCGCTTTTTGATGATGGAGCCGGTCAAGGAATGGAGTAATGTCTACGTGCCGGACTCATATGGGACGGTGCTTCGCTCCATCGGTTTGACGGCAAAGAAATGCGTGGATTTTGTCTTAGGCAGCGCTGCCTCCTTTAAGGAACTTTGCAAGCGCAACGAGGATACATTCAACGAGGCGAGGAACAGTGCTGTATTGGAAAGATCCCTGGAAGAGGTAGAACATAGCAGATGGATCGCCGATCGGGCCTTGATGGGGTATGCCCCAGCCCGTCCTGGAAAAAACGAAAGTCGAGACGATGGGTATCGTTACCACAACGCTATGCGCCCATATTCGGAAATCCGCGAGAGCGAAAGGGGCTTGGTAAGAAACAAGGATGCGCTTGTGGTGAAGCTGATCCCGCTAATCCTCGCCCTTGAAGGGTTTTCGATAATCCGAGACGAAAGCAACGCGAAAGGAAGCTAACGATGAAAGCATTAATAGTTGGATGTTTGGTCGCCTGCATTGCACTTTTTGCGGGTTGCCGGAAGAATTCTGCGCAGATCGCCGAACAGGTTAAATCCGAGATGCAGCAGGAGTTTACAAAGAAACCCGGGCTCAAGAATCTAGTGGTTGAGAATGTCCGGCTTGTGAAGAAGTCTGAAGAGGACTTTGAGGGTGTTGCGGTCGGGAGCATCAACGGCGAGTATGTGAAGTTCGATGTAACCTGCAAGTACGATGGTACCAGCATTCTCTGGGACGCCGATCTTTCCGAGGGGAGCCTTGAGGAGCTCAGGCTGAAAGAGACGGCCCGTGAGACGTACCAGCTGCTTAAGGAATCTTGGCCAAAGGTGAAGTCGTCGATCGGCGAGGGTTATGACGCCGCCAAGAAGAAGGCGGGCGAATACTATGACAAGGCGAAGGCGAAGGTAGCAGAGATGACGGCAGATGCCGAGCAGGATGGTGCAGAAGGCACTGCCGACGAAAAGGTAGTTGATCCGTCCACGCCATAGGTTCTCTGCCCTGGCATAAACGAATCATGACAGGAAATGCCTAAAGAAGGAGGGCCCGATGAATGCAATTGCCGATTATTTCATAACGTTCTTCAAGGAGCACAGCTTCTTGAACTACATCGTGGTCGCGTTTGCGCTTCTTGTCGCCCTTATTGGCTATGCTGGAGGGCGGCGGCTACTTGGTCTTAAACTCAAGGCATGGTGGAGTACGCTCCTGTTCTTCCTGCTCCTTTTGCCGATCTGGTTCTGTATTGGGCTCATTGGCATTGTGCTCATGATCTTCTTCAAGCGTGTCAGGATCTTTTTCAGGTTCTGACAGTGGTATGGCAGAAGGAGGGTCGGGATATGAAACCGAAATGCGATTCCAGTCTGCAGGGAGAGAAGGATGTCGCGAGAGAATTTAATCGGCGTAGACGCCTTAAACGTGCCATACGCAACAAGTTGCTTGTTACACTGTCGTGTGTCATAGTTACGGCTGCGCTTGGGTTCGTTATAGCACAAACTTCGGAGCCAAGCGTATGGTCATGCATCCTCGCTGCCTGCTTCTATTTCTCTTTGATTGTCAATGCTGGCTGGGTCTTCTGCATCCTCACGCCGTATGTTGGTGCAGGCAAACGGCTGGTCAATGCCATTATTTTCATCGTTCTCTTTGTTTGGGGGTGTGTGTTCTACTATTTCGCACCATTGGAGGACAATGGAGTCTCCGGCGGGATAGTTGCGAGCAAGACGGTGGCGGAAAGATGCGCTCTTCAGATTGCTGCGCCAAATCGTACGCTTGCCGCATTCTTCCCTTCAAGAGGCGGTTTTGAAAGTGTGCTAAAGGATAAAGGGAAAGAGAAATGGCGGATCCATTATTTTGTTTTTCACTCTGTTGTCATATTCTATATCGCTTTGTTGACATTTGCAATTTTTGGCCGTGGAATCGTCAATCGAATGAGCAAGTGGTTTATTCGTTGGAAGCGTTTGAATGTGTTTTGGGGGCGGTCAGACGCCGGGCTATTGTTGGCAAGGAGCATTATCGACAGCACTGTTGGCGACCAAGTGTTCTTTGTGCTCCAACAGAAGTCCGGTGATGGTGACGAGTGGCGCACACTTACTAAAGAAATTGATCAAATGGGTGCCATGTGGTCGTTCTCTTATGATTCTAATGCTGTAGAATCGGATGTCAGCAGGGACACCCTTGCCCAGGCAAAGGGCCGCCGGCACTTCTTCATGGACGAATCAGGGCACGTGAACTTGAGCCGCGCTGACAGATTGGTCAAAGTGTTGAGGACGAAGAAGCCTGGGCGGGGCCTTCATGGTTTTTGGTGTGCGTTGCGCGCAGGCGTCCTTGCATGGTGGTGGAACTCCGTGGTTCGAGAAGCTCATTCTGAAAAGCCGTATTTCTACGTGCGGATGGATGCATCTGCAGACGAATTCGTCTATCTTGAATGGGCGGCTAATGTGCGGGATGTCGTGAACCCAATTCTTCTTAAGGAGTCGCAGCTTATAGCCAAGACGTATATCGCAGATCATCCGATGCTCGATGTGCCAGGTGTAAAGGTCGATACCAAAAAGGCGGTGGTGAAGGAAGGCGAGTTTAAGACACTCATTGTTGGCTTCGGCTCGGCTGGTCAGGACATTCTCAATGAAATTGTCTGCAACGGGCAATTTCTTGGTGATGACGGGAAGGAGGTCCCGTTCAGCGTAGATATTGTGGAGAAAGACAAACGTGTTGTAGATGAGTTTTGCCTCCGTCATCCTGAAGTGACGCGGCAATACAATGTGAATTTTGTTTATGACAAGAATGACAAGTCGAAAAAGTGTGTTCGTGTCGAAGACGCGTCTTTTGACGATTGGTTCAAGGGTCGGCTGAAATATTACAACAGAATCATCGTTTGTTTGCAGGGTGACGAAAAGACTCTTAGTGCAGCATTCAAGATTGTTGAGTTTTCGAGGCGGTTTGGTGTAATAGTCCCTCGGGGTGTCATATTCGCGCGAGTGACGGACCCTGCGCGGAATCGATATGTCCCATATGCGGATCCTGAAATGCATACAATCTATACGCGCGGGAAGAAGGTCCACGATTCCATAACATTATTCGGGAATTTGAAGGATATTTATTCGTTTGACAGGATTAATGCTGAAGAAGTTGATAAGATGGCCAAAGTCTTGAATAGTCGAAAAGAAACCTTTTGGGAGAAAGTTGCTGACGAGAAGGAAAAAGAGGCGGCTTGGGACAACGCATCGTTGTTCGACCAGATTTCAAGTCGGGCGTCTGCTGAGGGCCAGCGGAACCTGCTTCGTCTTCTTGGGTGGGAGTGCGTGCGAAATGCCGATGGACGTCAACTTGTGTCGGATGATGACATTGCAAAGGTTGTTGACGATGTGGATGGGGTCTTGCTTACATTGGCAAAAACCGAACATTTGCGTTGGATCGCTTTTCATAGAATGATGGGATATCGAGTGTGGGATGTCTTAAATGGAGCGTCCTTGGCTGACCTGCCACATTCGGAGGATATTCCCATAAAGATCAGGGCCAACCAGTTGGAGACGATTGGAAAACATGCGGACATTGTCCCATTTGATGATCTGCCGAAAGTCGATAGGCAAATTGCCTCATGGAAAGGGGCGCACGATGTTTCTCTTGAAAAGTTCACGGGATTGAAACAGGATGCGTCGCAAGCGTGGGATATCGTGTTTTGCCAGATGATTGGCAAGGTGGCTGCTTCTGCGGGTTACAAAATCGTCACTGTTAAGTCGGATCCGACAACGGAGATGGACAGTGTTTAGGCGTTTGCGAGGCTTGTACGATCTGGCTCAGAGGTTCGTCTATAGGACCATCCAGCCGGATGCCGATGCTGACGGCACAAAGCTGACGGTGCTGTTTGACGCCGTCATCATGCTGCTTATCGGCGTCAGCGTAGTGATTGTCTTCGTGGTTACGTTTGAGCTGCCGCCGGCGGTCATGGAGGCGCTTAAGAAAACGGAACAGGCGATAGTCATCGTGTTTACGGGTGAATACCTGCTGAGGCTGTGGACCGCAAATCGCCGCTATCCGTCGAAGTCTCGGCACCTCTTCTTGCGGATCCTACTTCCCCGCCTGCGCTATGTCGTCAGCGTTGTGGCAATTGTCGACCTGCTCGCCATCCTGCCGTCCTACTTGCCATATCTGCTGCCGGAGGGGATGCTCGGCATCAGGGCCCTGCGCCTGATGCGCCTCCTCAGGATAGGCAAGGTCACGCAGCATTCGCGCGCTCTCTCCGCCATTACCGATGTCATCAAGAGCAAGGCGAGAGACCTTGTTGCCGTGCTGTTCTTCATGTCTCTGGTGGTGCTGTTCCTGTCGCTTCTCATGTATGCGGCGGAACATGACGCCCAGCCGGACAAGTTCGAGAACGCCGTCTCGGCGCTCTGGTGGTCGATCGAGACGTTCACCAAGTCGGGTACGCGCGGCTTCTACCCCGTCACGACGCTCGGCCGGATTGTCGGCGCGATCATTTCGGTCTTGGGCATCTGCCTCATCGCAATCCCCACGGGCATCATTTCGTCAGGGCTGGTCGAGCAGCTCAAGAGCAGAAAAGAAGATGTGAAAAAAGGAGATGATCATGGGAAATAGTATTTTCATCAGCTATTCGCGAAAAGACCTCGATGCGGTAAAGCCCATCAAGGAGGAATTGGAACGTAACGGTTTCCCCTGTTGGATGGATGTCGACGGAATCGAAAGCGGTGATGAAAACTTCACGCGGAAGATCGTTCCGGCGATTGACGTTTGCATAGCCGTCCTCTTTTTCATCTCTGCCGATTCGCAGAAATCCCCATGGACGGCAAAGGAACTCGGCTATGCTAACCGCAACGGTAAACGTGTCGTGCCGCTTCGTTTCAACGAGGACGCTCTTGTTGGTGAATTCGACTTTAACTATGGCGGGGCCGACATCATCGACTGGAGAAAACCGGAACAGAAACAGAAGCTTATGGCAGATCTGAGAAGATGGACGGCAAGTGCTTCTGGGGATGGAGGAGCCAATGCGACGGACCGGGTCTCGGCATCGCCATCACTGGAGGCAAGTTCATGCGAACATGAGAAAAAGAATCCAGACATGTTGGGTTCATTGGGCCGCAGGCACGCATATGTTTCAAATGTGGCACGGAAGATTGACGTCATTGCCTCAGCAATGGTGACAAAATACGGGCAGGAAGGCTATGACGTGCAGCGACTTTCGTTTGAGCATGGCGATCAGCGTGGAGTGTTGGTTAAGCTTCAAAATCACAAGTCTAATGCAGGAAAATATTTCCGAATGGCTATGGGCATGTGGGCATATGCAACCGTTAAGCTTCTTTTGCGGGGCGACGACCTTGAGATCAAAGTGTTTGGGGGAAGATGGATTGATAAAATCGGCGTCGCAGCAGTGTCGCTATTTGTCTTGTGGCCGATTCTGCTGCTTGCGTTGATTGGCGCTTATCGGCAGAAAAGACTTTTGGACAAGGTCTATGATAGTGTAATTGCGCAGGTGTCTTCGCGGCCATGATTGTGCAGCGCGAGAAACCTGTGCATAGGCAATCGAAGATGAAATAGTGCGTACGATGACAGGATGTGGAAATGCGCCGTCAAAACGTCATAGTATTCTCCTCCGGGAAGAACAAGCGCGTCGCGCACGAGATTGCGCGGGGGCTTGATGGTGATGTGTGCAGTGCCGTTGTGTGGGATGAGTTCTTCAATAAGATTTACGGCGAGGAGTATTCGCTCACGAAGTCGTATGCGCTGTTCCCGTTCCTGATCAAGAAGATACCCTCGTTCGACTACGCGGTCATTGTTGCCGGAGACGATGACAGGATGCGAAAGAACGGCGAGGATGGACGCGAGTATGTGACGGCGCGAGACAACGTGATCTTCGAGCTGGGGCTGTGCGCGATGGCGCTTGGCGACAAACGCGTAATAATCGTGCATCACAAAGATGTTCGCCTCATCGACGACCTGCGTGGTTACGGCGAGGCGGCGCAAAGACGGATCCAGAGTGGCGAAATCGGGTTTGAGGACACCGTCTTGTCGTCAAGCAATGTACAGCTGAAGACCTTCGACTACGGAGAGGGTTCTGACTTTGACGAAATTGCGCGGCGAATAGGCGCGTATATTCGAGAGACGCGGGATTCGTATTCACCAGTCGTCGTTGGCGCTGCCTGTTCCACCGCGCTCGGCTACAGGGACAACTTCCTCATGGCCTTCTCCAAGGCGGTGAAGAAGACGGACTTCTCCATCCCCGGCAGCGCGATGTGCGGTGGCCAGGACGCGCCTTGGCTCAGAGATGCCTTGTCACATCCGGAAAATGTCGAGATACATGTCTTGCTTCCATCGATGGATTTTGTAGAAAAGCATCCTGATGTCTTGTCGAACACGCGTGCGTTTCTCGGCGAACATCTGTACGGCCAGCATGGAACCTTTGCGGACTGTAAGATAATGGATCCCGCACGCACGATCGGCTTCTGCTGCAAGCCGATGAATGGACGGCTGCATGTCCTCGACATGCCGACCACTCTTCTGGCCTCGCAGAAGACGGCGCAGAAGATACTGGACATCAAGGCAGATGACGCCATCGAGAAGGATCACCTCACGCGCCTCCTCGCCAAAGAGATCGACCTCTTCCGCAACACGCTAATGCAGTTCCTGGTCAAGGGCAATGGTGGCGGCTATTACGCTACTACTGACGATGCGGAATGTGGCGCAAATTCAATCTTCGTGGACGAATTCACATTTGGCGTCCCGATGGAACAGGAGGAAATGAAACATGCTATATAACAATTTGCAAGGGGATTCACATATTTACGAAAGACTACCGGCGAAGATCAAAAAGGGGCAATAATATGAATCCTAAAGACATATTGGATGTTGTATCTGTGTGTTATGATATCGGTAAGGGAGCAATAGAATCCCCACCTGAAAATCAATATGCAGAAATACAAGCTGTCCTTACCCGTGAGGAAACGCGGTTGCTCAATCAATTGCGCGAAGGCGGCCCTTGCGTTATCTGTGGTCGCAAAGGCGCTCATGTGACAGAGGAGGTGCAGATATGCAAATTTATTAAAGTGGTGAAGTCGGGAAGTTTGTTTTGGAAGAAGAACACCCACTATTTCGTTAGAAGATCACTGGTGGCTCCGCTGTGTTCTAGGCATTACCAAGAGGCTGAAGCTCAAGAGAAAGTTGAAAATAAGCTCGGTTGCGCTACTGTGATATTCTCGGTTGTGGGGGCTGCTCTGACCTCGTATTTGATGTTGCAGCTTAAACGACAGGGGTGCTGTGTCATACCTGTTAACGATGCCCTGACAGTAATCTTGTGGTTCGTTGTTGGTCTTATCCTTTCGTTCGTTGTTGGGGTTCTTTTGGGGGTGGTGATACAGGGAATATTCTTCCACGAGTTGGATGGATATGCGAAATTTGAAAGCATATGGGAATGTGGGCCATTGAAACGGTTGTTGGAGTTGAATTGGATCAAGTGTGACAACGATGTCGGTGAAAAGCAATTGGAAGAATCAATGGCGAAAACGGGGGAATATGTGTCGTGACGGACAAATTAGGCTACAGGTAGAATCCATCCCGAAAAAGGAAGACACATAAGCAAGATTGGGTTGAGATTGGACAAGACGTCATAGATGACAATTGTAACAATTGAAAGTATTAACATGACCTGAGAAGGGTAGCAGGATGAACAAGCCAACAAACGACGGGTGGCGGAAGCCAAGGAGCATCTATCGGAGTTTTTTCGGTAGCGGAGTGTTGACGGTTGTCGTGATTGCCGTCGTGTGTCTGGTGGTTGTCTTGGTATGCCACCTGTTCGAGACTCCGCCGCCAGAGGTGAATGCGCTGCGGTACACATATGCCCATGCCGGGATCATTGTGGCGATTGCAAGCATGATTTTCGGCTTTACTGCCATACATGTGACCCTGAAGCTCAATGAATCCGTCAAGATCCAGGAGTTCCACCAGCGGTATTCAGGCGAGCTGGCGTTGAAGGCGATAAGAGCGGTGGCGGATGTCGGGCGGATGTGGGACCGAAAGGAAGTGGCAGGTTTCGGGCGCCCAGATTTCGAGCCTCGCTCTCCTACGAACAATCCGAAAGGACGCATTGTCGTGAAGAACATTGCATCCCTGCAAGTGGATGGCGCGCGTCGGCGCCCATGGTCTGAATCGCAGGACAAGGCCAGGCGTGCGTTGGGTGCCTTTTATCGCTCGGCCTATCGTCTCTATGCAGATCGCAGCATAGGCAAGGAGGCGCTTCTCGACATCTGCGCGACGGATGCGATTGTTCTGCTGTTCAACGTGATCGAGCCGATGGAGGCGATGATAAACGACGACTACAACTGGCATGAGTTCCATGGTTTGATGGCGGTTTTGAAAGATGTCTATCCAGACTTCCTGACGCGCACGCAATCACATCACGCTCGCCCCGTTTACTGGGACGCGTCGTCGCAATCCTGGGTCGAGCAGGAATCCGCAAATGGGAAGGGAGTATAATCATGAAAGGTCGAATCTTCATCGGCTATTTGCGTAAGGATCTTGATGCGGGTCTTGATTCTATTGATGGTGGTTGATTGCTATGAGCGCAGCCAAGAACAGATTGAGTTTTGCAATGTCCTTTTGAGAGAATTCTAATATGACAGATTGCAATTATCTTTATCTTGTCGCGTTGTTCAGCTTCTGGTTATCGCTGATCGTCTGGACGCTTTTGCTCACAGGTGCATTGGTTGGATATTTAGGGACGGCAATTTGTAAGTGGACCTGGGGGCTGATTTGCAGATGGACGTGTGCGGATGAAAGTGCGGAGCGGAGGGGATATGTATCGGCTATTCGTGACATGCTTGTTTATTTAGTATGTCCTGTCGTCATTGGTTGTGCGGTATATCTAGCTTATTGGAATTGCCATTCGGAGGAGCAGCCTCTTTCTGGCCTGGCCGAGGGGAAGAGTGGCGGTGATGGCGCTAAAGTGTGGGGCGTGGATATGCGGTGGATCCCCGACAGAGATGCTCCATGTTGGATGATGGCGCGAGAGATTAGTGCGGGACTTTGGCGAGAGGTCTCGGATCATTACACGGATGCCCCGGGCTCTTTAGATTGTTACCCTGTGTCCTTTTCAAACGCCTTTGCCATTAGGAAATTTTTACGAGACATGGAACGTCGACATCCTGTTCGGGGTTGGAGTTGGGAAATCCCGACCGAACGACAATGGCTTGCAGCCTGTCGATCGGGGAGCGTGGCGGAGATGTCGGCAAGCGAAAGAATCGACCAGGGATGGCTACTGGAGAACAGTGGTATGCGAGCACATGCAATCGCCAATCGGAAGGCCAATAGATGGGGATTATTTGACATGGTCGGCAATGTCGCGGAAATGTGCAGAGGAGAGCTGGGGTTGTCCCTTTTAGGAGGTGATTACAACACATCGTCCAGAAATCAGCTTTCGACTGGGTGGTGTATTGTGGATGATGTTGACGGTTATCTTTGGGCATACACGGATGGAGATGAAATGGTTGCGGACGTTGGACTACGGCTATGCCTAGTTCCCAATCTGCTGGTCAAGGCATATCCGGGCTCGTCGCTGCTCGTGGAGCAGACGCCTTTGGTGATCGCGTACAGCAATTACGTACTTATCTACGGTTTGTTGTTTCTTTTATTGGAGATTGCTGTTAGAAAGTTTGGCAAGAGGTTTCGAGGGACGCGGTTTGCGTGGATTGAACAATGGTCGGTATTCGCCGAGTGGCGAGTGCTGTTCTCGGGGGCGACATGGCGCGGTAAGGTGGCATTTCGAATTGTCGCCAAGTATGTGTTGGGCTGGGTGATTGGACTAGTTCTTGTTTCGCCGATAGCATTGTTGATCCCTGGTTTCCCGGATCCTAAATTCTCGATTCCCGAGGCGTTTTTTGTGGTGATTGTCGGTGTTGCATTGGGCCCATTGTTGCTCACGGCATATGCGGCTTGCTGTATGATTAGGTCTGCCATTTGTGACTTGTCTGGAGTACGCAAACTGGAAATTGCCAGACGATTCTATCTCATGGGTCTTCTTCCGATTGCTATGGTGTTTTCCTATATGATTATTCGCGACTCTGCGCGACCATTTTGGCGAGAGTTGACAAGCAGGGATGCCCATGCTGTACGCGTTGCCTCTATCCATACACAGCTCTAGTCTGGTTTATGACAAAGGAAGGAGATGGGCGAGCCGACAAGGTTGGCGCAGTGTGCATTAGAAAATAAATCACGAAAGTGTCGTTTGGGGGTTCGGATTTATGGTACAATGTAGCTATCAGAGAGCATCTTGATGCTTTAATGTGGCAGCGATGTGTTGCGTGAAAAAGAATTCTGACATGGCTTACGATGTGTTCATCTCTTATCGACGGGAGACCGGCGCGGATGACGCGCGGTTGTTGCAGCAAGCGTTGAGAGCTCGCGGTTACAATGTGTTCTTCGATTATGATTCGCTCCGGGATGGTAAATTCGATAAAAAAATCTTTGAGGCGATAGATGAAGCGCCTGTGTTCGTGCTGATGTTGACGGAACGTTCGCTGGATCGATGCGTTAACGAGAATGACTGGGTTCGCCTTGAAATCGAACGGGCAGCTGCGAAGGGGAGGAAAATAATTTCGGTTGTGCCGTCGGATCAGAAGTGGAGTTTCCCTGAACAATTGCCAGACTCGTTGCTGGCTGTTAAAACAGAACAGGCATCTGAGCTTAATAAGGCTTCCTTATTTGAAGAGTCGATAGATAAAATGGTTGAAGAGCGTTTCCCCGTTTCGCTGAAAATAAAACGAAAATCGAAATCGGTTGATGTTACGAGTCAAAATGTTACCGAGGCGGGGCGATGTGCCGATGTCAAAATCGACAGCTTAGTTCCTGACAATACCCCTCTAGTAAACAATCCTTGGTGCAGAGACCTTGTGTCTCGACGGGTTGTGTGTGGCATTGTGGCGCTTCTTGCGTTGTTAGGTGGAACTGTCTGTGCCGGAGTGTGCTGGTATAACGAGAGGAGGGCAAAGAATTCAGTTGTAGAGATTCGTATTGAGTCAACGGTCCTAAAAGAGAAGATGGGTAGCATCCCCAGAAAAGACGGTTTTGGGCAGAAGATTGATGCCGTCTCCGATGAATGTAGAAAGGCCGAGGCGTTTTACGGGGCTGGGAGATGGCATGAATCGGCTGTGGTGTTTACGAACTATGTACAACACTGCAAGGAGCTGGTTGATTTGGACAGGGAGCGCCAGTCTGCTGAAAGGGCGAAAGAGCCTGCGGAAAAAGCGCAGCAACAGGCAAAAAGCCTGGAGGCTATGATGTATGCCGCGGCAGGCTGGAGCCTTGCTGTGCAGACGTTTGAAAAGGCAGATGATGAATTTCGTCGGATGGAGTTTGCTGCGTCTAGGGCTTCTTATGAGATGTCGACCCGACAATTTGAGGAATGTGCGAAGGTCGCGAAATCGGAGAAGATAAGGCTTGCACAAGAAGAGGAGCAACGGCGGCTTGAAGAGCAAAGGCGACGCGAGGCGGAAAAGCTTGAGGCAGAACGGCGTCAGAAAGAAGAACTTCATAGGCGGGAAGCACAGCGGCAGGATGCTGAGAACCTTGCTAAAATCCGCGCTGGCATCAAGGTTAAAGTGAGGGAAGCGAAGCGTGATATGGAAAGGATCGCAGATTTTCGTGCCGATCCCGTTGGCTTCACGAAGCATATCGACAATGCGGACGGGAAATGGAAGTACATAGAGGTTGTTGAAACGAATCCAGCGACCGTGGCGGAAGCTGAGGCGGTTCTCAAGTTGGTCGAAGAGTGCGAAAGTGAGATAGCGGATGTGCTTATGTGGCTTAAGGCGAACAAGGCCGCGCGGGATGAAGCGAAAAATGTTGAGAAGGAAATCGTGCGCTACATAGACCCGGAGCTTAGACGAGTCGAGGCCAGCAGATACGCAAAAGAGGCGTTCCTTGCCGGTAAACGATTGCGCGACGATGGAAATTCTGCGCTTGCCCAAGGCGATTTTCTGATTGCAAAGGATCGCCTTCTTGCTGCGAAGAAGAAGCTGTTGGAGGCGATGGCTGAAGCCAAGTCGCCTTGGGCGTCGGATGTGTGGAAGAAAATTGAGCCAGAAGTTCTGTCCATCCGTTTGGAATATGAAAAGCACGTGAGCAGGAATCGTCTTGTTGTTCATGTTCCACAAGCGAGGCTTGATCTCGGCGATGCTCAGTTGACATTGGATTTGATGAAAGGCACGAATGTTGTGGATCAAATAAAAGATGTCACTTTGACGTCGGACGGGGATAATCCAGATTACCGACGTGCCGAGATGAAATGTCTAGCCAGAAGAACGAAGGGGATAGATGCGTATGTGCTTCACATTTCGTATCAATCGTTGCCTATTGACTTGCGGTTCATTCCAACTGTTGGAGTGAACATTGAAGCAGGTAAATTCGCTCAGGATGTGTCTTCGTTTGCCCTGGCGTCTGTATCGGTCATGGGGGAGCGCCGAGAGTTCTTGGAGCTTGACGCCCAGATTCAAGGCGATGTCATTATGTCAATCTCAAACAATTTAAATTGTGCAGCACGCTCTGATGGTGGGAAATATCTATGGGCGCTTGGCCTTTTGGGGCCGCTTCTTGAGGCGTACTCGACAAAGGATCGTGTCAATAGCAATGAGATTGTGAGGGGTTTGGAGTTCTCCCAGACTTTGACGGAAGTGCGGACGAATGGTCTTCTGCATGTTCAGGCGAATGCGCAGGATTATAACATTTCCTATACGAATGAGACGCCATCGAAATGTCGCGTTGCCTTAGATGCGACATTCTTGAACCCATGTGGTGCGCAAATCTTTGCAGCGCGAGACGAGAAAAAGCTTGGTGCTTGGGAAGGCGGTGCGTCAATCCTCTCCATGCCGCAGAGGCTGAAGGGATGCGAATTGCCGAGCTTTGTGATATTGAAATGGACCAGAAAATGACGGCGGCCTGATAGGATTGGAGACTTAGAGCGGGGGGGAGGTGTTAGAGCCGTCCCGCGAAAATAAATTGCGCAAGTTTCGTTTATAAGCCCGGATTTGTGGTACAATATTAGTATAGCAAATGGCGGTGCTTGTAAAGCAATGCAGGGAGGCTGGCATGAATAGCGTGAGGATAGAATGGAGGCCTAACTTTGCGTGCGTCATGGCAATGCTTGTTGCCATGTTGTCGCTTGCAACGATATTCTTATGTCAGGGTTGTGATGGTCTAAAAGACCCGCCTGTCTCGGTGACGTTTCGCGAGAGTCTGCTGAAAGGGGCGGTGCTGCAATTGCACAATCGCTCGGCCGGCCGCGTCGTCTGCGATGTCAATGTCGCGAGTAGCTCTAAGAATCAGTCCAAGTGCAGCAGCTTTGGAATTCCGCCCAACGATATGGTCGAGGTCGGCCTTTTGGAAATGGAATGGGCGTTCGAGGCGGGAGATAAAGGGCACGTCGCTGTCGACGGATATCGTAAAAAGATATACTTTGAAATCACGAGCGAAGGCTATCGCACGGATGTAGGGCTATAACCGAGGGAGGTTGTAATGGAAAACAATATATCTAGACAGCAGAATAACGTTGAGAAGAAGTATGATGTATTCATCAGCTACCGGCGCTCAAGTACTGAGACGGCTCGGAATCTTGAGCAGGCGTTGGTGTTGCGCGGGCTGAAGGTCTTCTTTGACATGGAGGAACTGGATGACGGCAAGTTCAATGAAAAGCTTTACGATGCGATAGACCAGTCGAGGAACGCAATATTTCTGATGACTAAAGGAGCTTTGGACAGTTGCACAAGGGAAGGCGACTGGGTTCGGAATGAACTTGAGCGTATCTTGAAACAGGGCATCAACTTGATACTTGTCCATCCATCTGGCGTGGAATTGACATTCCCGGACGGATTGCCGCCATCGCTTAGCGGTATAAGATACATTGAAGCCACTGAACTTCATCTTGGGAAAATGTTTTCTGATTCGGTGACTCGGATTGTCAAGCGACTTAAGGGTGTAAAAGTGGGCGGCCGGAAGGACGATGGCGATATTCCTGCACTGGGGAAGCCAAAGGACGAGGTCGCGTTGTCCGGCCTTAAAGGGCAAGACGCACAGCATTTCAAGAAGGCGCTTGGTTATTACAATGTTGTCCGTTATCGTTCTGCTCTTGCGGAGTTAGATAAGATAGTTGTCCAGGAGAATCCGTTTGTTAAGTACTATGTTTTACTCATTAGGTATATTCTTGAAGGGGACGTGGAAGATCTCGATTTTGAAGCGGCTTGCTGTGCGGCACGTGATCTTGGTTGCACGGACGCCATGCGATTGTTTGCCGATAGGCATATGCCGAACGATAAGAAGCCTTTTGATCCTGTTTCCCCCTCTGAATGCATAGAGTGGCTCAAAAAGGCCGTCGCCGGAGGGAGCGCTGCCGCGTTGGCAGACCTGGGAACTGCGTATGAAGACGGGAAGGTTGTCGTAAAAGATCTTGCGAAGGCCCGTAAATTATACAGGATGTCGTATGAGGCCGGAAGTTTTGCTGGTAAAAGTGCGTATGGACAGGACTGCCTTTTGGGGAAGGCAGGTGAAGTTGATCTTGTGATGGCTAGGGAAGTCCTTCGGCCAGTTGTTGCCTACCTGAGAATGAACGAGAACGAGTTGTCAAGCGCAGAATACGGCACGCTTTTGATGTGGTATTCACCCCTAAACAATGGCATCGTGAAAATGGACCAATCCTTGGTTGAGAAATATGCCAATCTGATTATTGATAACAAGGGGAAGGGCATCGCTGATGATCTGACAGAGCGGGGTTGTGCTCATCTCATGCTTGGCATTATGTGTCTGTCGCCGCGTGGAGAAGATGATTTAGAAAGAGCGAAGGCCGCGTTTGAACATTTCAAGAGTGCTCATGCGTTAATGGGTTGTACAAATGGCATGACAGAATTCTGGTTGGCTCATTGCTATGAGAATGGCATAGGTGTTGATGTGGATGATGGTAAAGCGCTCGAGTATTATGAAAGTGCGGATGAGATGGGCAATGCTAACGCACAATGGGTACTCGCGTCTCGCATTTTTAACAGTGGTGATGAGCAGAATATAGAGCGAGGAAAGATGTTGCTCAAATCTGCGGCCGAAGGTGGGGATTCTGAAGCTGAGCATATCTACGGGTTATATTTGATTCGGGGTGTGTATTTTGATCGGGACGTCAATGAGGGCCTGAAGTGGCTGGAAAAGGCGGCAGTGCATGACAACGATGCCGATGCGATGAATAGTCTTGGAGAGCAGTATAGGGATGGCATAGATGGTGTAGAGAGAGATTGCGAGAAGGCGTTTAAGTGGTTTGAGAAAGGCGCTGTTGGTGGATCGACCGATGCCATGCAGTCTCTTGGTTGGGCATATTTGATAGGGCAGGGAACAGCGCGAGACGTTGGAGCGGCTGAAAAGTGGTTCGTCAAAGCGGCTAAGAAGGGTGGCGCAGATGAAAAGAATACGCTAGGGACACGTTACTATAATGGTGATTTTGGTTCGCCAGATATGAAGAGTGCTTTCGAATGGATTAGAATGGCTGCCAAAGACGGTTCCGTGTTTGCGATGAATAACATTGGAGAGATGTATCGTGATGGTGATGGGGTGGAGAAGGACATTGATGAGGCAATCAAGTGGTTTCTATCCGCTGCAAAAAAGAAATATTCCGACGCGATAGTCAATCTGGGGTGGATTTATCTTAATGGGGATGGAGTCGACAAGGATGCCAAGAAAGCTGAAGAATGGTTTGTCCAGGCGGCCAAAACGCATGACATAGATGCGGAAATCACCTTGGGATGTTTGTACTATAATGGTGAATTTGGAGAGAAAAGTTTTGATAAAGCCAAAAAGTGGTGGGAATTGGCGGCCGATCAGGGAAACGAGGTTGCGATGAACTACCTTGGAGAGATGTATCGTGATGGCGAAGGCTCAAGCAAGAATATCGGACTCGCGATAAAGTGGTTGAAAGATGCTGCAGGCAAAGGGAATCTGACTGCAATGACCAACCTAGGATGGTTGTATCTGAAAGATGACGCCAATAAAGATTTAGCTGAGGCAGAGAAGTGGTTTGTCAAAGCGGCGGAAACCCGCGACGCCGACGCAGAATGTGGTCTAGGAACACGATATGCCCAGGGGGCTTTCGGGATAGTGGACTATGTCAAAGCAAAGGAATGGTGGGAGAAGGCGGCAGAGCAGAATTATTTAATTGCCATGTGGAATCTTGGTGACATGTACCAACGCGGCGAGGATGGCGTGCCGCAGGATCGTCGTCTGGCTTTTGTTTGGTTCAAGCGGGCTTCTGAAGCCGGATTGCCGGAAGCGATGGAGCGGTTGGGCTTGGCATACTTGAGCGGGGTAGGTACGGTGGTTGATGAAGAAAAAGCGAAAGAGTGGTTGGTAAAAGCCGCTGAGAATGGTAATGCTTCTGCTGAGTGTTCATTAGGTACGCGGTATGCGGAAGGTGAGTTTGGCGAGAAAGACTTTAAAGAGGCGGTTGTCTGGTGGAGAAAGGCTGCTGAAAATGGTGACACAACGGCGATGTGTAATCTCGGCTGTATCTTCAGTGATCCGGATTTGAGTGATAATGTTATTCAAATAGACCTGGATGAGGCTAGAAAATGGTTCCATAATGCAAATGACGCAGGAAGTGAATATGCGGCTTACTGTATAGGCCTTGACGTATCGGGTGCCTTGGGAAACCGTTATGAGACTTATGCAGGCTGGCAGGTGGCCTTCGCGGCGGCGAATCCTGAAATGGGATCGGCCAGGCGCATCTTGAGAAAGGCGGGGAGCTGGTTCGCGAAACCGCTTGATGCTCATACTGACGATGCCATCCTTGCCGGGGCATGCTTGCGTTGGCTTGCGCGTATTGCACGGTATCAGGAAAATATTGAGGAGGCAAAAGACCTCTATCGCAAGGCGGCTGAGAATGGTGACGAGAAGGCAAGAGTGGAATTGGCTGAGATTGATGTAGGTGACCATACGGCAGTGGGCATGGCAAGTGCCGAGAAGGAGGTGCCGCCTTCGTCGCCTGTCACACAGCAGACGGATGCGGCATCTGCAACTTCTGTGCCGAAGTTCCATGAGGTATCGTCAATCCCGGCCGCGCAACCTGTTTCTGCGCCTATCGGTGATGAAGCGAGTCGGGCGGAGGCACTGTTTCTTCGGAAGTCGCGTCGTTTCAAGAAGAACGACGGACGAATTGACAAGGACGAGAAAAGCGAACTGCGCGAGCTCGCGGAAGAGTTGGGCATTTCGTCGATTCGCCGCGAGGAGTTGATTGAGCAAGTCGAGGAGGAGTTTGAGTCTGCAACATGATTATTGAAGTGGTGATAAACGACGATTACAACTGGCATAAGTTCTGTGGGCTGATGTCGGTCGTGATTGTATTTGCGGCGTTTTCCCTGTTACTAGGCTGCGGTCGTTCGGGCGACGGGAGCGAGGGAGGGACTTCGGCAGGTGGCGTTGAAGTGGTAGTCGGAAGTGAGACGTATGTCGCATTGAGGGCCGAGAACGAGGCGCTGCGCAGGGAGAATCAGCTGCTGCGGAGGGAGCTGATCTCGAAGAACGGGAGGCTTCCCGATGCTGTGCTGCCGGAGAAGGGAAAGGATTCTGGCTCGGTTGTTGAGGCCGAGGGCGAGGACACCGGATACTGGTTGGCTACCAATTCAAAAGTACGACACAACAAACGTTGCCGGAACTACCGCAAGGTGAAGGGGCGTCCGTGCGGACCCAATGAAGGCCGTCCTTGTAAGATGTGCGGAGGATGATGGTGAAGAGGGCGCTTCTAGTCTGCTGCACTTTGGTGTTGATTTCAAGCGTCTTTGGCGACGTGGTGGTCACGACATGGAACATGAAGTGGTTCCCGTCGGGAATCGCCAACTTGAGGAATGAAGACGGCGTCGAGCAGCAGGCAATAGCCAACGCTGGGCAGCGGCTGGCGAAAGCATTCAAGGAACAGACGCGTAAATCTGGTGCGGATCTGGTCGTGCTGGCGCAGGAAGTGCGCGACGCAGAAGCCATGACGAACTACATCAATGCGTCAGGCATAAATGGTTTGAAGGTTGTCTCGGTCAGCAATTTCAAGGATGGTGACGTGCCGCTCTGGCAGCAAGTGGCGATCCTCTCGACGCTGCCAGTTCTTGATGCCGGCTATGCAACATGGGCCAAGGGGATCGGCGTGTCTATTCCGAGGGGGTTCGTCTATGCGCTTCTCGACGGCGGCGACGAGGGGCCGATTGCGTGTTTCAGTCTTCATCTCAAGAGCAATCTAAACCTGTCTGGATCCGAGGTAGAGTCTCAGAAGAACATGTACAAGCGCGAAGCTGCCGCGGCGCAGATACTTGCGGTCGTGCGCAAGATGCGCGATGCGTTTCCCGAACGTGAGTTGCGGGTGATTGTTGGCGGCGATTTCAACACGAGCGACGACAGCCTTGAGTTCGTGAGCGAGGCGACGCTTCGTTCGTTTTATGGTGCGCATTTCAGGAGCTGCTTCCGTGATCTTAAGAAAAGCCAGAAGATCACTCATCCCGGAACGAATGGTTTCCCCGATGCGACGTTCGATTACATCCTTTATCGTGGATTCGATAGAATCGTCGGCAGGAAGATATATCCGGGCGCGCCTCTTTCGGACCACAACCTTGTCGCCTTGCGACTGAAGTGAAGTGGAGGCATGCAAACATACACACGAATGCAGAAATCTGATATAATTATTGCAAAACTGATGGACGGTCGTGTTGGCTACAACCTAATGCCGCACGGGAAGGATGCTCTCGCGTGTCTTTGCTGGATAAAGATGTCTCTAGTTCCGATAGGCCTTGCTTTTGTCATGTGTGTCCTTAGCAAGAATCAGGCGCGGGACAATGATTTTAACATGTTGCAGATGAAGGCGCGTGAGCATGTCTTTGCCGTTGTTGATGAATGGGCTATTATCCAGATCATCGTCCGGCAGTAAGTGCCTCTACGCCACTGGCTTGAACAGCGTGTATTCAATCGTAAGGAGGAGGTTTATGCCAATAGATAGAACACCGTTGATAGGCGCAATAGTGGGCGACATCGCCGGCTCGCGGTTTGAGTGGCTCAACCACAAGTCGAAGGACTTCACGTTGCTTGTGAATAGGCACGAAGGGGCGGAGCCCTGCTGCTTCACTGACGACACCGTGATGACGCTTGCGATCGCCGACGCAATCATGAAATGGCGGAAATGCGGCGACACTTCGTATGGTGCGCTATCAAGTTGGGCAATCAAGAGCATGCAAGCGTTCGGGCGGCTTTATCCGAATGCTGGGTATGGTGGTTCGTTCACGGCATGGTTGGAAGACGAGAAGCCGTGCCCCTATAATAGCTGGGGTAATGGTGCGGCAATGCGTGTCAGTGCCTGTGGATGGGCTGGGCGGACGCTTGATGAGGTGAAAGCCATGTCCCGTGCCGTTACCGAGGTAACGCACAACCACCCAGAAGGTATGAAGGGAGCGGAGGCGACTGCAGTTGCGACGTTCCTTGCGCGCACCGATAGCTCGATGGCCGAAATCAGGAAGGTTGTCAATTGTGACTACTATCGCCTTGACTTCACCCTTGATGAAATCCGGGAGAGCTACAAGTTCGATGTTTCATGCCAAGGTTCCGTCCCGCAGGCTCTTGAGGCGTTCTTCGAGTCCACGTCCTTTGAGGATGCGATTCGCAACGCGATTTCGATTGGTGGCGATTCTGATACTATTGGAGCGATCAGTGGAACTGTGGCCGGGGCGTATTACGGCGTTCCGCAGGATATCTGCGCTAAGGCTCATGCATTCCTTGCCCCTGATCTCGTCGAAACTCTTGATGCATTTGAGCATTGCATTGAAGAAGCCTGTAGTTGAGAATATGATGCCTATCCCTCCAACTGCGCGGAGATTTGGTATAATATCCTCCTTCTAAGGAGGAAAAATGAGACCTGTTGTTTTCATAATCCGCGACGGCTGGGGCGTCAATCCCCGCGCTGACGGCAATTCTGTTTATGGCGCAAAGACGCCTGTCATCGACCAGATCAGGGCGCGCTACCCGCACTGCCTTCTGGACTGCTGCGGCGAGGCGGTAGGACTTCCCGACGGCTACCAGGGATCG
>Ga0265299_10000510_pt1 | contig 48079 bp, 57 predicted proteins | sample AusTroGonzalo_MG_4_FD_193485 | JGI IMG/M metagenome (GOLD analysis project Ga0265299, IMG submission 193485) | Bovine rumen microbial communities from tropical cattle in Woodstock, Queensland, Australia - Gonzalo_02 | ecosystem: Host-associated > Mammals > Digestive system > Stomach > Rumen ...
GGGTAACGCTTCTGAAGGTACTCGGAAAGGTAGGGCTTAAGGGTAAATTTGACGGTTCTCATAGGCACATATATCGCACAAAGTTACTGAATATCTTTTGAAAAAGCAAATGTTTTCACCTTTTTTTTCCTTGAAAAAACGCTTTTTAATACTGTCTATACATACCACCCGTTCAAAAATAGGGGGTGAAAATCGTGCTTTAAACTTTTTTGTACGGATGGCCTGCGCGATGCGCTGATATACACTCGTTTAAGTGACGTACTATTTTTGTACGAAAGCGCACTGCCCCGTACTTTTTCAGGGAAGCGTGCAAATCGTGCGGAATCGTGCAAAATAGTGCGAAAATAGTACGGCCTTTTCTCGTTGATATATATAACGTTAGGCGAAACGCGTACGAAAGTACGATTTTTTTTGAATTTATGGGGTAGGGTACTTTTGAAAAAAGGAAAATTTTAAAAAATAATATAAGAGCGCCCGCTGATTCGCGAACGCTCCTGGCAGGTTCCTCCCCCCGCTCCCCCTCTTCAGACGGCCATGACGACTGTACTGTTGTCCAAAAGGTTTTGTTATAAGAATGGGGTTGCAAGGGGAAGCGCGACTTAAAAGACCGGAGGAGGCGTTTCGAAAAATGTATTGTCAACACAGTTCCAACCAAGACGATGCCGAACAGTGAAGAAGGCCAGGCGTGCAATGTCATCGTCAATATTGCCGGATTCAAGATGGATGAAACCGTCGTCGCCAAGACTGGCAGTGATATGAGATCCATGACCAAACGACGGCTTAACCTCTTCCAGTCTGTCCTTGAGAGCGTGGACGAAGATATGAAGGGTGACCTTGTCCATACAGCCGTGATGAGCGGCCCGCATCATGTCAACGACAGGCTGGTAGAACTTGGGATGACCGCTTTTCTCGTAGAAATAATCGAATACTATCATGACTCACCTCCTTCCTGATTACATGGGTAACACCGTTCCATCGCGCGTGAATACTCCCGACTCGAAGGCCTCAAAGAAACGGCGGAGGTTCTGGACCAGGGCGATGTCCCCAATGAAATCCTCTGTCGTCCGCGTGCTGTCATTGACGCCGCACTCGGCATCCATGATGAGGTGGTCGAGCACCGTCCCGAGCCCGCCCTTGTAATAGCCGGACAACTGACGGAGATCGCAGAGCCGGTCAAGCAGCTCCTCCGTCATCTGAACTCCGCAGTTGCCGATGGTAATCTGCATGGTGCTGCCGTCGATATTCGCTGTCATGACTCACCTCCTTTCCTTCAGGCGCTGCCTGATGAGCTGAAGCGCCTCCTCGAAAAGGTGGAGGTCTTCAGCAGGGATGCGGGTGATACTCTCTGTGTGAAACTCATCTTCCTCATAGTAGAGGTCGATAGTGCGTGACTGCCTCCCGTCACTGTATTCCGTGCGCGTGATGGCAAAGCTGACCTTGGATTTGGGCTCGCTCATAGCACACCTCCTTCCATGCTGCCCACGAGGCCGAGGATGACGAGGAACAGGACGGCACCGGCATAGCACGCCAGAACCTGCAGACGGGTGAACGTCTCACCCGCCATGCGGCTGTGCAGCGGAGCCGGGGCATGGAGCCACGACAGCAGGAGCACGAGTAAGGCCTCGACGGATTGTTTGACACTGGCCAGCGATGAGCGGATGCCCTCGCCGACGTTTCTTCTCTCTTCTACCGGAACTAAGGTGAAGCCGGTAACTACCTTCAATGACTGGTTCATTGCTTTATTGTTTAGAGCAAGGCAGACAAAAAGAACGGCTGCCGATCCGTTGCTCTAAACAATAAAGACGGTGCCCTTCGGCATCAGGATTTTGTTTCGGATGGCAGCCGCCTCTGTTTCGTACAACACCATTTCGTCGATATCAGCGATATGGTCGAGGGCATAAAGAAAGCCCATTTCGTGATGGGCGTCTCCGCGACGCCGGAGGGACGGTGGCTTGCCGTCTTTATGATTTAGAGCACTGCAAAGGTAGGGGATATTTACTAACTAACCAAAGAAAACAGCGGAAATTTGAGGGGAATTTCCCGAAATATGCCGCAGAACATAAAAAAGCCCCGATGCTCACGCACCAGGGCCTTCCTCTAAGTGTTCTTTCATCATACATATTGTAACACCGGCCGGTCTATCATCTTGCCGGAGACAATATCCTTCCTGAAGGCGCAATGTCTATTCCTGCGCCCCAATGGCAAATCTGAAGTCCTCCCGAATAGTGTTGGACACGTCAAAAGAGGGGAGCACGATATTGTTCATCAATGTTCCTTCCGTCTTACAATGCAGTATCCCGCGGGACGTTCCTATTGTCTGGACGACAAAGTACTCCATTGTCTCCTTTGGGATAGAGACGACGCCATCGGATATGCAGTTCGCCCAGTCATCGGGTTGGATGGCGAACTCGCAGAATACCGATAGAACCATGAAGCGATTGTCGTTTTCAGAAAACGTAAACTCTGCAAGCACTCCTATCTGTTTCAGTGCTGCGGCGTGTTTGGGAGTGACGTTCAAGGTCACTCCGAACTCCCCCAAGACAGGCGTTTGCGTAAGAATAGCAAACTGCTCCGTCGTAATCTTAACCATTCGAATCCTAATCATGCAGCTTCTTTAGTTTGAACTGGCGGTATAGTGTTGAACATTTCAGAAGAGGATAAAACCACGGGTTTCTTTCCTTCTGATTCGTAGGTGGCTTGTCCCGTCCATACAACAGCATGGCTGGTAATAATCAATGGAAGGGAGGCAGGCGTGCTTTTGACAACTTCTGCTTGCTCTGAAAGATGAAAAAGTCTCTCGTCGTCACAAAACAGGGGAGCATCGTCAAAGAACGTCAAGTTCATATAGTCCTCAAAGCTCATCGATTCCCTGCAGAACTCCTCGTTCTCTTCTATGATTTCAGATGGCGAGTAAGACACGAGATAACGGTTTCGGGTATCATTATACTCGTATCTGATGGTAAGCCAGGCGTATTTCTGTACCATTTCCTGCGCCCATTCACGAAGGGCTTGTTCAACCTCATATTTCTTCATGACGCTGTTTTTATGAACCTATTGAGTTGTGAAACTAATCTTTCTGCCTGCGACTTGCAATCAAGACCCTCATCAAGTGAAAAAACACGGGCAGTGTAGTCCGCCTCCTTCCTTTTAGCTTTCAGGTCCCTGAAATCTTGGGCGAATTTTCTCCCTTCCTTGTGATCCTTAATCTTATTTTTTATCTTATCCAGTATCAATTCATGTGAGTCCTTGCTCCTCGTCAACGCCTTCTGTTCTTCATACGAAATTGGGTCGTCAATCGCATTGGCCAGCTTGTAACACATCAGCTGAAGAACCCCGTAATAGGAGCAGTGAACGCTTTGCGTAGGTTGTTTTTTGTCAATAAGCATCTGCGCAACAAGCAGGGTGTTCTCTGATTTACTCTTCATGATGCTTACCGTGTGTGATGTTGTCATTTAGTACAATCCGTTGCAAAGATACAGACGAACTGCGAAAAAAACAAAAGAATTAGTGTTAAAAATAACTTACTAACTATGCTGTATATAATTATAATTATATACAACATTTTACTCATGGCGAGTCTGAGTAAGAGGTGCCCTGCAGTACACAAAAATGATACTGCAGGGCGGGGAAGGTGGGCGAGGTCCTCTAACTCTCACGGCCTCAGACACGGTAGGAGCGGCCTCAAAGCTGAACGCAGTGCGAAGGTAGCGGCTTCGTGAGAAAGCGGAAAGGACATTTTACGACTAAAAAGCCCCGCAGCATACCTGAATTATGCTGCGGAGCAGACCCGTGCTGTTGCGGGATGTCACCGGTTTAAGGCCTTCACGCGGGGATTCCGCTCCGTTGGCACTGGTATAGAGAGAGGGATTACGTGTTGCCTCGGGAGGGTTGGACTTTTCCTGGAGCGCACGCCCTATTCTCCCAGATATCCTCCTTACGCCCGTCAGAATAGATGCGGTAGAGGGATTCCCAGCGATAGAGGCTCTCGTTGTAACACTGGACGGTGATGCCAATCTCGGGATGGCCCAGCTTCTCGGCCGTTCGCCTGGCATGCTGCAACGCCGTGGCCTCGGCCATGGTCATCTCAGTGGGCTTGGTGTCGAGGGCTCCGCCATAGATGAAGATGAAAAGATGCTTCAATTCCATAGGTCATTCAGACAACAAGTCAGACTCATACCACACCTCACAAAGGAAGCGGTACTTCTCAGGCAGGTAGCTGGTGCCGACGACAACGGCTATTCCGCCTACTGCCAGCTGGTAGAGACGGGCCACAAGCTCGGGGTTGTGACGGAAGTCGAGGAAGTCAGCCAGCACAAAGTAAGGGTCTGTGGCCAGCACGTTCTCATCGACGACGGGGACGATGATCTTACGGGCATCGCTCCTCGTCCGCGCGAAGCCCAGACGGACGGCCAGCGACGCAGTAAGCATGCGGCGACGGGCAGGGTCCGAACAGAACACAACGTTTATCTTACGGGGTTTCATAGGCGATTATTGGCGTAAGTCTTGCGGATTCCTGAATAGTCGGGCAGCATGTCAAAGCGCACGGCCCGGCTGTCCTTCTTGTCGGGCTTGACGTGGTGGCTGATGAACGCCCGCCAGCAGAACCACTTCACTATAAGGTTGTACTGCTTGGGCAGTGATGTGCATTCGGCGACAAGCAGCGTGCCGCCGACGGGAAGGGCATCGAGACGGGCATTGAGCATCCCCGTGAACTCGGCATAGCGCGGCGCGTCATACCTGATGAACAGCTCGAACTCCGAGAGGGAGTGCAGCTTATACTGGCGGAAGTCTGGAGCTGCTAACATGTGAGGGGAATTCTGCGGTATACCATGTTACATGCCAGCACCCCGTCCTCGTGTATCTTCAGGAGAAGGCGCAGGGCACGGCTGGTGCATTTCATCCGGACAAGGTGCTCGCCTATCGTGTGTTCGACTTGCTGGCCATGCTTGGACATCGCATTGCTCAGGATCGTGGCATCGGGCTCGTCAAAGTCCGAAAGTTCGACCTCATACTGTAATTCCTCGGGGGTGGCGGGGGAGATGAGGGAGGGGATGACAACGTAATCAGACGGCATGGGGACAGGGTTTGAAGTTGAACGAAAACTGAACGAAGATTCGCGGGGGACGATAAAGCTTCTTTTTCTTTTCCATAGTCAGAGTTTATTGGGTGATTAATCAGAACGGGCCGTCATCGGCATCTTGGGTAGATGGCGTAATGGGAGGGGTGTAGTCGAACACGGGCGGCTGGCCGTCAGGGGTGCCCACCATGAAGTACTCCACGCCACCCTTCTTGTAGTCCGTGACGGGACGCCCGTCGCGGTCGAACTGGAAAGGCTTGCCTGTTGCCGGGTCGTACATGTTGGGGTTGAACACCCAGCCATAAAATTCGCAGGCCTTACGGAAACGGCGCTTGAAAATCGTAGGAGAGGTATTCATCTCGGTCTTTTTCCGGCATTGTTCCTGAAGCTCGCTACGCGGCAACAGCACACCGAAGCGGCCAGGGTCGCTGAAGTACTCGCTGAACCATTGCAGGAAGCCCTCGGTAATCTCCTGACGCAAACGGCGCTGTTCGGCACGGTCGCCAGGAGCCTGCACCACGCCATGGTTCAGGTAGAGCTGGATGCATGTGGCTACGAGGTTCCAGGTGAGGTTCCACTGGTCATCGTCCCACTCATAGAAGAACTGTAGACGGAAATCGTCTATAGGCTTATGGTTCTCATTGTAGAAGTCGCTGAAGAGGATTAGCCATTGTCTGTCAAGAAACGACGGGCCATTGCCGGATATAGCGTGATTGGTCGGAATATAAATCTTCGGACTGATACTGAACGGCAGAGTTACGCGTTCGGCGCCTTTATGGTTGACAGTCCAGTCGCCTGTAATCAAAGGGAAGAGGGGCTCAAAGTCAAAATTCTGCTTTACATCATCAATATATACCAGGCGCGTCCGTTCTGTTATGGCATCCCAAAGGAACTGATCATCGAGCAAGTGGTCGCGCTTGCCGCCAATATAGACAACTGAGGTAATATGACGCATAAGCTCGCCCACAAGGCTCTTGCCGGAACGTCCGTTGCTTTCGCCTACCTCGCCCTGCCTGCCGTCCATGGCGATGACGGCACGGGTGACGCCCGCGTCCTTTACGTCCATGGCCATGTAGCCGATGGCGCAGAGCTTACTCAGAAGATGCTGCGCATTCTCTTTTTCCTCGCCATTATCGACCTGCCCGTTCTCGGCCTTGCGCCAGGTGAAGTTGCTGGCGTTGATGAGAAACTGGAGAAAGTGGCACAGCTTACCTTCTGCGGAGATGGAGTAGGTATAGCTGCCGTCCTCTGATTTATCAAAAGTGATAAGCGGAGGAAGCTTCCGGACATGTAAATCCCTACGACGATCTGCCCAGACATCGTGCGTCATGGCGTTATAGCGGAGCTCGTCAATACCATTGCGCGACACGCACCAGAAGACATCCTTGAAGTAGAAATACTGACAGTCGCGCGAAGGGGGCAGAAAGGAAGGAGTGACCTTCGGAAGGGACATCTTTAGCGTATGAGGACCAAGGTATGCGACGTTGCCCTTAATGAGCATGTCTTGCACCTGCAGACTACAAAAATCTTCTGCAAACTCCTTCACGAACCGTCGAATCTCTACACCCGCATCTTCATCTTTGATATACCTCACAAAATGATCTGCGATGTGAATGAAGCTGAATGGCGAATCACCATCCCTTCGGTAGAGAGCATAACCTCGTCGACCGAGGAACTTACCGGAATTCGTGTAGGCAAAGGAAACGACGGTGCGCTCATTGCCACTTCGGTCGCATCTTGTTTCTTCTAACCAGAATTTCTCATCGTCATCTATCGGCTCAACCGAAACAATCTTTTCATCTTCTATGCGATATCGTCGGCCTTTGAATAAAAACTCCGGCAACAACGACAGTTCCCGAAGGTGCATCTTCACAAAGGAATCGACCCGGTCAAGCCCCCAAATACGCTGGATAAGAGCGTCACTCATCGTTGTCACCTTGTCGAGATGGACGTACTGACCTGTCATCACCTTTTCGTTCATCAGGTGCTCGATATCCTGCTTCAGCTCGTCCTCCCTTCCCTTTAAGGTGTTGGTGAGGAGATCATCGATGCCCTTGTCGCCGTTGTGGTTAATCGTATGGCCGACATAAGTGTCAACGAAAATGTTATAATTGCCCAGCTTCTTCATATAATCCTTGAAGTTCAAGGCGGCATGAAAGAAGTTGTTGGGGCGTTTCTCAACCGCCACGCCGATGCGAAGGTTCTTGCTCAGGTCGTTCCAATCGCTATCCATCAGGAATATCACTTCCCTGACGTGGCATTTTTTTATGAATTCCACAATGTCCTGTGGAAGAGTACCGTTGTAGCCGAGATTCTGAATGCCACCGATGCCAAAGGAGAGGATGCCGTGCTTACAGGCCTTCTCTGCCTTCTTCTCGCCCTCCTGGATAAACAAGCGCGGCACCTCGTCACCTCGCCTGTAGGCCGTGCGGATGGCCTGCGGGATATAGACGGGTGTGCCTGCGCCGTAGGGGGATTTATACTTAAAGGAATCTCCATCTTTGTCCTTGTGTGCCTCAGGGTATTGCCATCGGACACGGAAAAACGCGGCGTATCGGCCAGTTCCACGACGGAGATGGTCCTTCTTCTCATAGGTCACAGGCTTGCCTTCAAGGTCGTAGTATTCGATGATTACATCGTCTCCCTCTACAATCTCGCCCTTATCGTTGATCGTGCCAGGGCGGAAGGTGCGGGCCGTGGGCTTGGTGGCACCATCGCCGAGCTGGACGGTGGCCGTGACGTCCTTATAGGTCAGACCGCTCTCCTTCAGCATCCGTTCACAGAAGGAAAGTTTGCTTTCCTTGGCCGGCTTGGGCTGTACCGGCTTTTCTTCACGAAGATCTATTCCGAAACGATTGGCAACAGAACGGATGCTATCATAGAAATTAATGTTGGAAACCCTTTCAACAAACTTGATTGCATCGTTGCCGCCAAAGTCACAAGAAAAGCATTTGTAAATACCATCACCTTTTCCTGGGACAAAGGAAAAGTGATTCTTGCCGCAAAGAGGACAGGGGCCAACATACTCCCTGCCTTTCTTCGTCAGGCTGACATAGTCGCTGATGAGCTCCAGCTTGTGGGCGTTGGCGACCTCCTTTACTTGACGAATTATACTCTCCTCAATCATACCACACCCTCCATATTTCTTCTGGACTCAGGCCAGCGACTTCATAAAACAATGCATCGATGCGCATCTTCGTTTCGTACGGGATGTTGGCATAGTCCCGCACACGGTCGTAGAAGAAGCTCGGACTCTTGCAGGCGAAGATCTGCTTCAGGCCCGAACGTAACCGGTGCTGGTCCCTCATGGGCGTGGCCTCTATCCCCGGACGACAACTGTAGTGCGCCTTTACCTTCATGGGGGGGGGTGTCATAGCATACGGGTCACTCGGATGGTTTTCGACTCTTTCTGAATCCGGGTCGAATATACACGACCACGCTTCGTGCCGATGTCAGAGGCAGTCGTCTTAACGGCATCCATCCTCTCTAAAGGATATTCCGTGTAGTCACCGATGGCCAACCCCTCTAAAACGGGCCGAATGGGTTTTTGCACGCCAATTTTTTCCATGTTTTTTTTGAGTTTTGATATTTATTTATTAACTTTCGGCGACAAAGGTAAAACAATAATTTCGATTATGGAAAGATTTTAATGTTAAAAACGAAAGAAACTTTCTTTTTTTGTTTCAATTAATTGATTTATAGTTTCTAATTTTACAATTACAAAATGGGTTACAAAATGCTTGAAGTAAAAATCAGAGAAAACATTAAAAAAATCCTCAAAGAAAAGGATTTAAACCAAAAGAGCCTTGCTTTGCTAATTGGCAAAAAAGAGTCGACGATTAGCAAATTACTGGATGGGACCCAGAGAATAAACCTGCGATATCTTGAAGAAATCGCAAGTGCTCTTGGGTTAAGAGAAATTGACATCATTACCTATCCGGATGTGTACGAGTTGCCAGAAAAGAAAGAAGATGGGTTTGATGCTATTTTGCAAATCAAACTGGAAGGACAACAGAAAAACAAAGTCCTTGATATGGTATTAGGGAAAAAGAATGTAGAACTCCTAAGCAAATAAAAATGATGACGAAAGACGAAGAAAACGTGTTGCGCGAGAAAATAACTGTCCAAGCCCTTAGGACAAGGTTGATAAACTGCTATGACACTTCTGATGCAAGAGAATGGGCCAAAAGTGCAGCGGAACACAAGAAAGCGATAAAGGATGGGTTTCTCAAAAACATGGAACACGAGAATGCCTATTATAGTTCTCTGATTGCAGATGCTTTTCTTGAGGCTTTTGAGAAGAAAAAAGTCAAAAGCGATTTCGTCATTAGAACGGCGATAGAGATAATGCCAGAGGTCGGCCACGTTTATATAAGACCAGCAGACAGCATCTTAATAAGAAAAGGAATCAGCGAGTACGATGACTTCGCCCATGCATGTATTAAATATGCTGAAGCATTGGCGAAAATTTTAGGTATAAACTACAAATTGTAGCCCAAGAGTGTAGACCGACGGGAAACGATATAACTTATTTGCGAAGAGAATGATTCTGAAAAACAACCACGTACAACAATTCGGTCTGCAGGGACTGAACACTCGTTCTTCTTTGCTACTCACCTCCCAACAAAGAAGGACAGCCATCCCGGAAACGGGGTGGCTGTCGGTGGTTAGAAGAGTATGAACGAGTTAGGTGGGTTGTTCTATAGGAGTACTTTCGGACTTTTGAACGGAAAATGTAGACCGATTGTAGCATAAAACAGACCAAATGAAACAAAAATAGACCACGAAATGAACACGAATTTTTATCTGCGAACATCCAAGTCGGACAGCAAACAAGGCTATGTCTGGTATTCGTTCTACGTGAACAGAGAGAAGATCCACGAGTCAACGCGGCTCCCGGTACTCGTGAAGGACTGGGACGAGAAAAAAGCAAGGGTGAGAAAGACGGACGAGGGAGCCAGCGACAAGAACCTGATCCTCGACAGTATCGCCGCAAGAATCACCGACATCGACGTGCGCTTCCGACTCAGGAACCGCAAGCCCACCAGAGAAAGCTTCCTCCGTGCCATGCGCCGACCATGCGACTTCGACAGCTTCTTCAGCTATATCGACTCCATCAGGAAGAAGGATATCCGGCTGGGCGATAACACCAAGAAAACCGAGGGTATAGTTATAGCTAAACTGAAGCAGTTCCGACCGGGACTGTCCATCGAGGAGATTGACCGCCGCTTCCTCGACGAGTTCCTTGCCTGGCTGATGAAGGACAGGGCGAACAACCTCAACACGGCTCATAAGAATATCTGCATCCTGAGGAAATATGTCCTCGCGGCCAAGCGTGACGGGTACATAGACGAGGATCCTTTCTGCGGTTGGCGGATGCCCAAGGCCTCACCAGCCGTCACCTTCCTCACGGAGAAGGAGCTTCAGCGACTGACTATATTATATAAGGAAGGGAACCTTGACTTTGTCCATCACCGCTCGCTCGAGGTATTCCTGTTCCTCTGCTTCTCCAGCCTGCACATCGGCGACGCCCGAGGGCTGAAGCTGGAGCAGTTCGGCGATGAGTGCTTCACCTACTTCCGCAAAAAGCTGGAGACACGCAAGCCGGAACCTATCATCGTCCCCATCAGCGAGCCCATGCGCTCCATCACAACCAACATGGTCGGCGTAAGAAAGATTGGCCCGGTCATCGTCGGGGCTCCATCGGACCAGGCCATGAACAGGGCATTGAAGGATATCGCGTGCGAAGCCGGCATACGCAAGAACATCTCCCTGAAGGTGGGACGCCATACGTTTGCCACCATATTCCTGCGACGCACGCACGACCTCCTATCATTGAAGAGTATCCTCGGACACTCGGACATCAAGGACACGCTGGTCTATGCCCACGTTCTTGACGAGGATAAAAGGGAGGGGGTAAAGGCTTCGTTCAGCGGCTTCTGCATCTAACCGGCTACACGATGGAGATGTAGATTCTATCGCCAGCGTCTCGAGCTGGAATGAGATAGCGGTCCATCAACTTGAAGAAATAGTACTGGGACTGGGAGACCCGACCGACGCTGTTGTTGTCGCCGACAAGCAGGCAGCCCTCCGTGTCGGCAGCGGTATTGCCCGGATGGATCAGCACTCCCTCGAAGCTGGGCACGTTCAGCAGCCGCGGAACGACACCGCCATACTTGGCCGCCCAGGAGCGGCTCTTGAACTTCGGCGATACCGTACGCATATCAATCTCATACTTGCCGTAGGGTATGGCCGTCTCTCCCTTCACCTTGACCTCTCCGTTGTCGAAGCGGCCGTTCTTGTTCAGGTCACGCACCTTGTCCTCAAGCACGTCGCAGAAATAGCGGCCATCGACGTAGAGGCGGCCGATGGTGTACTTATCCTCCAGGGCTACGCGCCTGAGGAGGATATTAAACTCACCTGGCCGACGCATCATGTCGGCCAAGGTGGGTATCTGTGTATTGAAGGGAGGGAGTTTCACTATTATTCCTCCTCCGTTTCCTCGGGGGCCTTCCACAGCACCCCGAACAGCAGTTCTTCGACCTCGCCGCTGAACACGTCCGATGTCCTGCCCATTACTTTGACTGCCTTGTTCTCTTCCTGAAGCTTCCTCCACTCCTCGTAGGGAACGGGCTTCACGTCAAGGGTCACCTCTTCTTTGTACAGCTGATTGCGCTGCTCGACGAAATCTTTCAGCTGCTTCGTCTTGTCGTCCAGTTCCTCCTTCTCTTTGGCCGTGGGATTCTCCTTCTGCCTGAGCTCGGCAAGACGGGCGTCAAAGGCTACGGAATCCTCAATGCCCATCTCTTTCAGAAGGTCTCCTTCTGTTTCCTGAATAGCCTTCAGCTCCTTGCGGAGTAGGCTCTTAAACTTAAAAACTTTGTAGCTGTGTGCAGTACTCAGCTCGTGCTGCGTGGCGTCCAATGCGCCTGCGTTCACTAACGTCAGAATGTCTGATTTTTTCATTTTGTTTTGGGTTTTGGTTAAAAATTATGTTGTTGACAACTTGTGTATCGATATAGCATTGGCATCATCTGCTGGCACGCCATTGATGGAAGCCTTGACTTGGAAGCGCCAATAGCTTCCATTGGACATGCTGTTGACATCTATCTGTTCCGCCCAGCCGTATAACGCAACCGTTCCGCTACTACCCGTAGGAACATATGCATCATTCTTGGCTGTGTAGTTAAGTCCAGCCCTCGGAGTAAGATAATATTTTGTATGCGTTATCGTATCTTCGAGGTAGATCTCCAGACTATCATATCCCGGACTGGGCGTGCCGTGCTGAGCCACAAAGTGCAAGGCTTGCGTTTCTGACTTTTTGATAGTCATAGCGAACACAACCGTACCACTCGCATTTGCCGGCACCGGAACACTATAACCGGAGAAATTAGCAGTGTTGCTGCCTCCCCACATCATACTGGTGAATTGCAGGTTTCTGTCGAAATGGCTCACTACGGCAAATTGGTAGTAGAAAGGCAGCTCAATACCCTCATAGTTCAGTTCTTCGGCATAGGGCAGGATGAACAGATCATCGTAGCCACGTTTCCACGCATTAGCTGCAGAGGGGTCCTTTTTGCAGCAACCGATTCCTATACAGAGGTGATACCTAACTGCAAAGTTGGGGGTAAAGCCACTGATGTCAAATTCAACTTGCCATTGCGCATTGGTGTCACTCGTAATAGGTTCGCCAGCCACCTCATAGTCTGGATGACTTCTATTCCACCAGTCCAGCTCATCGTGATTGTTGTTGGCATTCGCAATCTTATCATTCTTGAATATCTGCAGAACGGGACGCCACGCAATGTCGCTGTCGCCTGAGCCGGTGTTGTCGTTGAGGTCGATGAAATCCTGCAGTTGCAAATCGTCACCATCGCAGTTGACGAAAGTCAGAACAAGCTTGGTAGTGGCCTGCTTGTTTATCTCATACACATAATAGTCCCCATAGTCGTTAATCGTGACTCCAGCCATGCTCATAAACGCACGGATGGGCACGGGGGCTTTGTGATTGTATCCTTTGCAAGTTGACGCATAGGCTGGGACCGTAGTATCGCCAGGTATGCAAACAAAATCAGAAAGACGGTAAGCTTCTATGCCACCACCTTGTCCTGTCCTGTCACCACGTGGCTTCAGATAGTTCCACGCGGCGAAAGTTCTTTCCCATATAGCATAGACCATGCCGTTCATCAAATCGGAATACCAGCCTTTATTAGGATTACTGTTACAGAACGGCACCTCTAAGCCAAAAAGGTTGGCCCTCCGGCTCCGCGTCCCGCTATTTACCGTGCCGTGCGATAACGGCAACGGCCCGTTAGCGCGCTCAGGCTTATACCTTGCCCACTTGTTGATACGCTCACTTGCGCATAATGTACCCACGTCCCTCGATGATAAACCGAGGCACCGTCCGACGTCATCAGTGCCGACACCAAGGTTAGGCGTTACAGTCGTGTCAATGTAAATTTTTCCGTTGCTTACTGGCATATTATTTATTTTTAATGATTTAGTTTATGGCTTTGCTCGTCCTCGTCAGCACCTTCCAACCGCTGCTATAGCCTATCTCAAGAAACTCAAAGGTCATTGGAGGTGTAGAGCCGACCTTTAGGTAGTACAGGCCAATAGTGGTACCAGACGTGTCTGCCACATGCACTGTGTATCTTGGCGTATAGGCTACGCTGTTTATCGTCACACTCTCTGTTACGAACAGATTAGGCGTTCCAGTGGATATTTCATTCAACAGTTGCGGAATGAGGAATTGGCTGGCGCTCGTCTGTCCGATACTTGCATTAGCGGCAAGGTTAAAGAGCCATGTGCAGTCATAGCCTCCGCTTGTTGACGGGCCTCGAGATGTATAGAGCGTCGTCGCACGGTAGGAAGAAGATGCACTTGAACTGCCTATATACCCTTGAACTGGCGTTGTACGCCAAGAGAACGTCTGGTGCGTGGTCGAACACTCACACCACAGCTTATTGGTGGTGCCAGCTTCAAGCAGAATCTCTATATACGCCGTTGGATAGGAGCTGCCGCGATTGGCGTTGTAATAGACGATACGGATTCCTTTAATGAATTTGTTATATCCTCCCGTCTGGGTGATGACATAACAACCTTGTCCTATCTTGTTACCGCCTTCCTTGTAGCCCTGACTGATGTTAAAGTACACAGAAGCACACTCATTGCTGTTATAGTTATTCGTGAATACGAAATCCATCGAAGAATAGGGCGTGCCTATCGACCCAACCCGCCACCATGTGTCAGCGGTCGTGCCGCTGTTGGCAAAGTCTGACTGTGCGTATTCCTTGAAGAACCTATGCTTACAGCCATTATAAACGGCCTGAGATGTAATGAGGTCTGTGCTGCTGCTCGACAAAGAGGACGCAACACCCACGAACGCGGCGTCGCCCAAAGAGGATGTGAGAGCGTAGTCATTCAGCGCGGAACTCGTTACGCAGTTATTACTTACATACGTATAGACCGCCTTTGCCGTGGCAAGGTTGGCATCGGTGCTGCTGCTCGAGATGGAGGTGGCGACGCCTTTGGTGGCCGCCGTGCCAGGGACGGAGCCGTTGATCTTAACGGTGCTTCCGTTAAGTTCTAACACATCGCTCGAATTGCCCACCTTAATAGTGGAGCCATTCGTGGTAATCATATTCTTCGGCGAATTGTTGTTGTAGTCAACCAATCCCCCCTCAAAAGCGCTGCTGACGTAGCTGGCCTTCACGACGACCGCTCCATAGCCATTGCCGACGGCCAAGTATCTCTGCGTTGTTCCTGAACCTGACAACGTAACATTGCCTGTTACTGTACCGCCTGTCTTTGGAAGTGCGCCATTGGCCAATAGATATACCTGCCTCAAGGCATAGGCCGTAGGAACGTAAGCATTGTTCTCAGACGCCACGCCTGTCGCCGTGCCGGTCTGAACAGATGTATAATCACAGACGTTCAGCCCCGTACCGCCGCCTCCGCCGCTTCCGCCGTTCACGCCATAGGCGGTGACGAACGAGTCGGAGTAGAGGCCTACGTTGGTATGCAGATAGCCGTTGGCGTCAAGTTCCAGATAGTGGGTCGCGTCAAAATAGATTCTCTTGCCATATACGGCGAGATTCTTGGCGATATATACGCCGCCGCTTACTTTCAACGCTGCCGAACTCGCCGAAGCAAACTCAGTTGTATTGGCAATGCTGACGACTCCTGCAGAAGACACAGACAGAGCCGTCGCACTGCCTACCGTCAGCGAATATAGCTTGCTCGCTGCTGCTCCGTTGCCAAGGTAATAGGTCGTTCCTCCAAGATAGACGGTGCCGTTGAAGCGCGACGCACCGCCCACATAGAGCCTGTAACTTGAACTCGGGGTGACATTAATGCCTACATAGCCACCGTTGATGATGGTCAGATAGTCAACGGGAGTTGTGCTGTCCGCCGTATCTGTGCCGCGGATTCGTATCTTTGTGGACGGGGAGTCTCCCGTCACCGTATCGACGGTGATACCCCACATGCCTGCATCGAAACCTGTATTGTTGACAGCACCGAACCAAATGCTCGAGGTTCCTGATGAAGGGTGAATCCTTATTCCTTGGGCATAGCCTGTGACGCCAGTGATATTCACAGCCCCCGACAACTGCGTGTTGCCGTTAACGGACAGTCTGTTGCTGGAGTCCGCCGCCGTGCCCAACCCCGTGTTGCCCACAACCGTCAAAGTGGATGCAAGCTCTGCCGCGCCAGAAACAGACAATGTGGAGCTGAGCGTTGTTGCACCAGCCACGTATAACGTACCCGATAGTGACAGTTCTTTGGCATAGATGCCCTTGTAGCGCAGTGACGCCGTGCCGATGTCGGCAGTCACGTTAGAGGCTGGGGTGATACTACCCGTACCGGTCAGCACGCCTGCCACCTTATCGTCAACATACTTCTTCGTGACGACGTCCTGGTTCTCTGATTGTGACCCGAAATACTTCATATTTATAACCCATAGACAACCAACCTATAGGCAACCGTTACAGGAACACCAAAGTTCACTACAACTTTATATTTATTGTAAGTATCACTGCTTGATACGTTGTCTTGAACAACACTCATATCTGCCAGTACAAGATTGTCAGACGCATCATAAAGCGCAGCGACAAGGTTCCTTGTTGCAAAAACATAGCCGGTAGAGTACGATGAACGTCCGCCAGATTGGGCAGAGATAGGATAAGAGTGAATTAGACGAGTTGCTATACTTCCATTGCCATTATCACCTATTGTGGCCACTTCAAGCCACTCATTCCAGACAATTGTTGAGGAGTTATCTGACGAATAGTTATTTCTAAAATATAACTTATTGTGGCTTGTTGAGGTGACAAGTTGAACCTCTGTGTTCACCGTTCCATCTGTCCTACCCAAATACCTATTCCATCGGAGCATGACTCCACTCCTAATCGAAGCAGGACAATTCTTATCGGTTTTACTTGCGTCGAAACTGAATGGGCAGACAAAAAGGCCTGCGGTTTCGGCCTGATTATTCAAACCGTTTGTTATCGTTGATGATATAGTAGACGTCTTAATCCTGTCCGCATAGTTCCAATCAGGCGCACCGCTGCCAGTCGACACAAGCACCTGTCCACTTGTACCAGCAGAAGTCGGAGCATAGAATCCAAGAGCGGTGCTCGACGCCGTGACTATTGACGTTGCCGCGCCGTTCAGAGATATCTTGTTGTAATAAATCTGGGCTCTGCTGAAACCTAAAGAGGAACCGTTCGCACTCTTGGTAATGCCGGTTACCACATATTGGGGACTATTATCGGTCGTCGGTGTACCGACAGAGCGCACACAGGTATCGCAGAGCTTCTTCACCGCCCACGCGCTGGCCACGTCTTCTGCCTCCGCTTCGTCCGTAGCTGGCTCGGAATAGCTCTGCAGGTCTGCCCACGTCACCATATTATGCCCGCCGATGCCACTGCCGCCACTGCCGTTCATGCCGTAGGCGGTAACAAAGCCGTCTGAATAGAAACCTATATCCGTGTGGATAGCATTATTCGTGGAGTCGTACTCAATATAATGCCCCGAAGTGCCAAAATATATCCTTTTTCCAGCGCCAATGGTCACGTCGCCCGAGAATGTTGAAGCACCTGCGCCGAACGTGCCGTTGACTTCAAAATCATATTTAGGATCAAGCGTGCCAATGCCCCAGCTTTTATCTCTTGTCGTTCCGCTATACGATTTCGCCCCAGTATAGAAAAGTCCTACAGCTGTTGTGTTGCCTCCTATATGGAACGGCCTCATGCTAGATCCATTCCCATAAGGAAGTATATGCCACGCTTCTATAGAATTGTTGTTAATTGTGTATGCGGTCTTTTTGATTTCAAGTGTTGACGAAGTGTCCGTCGTGACACCAGTCAAAGGAGAACTAACGACAAACTTCTCGTTCGTCGTCACAGCGTTACTAAACGTCTTCGCACCAGCGAACGTCTGTGTTCCCGTCGTTACCACGCCACTCGCGCCTACTGCAGCAGCAGGGATGGCTTTGGCCGCACTCGTCTTACCCATTGCCTTTACCGTCAGTGTCGGACCATTGGACGTACCACCTGACCATGTGACGACCGGCTTATCGCACAGCAACGTTGCCGTCAGTTGGTTGTTGGACACCGACAGGTTAACCCCTACGTTCGAATCCGTGTCGGCTTGGGCGGCAGGAAGGGTTATCGCTCCAGAAGCGCCACCGAACGTCGTCACGTAACTGGTAAGGTTCATCTGGATAATATCGTAATTCGAAACGGTAGTTCCAGGACTATCATTGTTAACGATGATCATATCGCCTGGCTCCACGGCAATGGTTCCAAAATAGCCGCTACCGGTTACCTTGAACGTGTATCCCTTGGACATCCACGTCGTAAGGTTGTCTGGATTGCCTCCGCCCGAAATTGTAAACATACTCTTTGCAAGCGTCACTCCGGATGTGGCCTGTGCTGCGAACGTACCCATGTAAACCATGGCGTCGTTCTGCTTAAGGGCATCCTTGAAGAAGCCATATACCGCGCCCGTTGTCGGAATAAGCGTGTTCTCACCAGCAGCAAAGCTGTTCAGATAGTTTGTGTCGCTGTCCTTCAGCACACACGCCAGCATCGCAAGGCTTACACACCCGTTACGGCCGTCCAGCAGCGTACGCCAACCACTCGATCCGCCTACCGTGCCATACACCTTCACTGCGTGTACGCCTGACGTCGTATCGAAGTAGATGGCACCCGTCTTCGCCGTAGGCGCTGTGCCGCTCGGGTGAAGAACCATATTCTGCACCTGGTTCGAATTCAGGTTCAAGTTGCTAAGTAAATCCATATTAGTTACTCGTTATCGTTGTTGGTTATTCTTTATCGGTTAGTTCAAGTATGCTTTTCCGCTGAACTCAGCGTTGAATGTCACAGTCAGCTGGTTTGTGCTTAAATAGGCCACATCCCCTACCACCACGTTCCCGCAGCTATCTACCACCGTCACACTCGGCCTTTTGCCCAAACCATGGTTGATTGTCCAAACGCTTGATGCCTCCATTTGAACATGTTCAAAATGCTTGTCGCCATCCAGTGCGAATGCCGTCCACTTCTCCCCGTCATACTTAAGAACATCGCCGCTCTGCGCATCTTCCGTGTCCACGTCTTCCAACTCCGCAAGCGATGAAGCACCTACGCTACTGCCGCCTTCGTGACTCCCGAAGGCGGTCATCCAGCTGTCGGAGAAGAACGGCAGGGTGGAATGAAGGGCGTACTGGGGAGATTCAGCGGTACCGAGGTTGACGACCTCGAGACGATATTGGTTGTCACCGAAGATAAACGAGCAGACGACGTTTGTGAAATGCATGTCACCATTCACGTCGGCACTGCCGTCGAAGGAGTTGCCCCAAATCAAGACGGGATCCTTCAGCTTGACCGCCTCGAGGTTTTCCAGGTTCTCCGTTACGTCTGAGGTTGCCTGCGACACCTCCTGCAGCTTGCGGTTGAGGAAGTCAAGCACCGTGGCCACCATGACATTGCTGACGCTGCCGGCTGCTATGGCATCGTTGATGGTCTGGATAAGCTGGTCTATGAAGGCTTGGGTCGCGGGCATATCAGTTGAATTGCGGAGAGAAGGTTGCGGTATGGATACGCCAGCCCGTGGGAACAGTCACAGGGGCGGGGGAATAGCGTTCATCGGACTCGGCAAAGCGCAGGCGCACCTTCAGCGAGTCAGGCCTCATGGAGAGAAGCTGCAGAAAGATTTCATCAGCCGAAGGGATGACCTTCACATCATAGCCTTGCCAGTCCACCAGCCTCACGTCAGCACTCAGAGACATGTCAACCACTTCCATCAGCTCCGACTCATTGAGCAGCGACGTTGAGATGACCAGCTCGGGACGGAACGACGCACGGCCGTCCTCCTCGCGATAGCTGTCCGTGGCAAGGTCGTAGGCCGTTCCCGATGGGCTTCCCTCTCGCTCGCCACCATAGTACGCGCGGCCGGACAGCTGCAGGGTGCGACTGTTGCCCAACTGGTCGAGATAACGGAGGGTATAGGTTCGGCGGCTCATCAGTCAATGGCAGTATCGGAATCGGCGAATCGGAACACGAAATCAAGGGTGCTCGGAGCGAAGGAGGCCAGCGCAACTTCATAGTCATCGCAGGTGGCCGTGACCTTGCGGTCGGCACCGCGGAAGGAGAGGAGCGTGACATCCTCGGAGCGCAGCAGCTCCTGAAGGAACAGCAGCTCGTCCTCGGTCTGGTAGCCGGTACTCATGGTGACCACGGGACGCGCCTCCACACGGTTGCGCCCTTCCGTATAGCTGTCCGTGACCGAGTCATACTGCTGAAAGGTAACATCATCACCCGTGTCGATGCCCTGACGGGCCGAGCCGCGGAACTCCACCAGACAGTAGCAGCCCAGCGAATCGAGGAACCGCACCAGGTACTTATCCTTCGTCATAGGCGACTGCTCAAACTGAATAGTGCAGGCCTTGGTGCGATAGCCATAGATATCCAGGTGATCAGGGGTATAGTTGAAGTTCGCCAGCCAATAGGCACGGATCCGCGCGAGATTCAACGCGGCAAACGTGTCCTCGGTGGCAGAGGGGGTATAGCTGTCGCTGCCACACGCCACCTGAAGGGCCACGGGAACAATCATCGGCAGCGGCATAATCTCCGACACCTTCATCTTGATCAGCGAGGCGGTACCGCGAGCGGTGAAGAAGAAGTTCGTGGCGGCCATGAAGCGGACTGTGAAGATGCTGGTGTTGCCGAGCGCACGGAACGCCCGTCGCGAGATGCCGCCCAGATAGACGGTCAACGACAGAGAGATGGGGCCATAGCCGTCATCATCAGTCACCGAGACAACCACGCTCTTCGACTGGCCTGTGATGGGGATGACGGCATTCGCATTGTCGTTGCTGCAGAGCTGTGCCACCAGATGGGGAAGGATGATATCATTGAGTACGACAAAGAAATCGCCCGACCCGCTGCCGATATAGACAACCGTCCCGCCGACAGACACCGTGTAGGTGGCCATGCCGTCCGTAGCGATGGACAGCCTGATGGGGTTGCCGACAAGGGCCTTCCCCGAAGGGGATAGTGACACTGCAAGACTCATAACAAGAGCAAAGGTACAATCCCCAAGGGAGGTGATAAAGGACAAAAAGGCAACTTGGGTTTCTCTCTCCCATTGCCGTGCAAAGGTAGCAGCTGCCGTCAACCGCAGTAAAGAGTGCTGAAGAGGCCATCTTGCAAATCTTCCCAAAACTTTCAAATTCTTTCAAGACTGGAAACTTTTGAAAACATTTGCCCGCTTCTCTTGACAGCGTGTCCGGCTGCTGCAGATGAAAGCACAGCAATGGGAGAAAACCAAGTTCATTATATGTTTAACCTTAAATCAATCCACAATGGGAACTGAACTGATGGCCGCTGAACCTACTCAGCAATTCGATTTCGTCACCAACAAGGTGCAGTGCATGACTCTTGACACGCTGAAGCGTACCGTCAAGGAAAAGGACTGGGACGGCAACCCTGTCAAGGGAATCTATCATTACCAGGTCATCGAGCGGGTCGGACAGATCTGCAACAAGTACAACCTGAACTGGGAGATTCATGAGATCTTCGCCAGCTCCACCGGGCCGAAGGCCATGATGGGTGTGAGCATCGCCCGCGAGCTCGAGGAGCAATACGGAGAGAAGGCCGTCGAGGCGCACATCCTCCGTCGCGTCTACGCAACCATCGACATCAAAAACTGGGAGACAGAAGAGCTGACGACGGCGCTGGCCATATCCTTCCATCAGGACGGGCTTACCTTTGCCATCGGCCCTTGCGTCAGGATCTGCCATAACCAGTGCATACTCGGCGCCGAACGCCGCTGCTCCAACTACGGAGGCAAGGATAAGTTGAGCATCGAAGAGATGTTCGACCGCGTCGATGAATGGCTGAAGAACTTCGAGACGGAAATGACGGAGGACCGCGAGCGCATCCGCCGCCTGAAGGAACGCACACTGTCAGCCACGGACATCTATCTCCTCATCGGCATGCTGGTGACCGCACGCGTCACGCACGACAGCACAAGCATTAATGCGCTGCTCAGGGACGAGGAGAAAATCAAGACATACCCGCTTAACCAGGCACAAATCTCAGCATTCACCGAGAACATGCTGCTGTTGTCGCGCGAGAAAGCCGAACGGGGACAGACTGTCACCGCTTGGGACGCCTATAACGTGGCCACCGAAATCTACAAGCCGGGAAAGACGGACTTCCCGTCCATCATCCCGCAGAACACGGCCATGGCTGAGATGATGCTTGAGTTCTAACAGGAGGGGCTTTGGCCCCTTCCTTATACTATATGCAGCCATGAACGTAAGAGTAATGAAGCAGTTCGAGGAACTGAAGGCCAAGCATCCTGATGCCATCCTCTTGTTCCGATGCGGCGACAGCTATGAGGCGTACAACGAGGATGCCGATGATACAAGCGACATACTCGGCCTGCAGGTGAACCGCGTGCCCGGAGTCCGATGGACAGCGTTCCCGCACCATCAGCTGGACACGAACCTTCCCAGGCTCGTCAGGGCAGGCAGGCGAATTGCCATCTGCGATGAGCTGCAACCGCCGAAGCGCGGTGAAGAACCAAGGGGATTGATGCTGAAGAAGGAGGAAAGACGTGAGCCGGTACAACTCAGTTTGTTCTAAAATAACAGCAGCTGACATAAACCTAAAGCCGGTTCCCTAACATCTTGATATATTGTTTGGCACATTCCACTATTGATGTAGGGGGTTTAAGGCCGTGTCAGCTGCTGTTGCTTGCTAAGATTAGTCCTGAAGCTCCTTTGCGTGATTGAGCTTCTTGAACCAGGTGTTGATGAAGGCCTTGATGACAGGGATATCGTAGAAGCCGTTCGACGAAAGGCCTACGACTACGCACAGACAGACAAGGCCGAGCCATGTGGGCGCACCGAAGCTGATGAAGCCAAGTGCCCACGCACAGAAGGAGAACACTGAGCCGACCAACCAGGAAACGGCCTGCTTGACCGACCCCTTAATCTGGAAGCGACGGTTGATGGCTCCCGTCAGCATTGTCGTGAGGGTCACGAGTAGAGGCGCCACATACCAGAACGCCTCGCTGAAAATACCGTTGATGTCCATTTCTTTTCGTTTTTAGTTAATACTTATTGTGCCAACTTTATATCCTTTTTTGACCACCATTTTGACCACCGTTCGGATCACGTCAGGGACACCATTTCGTTGAGTGTAACGAGATGGCAGTCCGTAAGGTCGGAGTGCTGAATGATGAATCCGGCTATACGCTGACGACTGGCGCAGCCCGTGAGGCCTTCGGCAGCAGCCAGCTCCAACATGGCGTCGATAGCGTCCAATGTCTGTTTAGAGAGGAGTCCTGCAGGCGTGTCGAAGCCTATGGCTTGATGATTATTGCCGAAATCAACAACATCATCGTCCAACCTTCTGTTCCTGCCACGATAGGATGGCAGCTCCAGCTCGCGGTTGATGCGGGTGTCGCCCACGTGGATGCAGATGGCCATCTCTTTGATGAGGTTGTCGAAGAACATGCGGTTTCTCCGGCTGCGATTAGCAAGGGAGATTCCTTTCATATTAATAGGCCGTTGCTGTGAGGGTGACGGTGACTGTTCCAGCATTGGAGTGTTCCCATGTATCCCATGCAGAGAGCGCGGAATCGCGATACTTCACCACAACATGCATCCGCAGCGTATAGGTATATTGAATGGTACTGTGGGACGAGACCTGTGCTGCCGTAGGCAGGCGAAGATCTGACGGTGACTCCTTTTCTTCTTCAGTATAGGTTAGCTCAACTTCAGCGTTCGGGTGTTGTTCCAGAAAAGCGTTCAGCAGATAGCACAGATCCTCCTTCCGCTGATTGATGTTACTGCTATATGCCCAATACCCCGCTGAAGGAGTAAGATCCTGAACGGGAATGTCCCATTCGGAAGCAGCCGCACCCGCCGAGGTGTGCAGCGGTTTCATCGTGCGCAGCGTAGCCGCGCGGCTGACATTCCGCGACAGGGGGAAGGCCTGCGTCAGCTTGTCGATGAGCACGGGCTGGCCGAACAACAGCTTCAGACGCGACAGGTCGGGCAACGACGCGCCGCACGACAGATCCGTCTCTACCGTACGCCCCGAGAAGCGGAGCATACGGTCATAGTCCCGCCAGTACTGGGCATAGGCTCCACTCTCGCCCACGTATATCAAGCTGCTGTGATAGACGTTGCCCTGGGCATCCACGAAATGGCTGCCATCGGGGGCGTAGCAGAGCGGACTGCCGTAGAAGAGTCCGTACGGCTGCGCATCGCCCGCCGTCACGTAGTCACCATGGGCAAAGCAGAAGGCGAGGTCGGTGGAACGGGACAGCGTTTCGTCGTCATCAGCCGAGGCCTTGAGTACGGTGTGTGCATTGCGCACACCGCATAGATAGAGGGGCAGGGCAAAGAGGTTGAACGGCGGCATGTTGCCTACGGTGCCAGTGCCACTGTAGGCATACATGGGAACGAGGGTGTCCGCCCCGTCCATGGACTCCTCGGCCACGCCGTCGGTCTTACGGTTCCAACCGTGGTGCATCGAGGAGAAGAAGCTGCGCTGCATGGGATCATCGCCGTTGCGGTAGAGGGTGCCGGTGAAGAGATCCTGGACATACTTCGGCAACCCCTTCACCAGACGGCCTCCGGCATTGGTGTCGGTAAGCGCACCGTACTTCGACAGAAGAGCCTCGAAGGATTCTTCCTTCGTGTCGCCATAGGTGTAGCTGCTCTTGCTGGCGAGCACCAGCTGGCGCGGGTCGTTCATCGTCAGTCTGGGGCGAGAGGCGTGGAACCACGTCAGGTCGGAGTCAGGTTCTGCAGCAAGCGTGTCGCGCAACAGCACGCAGCGAGCCGTCAGGCTGCTCCCATCCAAATAGAACACTGCGCCGAAGTGCACCTTCAGTGAGTCCAGAAACTCATTGATGGTGCAGTCCGGCAGCAGGTCGGCGTAGCTGAGCGTGCCGGTGACAAGCGCATCGGCGGTGTTGTTCAGAAGAACCAGGCGCTTCAGCTGCGGGTCGGTGTCGAAAACATTCTCAGCGAGCGTATAGCCGTAGCAGTCGAAGAGGATGTGAAGGAAACGGCCTACCTTCAGGAACGGCGTGATGCCATAGCCCCGCGGGACCTGAACCGTGTTCCCCTTCGCACCGTCACCCACTGCCACTGTCCGCTCGGCACTGTATAACACGGTGCCGATAAGGTCGCCGGACTTGCGCACAGTGTCGTCGCGATACGTCTCATTGAGGACAGTGCAGACGGGGATGGCGTCTGCGCCTGCATCGTCTGCGGGCTCATCGAACTCAACGGCCACGGGAAAGACGTGATAGTCCAGCTCCACTTCCCGACGATAGCAGGCGTTCATCAGGGAGATGAGCGTACCCAGCGGGTCGTTCCCGTCGGGGGTATACGTCGGCAGGCCGGGTATCTCGCGGAGCTTTCTGTCAGCCCACTCGGCATACATCAGGCTCTCGTCGGTGCCCAGCGAAATCTCAATGCCATCGTCACCGACACCTACAAGGTTAATCTTGCAACGGCGCATGAACACGCCATCGGCAAACACCCCGTCGCGAACGTCGCGGCGGATGGCCGCGTCGATGCGACCCGGATGGCCGAGCAGGCGGCGGTTGTGCGGCGTAGCAGGCAGCGTCAGGGGAGCCGTCTGGCTGCCGCGCTCGTTGAATATAGGGGAGAGGATATCCCACTCCAGGGAATAGTCGCGGGGAAGGTCGAGGAACTCCTCGCCGATGGATATCTTCAGTGCCATTATTGATTGTCTTTACGGGTGAAGGGCGCCTCACTTCTGCGCCTGATCTCGTTCGCTTTGTCGTGGTCCGAAAGAAGGACGTAAGCCCGGATGAGGGTAGGCCATGTGCGGATGATGGCCTTGATTTCGTCGAGCCGCTCCAGCAGCTCCTTCTCGTCAGAACGCGACACGTGCGATGCTTTCTGGGGGAGCGCCGTGTAGTTACCCTCGGCACGCTGGGGGACAACACCCTTGCGGGCGTCATTGATCGCTTCGACGACCAGGCCATAGTTCACGTGAGCCTTCAGGCGGCGGAGGTCAGTAGCATTAACAATCAGTTCCGCGCCGCTCTCAGCGATCAGCGCAGGCTGATTGACAATGCCCGTCTGCGGCGGGCCTACATACGGCACACGCTCATAGGTCTTGCCGTCGGAAGCTCCGATGACATCGTACCGGCCTGAGGCATACTGCACGACCCTCTCCATCGCTGTCCCAGCCGACGCGGAGGAGGTGCCGGAGGGCGTCGATGAAAGACTCATGGCCTTGACCTTGTTATACTCCGACAAGGCGGACGCATATTGCGCGGCACCCGTGGCCGCCAACAGTGCGGCAGCCACCGCGCCGGCAACAGGACCGAGCTGGGCAAAGCCGGTCATGATGGCCACCGCAGTGTCGGCGGTAATCTGCGAGAGTTTCATGACAAGATTCGAGAGGGCGTACTTCTTCTGTATCTCCAGCTTGGCATTGGCCTGCTCCGTCTCGAGCGCAGCCGTGTCCTCGCCGTTGTTCTCGGCTGCTTTAATCAGCACCTCGTACTTCGCTTCGACGGCATCAATCTCTGCCTGCTGCAGGGATTCGATGGCAGTGGAGGCATAGCCGCTCAGCTGGTCGTAGTAAGCTCTTGCCTCGGAGATGCGCAGGTCGCGCAGCGCCCGCTGGTGCTCCTCCTCGGTCATATACTCATACTGGAGATAAAGGTCAAGCTCCTTACGCTTCAGGTCGTATTCGGATTCGATAGACTGCTGAATCAGCATTCCCTGCCACTTCTCTTCGGCAGTCAAGGCTCGGCGGGCTTCGCTAAACTCGCGACGCCGAACATCCTTCTTCAACTTGTCGGATTCGTCAGCATACCATTCATCCAACGCCAACAAGGCCTGCTGATAGAGCTGGTATGCCTGAAGGTCGGCGGTCTGACGTTCCTGCTCATCGGCATAAAGTTTCTCGTTCGCAGCCAACGCAGCATGGTAATAATCATCCAAAGACTTCTCACGTTTCTCGAAGTCCTTGTCCAGCGACTCAAATGGATTGGCGCGCTTGCTCACCAGGTCGCGGCCCTCCTCCAGCTTCTTCAGGCTGTCGTAGAGCGTCTCTTCAATCCGGATGCGAGCCTTTGCCGATTCGTCCTCGGCCTTCTCACGCTCACGGTGGATGCTGCGCAGCTTCTTCGTGCGCTGTCCCTCCTTATCCACCTGAATGCGACTCATCTCATCGTGATACGACTGATAGAGGCCGCTCAGCTGGGCATAGTGCATACGGTCCAGCTCGGCCATGCGCACATTGTACTGTTCCTTGGTGATGAGCTTCTGCGCCAGCTGACGGTCGAAGTTCCGCTTGTCATCCTCATACTGCTCGTTGAGCAGCGTAATCAGACCGTTCTCACCCTCATACTTCTCAACGAGGCGCTCGAGGGCGGACTTCGTGTCAGTATCACCTCCGCCACCGCCACCGCCATCACCACCTGCATTACCACCACCGAAGTCAATGGTGGACAATCCGGCTGACTTGATAAGCTCCCCCAGTTCTGTGTACGCATTGCCTATCTGCTTCAATTCCTCCTCGGTGGCCATACGCTTTTTCTTCGCCTCAAGATAGAGCTTGTCGAGGGCTTCCGTGGAGGAAGCGACATAGCCGGTGATACTTGAGCCGACAGCGACGTTAGGCGTTGTCTTCCGGAAGTTGTCGTAGCGTTCCTCCTGCTGACGGAGCTCGGGCAGCTGCTGATTCAGTTCCAGCTCGCGCTGGCTGAGTTCGTCCATCTTGGCACGGGCCGCACGGGCACGTGACAACTGCATCTCACGCTTGATATATTCATCGAGAGCAGATACATTGTCGTTGATCAGCCGTCCCTCTTCCGTCAGGTCGGCATGATAGCCGGGGACAAGTTCCTTCAGACGGTTGAGCGCAGCTTCACGGTCGCTATAGGATGCCGCATTATCGTGGAGAATCCGGTTCAGTTTGTTCACCTCCACCGCCTCGGCGGACAGTCCTTCTTTAGCATCCTTCTCGACGTCGCGGAGCGCCCGCATCGCCACGGTGACCTCCTTCGTGCGGTTCGACAGCCTGTAGAGCAATGTAATGAGAGCCGTAGCGGCGGTAGCAATGGTCACGTAGGGATTCTTGGCAAGCACCGCCCAGAGTTTCCTGAACGAAGCACCGAGATTGACATTCGATAAGGATAAGATCTTATTCCAGACAACGCTCGCCCTGCAAGCTACCGTATAGGCGACAAGGGTAGGAATCAGAGCCGCTATATGCGAACGGTACTTGATGAAGGCATCCACAATCTGCGCCAGCAGCTTCAGCGATACCGTTCCCATCGAGTAGATGCGCGTGACCACGGGCTGGAGCTTCTCGCCGAGTTCTACGCGGAGCGCCTGGATCTGTTTCACGTGTTTCTCGCGCTTAGCCTGCCAAGTGTTGTTCATGATGTCGAACTGGCGCTGTGCCTCCGTGTTCTCCTCGTAGGCCTTGTTGGCCTGCGCCTGCGCCTCGCGTATCTTGTCGGTATGCTGCGCCAGCGTGGTGAGTACTTGGACGGCACGCTTGCCGCTCATATTCATCTCGTCGAACATGGGCGCAATCTCCATCAGGCCGCCGCGGTCGTTCATCTTCTGGATGAAGGTGATGACTGCTTCGTTCATGTCCTCGCGGACGAGCCTGGTAAACTCCTCCACCTCTATCGATGCGAGCCGTGCGAACTTCGCTGGGTCCTTCGCCATGTTCACGATGAGCGTCGAGAGAGCTGTGGCCGACATCTCCACCTTCTGCATGTTCTGGTCGAGGGCGCTGCCGAGGCCGAGGATGTCGGCGATGGTCATGTGGGCCGTCTCGCCGACGCCGCCGAGGCGCGAAGCGAATTCAACCAGGTAGGGCTCGCAGGCCGACGAATTCTCGGCCAGCACCGTCACGGCACTGGCGGCGCTCATCATGGCCGTCTCAAGACCCAGTCGCTTATCCTCGCCGAAGAGCTGCGACAGCTTGCCGATGTTCTTCACCGCATCTTCGCCGAGGCCCTCGCCCAAGGAGAGCTTGATTTTGTCGGCCGTCTCGACGAAGCGGGTCAGGTTCTCTACGCCCTTGATGCCGAGACGTCCGGCGTCGGCGGCAAGAGCTTCCAGCTGCAGCTGCGAGGTCCGGGTGTCGATATTACTTAACGAGCGGTTCAGCCGCTTCACTTCTTCGTCGGTCAGCCCGGCGTATTTCCGCACCTTGGCCATCGCCTCCTCCATCTCCTGGAAAGCGGCAACAGCCTTGCGGCCGGCAGCAACGAGGGCGGTGATGCTCGTAGCTGAAGTAGTCAGGAGCAAGAAGTACTTGTTAAATGCGCTCGCGACACGGGCCAGGAGCCCCCGGCGTTGGGTGAGGCCAGCATTGTACTGCCTATCGGCGACGGACAGGCGGATGGTTGTCTGGCGAAGCAGCTCCATGGCGCGGTTGAACTCAGCCGTGCCAGGAACAAGGTTGTTCAGTTCCTTCTTCAGTGCCCGCTTCGCTGTCAGCAGCTGGCTATAGGTGGCTCCGGAGAGGTTGTTCAGCGTCCGGCGCAGCTCCTCGTTCTTCAGGCGCTGCGCCTCCACCTTTTTCTCGAAGCTGGCCAGTGACGATTCTGCCCGCTTCGTCTCGCGGACATTGTCGGCCAGCGTCTTATTCATACCCTCCAGACTTTTCTTGTAGGCGGCTATCTGTGTCCGCAGTTCCTTGGCCTGGAGGCTGTCGCCCTTGCCGGCAGCCTCCAGACTGGCCAGCTGCTGCTTCATCGCCCCAAGGGCGACGGTCAGATTGGTGACGGATGTCTTCTGCGCCTCACCTGCGGCGCGCAGATCGTCCAGCTTCTTACGATAGTTCACCAAAGCCGCCTCCATGCTCTTCAATGACTGAGCATATTGGCTACTATCAAGATAAACCTTGATTGCTCTTGTTAAATCCTGTGCCATAGATATATTTTTTCTATAGCACAAAAATAGCCTGTCAGGGACAGGCTACAAAGGACAAACTACAAGGAAACGATGGCAAGGACGATGACGAGGACAAAGAGGATGACAAAAAACACCGCCATGGCCGGAGGCAGCTCGTCCGACGGTAGTTCCGGCGAAGGTACCGGCTCTTTGTAGCGCGGACAGGATAGCTTCCTCTCGTTCGCCTCCTCTTCCATATTGGCAAGAACGGCGGCTATGTCTTTCGTCGTATGCAGAAAACTCATGACTACTCTGTTTTGGACACAAAGATAGGCCATCCTCTGGACTCCTGCAAGAAAAGGGTATATGTTTTACAGCATATTCGTTAAATATATAGGAACTCACTATGTACAACCATGTCGGCGCAGTAACGAGACGCGATATCCAGCAGCTGCGGGGCGTAGCGGTCCATGACGGGATTGAACCAGTCCTTGGGTGTCCGCCTGCCACGTCCGGCCTTGCCGAGGCTGGCGGGATTTGTCTCCTTGCGCTGGCCAAGGCGGTTCATCCAGTGCGAGCCTATCTTGCCGCCCTCGCCGCGGCCTGCCCCATGATGCAGGTAGATGCCATGGCGGGCGAAGCGGAAACCGATGGCCACCGGCTCCTTGTGGAACCGCTTATCGTAGCGCACCTTGTAGCTGATGCTGTAGGTCAGCCGCCGCGACGGGTCTGTCTCATGCGAGACGCCCGTATGCTTCGCCGAGCTGATGCGCAGCGCCTGGCAGACCTCTTCGCCCCAGCGCTTCAGCGCTTCGTCAAACTCCTTTAGGGCTTCCCTGTCCTCAAGGCGTACAATCTGCATGGCATCGGCGGGACTCTCAAAAACTACGTGAGGCTGCTGACTGCGCCCCCTCACCTCGTAGGGCACGAAGATGTCGGCCTTCGTGGCCAGCGACTTCATGCTCTTGAAGCGGGCTGCAGGGAGCGCACGCTGCGCCTCCAGCCAGTCGTTCAGGGTGAACTCATCCAGCGGTTTGTTCAGCGGCATCGTCCTGCCCCTCCTCGGGCTCGTCGTCAATGAAAAGGCTCTCGTCGGGCGCGTAGTTGTCGTAGGCCGTCATGGTGAACTCCAGCGCCACACCATAGAAGTTATCCGCCAATGGGCCTACGGCGAAGATGCTGGTCGTCCTCGGCATCCGGACGTAGCGGCGGAAAAGCACATTGCGCACGGCGACGGCCAGCGTCCGGCAATCCTGCATGGCCGCATGTACCGTATCGAGGTGGTCGTTGTCGGTGGCCTTGGCCAGGATGACGAAGAACTTCCAGTCGTCCTTCAACCCATCGGCACCGAAGCCCTGCGTGTCCATCTCGCCGCTGTCGACGGCAATGAGCACCGTGCCGCTCACCGCGCTCAGCCTCTCCTCAATGTCTGCCAGCCACTCCGTGCCGCTGGCCTTGAAGAAGCGCTGACGCTGGTCGGTGTGTCCCACGGCACGCAGCTTACGCGCCATCTCCTCGCAAAACTCATAGTGGTTGTAGTCCATTGCTTTGTTCTTTTTGAGCAAAGATAGCAGGAACTTACAGGCTGACGAAGGACAAAATCAAACCTCACACGTGCGATGCTGTCCGAGGGCCGCCGAACGCTCACACTCTCCGTATTCTTTGCCCGTTGCCATGACTGCCCATGGCCCGACTTGACATGGACTGCACTGCATAGGTGTTCATCCATTTACGCCGCGAAGGTAGCGCATCCTCTCCGAGACCGTCAAGGGTGAATGGAACACGCTGAGAAAAATTTGAAAAACTTTTCCGCTGAAAACTTTTGAAAATTTTTCCGCGTGCCCTTGACGCTCCTCCGCTGCTGCGCTTGTACCTGCAGCGTAAATGGGAATGAACCCTATGTTCAGCAGCCCATTGCATCAAGTCAAACCATTTAATCATTACAATCATGGCAACAAAAGCAAAGAAAGAGAGTGTCAACAAGCGTGCAGCAACCCCACAGACGGCATCCGCCAAGCCACAAGGCGGCTCTGATCCTCGTCAGGCCACCAAGTTTCTGAACCCCTTCGCGCTCACGCCCAAAGAAGAACGACGCAAGAAACTCCACGAGCTTACGGATAAGCTCATCGAGGAGGCGAAGGGCACGGGCGACAGCTCCAACCGCAACCAGCTGCTGCTGCGCTACTACAGGGAGCAGTGCGGCGCGACAGTCCTCCGCACCATGGAGGCCTGGGCTGAGCAGGGCAAGCGCATCCGCAAAGGCGCCAAGGCGTTCCTGCTCTGGGACAAGCCTCAGGCTTCCGCCGACGGGAACGGCGACACCGGCAACTTCTTCCCGATGAAGTTCGTCTTCGACATCAGACAAGTCTATTCCTACAACGGATAATACGTACACGGGCGGGCCGAAAGGCTCGCTCTTACTATTGACAGCCATGCTCAGATACGCACTACACGACTACTGGCCCAAGCGGCTGCTCCGTCGCGCCTCCTTCGAACAGCTGGAGACCAGACGGAGGATCCTCGCCTTTAAGGACGGACGGAGGAACGCCTCGGCATGGGCGGCAAGAGAGGTGGCGCAGGCTCTCGCCGCCATCAACCTGCACGAGACCGTCATCGCCTGCTGCCCCGCCTCGTGCCAGCGGACAACATGCCGCAGGTACCGCAGGTTCTCGGCGGAGCTGTGCCGGTTATGCGGAGCCGCTGACGGGTTCAGCCACATCGAGGTGACCGGCAAGCGGGAAAAGGTGCACATCTGCCGACAGACAAGGACAGCAGAAGGCCGAGCGGAAAACGTAAGCATCGATGCGTCCTTCTTCCAGGGCAGGAAGGTCATCGTCATCGACGATATCTGCACAACGGGCAAGACCGCCGACGCGTTCATCGAGCTGCTGGAGAAGGCCGGAGCTGAGGTGAAGATGGCTGTATTCCTTGCAAAGACAAAACGTTTCAAACCATACTACAACTAATTCAGAAACCATGTATAAGATAAGGATAGTCTATAACAAGAAAGGAAACAAGAAATACTGCGTCTATCGGGACGGCAAGCTGAAGTACTGCAGCGATACGCTCGAGGACGCCCAGCGGGTTTGTCAGATGTTTCATAATTACTTCAGATGGGTAGGCGTGGCCATATAGCCTGAATGATTGCCGAGCCTGTCACTGGCCGTTGCTTCGCCCGCCTCCTATCAAGGGACATGCCCTTGAAGGGAGGGGCCGAACAACGGCTTACCCGTCTCTCTGTTAGTACAAAGTTACGGCGTCCGGCCGACACGGCCAAAACGGTCTGGAAAAGCTTTGCAGGGAACCCACCATTTTTTCCAAGAAAAAATCGTTACCCCTTCAAAGTTTTTCCAGCTGCGATTTTGGCGCCAGTCTGCCGGAGGTAAGGGAAGCGGCAGCGGACAAGCCGCCGCCGTTTCCCTTACTGGCGCCGTCGTGAGAGTACAAACAGAGACGACCGTTCAGGGTTGCATCTGTTAGAAAATTTATTGTTTAACCCTTTAATCCCAACACTTATGGAAAAAAGGAAAAGCGCTCTGCTGGAAGTAGCGCCCAGCAAGTTCTATGTGATTTCGGGACACCAGGACTGGCCCGAAACGTTCTTCATGGTCTTCTTCACGGAAGAAGAGGCAAACAAGGCTGCTGAAGCCGAGGCAGACAACAACTGCTGGAGCTACGTGGCCACGAAACTGCCAAAGTCCAACAAACCCTATCATCAGATATGGTAACCACAACGGAGGGCAGCCGCAAGGCTGTCCTCTTCATTTCATTCGTTTAACCTTTTAATTCACTACATCATGGAAAAGAACATCACAACAATCAATGACTACGTCACCGTCACGGAAACGCACTACCACATCTGCTTCAATGGATGGACACGCGCAACAAAGGTATCGGTTACCTACGCTTCCTTCAGGGATGCTTACGAAGCTTTCGTCGAGGGAAGGATGCAAACCGTAAGAAAGAACCTCGAGTCCCGAAGGGACAGGTTCTCCATTCAGCTCAGCTGGGACATGCCCGTCATAGGCAAGTACGACCACAAGCACAGCTTCAGGAGTTAAGACAGGGACGGCCGGAAGGCCGTCTCTTTTTTTATTCGACGGGAGGAAAAAAGGGCGGCGCCCCAAGTGGCAAAAGGAAAGCCAAGGGCGCCGCATCCCAACACTTGGCGCAAAGATAATGCTTTCCTCCAACATGGGGAAATCTTTTTCCTCATTTATTCAGATTTATGCTGCGGAACATACAAAAACCCCGGCGGACTGACCGTCGGGGCACGCGGAACTTGCCGGAACCTGAATGGGGCGTAATAATCAAACAAACTTCACGGAGTTCAAGTCCTGCGCAAAGGCATGGATGGCCGTTTCCATCTTCGCCACCGTGCGGGGCGAGGGATTGCGGCGGCCAGTGACGTAGTGCGACAGCTGCTGCTGATTGATACCCGTCAGACGTGACAGACCGGCCAGCGAGAGAATCTTTGAATAATAGGAGAGGAACGAGGCCATATCATACTTATACACCATCTCCACCTCGGTGAAGGGCTTGCCGTGAGCTGCGTACACACGCTTGATGTCCTCATATCCTCCCTCAAAACACTTCATGGCCTCCTCTACGGTGTTACCAGTACCCGTCACGAGATAGCCCAAATCATCCGCATCGCTGTAGATGCTGTACGTGCCATCGGAAGCACGTTCAATTACTGCATTAACCTTTCTCATAGTTTCCATTTTTTTGATTCTGTAACCCATATTGTGCAGGCTTGGGGCTATTTCAGCCCCGCCGCCCTCTTGATGCTCTTCAGCGTTCCCGTTGCCACTTCCTGTGAATGATGATGGCTCATTGGGAAGTATTCGCCTGTTTTCGGATTCAACCAAAGCGGATGCCCCGCCTGTTCTTCACCCGTCGGATAGCACCCTGCCTTCCTGACCAGTTTCTCGAGCTCGCTGTACTTCATTGTCGTTGTCTGTTTGATTATTACTCTGCAAAGGTAATGATATTAATTTTAATAGCAAAACTTTTCGGCAAAAAAGTTGCGACAATTCTATTTTTTAACATTTCAACGGGCGGCTGGCTGGTTGCATGTTCAGCTGCTGAAGCCGAGGACGGCGGCGAGCCGCCGCCTCCACTCCGGCAGCATAGAGCGGTGTCATCGAGCGCGTCGAGATTCAAATCCGAGGCGTTCCGCTACGCTCCGCTTCGGATTCTGAACTTCGCCACACACGATGCGTTGTGAGGGCGCGGGTCGTGGCGGTGGGCTGGCCGTTCGCTTGGTGTTCGCCGTTCGCCACAAGCAGCAGCACGCGAAGCGGTTACGCCGTTACATATTGCAGCGCGCGCGCATGTTCGCCCGAAACGCCCCACGAGGGCGGCGCGCGGTTCCGTGAGGGAACAAGGGAAGAAAGCGTTCTTCCCTTGACCTTACTGAATTTAAAACTATCTTTTTAGTTATACGCAAGGCGGGAACTGGGTGCGAACAGGCACGAGCGAAAGCCTAAAGGGCCGCTATACGGTTCCCGGGGCATCGGAAACCGCACAAAAAAGGCAGGAGCAACCCGTGCTCCCGCCCACTCAAAAACACATGAAAAACATTCTTGCGTTCGCCCCAGGCCTGCATCACTGCTGTCCTACGGCTGGGTCACAAAATCAATTACTTTATTAACCCATTTCCCATTGCTTAACTAAATCACTTATGAGACAGACTTCGTTTCATTTCTTCGGCCTTGCGGATAGACTCGTCCATGGAGAACATGGCATCAAGCAGGAGGCCGCTGCGCACGGCCTGCTTGCGTGTCATGTCGCCGTCGGCCAGGGCGTCGATGATGCGCTGCTGCTCCTCGAAGATGTTGCCTCCATCCTTACCTGAACCGCTGAATACACGGGGGAAGATACGACGGAGTGCGCCCAGACTGCCAATCCAGTACCAGAACATCACCGTCTGGTGCTCCTTGGGGAGACGGGAGAGACGGCGGGCATCGGCTTCTATCCGCTCAGGGTCGAAGCGACGGCGGCGGTGCCACAGGCAGGCCAACAGCTGAGGGAACACTTCCGGATGGGTGCCAAGCTGCGCCATATAGGTGTTGGCATAGACGAACTGGTCATAGGTGACATGCTCAAAGAGGTCGCCAGGACCGCGGAAGGCATAGAGGCCATCGGTGAGGTGAGGGTAGGGGTCGCGGGTGATCCCGGAGAGAACGACGAACGTGCCCGGCTTCCCCTCCACCTCTCCGAAAAGGAAGTCGTAGGCTGCCGTGAGCTGGGCCATCTCCTCGGTGGTGATGACACCACGACGGAAGCGCCAGACAAAGCGGAAAGTGTCGTCCCCAACCTTACGCGTAATGCGCAGGCCAAGCAGGTTGAGGACGATGTAGAGTTTGGCCGTCTCGACGGGCATGGCCTTACTGGAGACATGGGCAATGAGCTCCAGCTGACCGGTAGTGAACTCCTTCCAGTCGGACGGCAATTGTACTGTCTTGTTTCCTATGACAACAGGGCGCGGCATGGCTTATCCGTAAAGGTTGAAGATACGCTTGTGGGGTCCGTTCCATTCATCGGCGCACGATGAGCGTTCAATACCCAGCTCCTCGGCATTCTCCTCCATTAGGGAGTGGATTTCATCAAGTGCCTGGGCCGCCATGGTGGCATACCAGTTCCCCGTATCCTCGATGTCGTCATACAGGGGACGCAGGACGGGCTTCCACTCCACAGCACCGGGACGGCCGCGCTGCTGGCGCGTGGTCATGGTGGTGTGAATCTCGGCACAACGGTAAGCAATGTAATCCCTGCAGACGGACCCGAGTGTGGCAAGAAGCTCACTGTCCGGACTGAAGAGACTGTCGAACAGCGTAGCCCCGATATCCTTGCGCAAGGTCGACTGCACGCCTCTCATGATAGGCACCAGCTCAAAGAAGGCAATATAGTTGCCATCAAGGCTGACGCAGAGCTCAAAGGAGTCGATGTCATGGATGAGCAGCTTCTTCAGCTCCTTCAGACGACGGCACGAGGTGTAGTCCAAATTGGACTCAAGGACGTAGCGGATAGCGTCGGAGAGCGCCGCAAGACCGCGCTGCTTCAGATTCTGCTTGGCAGCGGCAATCTTGGCGTCGCTGGCAGGGCTGCGCTTGCCCTGGTCGTTCTGCACGGTGATGCCCGAGTCTCCGATGCTGATGCTCATCTCATCGGCCGACAAATAGACGGCCAGCGGGCCGAGAGCGCGGCGGACATGCTCCCAGAAAACCGTGTTGTTGTCCGCGACTCCGGAGAGAAACGATGCGCTGAAATAGCTCAGCAGAAACATCTGCCATGCACTGTCGAGGTAGGGCAGCATGGAGGACCAGGGTATGCTGGCGTTGATCTTGACAACGGAGCGCATGGCCTCCGCGTCGGTGAATAGTGTCTTGCTTGTCATGAGTCCTTGGTGTCTTGGTTAGTGTCAGGCCTGATGCCCTTCTGCTTGACGGCTCCGCTGTTGGCATCAAGCACGGTCAGCTGCAGGTTGGCAATGGAGAACTCGAGGTCATCGTCCCAGCCGTTCATTGCCTTGGCGTAGTAGAGGGGCTGCACAACCAGCTGCTGGAGATACTTGCTCAGCGCCTGCTGGATGGTGAACAGCTCGCGGGCCTCGGTGCCATTGATGGTCTTGCTCTTGCCCGGGCTGTTGCCGAGGATGCTGCTGTGAACGCCCATGCCGTAGCAGAGGACGTTGCTGCTCTCCTCACTGTCCTCGATATAGTCACCGCCCTTCTTGCGCTCGTCAATCTCCTCAATGATGATATCCTTCATCTCGCCACCCTTCATCTGATTGTATTCGAAGTGGCTCAGGAGAGACGTACCGGCATTCTCCTCTCCTGCAAGGAACTTGTCAAGCTCATCCATGAACTTCTTACGGACAGCCTTCTTCTTCTCATCGGTGTCGGCGGCATGGTCCTTGTACAGCTTCTCATAGAAGCTCTCCTTCACATAGACTACATGACGGGGCACCATCTCGTTATGGATGATGGATTTCTTGAAGTTGATGATGCTGTTGCTGAAGTCGTACCAGCCGGAGTCGAACACGCTCCACCAGTAGGGACGGGAGTAGTAGAACCGCCCGGAGGTGGGCAATGAGAGCATCTGAACAAAACGGCGGTCGCCCGTGGCCTGCTGCTTGCCGTCCTCATTGGGCACCATGCCCATCCGGCTCTTCAGGTCGTAGAGCGGAAAGTTGCGGTCAAGGAGCGGAGTGGCAAGGGTCTCGGTGCTGCTCTTCCTGTTCCAGTCCACACAATAGCCGTGCCATCGGCTGTGACCCTTCTTGTCCTGCTTGCTGATGAGACTGTAGCAGGCTTCCCGTGAGCGGAGCTGCACCAGGTTATGGCCGCCCTTGTCTCGGTCGAAGACGTACTCGACAAAGGCATCGTTGTAGATGCGGAGGTCGTTGATCAGCTCCATGATGAAGCGGTTGATGTCATTCAGCTCCAGGAACTCAAAGACCTTCGGCTGCTCACTACGCAGCACCTCATCGACATGGATCCTGCCGTCCTCAGCGCGGTACCGGCGGAGAACCTGAATACCCTCGCCGTAGGCAATGGAGGTCTTGAAGTCGAGATTGCTGCTGATGGTGACGTTCTTGCCCGACTTGCGGATGATGTCAAGTGGCAGAAGACGGCCACCACCGCGCGGCATGAACTCCACCTGCTTGTTCATCCCCATGGGCGTCACCTCGTAGCCATGGATGTCAAAGTCGGGGATGGTATCGGTCGTGTCGAACGACAGAAGTACGCTGTTGGAGTGACCCAGCAGAACATAGTTCCCGAAGTCCTGAACGTGGGTTTTCTTCATATCAATGATAGACTTTCTTGTTGTTGAACATAGTGATTAAGCAGGTGCGCACCTTGCGGGGATGGAGATACTGGGGCGCTTGGATGTTGACCGTGCCACCCGCACTGTGGCGGGAGGTCATGCGACAGCCCTTCCAGGTGACGAAGGCTTTGTCGCTCCGGCTCCAGAAGGTCAGCGAGAAGGAGCGGCTGCGCTCCATCTCCTCCAGCATCTTGCTATGCTTAATATAGCTTTCCATCATGCAAGGCGCATCGCATCCTGTAGATAAGGGTTAGTACAATCATGACGACAGCCGTTGCCGCAATAAACAGCATCAGGAACAAAAAAAACGTGAGTACGCATCCTGCGGTTCCTGCCTGGACATCCTTCGTCCCCGGCTGCTTGGCTTCCTCCTGCACGGCAGACAAGGTGTCGGACTCAACAACGGTGGCAATACGGATATCCTCGCGCTCCGACAGCATATTCTCAATGGACTTCATCAAGGCCGTGCGCTCCATCAGCCGCGTGGTCATGCGCCTGCGCTCTGCCGAGGTCAGCACGGCACGGGCGCCGATGGTGTCCCACGTGAGGGCAATGACCTCCACCTCCAGCGTGGTCTCTGCCTCTGTCTCGGATGCCGTGTCAGCCGTTGTAACGAGTACTGTCTGGACGGAGCACGCGGTATCCACTTCGGACACTTCGCGCTCCGCACGGACAGACGCAGCGGTTCTCTTCACAGAGCGACCGCTGCCACAGGCAAAGCAGAAGCAAAGAAAGACGAGAAGGCAGGCTGCTATTGATGTTTTATTCGGTTGGCACATGAAAGGTCGTAACATTTGAGTTTCTTGAGTGAGTCAATTTCACGCTCCAGCTTCTCAATCTTCTTCAGAAGCTCATCCATCTGGGCCGTCAGATCCTCCTTCTGGCGTTTCTTCTCTTCACGGAGATCATTGATGGTCTCCTGATAGACATCCTGAACACTCTTCATGGCGTCGGCACGTGCCTTCGAACGGATGCTTGGCAAGGTTATCAACGTTATCAGTCCGCCGCCGGCAATGAAGGTGATGATGAGGGTAAGTATTTCACTAAGCATCTCTGTGACTTTTTCTTTTCAAAAGTACTACCAAGACTATGTCTTGGAAAGGACAAATCAACGGCCGAGCCAGGTGATGGCCTCGCCGCTGAAACCGCCGTCCTGATAGTAGTAGTTCATGCCGTACCACAGCGTATCAAAGGCATCCGTCACATGTGTCTTGTATTCATCGGGGTTGTCCGGCGTGTCCTGCGTCCCTTCAGGAGTCTTGTCCTTCTCAAAACCGTTCTTACCCTGCTTGATGCCCGTCTGTTCCATGGCGAGCTTCAGGAACTCGTTGTTGATGGCATTGAAGCGGATGGCCAGGTAGTTCGGATCACCCTTCAGCGAGAGGTCGATGCCCTCATGCTTCCAGGCATGCTGCGGCGGCTGGCCGACAAAGACCATGGTGACACGCCAACCGTTCTCCTCAAAGACACGCCTGATCAGGTCGGCATAGCTCTCGCTGGTGCTGCCCGTCTCCCAGACAAAGGTGGTGTCATAATAGACCGTGCACTCATGGTTGAGCTTCGGGGCATAGTAGTCACAGATATCCTGCACCAACTCTTGCAGCTTGCGCGGCGTCTTGACATAGAAGCTGTGCAAGACCTTCATCGTATGGCCGTCCTTCTGCGCCACGACGGCACTGTTGATGGCCGCATTGGAGTCAAAGGCAAGGTGAAGGGGACGCGAAAAGTCAACATCATCGTCACCGAGACAATTGGAGGCCGTCGCCTGAAGGGTCTTCCAGTTCCTCGGCAGATTATCTATCGTCCCGCTGTCTGAAGGTATATAGAAATGGACGTTGTCGTCCAAAGCGGAGTAGAATCCATTGGGCACCTTGAAGAGACGCTCATTCAGGAAGGCCGTCCTCCAGATGAGCGGGGGACTGTCTCGGTACATCTGCCAGATGTAATCCTCTCCGACGACCTCGAGGTTGTCGAAGATGTCATACTCGCCATAGAATACCGTGAACTCGCGCGTCTTGCCCTTCTGCCTGATGACGGGGGGCTGGAACTTACGGGCAAGGTCAAGATCCTTGCGCAGCAGGCGGACACAGCGCTCGCGGTACTCCTCACTGATGCCCTCCGCACGCTCCATCATCTTCAGCTGACGATAGAGGTTCCTGATGTAGTTGATGTGTCCGGCATCCATCTCCTCCTCCTTGTCCAGGATCCAGCGGCCCCGGCTGGAGGTGGGCATATCGGTCGTGTAGCAGACACTGTGATGATGGGGACAGTTGCCGAAGTACTGCTCGTTGCCTCGGTTGGCCGGGTTGACCTCACTCTTGATCTTCTCGTAGTCGAGGAACTTGGCCTCCGGGCCAATCACCCAGTCGAGACTCATGGAGTTGGCACTCATGCCCTGATTGAAGGAGAGCACCACGACAAAGGTGCCGTTCCAGAAGTGCATGCCGTTCTTATAGGCATCCATCAGAATCGGACGCTTGGGCTGCGCGAAGTTCATGCTCGGAGGTGCCTTGTGACCGACGACATAGTGAACACCCTCGATGTAGCCCCATGTCTTCAGGGCGTGACAGATGGCGGGAAGCGTGTTGTTCCAGGCCTTGCTGTAGGTGGGGGAGAGCAGGGCACCGGTGCTGCCGGGCATCTCCCAGACGTTGCGGAGGATGAAACGGGCATCGACGCCTTCGCTCTTGCCGGTACCGCGGCTGCAGACCAGGTACTCATCGTGCGCGCCGATGGCCATGGCGGCACGCTGCATCTTGTTGAAGAACTTCTTCTGGACGTCGGCCGCACGCTTGCGGAACATCTGCTCGTCAATCATCGGCCACCTCTTCGTATTGGGCATCCTCGGCCTTGCTGCCGAGTCCGAGGAACAACTCACGCAGCCGCTTTCTCCGTGCCTCCAGCTCGTCGGTGGGTATGGCCTTCATGCCCTCAATGAGCGTCAGGTCGTCGCTCGGCTCGAAGATGGGAGGCAGCATCTCCGACCAGTCCATCGCTTCATCGTCCTTGTCGCAACGGGTATACTTGCCCAGCTTGTCGAGGGCTGCAGCTGCGCCCTTGCTGTCCTCCTTGCGCATGGCCATGGCGTATATCTCCTTGGCTCCCTCAATAATCAGATGACGGTACCAGTTCTTGCCGGCCAGGGCAATGTTGCCCGTAATCTTCGTGATGGCCGCCACATCACGGTAGGCCTGACTCTTCCCGACGGGCTCACACATCCCATTGCACCCGTGCATGAGGAAATCCACGATTTCCTTGTCAGGGGTGAGCGGACTGTCCATCTTACGCGTTATACACAGCTCATAGCGACGCTTCACCTGCATCTCTGTAGGCGTAAGCACGGTGCAGGCCGAGGTGTCCTTGAACAAATACTGTGTGATATCGCGGCGACTCATAGGGTATCGTATTCCTTCAGATAACTGTCTGCAAGCGGCTGGGCAGCGGGACTGCCCTTGATGGCAAACTGCACCACCTTCTTCCGCAGCTTCAGCTTGGTCGTGAGACGACCTTTCCTATAGGCATTGACAAGCGGCTCATCAATGCCGTTCTTGATGGCATAGACGAAGGTATCTGCTTCTGCAGGGGTCATCCCAAGGAGTATCGCCACTTCTCGCGCAGGCATGAGCGCAGCGGCCATATCCTCTACCTTCTCCAGGGTATCGTCATCATGCGATATCGACGGGCAAAGCGTCCCCGTAGATGGATTCAAAGCAGTCTCTGAAGTATTCATAGTGTCTTCCTGAAGTGAAATAAAAGCCGCTCTCATAGCGGATGGCCCTGTTAAGGTTCGCAGAACCGACAATGCCGAACTGGTAACGGTCGTTCTCACAGAGCAGCACCTTCGCATGGGTGTGCTCAATGCGGATGTCCGGGGTAATCTCCAAAGCAAAGAGGAGCAGGTCTATCTTGTGGCGCTGGATGCTGAGGTCGAGAAGCATCTTCATGGAAAGCATGTCATCCGCCTCACTGAAGGCTCTCAGACTCTCTTCGCTGATGTTATAGGACATCAGCCGTACGTCTGCAGGGCCAATGGCATCCAACAGAACGGGCAGCACTTCATGTACTGCCCATTCTCCTCTCTGCACAAAGGGTTCAATCACGCCGGGCAGCAAGGCCAGCGGAAAGAACTGATCAAGAAGCCGCTTCCTCATCGGCAATCCGTTTCCTCAGTTCCTCCATCTCCTTCTCGTAGGCGGCAAGGCGCTCACGGGCCTTGGCTGCAGCTTCAGCGTTGCCCTGCTCCTCGTACTTCGCCACGAGGTTCTTGTTGTTGCGGATGTTATCACGCAGCTTCTTCTCGCGACGCATGAGCTCCATGCCATTGACGACATCGTTCTCTTCCTTGGGCACGGCCTGCTTGCCGTCCGCCCAGGCGTCCAGCTCATCCCAGAGCTGGCGGAGCTCGTCGTCAATCCGGCACAGCTCATTGGCCATGTCAGCGGCTTCGTCTCCGTCCGTGGCAGAGAGCTCCGCATGCAGCTTCGCCTTCTGAGGCATCAGCTCCCTGATACGGTCGTACTTCTTGCGCAGCTGGTCGGGAAGGTCGGGATAGTTGACAACCTTGATGCCGTGACCGGGACGCTCTATGCGGACGACGTCGCCAGTCTCTCCCTGACGGGAAGGGCCGGCAGACGATGAGACAACGAACTCTCTCCTGAGCCGCTCCTGATAGGGGAGGGGGTTGGAACTGATGACCTGCGCCAGACGCCCCAGCTTATTCCACAGCATATTGGCATGCACGTCCGCTGCCGGTACCGTGCTCACCTCATGCAGGAACAGCCCATAGCGGTTCTTCATCTCCGCATCCGCAAGGATGTCAAAGAGCACAAGACCCTCGGCGTAATCACGCCGAGGACCTTGTAACCATTGATTGAGTCTTTCGCGGACTGTCATGGCGGGTCAGTTTAGTTGGCTGGCGCGTACGCCAGAACTCCCGTCGTCTCGTTCACGGTGAACGGAGTACCGAGGTAGACCGCAGGCTGGTTGCTGGGAGCCGAGAACTCGAACTTATGTCCGCGCAGGTCGGCACGGGCGCCGCCACCCTCCATGCTCGGAGAGATATGGCAGGGGAGCGCAGGCGTGCCAATCATCTGCTGCTTGCCGTCAGGATCAGCAATGATGACGATGCAGGGACGGTTCTTGATGAAGGCAGAGAAGCCTGCCACATCCTCATCGTTGCCGGGGTAGAAGAATTCGCCATGCTGCCTGTAGCTCTTTCCATCTATCTCACCCACGGATTCTGCCTGGAATGTAACTTTTTCCTCGGTGGAGTAGATGAAGATAGGCTCGTACTTGGTGTTGCCTGATCCGATATTCTTGAAGGTGAACTGCCCCGCAGCTGTCACGTAGTCATCGTAGTCTGCAGGCGTGGAGGGGAGGGCGGGAGCTGCCGAGATGTATTCCAGAGGAATGACGGCGGCCCAGTTGGAGTAACCGCCCATGTTGTTCTTGCCCTGCTGATAGAGAAGGGCACCGAAGGCGGCGGTGGTGACAGCATCGGCAGTAACGCCGGTGGCATAGGCGAACTGCACGGTCAGGGCAACGGCAAGCAGGCCTACAAAGACAAGGAGGATTTTCTGAAATTTCTTCATAGTGGTTTCGTTGAAGTGGAGGGCTGCAGAACAGCCCTCCGGGTTAGACATCTTTTCCGTTTTCCGGTTCTATTGGGCGGTGTAGGTGGCCGTCTTGGCGACATCCTCACCTGCCTTGACGGTGATGCTGATGTCGGAGGGAGAGGTGTAGCCCTCTACAGCGTCGAACTTGATGGTGTAGCTGCCAGGAACAAGACCAAGCAGGTACTGACCAGAGCTGCGGCGCTGGGTGTAGCCTTCGAGGTACCAGCGGGCACCCGAAGGACCGGTGATGGTGACCTTGACCGCACCCGTGGAGGCGTAGTCGCCAGCGAGATCCAGGCAGGTGTTCGTCTGGTCGTTGACGCGGAACAGCTTCTCGTGCCAGTCGCGGAGACGGGTACCATAGGAGGCCTGCAGCCAGAACTGGGCGATGTTGGGATCCTCGAACGGAGCGCGCACCTGCACGAAGTTGGCGGCTTCCTGGGTGTTCCAGCCCAAGTCAAGAAGACCGGGCTTGATGAGCATGACGCGGTGGCCGGTACCGAGAGCAACATGGGTGATGAACTCCAGACCAGGGCAGAGAGCATCCTGACGGATCTGCTCCTTCACCTGATCCATGGTGGGCATCTGGAAGGCCTTGACCTTGTTGCGGTAGGCCGCACGGACGTTGACGAGGACGTTCTCGGTGATGTAGAGATGCGGTGTTCCACCGATGTTGCTGCGCAACATGTTGTGGGCTCCACCGATGAAGTCGACGAGGTTCTCGTAGGCTGCCGTATCGCTGCTGTCCACAGGAGCATCGAAAGCACCGGTGGGGGCGAAGTTGCCGCGGGCAGCGGTGAGCTTGCCGGCAGTGATGAGTGTATCGATCTGGCTGTTGTAGCCATAGAAGCACGAAAGGGCGTTGGTGCCGCTCGTGTTGCGCTCTGCAGGGAACAGAGCAAACATCACGTCCTCGGCGTGGGTCTTCACCATCGTCTGGAGGATCTTGTACTCCAACGGATGCTGCTTCGTCTTGTTGTCGAAAGGCTTGCCGCCCAGGAACTGGACGTCAGCTTCCTTGTAGTTGGTGATGTTGTCCTTCGCCTTGAAGACGGTCTCATAGACCACGAGGTCAGAGTGCTCGTAGGCGAGCAGGTCGTCCTTGTAGGTGATTTCAGCACCGGGGACGTAGGGCATGGTGCCGCCACTCTTGCGGCGCTCCAGATGGATCACGTCCTTCATGTCCACCTTCTGCACATTCAGCTTGAGAGCCTTAATGGCCTCGGTCAACGAATAGACCGCGAGCTGGCGGAGAAGCGGATCGTACTTTTCAGCGGCCTTCTGAAGGCCGGTAACGGTAACAATGTTAGCCATAATGACAGGTTAAAAGGTTAGTTGTTGTGTCAGTCAAGCATTCCAAGCTTACCGGCGGCGTCAATGACGCTCTGGTAGTCATCGTGCTCCTTGGCGTAGGCAAGCAGCTTGTCCACGTCGTCAATATCCCCTTTGTCAAGGGGCTCCGTGTCAGAGTGAAGATCGGGACTGTCGGTCGCGCTCTTCTTCAGGTTCTCCACTTGCTGCTTAAGGGCCGCATCACTGGCCTTCAGCGTGGCAATCTCGCTGTCCTTGGCAGACAGTTCCTGCTGATGGCTGGCCTTGGCGTTGGCAAGCTCCGTGGTCTTGGCCGCCAGCTCGGCGGTCTTCGAGTTCACTTCACCTTGCAGACGCTCCAGCTCAGCATCGAGGGACTTCAGCTGCTCATCAGTCAGCTCCGTCTCCGATGCCTTCTCCTTGGGGATGCCAAAGAAAGCCAGCACGGCAGAAAGGGTTTCTTTCAATTTCATCGGCTGATTGGATTTAAGGGTTTGTAATGAGGGTATGAAATTCACGTCGTTCTTCAGGGATAGCGCGAGAGTGTTGTCCGAGGGACCATAGAGGCGGACAGCATTGGCATTGGCAGGGATATCGACAAAGCTGGCCTCCAGCAGCTCCCACTCCGTCACCGTCTCACGCGTCTGACCGGGGAGGAGAACGCTCGCGTCCTTGGACGTGGCGATGACAGACAGGCCGATGGAGGTGGCGTTGATCGTTCCTTCCTCAACCTTCTTGCAGATCAAGATGGACAGCTCTTCGGCAAGGTCGAAGAAAGGCTTGGCGGAGATGACGCCGTCCTTCACCTCGATATCCTCCCAGTGACCGATGGGCTTGGACTCGCCCCAGTACTGGCAGCCTTCATCACGGAAGTGCATCCACAGCATGACCGGATTCTTCATGAAACGGTCAAGACGGCCTCCTGCCGTGAGTACACGGAAGCCGTAGCTGTTCAGGGAATCGTCCGTCAGGACGAACCGTTTGTCAAGTTTCTTTCCCATGCATCAATTTTTGATGCAAAGATAGAAGCCTGACCAGCGCAGGGAAAGGACAAAGATTAGTGAAGTCCCTGATAGGGAACGCTCGAAGTGAGCGTCAGACGGTAGGAATGACCGTCCTCAGCCGACTGCCCGGGCACACGCACCAGCGACCCGTGCATCGGCCACTCACGCGTACCATATAGTATAACGTCTCCGTTGGCATAATACACACGGAGCAGACAGCCGTTCGTGGCTGCCTGGGAGACATAGGCGAACAGTCCCGAGGCTCCGGTACCATACATGTTGAGCGTGACATCCGTCTGCAGCAGCTGTCCTGCATCGCTCTCCTCAACATGGGGGTCAACTGTCGAACGCAGCTGCGACAGTGGCAGCGACTTCCATGAGGCGCCCGATGCCAGGACAAGCGAACTCACATAGCCATTGGTGAGGGTGACCGATGTGACGTCCGCAATACTTACCACGTCGGCGGAAAGGATGCCGCCAAGTCTGTTCTCAACTTCCATAGTAATGACTGCTACGGGTGGTGAGGCAAGGATGCCTCTGTTTTCATTTTCCATATCGTATAGAGTAATAAACCGATTCCGTACAACTGTCCGCGATTTTCAGAGGACAAAACAACCGAAAAAATACATGACAGATTTAAGTGATTTTTGCAGAAATCTAACCAATTTAGATTATTTTAACGATTGCTTCCGCTCCTTCTTTCTCATCCTCCAGCGCTGATAGTTCTTCAGTATCGCATCTTCCGTGGAGAGCGTCAGCTCATACTCGTTGATGAAGCTCGCAGCTGCATCGATGATCCTGTCACCATACACGTGGATCCGCCGCTCCATGTAGCGGTGACAGTCGCTCCAGTACATCACATAGACCGCACTGGACACCTTGCTCCTGGCATGGCGCGACAGACCATAGTTGCACCGCGGCCTGCGACAACCCGACTTGGGCGAGGGATTGGGCAGGATGACCTCCAGATTCCAGTCTTCCGACGGCTCCATTGCCTCACCACGCATGCTCATCAGCAGCAAGTCGTAGAGGGGAGAGGAGGGCGGCAGCTTCACCAGCCCGGGCTCGGCAGCCGGGTAACGCTTCTGAAGGTACTCGGAAAGGTAGGGCTTAAGGGTAAATTTGACGGTTCTCATAGGCACATATATCGCACAAAGTTACTGAATATCTTTTGAAAAAGCAAATGTTTTCACCTTTTTTTCTTTGAAAAAACGCTTTTTAATACAGTCTGTACATACCACCCGTTCAAAAATAGGGGGTGAAAATCGTGCTTTAAACTTTTTTGTACGGATGGCCTGCGCGATGCATTGATATACATTCGTTTAAGTGCCGTACTATTTTTGTACGAAAGCGCACTGCCCCGTACTTTTTCAGGGAATCGTGCAAATCGTGCGGAATCGTGCAAAATAGTGCGAAAATAGTACGGCCTTTTCTCGTTGATATATATAACGTTAGGCAAAACGCGTACGAAAGTACGATTTTTTTTTAATTTATGGGGTAGGGTACTTTTGAAAAAAGGAAAAATTTAAAAAATAATATAAGAGCGCCCGCTGATTCGCGAACGCTCCTGGCAGGTTCCTCCCCCCGCTCCCCCTCTCCAGACAGCCATGACGACTGTACTGTTGTCCAAAAGGTTTTGTTATAAAAATGGGGTTGCAAGGGGAAGCGCGACTTAAAAGACCGGAGGAGGCGTTTCGAAAAATGTATTGTCAACACAGTTCCAACCAAGACGATGCCGAACAGTGAAGAATGCCAGGCGTGCAATGTCATCGTCAATATTGCCGGATTCAAGATGGATGAAACC
>Ga0265299_10000511_pt1 | contig 47892 bp, 91 predicted proteins | sample AusTroGonzalo_MG_4_FD_193485 | JGI IMG/M metagenome (GOLD analysis project Ga0265299, IMG submission 193485) | Bovine rumen microbial communities from tropical cattle in Woodstock, Queensland, Australia - Gonzalo_02 | ecosystem: Host-associated > Mammals > Digestive system > Stomach > Rumen ...
CGAAATCCCCGGCGTGATAAACTTCATCGTTCATCGTGACCGTCTTATTCCAGTTGCTAATCATTTCCAAGTCCATATTATCCACATCCACGAACGGTCTGCGGGAGAGTTCAAGAGTTCTCTGCTGGGAGAAATGAGTATCGGATGTGAAGAACTTACCCGACGGGCGGTTCAATCGTTCAACAACAGCGGAGAGCATCGTTTCCAAATCGTTCCAATATGGAATCTTTTCTTGCTCAAGACGGACTTTAAGATAATCGTTCTTATCGGCATCATCGGGGAATCCGCAGAAGACACCGGGCTTATTGTACCAATCTCCGAACTCTATGTTCGTAGTAAATGCAGGGAAACCAGCATCTATGTGTCTATCAACCCAGAACACGATAGCCGATGCCTTTTTCATAGCGATGGTCTCCCACTCCGTCTGGAAGCGGAGAGATTCTTTTCCGTACTTATCACGGAGTTCTTGGAATCGGTTGTTAGTAGGGGTAATCACATTACCCTTAAAGCCAAGACGATTAAGAATGTCAAAGGCTTTGTATCGCCAGTCATTCGTATAATCCTTTCGGGGGCAGGGGCCGGCAAGGAATATGGAATTATTCAACCTAGAAGCCAACTGTTCTTTCGGAGAAACTTCCGGGTTCACTTTGATAATCTGCATAAGTTGCAGGTACATATTATGCATCATAGTATTATTGTTTTCCTTAATTGTGATTTTCATAGCTACTCCATAATATACGGAAGAACTAACCCATCCTACCCATCTTGAAAAAGTTTTTCATTACATAATCTTGTCGTTGCTTCATCGTCATCTGGGTAGGTGTGGCTTTCTGCATCTGCAAGATAGATGCCGTGGACAAGGACATTGAACCACCGATGGCTTCAAACGAACTAGATGCCACGGCATCCGCAATATCCTTACCACCGGGTTCTTGCTTACCATCAATAACAACCGTTGCAGGGTGGTCAATCTTTTTAGGCAAATTCTGCAAGTTCATCAACTCATTTCGTAAAATCTTGGAATTTGGCATTTTAATCAAACCCAGCAAGATATTACTACTCAACTTGAGATAGGGGTCTTTGGTCTTATCCACGGAAGCATACTTCACGTTGAATCCCATCTTGGTCAAGAGTTGTTGCATATCAACACTCTGGTAGCCGTCACAAGTAATCAATGCAATATGAACGCCATTGCTTCGCAAATAGCCCAAAAACACACGAACTTTCCAGAACGGAACTTGGCTACCCGGCAAAGCCTTAATACCAAAAACAAGGGGAGTCTCAATGGATGGACTTATCTTGGATATTTGAGAGCCATCAAAAGCGGATGTGGTATTCACTCTAATATGTTCCGTGACCCTACTCATAGCAAAGCCAAATCGGTCGGATGAGACACCACCATCCAAATGAACATAATAGTTTCCGGGTGGCAAATTATGCTTATAGAAATCTTGAATTTGGTCGGGGCCATTCAACGACAACTTCAACTCATCCGTAGTCATACAATTCTCAAGACACATAGACTTGTCAAGAGCTTCGACATTGTAGATGAGATTGACACCATTTCGTGTCGCAACACCAGCCAAATCTTGCAGAGAACCCGGAAGATTCGTTTCAAAGTCGGTATAGTATTCTATGGGTACTTGGATGATTCTACCCATATAATCATCAATTTCTTTTTCGGATGTTATGATTTTAGGTTGCTCAATATCCGAACCGATAAATACAGGGAATGTCTTTCCGCTATATATACCCTTGTACGATTGCACATCCCAAATTGCCGGTTCAAAAATGCAAACATTCGGGTCATTTCGGACGGCATCAATATGAGATTCCAAGAATGACGAACTATCATTTCGTGAAGAAATCAACCATCTACGGCAGGGCAATGTACCACCCTTGAGCATAAAACGAGATTTCATACGACGAGTAATCGTATTGTAGTTCTGCACCGCTTGGTCTGCCACTTTATCCTGAAAGTTGGCTTCATCTATAATAGCGCCAATAACGGCTTTACCCAAGTTATGACCACCACGCGAACCATACCCGATACCCACGTGATGTGGAAACATATCTTCATCAAGTCGTTCGCCTTTTTTCGGATTGAACTTGGAACAAAAATATGGAGAAGCACCCATCGCATCTAGGAATTGGTTAGCCATAACAGCCGCCGCCAAATCCATAGTTGCCGTCACAAGCGAAAAGATAATTGATGTAGTAGAAAGTAGTTTGTATTTACGATGGGGGTCTTTAAGCAAGGTCACGTGGTACAAATCGTACAAAGCCCCCATCAATGCAAAGCTCGTCTTACCAGCACCGATACAACCGGTCACACAAACTTCTTCATAGGGCGAATACAATGGATTAGGGAACACCTTATGCAAGGCATCCAACCAGTATGGGTACACTTGCCCATTGCCGTAAATCTGCCCCAAATAGAATGGGTCATTCAAAAAAGTGTCAATGTCCACGGGAACGGACTCATAACCCTCCGCAAGGGCGGCGGCTTTATAAAGGTCTTCCGTGCTTAAATCTGCCAAAGAATTATCTGCCATATCATACAATATAAGTCATTGGCAGATATTGTTCAACGGTTTTGAATCACCCCAAGACCGAAAACTTGGTTGCCACCATACGATGCAAACCCACTTTGCACCTAACCCAATGGCTAAAGGCTAGGTGGGGGTGGTGCTACGGCATCGGGCGTCCCCGGTGCTGGTTAATTGAAATATAGTCATATCTATGGGAGTTCGGTTGTAAAGTCTTCTTGACAAACTTAAAATAGAACGGCAGATGCAAGTCATCGGGTGTTTTTTGAATAATTCGCACCTTATCCTCATAATCTCTCAAAATATACCCAAACACATTTTCGCCTATTCCGATGACAACATCCCCAACAAGAAGCAACCGGGGCCATATTTTGCGAGGTCGAACCTTTACACAAAATGGCAGAAAATCCAATGTGTCCAAGTATTCCAACAAAGACTTAATATATGCATAATCCCTATATACATAAGACTTGCAGATGCCTACAAAATTTGTAGAAATTACTTGCACTGGTCCATAATCAAAAATAGTGCTAGTTGCTTGTTGGGCTTTCTCGATGGCATCAAAAATACCGGTCACATTCATATTAAGCTCCCATAAACTTACAACGAATTACATAAGTTTGCTTGACGCCATTATATTCTCCGTGTTCCTTAATAGTGCCAGTGAGCATAACACGGTCATATTCCTTAACATCAATCGTAGAACTTGTCTTCCATACAAGATAGTTGTGCTTCTCGTCTTCAAATGTGTACACATTCGTATATTGGTTATATCCGAAACTAGACTTAAAACTTGTCTTCTTGATTAAGCGAACAACCGTACTAATCTTATCGCCTATATTACCAACATATTCGCTAGTGTAAATTGGCTTCGGTGGATAAACATAGGTGCGTTTGGCAATGGATTCACGAATAACTTTTGAGATATTCATAACTTCACGAATAGTGCAAGCATCATAATCGGCAACGAACAATTCATCCCACGGCACGGGAATAATCTGGAATCTGCCATCTGCCGTGACACACTTGTTATCAATAGTAGTCACTAAATCGCAACCCCAACCAAATGCCTGGCAACCCGCTTGATACTTCAAAAAATACCAAGTATTCCTATCCGCAGAATCCGCAAGTGTGCCGGACTTGGCATCAATTACGATACCAACTTCCAAGCCAAGACCCATCTTCTTGAGAGCCACTTCAACAGACCAAGAAGCCCTGCGTTTTTCTTCTCTCTTTTCTCTCTGCCGTTCCAACTTTGCTAGGTACTCATCGGAATAAACCTTATCAGTATAAGTAATAATACCACTACCACCACAATCAAAGCAAACACCGGCTTCAACGTGCTTATATTCCGAAATGAAACCAGTACCATTACACTTACCACAAGAGCAAGTGACTTCATAGTATTTTGTTCCGTTCTTATCGGTCTTAATAAGATTTACTTGTGGTTCCATCGGTTCAACCTCGGTTTGTGGCTCATCCTTGTACACCCCAAATATAATAAAATATCACGAACTTGTCAATAGATTTTATAAAAATTTTTATATAAATATACAAGAAAGCCACCCAGATTAAAGGTGGCTTATATTTATTTTGTTGATGTACCTATACTTGGGGGTTGTGACCTACGCAACAATTCAGCCTTGATTCGTTCTGCATCATCTTCGGAAAGAACGGTGGCTTCGGCTTCTTCGGTCTTTTCAACAACAACCTTGGATGTGTCCACATCATACCCGGCAAGAGTCTTCAAGAAATCTTGCTTCAAGCGATAGGAGTCACGAACTTGGTTGAAATACTGCAAAAGTTGGGCGGGAGTTGCTTCATCCAAATTGATTTTTTGAGCAAGGGCATCATCAATGCCCTCAAGACGAATAGACAACTTTTCAAGCCCTAAAACCGTCCGCTTCGTGACATTGAGCATTGTCCGTGCCATTTCAGCACGGAGATTGTCAAGGTCTTTTTGCGGAACGGCTAGTGGGTTCGTATTCTCGGTTAGCATACCCACGATTAGTCCTTGAAATGGTCTACGGTATTCTTCAAGATGGAAACAAGTTGTTCGCTCATCTTGAATCTGTCCTTGTTAATCTCAAGCGATTTATAGATGTCTCCGTTCTTGTTTCGCTTAACGGCAGCACGCCAATCGCAGAACATCTCGAACAAATCCACCAAATCCATCTCATCTATACCACCCTTGAAATGTTCGGGATGATGCGAGTTCTCGGCATAGTGATGGTCAAGTGCGGGCTTGAGACCTTCAAGGCATTCTTTATATTCAGGAGAGCCATACTGCATCTTTGCAAGCATAGGTGTGTACTTGTCAAAGTAGTCCTTTTCGGGAGCAACCAACTTGGATGCATCGTGATTCTCAAGTCTAGTCGTTATGGCGTCAGTCAATCGCTTGCCTTGGCTAACGACCTCTGCAATATGCTTTTTTGTATCTTCGGTGGAATCGTAGGATTCTTGTGTATTCACGGTTATTCTCATTGTTTATCTCGGTTTTAATTTCAACAATTAGAAATTGATTAGACTTCGGACTTCACGGCAATAGGCGAGTTTTCAAAGACATCAACTTCGTAAACAGTACCACCCAAATTATCCACATCATTGACGGAACTAAAGTAAGGTTCTTCGCCATTGTCTGCGAGATACTTGCCGGCATACTTGGTTTCAAAATCCGTAAGGATTTCCATTTCATCTTCGTTCAAATCGGTATCATCGCCAGTCTGGAATGCAGTCCACAACCACGTGGGGATGCGGAGAGTATCAATCTTTTCAAGACCTTCCTTTTGCTTGAACACACCGATAGACCCATCTTCAAAAAGCGGATGCAGAGTAAGAGCTTCGGACTTTACCGGAGTACACGGCATATTCCTTGCGGATGGTATAGATTCAAACTTGTCAAACTTGGTAGCAAGTTTCGCTTCCGTGACCCAACGATTATTCGTGGCATCAAGGAAATACGATTGCTTATTTTCGCCGATGAACTTAACAAGAATAGATTCATAGGCTTCGCCCTTGGAATACTTTTTCATTCGTTGCAGATGCTTTTCGGCATCTTCTTTTTTAGCAAACGATGCAAGGATTCGGTTGTCTTTGTGAGACCTAATAACCCAAGGGGCATCTTCGCCTTTTGAGTTCTTGTTATCTTTTTCGTAGCCCAATTTTTCTTCGGCAGATTCGTAAGTCTTACCGGGTTCAAGGCTTTCAAGTGCTTTACCACCAAAGCGTTTGTCATTGGATTCTTTCACGTGTATATTCATAATTTTATCCTCTCCCGGAATAGGGCCGGTTGTTTGATAGTTCCACAAGTCCTTGATGTCATCGGTCTCAAGAACAATCTCGTCACTAGGCTTTTGCTCTGGGCCATATTTCGGATAATAGCCAAAAATGCAAAACTTACCCGGTTCACTTTCAACGAACCCAGTGACATTCATTTTAAATGCAAATTGCCGGGGGCAACGAATAACGGAATTGACTTCAATTTTAGAGCCATTCGGTAATTCCAAAATGCCGGCATACCGAAGACAAGATATACCATCGGATTCCAAAGATTCACTCCGCTGGGCATTAAACCTTGCGAGCTTGTGGATATGCTTTCGACCCTGGAAAGACTTAATCCACTGGTTCGCACCCTTTTCTCGCTTATGGCGAATAATTGGATTAGACCATTGATGCTCCGAACGGGCAGACTTGATATAGTTTGTCCATCCGTGGCTATCCTTGAATTGGTCGAGCAAGGATTTCTTATGTAGAAATGCTCTTGGCATTACGAATAGTCCTCAATTACATTCTTCAATTCGGTCAAGCGGTTCTGCATCCATGCAATCCAATCAAGTGCTTCTTTCTTCGCTTCGGGGCTTCGGTCATTATCGTCGATGTAATAAGCCACATCGCCCTCATACCGGTCATTGCCAATATGATGACCAATATGCTTCTCAAAATCCGAAACTACACTTTCAAGTTCGGATTTCATAGGCCCAAGAAATTCTTTGACTTTAATCTGCATAGACGCCTACCTTAAATATCGGTCATACCTTTCATTGCAGTCTTCAAGCCGGCATTGTTTCCCGTATCGGTCTGGGGCATTACGGAACGACTAGGAGCATTCTTAATCGGCTGGTTGGACTTACGCATAAGACCGGCATTACTAACCAAAGCATTTTCAATTTCTTCTTCGGTAATCGGAGAATTGTAGAAATCTTGGTAAGCCTTGATAGTACCATCTTGAATAGTGTTCTTCACATAATCACGGAGTTGGTCGGATGACCAATCAAAGATGTTCATACCAGACTTAACCACGCTAGACGGAACATCGCCACCATTCGCAACGGCGATAGCACCCTGGAAATCACGAAGCATATCAACCGGGTCTTGTGAATGGTCTCCCGCGGAGTTCTTAAACACGATGCTCTTGATAGCGCAGTTGGGATTAAGCATAAATGCTTGAGACCAACGATGATGACCGTCCACAATGTAGTATGTGCCGTTATAATCATACACAACCAACGGCAGATTGATAGTCACTGGACCACCATCAAGGATTTGCTTAACTTGGTCTGGGTTCTTACCACTCAACTGGTAGGAAAGAGACTTGCCCACATCAATTTCATTTTGAGTGGGGTGCAAATCCTTTGCCTTAATATCCATTACGGTGATGTCCATCTTTGTGGCAAGTTCGCCATCGCCGAAACCAAGTTCCAAAAGTTCCAACTGTTCGTCGGACAAACCATTCAAAGCATCTACAAGTTGGGGCATATCGGCTTTAGACTTGAGAGTTTTAATTTCCTTATCGAAATCCTTGTTATCGGATTCATAGATGCCATCCATAGCATCACGATAGCCCTTGGCGTAAGAAAGATATTCGGCACGGCTACCGAACGATTCGCAAGTAAGGGCTTTCTTGTAGATACGGCCGTGTTTCTGTCCTAAAGAATAAGCATTCATAATAAAACTCCTTTAAGTAAAATATAACATAAAATCTAAAGGTGCAAGACCAAATCCAAATAAATAAGGGATTCCACGTCTTCCAAATGGGCGTTTGGATTACGAAGAACACGAACATTGTTCACAAAATAGGACAAGTCTTCATCGCCATAATGTATGAGCAACTTGGAGTATAACTTAATATCTCCGGGGCAATAATTTCTATGACCATCCGTTCGCTTGAGAGTATATGCCGTATTTTCTTCATCCAAGAACATCTCCGTGCCACGAATGACCGGTTGCTCTTGGGGGTCAAGAAATGCGATTCTAGCGATAAAATCGGGTTCATCCTTATAACGATATTCATGGTCTTTATGGTTATAGAGAGAACCAGTCCTATCTTCTTGGTTGTAAGTACCCTCTAACGGCAAACCACTATATATGGAATCATCGCCCCTATCAATGGCAGGGGGTGTAGATGTAGATGGGGGGTCGGTCGGGGTTATGCCATCCGTAGGTAAGTAAACCTCGGCATTATAGCCAATAATGGATATGCTATGTTTGAGAGCAACATAGGTATGCAAATCTGCAATATTCGTAATCACATTTTGGGCGTGCTTATGTTTCAACACGTCCATATCATCAAGGCTTCTAGGCATCATTCACTCCATTCGTATCTTTACCATCCAACGATGGGCATTTCCACATTATTGCACTTTTCCACGATGGACCCACATTATCCGCTTTATGTGCTTCTTCGCAGTATGAACACACGGCTTTATTCCCGACATACCGGTAAGTCTTCCGTCCGCAGAACACACACTTTTCCTTTGTACCCGCCGTATGGCGATGTGTATGCAGTTGGCGAAGACCATCAATCTGAATCGGCTTTGGGTAATCGTCTATACGCAAGTTATGCCCCCCGATGGTTCGTTTCTTTATTGATTGTAATTCGGGTACATTCTCGCTGTACCACTTTAGTAGTCAATACGAAACTTTCACTCAAACGATTTAACTTAAACAATACTGCGGATGCTTTCTCAAGATTCTTTAAATCCGCAAGTCGGGGCTTCCGTTCGCCATTGATAATCGGGGCTACAAGATTTAGAGTCCTATCATTCAACAAGTTTTCCATCTCGGCTAGTTCCGAACGGATGGTATTCAAATTGCAGTTGGCTTCTTTCAACTTAATCTTCATACTATTTCCCGGAAATAATATCGTTTACGATTTGATTATAAAATTCGGAGGCACCATTATAATCTTTTTCAAAGGTAGCTTTATCAATCAAAGAACCATCGGTATGATACAGATAGACATAAGCATTGTCATTGACATCATCATAGCGAAGAACAACGCAACTATCGTTTTCGTAATGATAACAAATAGCACCACGAACTTTACTCTTTAAAGATTTCGGCAAGTCCGAAGATACCTTGCTCTCGCCGATGGCATAAAGACTATAAATCTTTGTGCCGGCAGGGTAAAATTTTCGGTTGAACACCCTAACCCCGGAACTAACGAAAGTAGAACTATCGTTCAAAACTACCACACCCTGCCCGGTCTGGTCATCAATATCAAGAGCCTTTATCGGGTTCTTAAACGACATTGCGTGTTGCCACTGGGTCGCAGGGCCATAGACCTTTTTAGACCATTGCAAATCGGTAGGGTCTTTAGGGTTCACTCGATAATGGACATTATATTTAGGTACATAAATGGATTGCATAATCTAAATATACATAAATGCTACATAGTATCGGTCAAAAAAATAAGGTGCATAGATAGCCAAATCCGTATATTGTATGTGTTGCCAACACAAAAAGTTTTGCTATATTTCGGATGCCCCCTCTGGCTTGACCGGTCGTCGGGGTACACAACCCCACAAGTCAAAGGGTGGCATCTACATTTTGTTGAAACGAATAGATATAACCAGAGAATCATGGTTAAACCAAATAGCCTATCTAAAAAGGCTTATCAAAAACACGGATGAATCCTATGCGGATTGTATGGGCAAGCCCTACACTAGCATGGATGGATTATTCCAAATTCCATTGATTAACAAAGAATGGGCAAAGTGGGTCGGCTACGAACACGATGAACAAACATTATGGTTCAAGCCGATTGTAAAAAAATCAAGAAATGGTTTCCTAGTTAGGGGCATCTACGGCCCCAAGTCTGCCGTTGCTTTGGTTAGAGCATTAACTTGGAATGCGGCTCTTTACATACATTTTTTAAAAAAGCCCATCGCCCACGATGCTATCATCCGTGCCACTAAAAGCTCCATAGTTGATTGGTCTAGTTGCCCAGTGGATTTAGTTCCCGATGTCATCAAAAACATTGAGACACTTTGTATCAAAATCCTATCCGCAGTAAGCACCGACAAAGGCGAAATCAATAGAGCATCCCTGCAATTCTTAAAAAATGACATTGGAGAAGAATTGCTCGGCAGACGGACTTGTGTAAACCACGCCTTGCGAAAGAACATCTGCAACCAACTCATCGTGAACGGAATAGCCACGATGAAAACCCGACTGGAACAACAAATCCTAATCCGAAATACCTTGAAGAATGTGGATGCTCTTAAAAGTTCCGCAGTCCGTGCAATAGAACGGATGCTCACGATGGATAAAACTGTTCTCAAGATGACCGGGGGTCTATCCATCTTATTGCCGTACACCAAAGAAGAAAAAACGAGCATCTACAAGAAGAACCGAATGGACAAGGTTAAGGTGGATGTGAACGATAGATTTCTTGAAATTTACGAAAAACTTGCCAATGGCGAAAAATTAAATGCCACCGAACGGAAATTCAAGTCAAGGCACAAGGAAATGTTCTCGGTGTAGTACACGGGTGTACACTAAAACCCATTTTTGTGACATAACAAATACCAAACGATATAGGGTATATATTTTTGCATTTGTTATGTCACAAATGTTTCCAAGTAAGGGGAGTGTGCCGTTCGCTTCGCTCACGACACCCTCCAACAACTGCTACGCAGTTGTTCAAACCAATAATTAAATAAAAAAGGACTCAACCCTCCTTTATGATAAAGAATCGGGGTGGCGTGACATTGAGATAAAGAGTGAATAAAAAAAGTATGTAAAATAATTATTTATTTACGAAATTGCTTGACAAATATATGATATTTAGTTATATTCAATAGGGAACACACAACGAAAGGAAAATGTATGCTTTTTAGAATCGTTTTTATTGGCAACACGAATATGTTGCCGGAAATCAAAAAATCCGCTTTGAAATATAATCCAACGGCTAAAACGAATTGGATTGGGGCTGTATGCCCGGATGATGCCATTGAAGCCACCGTTGAATGTGTGGCTCAAGGAAAAGAACTTATGCGGCTCATCTATAAGGACACCAAAGCATTTCCGAAATATTATGCTTACACAAGTAGGGATTCGTTCTTTGTGACGAAAACGGATGCTACCGGTAGATGCATTTCCGTGTACTCGCCCGATGGCGAAATCCATGCAGACCGCTTTGATTACAACAAACCTTGCGATACGGAACATTTTGAAAGTTTCCTTGAACCTATGGTATCTATTCCGAAAGATACATACGATATGCTTATTGCCACTTGCCATAGAGCTACTGAATTTGGCTTGGATGTAGTAAGCACCGAAATCAACAAGAAAGATTTGCTCAAAGAAGCCATCGCAGATATGAAAAAGCAAGTCGATAATCCCGATACGGAAGTAGCCCACGTCAATGCGGATGATATTCTTGTCCGTACATTGACGAAACTTGGATTTGAAGACTTAACTAAAGTTTATAAGAAAGTGAAAAAGTGGTATGCCTAAAATTTTGAAACGACTGGTGTTCATCGACATTGAGGGAACAATCGTGGATGATTGGTTTTCCTTTAATGCTCTGCCCGACAATATTGAAGCCATCCTTGATTATTTTGAGCCGCTAGATACGGTATGCTTGTTTACCTATGCCGTATTTGACAAGGATAAAGAACTCAAGGGAACACATCGTCTTGGTGTTATCGCTAGGGATTTACTGCGTAAACCATACCTTATGGAAAATATGCAGTATGTGTTTACAAAGAAAGATGCGATGGACACGATATACAATAGTAAGGATGTTGTGTACGATGTCTATGCGGAAATCAATTTCAATGAGAAATTCTCCAAGCAACGAGCATTTCTTGAAATGATTCGGAAAGATGAGAGATTCCATGACTGCGAATGTGTCCTAATTGACGATATGAATAAGGATGTGTGCATCGTTGAATTTCCGAAGACGAACTTACGAATCACTTACGAAACATTGGAACACATAAAGGAACTGCAAAATGCCCGAAAAGACATACCCTAATTGGTGCGACAAGTTTGATTCTATGGATGCTACGATTTACAAATCAACGGAATCGGGCAATATCCATCGTGTTATCTTGAAGAAGAATAACGGAACGATGTTAGACATTCGTTTTACCGACAAAGATGTTTCCGTACTTGGCGAGTTCGGGTATTTCATCTTCAAGGGTAATATCCAAAACCCCCGAACTTTCTTTTGTGGAACTTATTCCAATTACTCTTATTGGGAAGAAAAATTGGAATGTGCGCCCAAAGACCATTATGAAAGACCAATCGACGAAAATGCAATTATCGCCAATTTGAAAAAGCATCTCACGGATTATTGTGGGGTTGAATGGAATCCCAAAGAAGACCCTATCTATTCGGATAGAGATACCGGAGAAAGTTGGTACGATGCTATAACGGATGCCGCCCAGTACAATAAATGGGAACTTGAATCCGAAGATATTGGTAGCATCGTAGGTTGTAGCGAAAAACCCGATGCGAGATACCAATATGTCTGCGATGGTCTGCAATTCGCTTCTAATTTTATGCGTGAAAACAATGTCTTGGAACGGCTTGAAACCGAAACTAGCATCCATTGGGATAAGCCAAAGGAATGATATGTATTGGAAAAATGCCAAATATGAAATGCCCCTACATTCAAATCCTATGGGTTTCGTAATCCTAGTAGATAACACGGACACACCAATGCTAGGTCAATTTGACGAAGAATCCAAAAGATTTATGGTGTACATCCATCAAATCGGTAAGAGCATACAAGTACCGGTCAAGTATTGGCTTGCGATACCGATGCGAAGTGATGGCCCCGGTTCTAAATTTCCCCCAATACCACAAAAATAAAAAAAAGGAAAAAACAATGATTAGAAATCTCATCATTCTCTGGACTATCGTTGCAATCGTTCTCAATCTCTGCGGAGTTGGCGATTTTGCTAATTGGAAAATTACCGCCCTTCCGTGGCACTGGTCGTGTTGTTGCATCTTCTATTGGTGGCTTGCACTTTTCATTGTGACATACATCGTATGTATTTGGAAAGCGGCAAAAAGACAAGCCGAATATGATGCACTCCCAGATGCTTGGAAAGCCGTTTTGCGTAGGCATTATAAGGAGTAGGTTTACTTATGACTCTTTTCATTTTATTGTTCCTAGCACATTGTATTGATGACTTTTATATTCAACCGATGTGCTTGACATCTTTGAAGCAAAAAAAATGGTGGAAGCATAATACCCCACCGGATAAATACAATATGTACAAGAATGATTATCGTATGGCTCTAGCCATCCATGCATTTGAATGGTCTGCGGCATTATCGTTAGTTCTATTCTTGTTCGATGCTCCGGAATGGTATATAGCAACAATGTTCTTCGTGAACGGAGTCATACATTATATCATAGATGACATTAAAGCGAATATGTTAGCCATCAATCTTATTGTGGACCAGAGCATTCATATACTGCAACTTGCATTTACGGCTATCGGGTTCTATCTTTTAAGTTAGGTAAGTATTGCCGTATATTGTAAGCAATATGAAAACTGGATATTTTGCAAGACTCAAGGCATACACGGATGCCGGCTATGTGCCGGTGTCCATTGCCTTGAAGACTCCGGATTGGTATAATGGCTACATCTACAAGAAATTATCGCCCCCTTGGTGGTTGCTTACCGATTTTAAAAATGGTAGCCACAAGGATGATACGGAGTTCTATACCAAATATTTCAATACTGAAATCTTGGATAAACTTAAAGCGAATGTGGTTATTAAGGAACTTGAAGCATTAACAAATGAAACAAGGAATAACATCATATTGCTATGCTATGAGAAGCCCGGTACTTTCTGCCATAGGCATCTCGTTTCAAAATGGTTAAGACACAATGACATCCATTGTATTGAATGCATTTAAAGGATTATAGGTATGCAGATTACAAAAGCACAAGCAAAGAAGCTCAAGTATTTGGGTAGTTCCCAATCGGAAAGCAAATATACCAACATCCAGACGGATAAGGGCAAGGTCAAACACCGCGAATTTCCGTGGATTGAAGTAGCATACAATGAATCCGTTGGAGATAATGGAATCCGTGAAATTTCGGATATTACCGTCTGCGGAAGACCCTATGATGGTACAATCGACAACCTTATCTCTTTGATGGAAATGGGTAATCCGTTGATTGGCTTAACTGCGAGTGGTGTAGCATTGAAAGACCTAGACGATGTGACTATCAATAGTGTACAAGTCACTCAAGAAGAAACCGGTGCAACAAATATTGATGTGAACGCCCAGTATAAACCGGCTATTAAAGAACTTAAAATAGAAACGGAAATTCTGCCCATTTCCGATGAACCAAAAACTTTACAAGAAGCCGTTGCCCAATCGGTTGTTGAGGGCATCCATAATGATTTTGAAAAAGTAGTATCAACACCGAATACGGATGCTTCGGAAGCACTTGTTGAGACGGCAGAAAATATTATTTCCGAAGCATTGCCGAATGATTCCGAAGTAAAAGCAACCGTTGTCGATAAAAATGATGATACGGCAAAACTAGAAGTTGATGTCAAAATCCCTGCGGAAGTGGTAGTTGAAGAAAAAGAACCAGAAGAAAAAATTGAGCCACCAAAAGAACAACCGAAGAAACTCAATCGTGTACAATTACTCGATTTGCGAATGAAGTGTGCCACGGCTCGTCTTGCAGAAAAATATTATGAGCCACCAAAAACACCATTGGCTACACTAATCAAGAATTACCCCGAAGCATCTATGAAGCTCAATGAAATCTTTGCTACCGATGGCATCAAGCCCTATACAATTTCGGAAGAATCGCTTAAAGAAGCGTACCCATACGAATACAATCTTTTTATTGATGGTTAGGGTGTAATGCCGTCCGGGTTGTGCTAAAATAATTTTGCAGAATTGTCTTGACAACAATTTGATATTTAGTTATATTCAAGGTACGAATCATTTTTGTATCGGAGAATCAATAATCTATGACCAACTATGAAGACATCGCTAAAGTCATTATGGATGCAGTTGATAAGGCACGGGAGCTTAATCATACTGCGGTTGTAGTCCATGAAGAAAAACCCATCTTCACACGAATGGATTTTTGTATAGAATGTGACCGCGAGACTCTTGAACAAGTAGAATCATATCTTTCCGAAAAAGGCTATGATGTAGCAACGAATCCGGGAATTACGAACCATTGCATCTATCTTGGTACATAGGAGACAATTATGAAATGGAAACCAATCAAGACCGCCCCGGCACGGCAAGAAATTCTTGTACTTACCGACTTGGGAGAAGTTTTAGTGGCGTTCAAGAAACGCAAGAATGGTAAATACTTTGACATCAAGAACACAATCAATGGAAAAATTGAATGGGCAAACAAGGATAAACACGAACGGAATCTTACCTATTGGTTAGAAATTCCGAACCTAACTAAAAAGCAATTTGCCGCTACTTTTGAAATGCACAAAGATTGGAATAAAATGTTCAAATACTAATCGGAAATATGTTATGCATCGGCTTTCAAGTTCTAATGGTGGATTGAGCATCCATAAAAAAACAGTATTCGTGTACATCAACACCAATGTAGCCCCTCTGCCGGCTTGTACTGCGAATCATATTTCACGCAACCCGGAATATGCCGTTATGCCCATAGATGCCGTCCGCAAGACTAAAATTCTGGTGGATGAATTTCTTAATAGTTCCGATAAGAGTATGAGCATCTTTACCGTATCATCCGATGTTGTTTCGTTTGTGTATAATTACGGAAAGAAAATGAAATATTCCGTAAAAATGTTTTACGGCAAGAAACGAGTGGGAATTGAAAAAGCATTTGAATATTTTAACAAAGTCTTTGCATATAGCGATAAACTAACAAACCTTGATGAATAATAGGAGTACATTATGAGCGAAAATACAATAAAGAAAGATTATATGGGTATGATTTCTTGGGGAAATCAAACTTGCAATCGTACTCTCCCAATGTTCGGTTCGGAAATCGGTACGGATAGACCGGTTGTATTAAGAATATCTAGGGCATCCGTGACCCGCGAACTTTCGCAGAACTACTATAACTGCGAAAGTAAGCCCCTTATCGAAATTGAGATGACTCCGATGCAATGGGCAGAGTTCTTGACGGCAGGGAATACTACTGGTGTTCCGTGTACAATTCATAAGTTCAATGGCGAAACGATGTCCCCGGTAGATAGAACGAATATTGTGTCTCCGTTCATCAAGGAATCCGAAGAATGTTTCAACGACTTTAAGAAAGGTGCTACCGAACTTGAATCGTATATCAATTCCGTTCTTCAATCGGGCAAGTCTATGAATAAGACGCAAATGAAAGAATTGCTCGATAAGATTTCAAGTTATAAGAATAGAACGGTATCTAGTGTTCAATTTGTCCACGACCAGTTCAATGAAGCAATGGAAACATCCGTGACTAGGGCTAAATCGGAAATTGCCGCCTATGCGAATCGTGTCCTTAATGGCACCGGTTGTTCTTGCACCATCGGTCACGATGAAACACCCCTGCAAATTGATATTTCAAAAGGAGATAACTAAATGGCAGATAAACTTTATCTTGTCAAAATTGATGCTTATAATTGCTATGACGTGTACGATAGTGCTATCATTCAATGTGAATCCAGAGATGTACTGGACCAACTCATAGAAGACAAGGCATTTTCGGATAGTCTTTTCAACGATAACATTGATTCTAGCCGGTTTAATTTCCACATTGCTAGTTATCAAAAAGTGGTGTCCATCGAATATATTGGGGATGCAGTTCTTCCAAGAAAAGATGGCAAGACCGCTATGATTCTATGTTCAAGTTTCAATGCCGGGTAAGTCCGTATATTATGTTAAGGCAAAACTTATCATAAGGATTGAAAAATGAACATTACGATTAACAACGGATTTTCCGATACGAAAGAACCCCATATCTACAAGAAGAAGCCGGTAGAAGTCAAGGCACTCAAATGGACTGGGGATAACTTTGAAGCCATCAAGAAGTTTGCCGGTGACAATGTAAAGATTGAAGATGGGGAACTCATCATTAAGACTCTTGAAGACGGCAAGGATGGTAAGGCAAAGCACGCCGCAAGCATCGGGGATTTCGTTATTCAAGGAATCGAAGGCGAGTTCTATTTCTGCAAGCCGAAGATTTTCAATGACTCTTACGAATTGGTTGAATAAGTATGAAAATTCTTTTAACCGCAGACTGGCATATTCGTGGGGATGCCCCCGTATGCCGAGTCAATCCCGATGAATGGATGGATGACCAAATTAAGTCCATTGAGCAACTTATACCTATTGCGGATAAGTGCGATGAAATGTGGATTCTTGGAGACCTTTTCCATAGGGCTAGAACATCCACGGAAGCAACGGTCATCGCTTCCACTACATTGAAAAAGTTCACGAAGCCTATTCGCATTCTGGTGGGCAACCACGATGAGTTGCAACATCAATACGAAAATGTGCAAAAGTCCACTATCGGTGAAATCCTTGTCTATTACCCCGAACTGCAATGCCATAATATAGGCAAGTTGATTGTTTCCGCTTATCCGTTTGGAACTGAACCGAACTTGATTAAGCATAGCGATATTTGGGCTACCCATCAACTTGTTTTCCCCGATAACGATTCACGACCCCATAATAGTATGGGTAAATCTATAACGGCTATTGGTGTTATCGCAGAAGATTTGTTGAGCCGTTCGGATGCCAAGGTCATCGTGACTGGTGACTATCATCACGGCTACATCAAGGAGTTCGGAGACCGCAAGGTTATAACTCCGGGATGTCTCAATATTCAAGCATCCGATATGAGCGATTATGAACCGATGTGCTTCATCCTTGATACGGACACACTTGAAGTCGAGAAAATCAAGCTCAAAACTTTTGGAAAAGTTCATAAAGACCCGAAGCGTGAATCCCAACAAGAACTTGAGACCTATATTGAGGGTCTGCAAGACTTTGAAGTGCCACATCTTGATTTTGTGGCAAATGTCAAAGAAGCAATGTTAGATGCCCCCGAAGGTGTCCGTATTGCCGTGGATGACATTCTGGATTCCTATAACCCCGAAGCAAGTAATTAACACAATGCTAACCATAATCACGAACCATCCAATCGCATCTCTAGTAATCGGCGTCATCCTTATATCCGTGGCTCAATTTGTAGTGGATTGGTTCTTCTTTATTGGTATATACAGAAACAAACAACGACAAAAAAGGACTAAATATGGCAACCGTAAATATGGAAAACATCAAAAACCGAATCGACGAACTCAAGAATCGCAAGGCGAGAGCCGAGGGTCAAAAGAGTTCCATTGAAGATTCGTGGAAGCGAGACTATAACATTTCCACTCTGGAAGAAGCCGAAGAATTAAAGGCTTCTATGGAAAAGGAACTTGACGAAGTTCAAGCCGAACAAGAAAAATATCTTGCCGAAGCGGATGCCCTTCTTTCCGAAGCGGGTGTGTGATGAATTTAGAAGAACTGCAAAAGAAAGTCAATGCCGGTCGAGCAAGGTTGGATGTTCTTACCTCCAATCTTAACAATAAGACCATAGCCGTTGCTTCTTTGAAAGAAACCTTGGATAACCAGAAGAAAGCATCTGCCCTTTTGCAAGATGTGGCATCCAAGACACAAGAACAACTCAAGAATGCCGTAGAAACGGTGGTGCAAGGTTGCATCAATCTTTTGTTTCCGGGATATGAGTTCAAGGTTAATTTCGTACCGAAGCGTGGCAAGGTGGATGCGGAATTTCGTATCTGCAAGGGTGGCACTGAACTAGACCCATTGGCTTCAAATGGTGGTGGTGTCGTGGATGCCATTACATTCTCGCTCCGTGCCGGGTGTCTGCGGTTGGCGGGTAAGCGTCCAATTCTTTTATTGGATGAGCCGTTCAAATATATCCGTGGTGTTCCCCGAAAAGAACTGGGTGGGATGCTTACAACTCTTGTGGAAACAATGGGTGTACAAGTCCTTATGGTTTCCGATGTTGCGGGTACTGGTATTAGTGCCGAACAAGAATACACATTCTAGGGTGGATATGCTATGCTCAAGAAATTCATACGATGGTACAAAGTAAATACACATCGTACAATCGCTACGAATGTAATTACGAAAGAAAATCTATCCGAGGAATATAGGTTCGCTCCGCAATGGTGGCTTCTTTGGTGGCACTTTTATTATATACCGGCAGGGTATGATTTCTATGTACCCCGGTCATATAAAACTATTGAAGAATCCACGGAATACCTTTTAAACAAGATAGACCAACCGAAACCCGAAAAGATTAAAACTAAAATCTATCCGATGGAGTGAGTTATGGATAATCACGAACACCTTGTAGAAAATGTGATAGAACTTGTAAAGAAAAATGGTGCGTATCACTTGGACTGCAACAACCCTGGCATCTATCGCCAGAGTATTCCGTGTTCGGAGCTTGTATCGGATGACGAACTCAAATGGCTTTTTCACATGGCTAACTATGTAGTCTATGGGGCTACTATGTGGCAAGATGTGGGAGAGCCTAATATTTTTGCAGAGGGAAAGCATAACATATCAAGTCATAGACGGAAACGATTAAATTGGAAAACGATTGGTCAAGCCCTTGTCTATGTTTGTGGATTCATTGTCGGTGTCGTGTTAATGCTATTGCTCTTGTATTTTAACAAATAAAAAAAAATAAGTAATTTTCGCATATTTCGCTTGACAAGTCTTTGATATTTAGTTATATTCAAGGATGACGAAATGTAAAAGGGGTGCTTAATGTACAAGTGCATACCGAAGCCGTTCAACGAATTTTGCGAAGAAAGCAAGCATTACCCTTGGCTCAAGGGTAAGGTTTGCGATGTTCCGAATTGTAGTAAGCCCGCTTGCTACATCCAGAACAATATATGTGCTACAAAACTCTGCCGTAAGCACGGTATTTCGTATATGAAAACTTGTTATGTCCGATTGCTTAAAAGACGGCATCCATCGGCAACTAAAGAAATTTATGTATCGGATAGATGTGGTGTACACCCATACCAATTTGACCCGATAGAAGCGGCTATTAAAGAATTTTCAAAGTAGGTATCTATGCCCCAAGAAGAACATAATAATCCGTGGAAAGATGCAACATCCAAAAGTGTCTTGGATTGCATTAAAAAGGTTTCCGAACAAATAAAAGAATCATCCCGACATATTCATCCCACGGCTATATTCTTGAGAGTACCAGAGGGGATTACCGATATAAAAGTGTTTCAACCTATATCGGGAGAACACCCGGCACTTATTAAGCATAACTTGACTGGGGAATGGTACCCCGTTGCTTTATATGGTGCTAGGGGTAAAGATGCAGATGGCAATGACACATTTGGGCCATTATGTTCATTAGATAGGCAATCTTTTAAGTCTATACCGAGTGTTAAAGAATCTTGCTATCGCATAACATTCTATCCGCATCCTTTTGAAAGAATATGGCCCGATTGGAATGGTGGTAGCCGTATAGCCATAGATGTTTATGTCCCGGCAAATCAAAAAGAATACTGCGGACTAGATTTGTCCGATGTTATTAAAATTGAAAATATGGAGTAAATCAATGAACATCAAAGATTGTGCAATTTTACAAAAATGTGCCGATGAAGCGATTGCCCATCGAGATAAGGTAGCCGTCACTCTTGCCGAAGAATACTTTAATACCGGTTCCGTGACCAAGGAAACACAAAATGCCTATCACGAAGCCAGACTTGGAGTTGAAAGTACCCAACGAGACCTTGAGTATTGTATGGGTCTTGAACTTGCATCTATTGAGGATTAACCAATGATTTACTTAATCAATGACACAAGACCTTGGCATTTAGATATTGGTAAGGATGTTGTGGTTTACAAAAGAATTATTCCGTTCGTGTATAGGCGAACTGGAAAAATCACGCAAGAAGATGTAGCATCAAAAAAGACAAAAACTGAAATGTCTAATTATTTCAATACCGTTTTCAAGTAAAGGAGAAATATGAGAACACTTGCTTTATATGCTGGGTCATTTAACCCTATCCATGCAGGGCATATCTTTGTAATAAATGTTGCTAATCAAATTTTTGGCGAAGATAGTGTAAAAGTGGTTCTTGCCGATAATCCGAAAAAGCATTATTTGGTTTCCAAGGAACAACGCTCCGAATGGATTTGGGAAACTACCGGCAAAACACCCCTGCATACGGATGGTTTTGTTTGTGATTTCTGCGATAACTATATGAGGACACACAATCTTTCCGATGGCGAACAAATCTATGACCAGATTGTACTTATCCGTGGTGTCCGTACATTGAGTGACCTTGAAGTTGAAATGCCAATGGCAGGGTATAATTATAACATCACTCACGGCAAATACCCAACCATCTTTATTCCGTGTCCGGCAGATTTACGCGACTTGTCATCATCCGCAGTTCGTGTAATTTCTAAAAGGAATTGGGATGACTTTTGGAAATTGTTGTATGAGCCGTTCCCACCGAAGAATCAAACATACGAAAAATGGATGTCTATTTCTAAAGAAATATGGAAAACCTATTCAAGTCTGGGAGAAATTAAATGAGCTTGATTCTTGTGACTGGGATTATCGGTAGCGGAAAATCCGAAGTTATTGAAATCTTGCGATGCAAATATCACAAGTGCATCGTATGTGATGATTTGGCAAAGAATGTTATTGAATGCCGTCCGAAATGGAGAGACGTGGCTACAAGCATTTTTGATGCCCAAAAAATTCTTAATCGCAACGGTGGGGTTAATCGTGAATTTTTGCGAGAAGCCTTTTGTAATCCAAGGTACTCCGAACAAATCAAACAATATGAAGATACTATGGCATCTGCCGTTGTAAATGAAATTCTTGAAGCACAACGGCTTTTCCCGGATGACCCTATCTTTGTGGAAGCCGCTTTTATACCAAAGTTCATTGAACGATATGGCGATAAATTTGAGCATACTATCTTTGTCACGACAAATAAAGAAATTCGCCGCAGTAGGCTCGTTAAGCGTGGTGTTATGCCCAACCGCATTGCGGCTTTTGAAAAGGCACAACCGGTTAATATGGATAATATCACAAATAATCCAAAGGTCGTTATTATCGACAATTCCGGGACAAAGACGGAGTTGGCAATCAAGGTAGATAGCATCGTAGATAGTTGGCCGGATTGCCAAACAACTACATTTATGCCGAATCCGCATTTATATTTTAAATGAGTGTAATATGTTAGCATCCCCGATTGAACAACAAATGTGTAGGGCAGAAATTGCACAAACGAATGCGGTTTCTACGATTATAGATAGACTGCATAGTATTGGATGCCCTGCTACCATAGTTTGTGGGTCAATTATCATTCCCGAAGATTGGCACACTAGGGCATTGGAAATCATCGACGATGAGTATGACAAGGCACTTAATAACACAACTAATTTAACAATCCATAAGGAGATGGTATAATGGTCAATAAATCTAATTGGAATGAATTTCGTGAATCGGGATTGCTCCGTTTCGTAAATATGTTCTTGCATATTTTTGGATGGTGCATCCAGATTACACTTGATGACAATAACAATATCCAAGATGTATTCCCGGCTCGTTGTGATTATGATGGATTCTGCGAAAACGAAGAAAAGGCATACTTGGAGCTCCGTAAGTTTATGACTACGGATGCATTCTTCAATGACAACAATAAAAGGGGCTTATAATGACAACGAATGCCCCGAATAAGTATCAACCGTTGAAGATGCCCAAGAATGCATCGCCAGCACCTCCGCTTCCGAAATACCCTATTTTGTTCCATCCCCCAATGAAAGAAGTACCACTTGTTGAGTTTCTTGATTTACACGCAGAACTTAAAAAGCTCCGTGACGAAAACAAAGAACTCAAAAAGATGCTACCAACATGGCGAGTAGCAAGTGGTCAAAACAATGTTGGTGACAATACTTGGTGCATCTTGTATAGTTCATTATACGGTGTTGGAACTGGTTATTGGAGTCCTTGTTATGGTTGGATGTTCTGCAAAGATGGACACCTTACACAAACAGATAGCATCACACATTGGATGCCTTTACCCGAAGCACCAACCCCAGTAGAACCTTAAATTATTATGTCATCCTAAAGCAAAGGAATATATGGTATGAATTATCACGGATTGCCGATTGAAGAATTTACCGGTTCTAAAACAATCGTGTATGATAAGCCAAAAGCGATGTTGTGCTGGAACGATGATATGACTCCGGCATACAATTTTGAGCCGTGTGTTCTTGTCTATGAACCTCGCTCGAAACGAAAGGTATTGACATTAGGTGGTTCTACCTATGAGCATTGTGCCGAAATTCCAACGGAAGAACAAGATGCATCGCGTATTGTGACTTGCAGGGAACTTTCATTATGGCTCAAGAAACATCCGTATATCTATGTTCTTGGAACTGGCAGGGGTTATCCCGATTACAAGTTCCATCCAAATCTTTGCCAATACCAATATGTCTTGGGTAAAGATTATCGCTTCTGCGAAGAAGATGCGGATATTCCGTGTATGGATAATGGGGAGTTCCACGTGTCTGCAATTCTTATGAATGTGAGTTCTATGAGTTTTGCCCCGACCCTGGATAATCTCTGCTATGGTATTCAAGCCATCTATGAACCCACCGAGAAAGAAATGAAAGTAAACCCCCTTTTGGTATAATGACTAGATAAGCCGTATATTGAACATTGGAGTAATTTTAATGTTTACACCTATCGTAGTAGTTGCACCAGTACCAATAATGAATCATTGTAGTGGTAATATGCCCCCAATGGGTATAATTATTGCCGTCGTTGTGATTCTTGGTTGTATTGCATTTCTGCTAGATTTGCTATTTCTTGATGGATTCTTTAGCGATGCCTTTTTAAAAAAATGTGCGGATATTGGAAAGCCGTTAGTCCGGTTCTTACAAAAGAAACAAGAATCGCTTGAAAATATTGCCCACGATAATAAAGAAAAACATTATATAAAGTCAATTAACCGGACAAGAAACGAACCATCCCGCGTTCAAGACATCTTATCCAAATGCTACCAGCCTAACGAGGATTTCAATGATAGAAAAAATCATTCTGCATAACTTTCAATGCCACAAAGATGTGACCCTAGAACTTGGTCGTTCTACCGTGTTGCTTGGCGATTCGGACTGCGGAAAGTCTGCCGTCCTTCGCGCATTATATTGGGTTATTTACAATAACCCCTTAATTGATAGACCGGCTCCACAAAATTTCTATGTGTCTTATTGGGCGCAAAAGAAAACGAAAACCGGGTTCAAATTCAAAGATGATGAATATACATCCGTCACGGTCATCGTGGATGGTCATACCATCGAGCGAAAGCGTTCAAACACTTTCAACGGCTATTATGTTGATGGCGTTATGTACGAAGCCCTGCGAACCAATGTTCCCGAAGAAGTGACGAACATCTTTAATATTGCTAGTGCATCCGTTCAACAACAAATGGACTCACCATTCCTTTTAACGGCTACACCGGGCGAAGCATCGCAGTATCTTAATTCGTTGGCACACCTTGAATGTGTAGATGAGATTCTTACTATTGCAAAGAAAAAAGCCCTTGATACATCTGCAAAGGTTGATTCCACTAATGAAGAAATAGCCCAACTGGAAAAGGAAATTTCAACCTATGGATGGGTTTCTAAAGCCGAAGCATTATATGACAAGGCTACCAAACTTACTCCAAATATTGAAAAACTCAAGACCCAGTTGGATGCCATCAACAAGACCATTGCAGAATACAAAAGCATCCCGAACTATCCAGAAATTCCGAAGTGGTTGGATGGTAAGGATTTTGAATCGCAGATTAACAAGCTCCAAATGGATATAGACCTTGTTAATCGCTATATCGGTGCTTGTAAGGTCATCAATAGCATCGCCCCAACATTGCGTAGCCTTTCCCGATTAAAAGAGCCTAGACAACTCGATTTCGGCAAGAAAGATATATTGGCTTTAGGCGATGACATTGCCGACTATAAAGAAGCTCTCCGACTGGGTAAGGCTTGGACTAAAGTTTCGGCGCTTAAAGAACCCAAGCAATCCAAATACACGGAACGGCAACTCGACAATCTTTCTAAATCAATAGAAGATTATGCGGATGCTCGCCGTTCCGATAGAAAATATAATAGGATTCTCAATGCCCTTGGTTCACTTGAAAAACCCCGCGAAAGTAAATGGACTGAAAAGGATATTGATTCTATCTGCCGGGACATTTCCGATTTCAAAAAAGATTGCGATACAATTATGACTTGTGTAGATTCGTTAGACGAACTTTATAATTCTTTGGCTGGTGTGGCTTGCCCCGTATGTGGAAGACCACTTGATAAGGACACTTGTTTGCTATGACAATTAACCAACTTAAAATTCTCAAGAAATTAAGCATCGCCCATCAAATTTTTCTTTTGGCAATTATAAGTTTTGACACTTATGCACTTACCTATACAGATAAGATAGTGCATCCCTTATTTGTCATATTGATATTGTTCTTTACCCATCGCTTAATCAAAGAACGAGAATGGTACAAACGACTAAAAGAATACATTAACACGGCGATTGAATTACAAAAGGAAAATCCGAATGCAGAAATCCAAGTGCAAATTATTCAATTTCGCAAACCTAGAGATTAGGTTTTTTGCGGTGTATGGCGATAAAGTAAAACCCGATGATATGAACATCGGAAAGTATGGAATCCACTTATACGGAAGTTCGCACAATGGATATAGAAAAAATAAAAAACTTGCTTGACAACACAAAGGACTATGTATCGCATAGTGCCAACACTCTTGAGCAAGTTTGCAACTTAAAATCTGTTAGTGGCATTCTTCAAGAATCCGCAGAAACTATCAAAAAAATTGCATCTCAAATCAAAGATATTGACGAATATCGTATGACCCGAATTATTAGTGCAATCAATCAAGCACGCCGTTCTTTAGACTCAACGCTTAAATCTTATCTCTATCCTAAAATGGATGGTCCCCGATGCCAAGAAACTGCATACGATGATGGTTTACCCGGAATACGATATGTTAGTTGCCATGCATATTATACGGCAGATGCCGCAGAACGTGTGGCAAAAAAATTCCATACCAAATGGCGATTGCCAAAGCCATCCGATATTGTTGATGTTCCCACTAGAGAAAATCTACTAGGAACATGGGCTTTACAAAAAGATGGAACACTAGGTATGCTTATTGAATATGAGGGCAGGGTACAAGTGACATCCGTTAATGGAGACCCCCAACTCCGTGTAATCCTAATCAACAAAACTTTGCCAGTAGGTTCATTATGATGCCCCTTGGGAACACATAGCCTAGTATTCATTTATATTGTGAGAAAACAACACTTACTCAACAACGAGGAAAACTTATGAAAAAAACCAATAACGAGTTCGTTGAAAACACGACCAAGGCTCTGGCACTCTATGCCGATGCCATCATCAAGGAACGCAATATTGACCCCAAGGATGGTCACGCAGTCAATATGCTTCTTGTGCCGGTAATTTTCAAGAAGAATAAAAACTCCGAAGAAACATCCCATATCCCGGTGTACTTGGGTGTTAAGACACCAGAAGAAGCATATATCGTGAACAATAAAAATCCGCAAGCCTTGGTTTTTGGAGTATCAAAGGATGTACCCGCCGAGTACCTTTTCAAAAACATTTGTGGGCTTATTATGAAACAAGAGAATATCAAAAGGGGAGCGTTCCTTACACGATACGGAAATTCTTTCAAAGTAGATGACATCGCATTGGAGTGTGCCGAATAATGAAAGTATATACAGGTTTGTACGATAATAACTATGTTTTTCTTTCCCCCGAAGACATCGGCATCATTCTTGCGGGCGAGACATCTGCAAGTGGTAAACGCTTAAAACCCGCATATATTACATTCTATGAGAATGGTTGCGAATATAATGCCATCCAGAATGGTGCAACCTTTGAACCTACGAATATGGGTGGATTCGTTGCTCAAGACCGTTTCATGGATATTGAAACGGTTATGGGTGGGGCTATTGGATGCCCTGCGGATTGCTCGTTAGAAGTAGTTCAACAACAAATGGAACTGCATAAACTTGACTATAATTCTAGGTCGCAACGAGTTCAATACTTTACCGATTTTGCCCGAAATGTATTGACTATTCGGGATGCCCTCGTTGATGGTATGGTTTGTTGCGATTGTACCGGAGTTGTTGCAGACTTTGTAAAAAATAACCGATAGGAAACTAATATATGGTAAAACAAAATGTACCCGCTAAAGCAAGACTTGTAAAAGCACCGAAAGTAGCCGACCCTATTGTTCAAATAAAAAAATGTGTACCCCTTGAATCCGCTGGGGCATCCGATATGAAAGGTTCAACGGATAAAGCCGGAGAATATTATGTTCACGATAATCCGCTTGAAACCATCAATGTAATGGAGTTCTTGGCTAAAGAATGGGTAAAGAACGGAATCCCACCCGAAAAGGTTTGTGACTTGCTACAAGTCGCAAAGTATCTTTCGCCTCGTCTTGGTAGAAAGGGTACTTTGGAAGACCTTGATAAAGACTTGTTCAAAATTGAAAATTATGCTCATAGAGCAAGGACTGGTAAATGGCTAGACCCGGAGAAGTAATAACACCCAGAAAATGGGTTCTTGTCGATTTCGGAGTTCCGACAAAAGAAGTCCTTAAAGTTCTTGTACGAACTAATGAGGGTCTTGTCTATGAGGGCAGATATGACCGAAGCACTAAACAATGGAAACGAACCGAAGATGATTCTATCATTGTCGGTGCAAAGTCATGGTCATTGCTAGAAGATAGTGTAGCAACTTGCCGAAAATTTTGATATATTTTTAGTATGTCTAAAGTTCCAACACAATCTCAACTACTGCACGCCCGAATCGCGGCTAGTTGGGAGCGTGCTTTGGAAATGCAGTTGCCGCCTAAAGAAAAGCCCAAGGTACTATCAAAGCGAAGCGTCCTAGCAATGGATGATGATAAGCGAATAAAGTATCAATCGTATAAGCATAAATACTACTTGGAACACAAAGCCGAATTTAGAGCTAGATACGAAAAGAACAAAGAAAAAGCACACGAACGATATTTACTTAAAAAGGCAAACAAACTAAAACAAAGGAATGCAGATGGCAAACAAGAACAAAACTCCGTTTGAACCGGAACGACCCTGCGAGAAGTATGCTCGTTGGGATAAGCAAACTAAAGCCGCCCGTGCTTTTGCAAAGCAATGTGGCATCAATGTGAAAGCAAATCTCAAGACCCACAAGATTATGGCAGAACAAGCAATCGCCAAGAAGTATGGTCTTGACAAAGATTTTTAAAAAAAAATTCACTAACCCCCTTGACATTGGGTTGATAACAATATATATTTGGCATCGTATAGGAAAATCAAGTATGCTCAAGAATTTCGCAAATAGTTTTTATTTTGAAGCCGAGGCATTCAATGCCGAAGCCTATTTTGCGTATTCTCCGCAGATGTGATTTTCCAAGTGCTTTTAAGGGTTAAATGAAAGTCACTCTGCGATGCAGAGTGATTTTTGTTTTATCTATGGCATCATATCCAATCGTGGGAATGGACTGGACTGAAAATCCAAGAAACCCGGTTCGACTCCGGGTCTTGCCACTACAAATCTTGGCCCTATGGACAAGCGGTAAGTCACTTGACTTTCATTCAAGAATCTCCGGTTCGACTCCGGATGGGGCTACTAAAAAACTGGGACGTTAGCTCAACTGGTAGAGCATCCGCCCTGCAAGCGGAAGGTTATGGGTTCGATGCCCATACGCTCCATTACATTTTTGGATTGTAGCTCAATAGGTAGAGTGGGCGATTGTTAATCGTCTGGTTGTAGGTTCGAGTCCTACCTTTCCAGCGAATTTTGCCGATGTCGGATAGTGGCAATTCCAGTGGGCTGTAAACCCACCGTCTCACGACTTTCATTGGTTCGAGTCCAATCATCGGCACTACTATTTTGGAGGGTTATCCTAATTTGGTAAGGAAATGCTTTGCTAAAGCATCGTGGTCTGCCACTTGTGAGTTCAAGTCTCGCACTCTCCGCTAAAGGCTATGCTTCGGTATAGCCTATTTTTTACAAAAAGTATTGACAAGTAAATGATAATTAGTTATATTTAGGGTACACGAATCAAAAGGAGAGACCCTAATGGCTTTTTCTATTACCACACAATGTTCCGTTTGCTTCAAAAAAAGTACCTATGAGCAAGGATGCCCAGCACGGAATCGTTGGTTTCATAGGGTCTGCCCCCATTGTGGGTATCTTCGTGAGCATACACTTATTTCTCAAGAGGAAAAGAAATAATGGTGGTACTTGACCGAAAACGATTTAGAGTGCTTTTCTTAAAAGTTCTCTTGTTGCTTACATCCATAGTCATCTCTAGTCAAAAAGAAGATGTTGCTCGCAGTCTTATACTCATCGTGGTAGCCCAAGCGTGCCATTCGTATTTAAAAGCCCAACCTACGGGGGATGGCATTAAAAAGAATTGGTTTAGAATCTTCGGTGGTGTTTACTATGTCCAGACACAAAACGGATTCCATAATAGTCTCTATGACCTTATGGACGGTAAAAATTATAGCAAAGAACATATCCGTGGTTTAGTTGATTCCTACCCAATGTCCTATCCGGCAATTATATCGTTAGAAGACCAGACTACTAACCGAAATAATATTAGTGTTCAATGGGTGCCGGTAAAAAATCTATTCTAGGAGAATTGTATGTCAAATGATAAATGCTGCCAATACTGCAAGCCGAACCCAATCACTCTTATCGGAAGTAAGATGTTATGTAATGGTGTAAATATCCAACACGGACTTTTGAATCAATATCAACCCGGTTGCCGTGTTGTTTCGTGTGCCATCAATTTCTGCCCGATGTGTGGCAGACCGATTAGCGATGATGAAAGGGTTATAAAGGATATATCCAAAGAAATAGACGATATGATTGGGGATGATGATTAAGTATGCTTTGTGGGAATTGCCCTTATTATCATTACGAAGTAGGTATGGAAGATGCCGATGAATACTGCGATGTGTTCGGCGGCGATTTTGATAGCGAAAAGCATTCTCGTAAAAGCGAAGATGGTTGTCGGTATAATATGAAAACACTCAAGAAGTGGAAACAAAAACGAGATGAAGCATTCATAAAGGGAATTAGTGATGTGTGAGTATTGCGAACGACCGGATGACCCGGAATCCTATGACATCAATATCAAGCATACGGACAATACCCATTGTTCGTCGAATATGCAATGCTTGTCATTGAAAAATTTATCTATCTGCATCCTTAAAGATAAGCGGGATATGCATAACCAATACCATAAGTTTATGTTTTGCCCAGTATGTGGAAAACCACTTGAACATAAAAAGGAATCGTATGACAAAGAATAAGCCGGCAATACTGCATCTGCATCTAAAAAAATGGTGGTTTGATAAAATCAAGAATGGCGAGAAACTTGAAGAATACAGACTCATCAAGCCCCATTACATTGAATGCTTTACGAAAGAAATCAAGGTAAATGAATGCGTATCTAATAATACGAATGCGAATATTACCTATGAGTTCAAGACTTATGATAAGGTTATCTTTTATTTGGCATATCCTAGTGCCAAAGAAAAGGACTGCATGGTTGCTTTCAAAGACCCTAAAATACGAATTGATTTCGGAAAAGAAGAATGGGGCGCTCCGAAATATAAAGTGTTTGTAGTTTCTTGGGGAGAGCAAACAGATGTGTAAGTATTGTGAACACAACAATCCATATCCCGATGACGATTGGGAACTTGATTTTAGTGATGACTCATCGTGTAGTAGTATTTACATTAGTCACGAAAATGGAAAGCACTACATCAATGCGGATAACGGTGTAATTCGCGCAGAAATTGAATATTGCCCTAAATGTGGGAGACCTTTATAATGAATATAGCACCCAACGAACTTGAGAAGTTTATAAAGAATCTGCAAGAACATCAAACAATCCGTGAGGGTTGGTGTTCGTATCGTAAAGCCGTAGCGAAAACACCGGGTCTGGATAAAAAGTCTTATGGCTTTGGTTTTGAAGATGGTGTGTATTACGCGATTGCGGTGCTTTGTGGAACGGAATGGGTTGATTCCATCCAAACAACGGAGGAATAACAATATGTGTGATTACTGCAAGAATGGAAGTTCCATTAAATCCCAAGATGCAGATGTGGATGCCATCATTGACGAAGATGGCTACTTTAATGTACTCACGATGCCCGATGCTAGTAAAGAAAAAGGTTTCCCAATGGTAGATAGGCTTGCCGTGTTTAAATTTAAATTCTGCCCAATGTGCGGATTCAAGTTGGAGAACTAACCTATGTGTGAGTATTGCGAAAATGGGAAAATCATTGGAGAATGGAAACCCGACAATGTATCTATCCGAATCACGAACGAACACACCCCCGAAAATCATTACAAGTTGGTTATAGGTTTCGGGGTATGGCAATATACAGAAAAAATCAAGTTCTGCCCGATGTGCGGAAATAAATTAACGAATAACGGAGAATCCCTATGATTATTTGCACTAAATGTGGAAACCTTTCACCACAAACGGCATCTATTCAATTTTTTTTTATAGTTGGTTTCGTGAAGCACCAACTTATCAACTCTGCGATAATTGTGCCAAGAAACTTGAAGATTGGATTAGAAACAATGCGGCAAATCCCATAGTAGATGAATTGATGAAGACTATAACGAAAGCCGATTATTCTGGAGACCCTTATGTTTGGGCAATCTGCAAGGGCTTTTGTGCCGCAAGGGGATGGTTCATCGGGGAAACAACGAGTGCTTTTGAAGTCCGTGATGAAAAAACAAATGAACTTATTTGTACTGTAAATCGTACAAAAGCAAAATAATATTAAGGAGATTCTTTATGCACACAACGGAGCTTATGGACACATCCAAATGGATAGACCCCCCTAATCCAAATGACACCCATTGTGAACGATTTTTCATCCGGGACAATGAAACTCACGAATGGTTTATGGGTCTCTCAAGAGAATCGTTCGCATCGTATGTTTTGGGGAAAAAGCCTTTAAACAAATGGAACATCGAATATGAACCCCTGCGAGATGAAGTGCATCATCTTATCATCGGTACAAAAGAGCATATCTTTGATGGCAAGGTTTTTAAATTAACTGGGATGCCAATAACCCTCATATAAGGAGCTTCTATGAATTTCAAGCACCGAATTAAAAATGACTTTGAAAACATCATCCGTATGGCAAATGCGAAGCCAATGATTGAGGGTTCAAATCTTATTTATGGCTATATGCTTGGTGTACTTACCGGGTTATCGGAAGATGATGACAATAATCAAAAGGAAACCGATGTACTTTCCAGCGATACTTAAAGAATACGATGTCGATTTTATGAAGCCTATGCGAATTTCGGAAATGCTTGAAAAGGGCATTCCCGTTCCATTGGACTACATTGATACTTTACCGAAAGAAACGCCATTATGGTGCATAGGTCATCTTGTTAGATTATGGACTAACCCCACGACACATACCTATGTTTGGACAAACATATACACACCAATGGATTCTAGCCAACTTATTGATTGGGGTGTCCATTACCATCTTTATTTTTTCGGTGGCCCAGAATATAAAGACTATGACGCATTCTATTGGAACGACCGGTTGTATCAAGTTGCTTCGCACCTTATGTGCATAACCGAAATAGAATATAAAATCATTGAAAACCGATTGCAGATAGAACATCACTTTCCAAAAGGTACAACTCTGGAAGAAGTTCAATTTGCAATAAACCCAGTGATGTATTACAAAGACCAATTAACTGGCACTAAAAAAGAACCGAACTTTGGCGATATTATGATGAGCCATCTTTGGGATAAGATAGACCCCGAATTTCGTAATAAGTTTATGGGTTATATGCACGATTTGCACAAGACAAAATATTTGAAAGATTTATGTAAGGAACACAAAAAACCTAAAAAGAATTTGATTACCTACATCAAAAGTATATTCAATAGAGTTTTCAAGCATAAGGAGAAACATCAATGATTCGCAATATTTTTGAAAAGTTCAAAGACGCTCTATATAGTAAAAAGATTCGTGGCTTCCAGCATCTTGATACTAAACCCATTCCGGGAACGTGCAAGAATGAATTTATTCTTTCTCAAGAATCAGAAGATATGTACTTGGCATCGGATGTGGATGACACCATTGATGATGTCATCTCCGACTTGGAAAAAAGTGGGAACATCCCCCTTAAAACCTATGAGTTCGTTGATATTGATTTCGCCAATATGCGGCATTATAAATATTATCTTGCCGATGCCGTGGATGCCTATATCGCCAACATCCAAGGAACACCGGATAGTGGTTTAGCCATACGGAACAATGAACTTATGGCAGAGAACAAAAATCTCAAGGATGAAGTTATTGACCTCCGTAGGTATCGGGATTCTCTGGAAAAGCGAATCCACGAACTTTCCATTGCGCTTGAGCATACCGAAACAAAGGCATAACCTATGGCATCAAAAACCCTTGAATCCGTTGGTTGGATTCCTATTACTAAATCCCTGCCAAAAATAGGGGAGCGAGTATTGACCTTTGTTCCGAAAGCGGATAACAAGATTACAATACTACGATTAGGGCCGGATGACCCCGATGATGGTGGGAGTCAATGGCTAGAAGATGATGATGAAGATGATGTTGTCGGCTTCGTTCTTGGTGCCGTCACACATTGGATGCCTTTACCATCCGAACCAGAGGACACGAATGAATAAACACGACAAGTACAACGAATCCTTGAATACTGCGGCAGAAAAGTATGTAAGCAAGCATTATTACAAGAATGCTTGGAAAACCGAAAAAAAGACTTTTCTTGCCGGTGCGAAGTGGGTCATCCGTAATCCTAATTGGATTTCAATTAACGAAAAGTTCCCGACCCCGAATGACGGTCATTTCTTTGTTTTATGGGAAGACGGACTCCCGGATATTGGCTACATTGGGGCAGAACTTGATGTAATTGAAACCATTCGGGATAGACCGACAAGTGCCTATACTGGCGATGAGGGTCATTCTATCGAGTGGTGGATGCCTATTCCCGATTACACCGATGAAATGAACAAAGTGATGCGAGGCTTAAAGTGAGTTGCGAATATTGCAAGGGCAAGAAACAAATATCATCCCACGACAAAGAAATCTATGCGGAGCTTACCGATGATGGCAAATTCCGGGTTCACGAATTAGCCCGATACGATAGGGGCATTGACGATTCCCGATGGGTAAATGTGCATTCGGAGTTCAAAATTAAGTTCTGCCCGATGTGTGGGGATAAAATTTAAAATTTTTTCATAAAATATATTGACAACATCGTGATATTTAGTTATATTCATAGGGGCAAGTAGCCCCTATTTTTCAACCGGAGAATATTATGAGAACAATTACTAAAACCAACACTGGTGTTATCGTGTCCGATTCGGATATGGAACTTGAATATCTTTATGTCGGAGATTACGGCAAGGAAAACAACATCAAAGCCGATTTTCTTGGATATACAAAGAAGATTGATAAGGTCATCCACAAGCCCGTGGACATCACGGACAAGTTGGTTGTCACGGTGTCCACTCAAAAAGGATGCTTGGAAACCTGCAAGTTCTGCGATTGCCCCAAATATGGATTCAAGGGTAATGTATCGTATTTTGAATTACTTTCCGAAATTGTCAATGGCGTAGCATTGTCCAAAATCAAGCATGGGCAACGATTGAATGTCCATTTTGCCCGAATGGGCGAACCTACTTGGAATCCGGTTGTTCCCGCAGTTGCAAAGGATTGTGGCATCATCTTTTCCAAGTTCTTTGAAGAATACCACCCGGTAGTCTCGACGATGCTTCCGAAAGACAACAAGCGTCTTAAAGAATTTCTCTTGAACTGGTGTACTTTGAACTACATTGATTCTTGGAAGGGCGGTGTTGGCTTGCAGTTCTCCATCAATACCCTGGATGAAACCGACCGCAATGATATGTTTGATAACAAATCGTTATCCCTGCAAGAAATTTCGGAACTTGCAAAGGAACTCCCCGACCCGGTAGGTCGCAAGTACACCTTGAACTTTGCGGTCACGGCTAAATGCAACTTGGACCCGGTTCTTATGGACAAGTATTTTGACAAGAACAAGTTCATTGTCAAGATTACTCCTATCCATGCAACGAAAGAAGCCATCAAGAACAACTTTACAACGGAATTTGATTTCGATGTATATGAAAAGTTTGAAAAACCCCTTGTAGATGCTGGGTGGCAAGTCATCGTCTTTATTCCGTCTGCGGAAGAAGATTCCGATAGAATCACTTGTGGAAATTCGCTTCTTGCCATCAAGGAAAAGGAATAATATGAATCGCATCAAGAGCATCCAGATTGTCCATCATTGCAGTATATGCAACGATGAAATTACGGCAGATAAGATTGCTTGCCGTATGTGGTTTCAAGGAGATATGCAGATTCCGACATTCATCATTTGCAATAGATGTTTGGATTCTATATAAGAGCTTGTTGGAAAACAACGACATAGGATGCTCTAGCCGATGCGGATGAAACTTAAAGGGGGTCATACCCATAACCATCTGCGAAATGCAGAAAGACGGATGAGACGGAGATGTACCATTTGTGATGCGTACATCCCCATACCATTCGGAAAACGACTTTGGGATGGTAGCCTTGTTTGCAGAGAATGCTATCGTCTTGAATGGGATGAATATGTTAGTCTAGTTGCTCCGGGTTGCTTTAATGTTTAAGTGCCAAAAATGTGGAAAGAAAATTGAACCATTAGATACAGTGACAATCGGCTTCACATCACTAGCGGACAAGTCTTTTAATAAGGTATTGACCGTATGCCTAGAATGTGCAAGTAAATTGAAAGATTTCGTCAAGACTAGGGAAAACCAATGAGATATATACAAGGACGCGATAACTTGAGTTGCACAATCTTTGTACCGTGGGATTGCAACAATCATTGTAAATTCTATACATCCAAGGCGATGTACAAGACCCGCGAATGCAGTATGGATGCAATTCTATACCAAATCAAGAAGATAAATGAAAATCCATTTATCAAGGAGTTCGTATTGACCGGTGGCGAACCGCTTGCAGATATAAATAAACTGCAAATCCTTTTAGATGCCATTGAAAAGCCGGTCTATGTGAATACTACTTTTCCGCTTACGGAAAATAAGGATGAAATCATTAAATTCTTGAACAATAGCAATATTGCCGGCATCAATATCTCAAGACACATCCACCAGGGTTTCTACGAAAATGTCTTGCCGTTTACAGAATTTTATAAGATTAAGATTCCTATTAAGATGAATGTAGTCATCTCGCAGAAATTCGACATCAATGAATTTATGGAGTTCATTGAACCCCTGCGGTGCTTGAATCTTGATAAATTCCTTATTTGCCTCCGTGCCGATTATAGGAATATCACAAAGGATAATCTCAAGAATAGGGATGATGTCTTTGATAGTCTTATGGACAAGTTTGAGTACCTTTATTCTGGTGGTTGCATGGTCTGCAATGATGACCGATTCTACGATGATGATTTCACAATATCGTATCATCGTGGTATGGAACAATCTCTTGTATCGTATGGACACCGCCGATATGTAAATGATGTCATCGTCACTATTGATGGTATGGTCTATCCCGATTGGAATTTTGTGTCCGACATCGGATTTGAAAAGTGGCTGTTCGGAGCGTTTGACCTAGATGACGATATGTCCGAATACGAAAAGGACACCAAATATATTGAATGGATTATCGACAAGAAATATTTGGAAATGCAAAAGGACAAGGTAAATAAAGGCGAAATCATTTTTGCACCATCTGGCGAAGTCTATGTAATGGATATGGTTGGTAAGCCCCAAAAACTGCATCCAAGTCTTGAATCTTCCGCACATTTCAAATTCTATCAAAGAAATGGCATCCATGCTAAATTTATGGAACGACCGCCATACCCTAGTGAAAAACAGTCCATTGGGGGTTGTTATTCTTCTGGCATCGGGAGTTGCTAATATGGCGAAGACTTTAAGAGATTTGCTTATCCGTGGCTTAAATAAGCGTGGGGGTATTGGTTGTATAGCCAATAAAAATAAGACCCAGAAAGCCCCTAAAAAAGCAAAAGATGACAATGACTACACTTGGGGATGTGGCCCGATGGGGGGTATGCCCGAATATAAAACACCGAAACCCGAACCGAACCCATTTATCGGAATGGGTATTTGTGGTGGTTGGAGACACTAATATGAAGACTACATTGAAAGAACTAATGATTCGTGACTTGAAAAAATCCGGTAAAGTTCCAAGAATCATCATCACGGATGACGAACCCCAAAAACCGAATAAGCCTAAAAAGAAAAAGCGAACAACACCCGATGTCTATGTTGGGGGATGTGGTTCCCTGCCACGAAAAGGATGGTGTGGCGATTCTTACAATGATTGGTATGCTTGTGGTAAACTTGTTAGACGGACACGAAATACCGGGGGTTGTGGTAGCATAATTACCGGGTGTGGTGGTTCTGCCGGACCCAAAGTAATTTATGCTTGTGGCAAGGAATGTGTAATTGAACATAATTATGGGTGTGGTGGCTCTATCTCTAGGGGATGCTAGATGACCCTGCAAGAGTTATTTACTGGATAGGATAATCGTTAATGAGATGCAAAAATTGCCCATACTTTGTAGCCGGTCATTGGGAACAATGGGGTCCAGAACCGGCATACTGCAAAATCTTTGGAGAAGATAGCCCCGAATTTGATGTAAATACCAAGGGCGAAGATGGTTGCCGCTATCGGATGGCAACCCTTGATAAGTTTAACAATAATAATTTAAAAGCACCAGTTTTTTAATGGTGTATATGGAGAAAAATTATGAGATGCAGTAAATGCAAATATAATGTTCGAGATTACAATTCTATGCAGGGAGATATGGATGAATATTGCCAGATATTCGGCTATGACTGCGAAAAGAATTGTGTTGAAAATAGCAATGGCGAAATGGGTTGTCGTTTCCGGGAAAAGACCCTAGACAAGCTCTATGCCATTGAATGCAAGAAGCGCGAAAAAGAAACTATTTAACCCCAAGGAGAGTCTATGCAATACCAAGGAAAAGACATCACACCATTTGAAAGCAAAGAACCAGTTGCTTTCAATCCCCCGAAACAAATGCTTTGCTGGGATGCAAGCGATGAAAAAGATACCGATGCAGAACCGGTCATCCGTGAAGTTTATTATTATAATCCCAATCTCAAAGCGGGCAGGGTATTCTCTAATGGCGATGGGTTTGCTCAAGCATTTGGGGTTGTTAATGATTTTTGTTCGGAGATTCCAAATGCTCCAAAAATATGTACAAACAAGCAACTCTCTGAATGGTTGTCTAGGGGTAAAGGCGAAGTAAAATTTTCTCATAGAAAATATGACAAGCACATCGTTGGAACACACTGGCACTACGATGATGGTGATGACAATAAAGTTGTTCCTTGTCGTTTTGATGCTACAACATCGGATAGGCGATGTGTTGGCATCCGTAAATGGGGTAGCGATAAATGGGTGCTTCCAACCATAGATGCAGTCACGAAACAAGACACAACGGCTGTACCCATTGAACGAAAGTTCGTGTGTTTTATAAACAAAGACGAAAAACAATATTTCGTGGAATGCAATACTTTCACGGAAGCAAAAAACTTGTATGATTTGATTACGGCATATCATTACTCTGGTTGTGTGGATGCTCTATCGCATGGAAAACGATTGTCCGTTAAAGAATCCTACGATTTATTTGGTTTTAATGTATATGGGCTTCTTGATGGTTGGAATAAGCCAGTTGGCGAAGCACCATATATTATCTTCAAGGCATCTGCAAATGGAAAGGTTGAACCCGGCTTATATAGCACGGGTCCATATAACCTCGAAGATGCGAATAAGATTATCAAGAAAGCCGCGATTGCTCTTGAGACCTTCCCGGACATTGAAAGCATCTATATTTCCAATAATACGATGGGAACACATTTCAAGAATATTCCGCAACTAGAATCTATGTTCGGTTTATACATTCGGGAATTGCTTAATCCCGAACAAGAATGGTATATTGCTTTTCAACATAAAGATGGAATGGTTTATTATACAAAGCTCCCCGAAAAAGCAAATACTATTAAAATCATTGAAGATGTTCATAATTGGTTGAATGTCCATCACATTAAAGAACTAACATCCGTAGGTCTCCGAACAATCGCAGACTATAACGGATATATGGTGGACAAGGAATGGATTAAAAAGACATTCGGAGAATCATTATGCCATATTCTTTTTAAAGAAAATACAAATATATTTGAACCCAAAGAATCCGTGGAATATGCCGTATGGAATGATGCCAAAGAACAATTCTTGGCGATGAATCCTTGCACGGATAAAGAACCCCAGTATTGGTTTAATGGCATCAAGGATGCCCAGCAACTAAAGAAAGATAAGTCATCAATTCATAAACACTTGAGAATTATCAAAAGGATTACTACTATAAGTTATAGTGATGCCGTGGATGATGACCAGATGAAAGCACTCAAGGATGCCATCATTGATGGCACTTGCGAAGCCACCAAATGCCCGAAAGAACTCTTGACGGAAGAACCCAAAGATGTGGACCCGGAAAAAGCCAAAGCCTATACTAGAGTGGTAAATAACTTGACTGGTAATCTTGTAAATTCTCCTAAAGAAGAAACAACCCGAATGTTTAGTGTTGCCGTTAGGATTATTCCGGAATCGAAACGATTCAACAAGGATAACAAGAATGCACAAGTATATGACATCGGCAGATATTGCAGTTTATCGGAAGCATCCGATGATGCAACAAAACTTGAAAATGTAATGCAGTCCGAAAAGTATGCATCCGAAAAACAATTCATTTTGGAAATCTATTGCCGGGAAACCCATAGTGATGATGTTCTTATGGCTTCATCCGATGTGTTCCAAGTAATCTCGCCAGCATTCGCCAGAGCTTGTGTTGATGTCGGCATTGTCAAGTGAATTATAACAAAATATCAACCTGATAGGTTCTTTCGGAAAAAACTAGGACTAACCATCTAGGTTGCATCCGAAAAAACCTACCTATGGAAAAAGCCCACGGAAATAAATCCGTGGGCTTTGAGTCGTTATGAGCCTTAACGAAAATTATTAGAAATCACATTCCAAGCCGGCTTCTTTAACGGCAGAAGCAACAATCTCGGAGGGAACATCCGATTTGTAGGCAACGGAGACAAAGACAATCCAATGAGCATTATACAAAGTTTCTTTGCCGGCTTTCCAAGCATCAAGGTTATAACCCATACCAATGGAATTATTATCGGCATCGACCATAACATCCGTGTCCAGTCGCAGTTCTCCATCTTCGTATTCAAAGGCTAACCAATTATCGCCCTTGGTGTAATCATCGTCATAAATGACATTATTACCAAGGAAAGCAATCATATCGCTTATATTAGAGAATTGCTTGCCTTTAACAGTGCTATCCATATCAAAGGCATTCACGTGTCTGCCCTCGCCTTCTTCATACGAATCTTCATAGACATCGCAGTTGGCGCTACGGAGAGTATAGATAACATCTTCGTTTGCTTCGTTCTTCAAGGATTCGGAGTTTTTGCAAGATTCGTAAGTCCAACAAATCCACTTTTGTTCCTTGCCATCCGCAGATGTCCAAGGGGTCACGTGTGCCGGTTTCTTATTCTTCGGATGAGCCTTGTTCCAACCATCCGCGGCATCATTTGCATCTTTTTCGGAATCATAGAAATCAAACCACATACCGGACTTACCAGCACTCTTTTCATTCTTCTTGAATGATTCAATCTTCTTTGCCATAGAACATTCGTTTTTCATAGCATTGTCTCCTATTATCGTTCTACATCCATAAGGATAGGTTCATCCAAATCTGCCCTAGCAATTTCTATGTATTCAGAAAGACCAGAGTATAATTCACGGCATTCGCCATCAACCCACAATTCTACGGTTCCGTCTTTACGGACATAGATACCACTATAATTGTCCATAGGATGATTATAATGTACGGCTTCGCCTTGTTTTGATTCATACTTGGATTTTAATTCCGTAAGCAATTCATCTAATAAAATATACTGTGAATTATTAAGACCCTTGTTCTTATAATGTACAAGATTATCCAAGGCATCCATAGACGCTTTAATTTTATTGGAATCATTAGAACTCAAGGCATTCCACAAGTCATCAATGACTCCATATTGATACTTATTAAGATTCTTGTTATGATAATGGAACATATTGTCCAATTTATCTAACAAGTCCTTTGATACATTAGAGTCTCTTTCTTTTATATCGGACTCATGGATTGTGATTTTCATAAGAAACCTACCTTTTTATACTTTATAATATAAAAAAAATCACAAAATGCAAACTGCACCATTTACTATTAGGCTACTTGTGCTAGTCTTAATCGCATACAACTCACAAGAGCCATTATAACGGATAGATTTTATTTTTAGACTATCGGGATGGGTGTTCTTCAAAACTATACCATCAAGACAAGCATACCGAGATTTTAATGGATTTGTGCTATTAAAAAATTTAATGGTACTAGAAATACCATCTAAAAGACGAATTACTTTAACTACTGTATTTTTAGTATGTATCGGCTTATCCCAAGTATAAGGTATGCCCAAAGAATCAAGTGCTTTCGCTATATAACCCATAATAGCATCGTCGGCATTAAATATACGTTTAATCAATAAATCGGATGTACCCTCGGCATCATAGATTCCGGCAAGAAATCCTTTTAAGAAATCAAGATTATCCTTGAACTGTATAACAGATTCGATTGCGGATATATTCGTTTTACGATTAGTTCTAATAGCCTTAACTATTATTGGTTCTTTTGTTTTCCTATCAATCATTGGAAAACCAAATGTATTCGTAGATATGTTAAATTGTTCCAAATATGTTTTCACACGATTCGTAATAGGTTCATATTTCAATGCAAGTCTAAAGCAATGTTGCTCGTCAATATGTCTGCCACGATTTCCCGAATAATCATAATGACCTATGCTACCATCACCGCGAATAACTCCAGATAGATAACCCATCATATAGTCATCATTCTCTATTACTTTAGAAATCGCAGAATAATTAAATCCCAATAAGTTGTTGCTAATAGTAATAAAAGGGCGTCTTCCGGTGCCGGTTGTATCTCCTGCCACATATTTATGACCACGATTTGTAGCCCATCGCGTATCTTTAGAACAAATTATATTAGTTTCGTTATGCAATGTTATTTCGTATGCAGGGCAATTTACTTTTTTAACACTAATAATTTTTGATGGAGTAAATTTTGTATAGCACCCATCTTTATGAACTCCGTATATGGTGTCATTCTTTTTAAGGTCTTGTATTTTCATATAAGACCCATCATACATCAAGGTATCTGCCGTACCACAAACACAAGAATCATTCATAATAAAGTAAATGCCCTACAAACGCTTATTGTAGGATTTAGCATTTGCAGAGCATTAAAAAACACAACATAAATAATATAAATCCTACTAAATACTATTTATGATTACATCATAAAATATACAAATTATTGTATAGAAATGCAATAGTTCAAGTATGCACAAAAAAACACCCTAGAGTAAGCCACGGATGGCTCGGAGTGTATAGCATAAATAAATATAACAAAAGACCACGAACTTTCATCCGTGGTCTTCTGTTCGAATCAACCATATAGGAGACACTTTTTTATAGAGATGCCAAACCGGAATCTCCAAAAGAATTAGCCAATTTCTTGTAATCCGAAAATACCTTTTCAAGTTCTGCGTGTTTTTCCGGCATAGAACCCCAATCAACATCGGGGTACTTATCATAGACCTTTTTTATCTTGTCCATGATTCCTTCAATTTCACTCGAATAAAAACGGAAACTGGCATAAGCATCTTCAAGAGCATTCCAATCTTTTTGCTCAAGACTAATAAGTTTGTTTCGTTCGTGAATCTTGATATTCATACTAATGTCTCCCGATGCGGAAAGCCCTCTTTATAGACGATTCAATCTTGTCCGTGTCCGTTGGCTGAATAATAAATTCTGGCTTCTTCATACTAAAGAAATCATCCACGAATACATCAATCGCTATAACATCCTTTTGGATAGTCTTCTCGCCACTCTGGGGGTCAATAGCATCCAAGTGGAACTTAATCTTGTTTGAACCACCATTCAAAGAGTTGTCCGTAAAATTAACCTTGCAGTTGAAAAGATACGGCCCAAATTTATCGGGGTCATATCTGCCGGCATTTGGCTTTTCCGTACCGATAGTACAATAGTAGGGATTACCAAATATCAAACAAGTTGTCTCATAACCCGATGGCAAACAAAGTTCCGCATAATGCCGAATTTCCTTGACTACTGCATCAAATGCATCCTTGACGATTCGTTGCTGGTTATTGGAGAGCATATCACTAACGCTTCCAAACATTTCATTGACCTTGATAATCATAGTTCGTTTCTCCTTAATTGATTTCGGAATCTACCCATTGTTCCGGGTCTAGGATAACACGATTGATGCGGAACAATCCATCATCGCCATCGTACTCTCCAAAGAGTTCGCCATTGGCAAACAACTTGTGCTGGTCTCCGTCCGTGACATAAAGATGGATGGTATAGAGCAAGCCGTCATCGGGGTCATCACTGGGCCATAATTGAACATTTGCATATTCGCGCTTACCACCGAATGCATCCTTGAGTATGGGTGCTGCCACGTCCTTGATGCCATCTTCAACATCGGATTCATCAAGAAGCAAATCCTTGAGTTCAATCCTAATTTCTTCTGCGAGATTGTCCATCAATTTGTATGCAGATGATTGACTTTCATTCACGGTAATCTTCATTTTACTACCAACCCTCTTTAATCGGGAGTGCCACCAGTCGGTTGGCTTCTTCAATATATTTCTTTACGATGGCGAGACCTTCGGTAAACCAATTCGGAGAACTTGATGTACGGATGTCATAAGAAGCAATAATCACACTGGAATCCCTGCTATTCTGATTGACCAAAAGTCTTGTACCAAATTCGGAATAAGGCTTGGGGTCTTTCATCAAATAATTGCCACCGGCTTCTATGATAACTTTTCCACCATAAGGCAACTTAAATGACAATGCCAAGAATGTAGGTTCATTTGAATAATACGGATTTTGCTTGAAGCCCAATTTTTTTAATTCGTTGAGCATCTTGTTAAATTCGTCTTCTATGGATTCGTGAACTTTAATGTTCATTTTTAATTTCTCCAATTAAAGGGTTGCTTCCACTTCGGATGCGGAATCCTTAATCTGCCCAATAGCGAACTTTGCGGCATCTGCCATATTACGAAGCTCCGTCTGCATATTGGCATCAGGGTCCACGATAATGGCATTATTGTTGCCATCCGGTTCATCTGCGATAGCATCCGTAAAATAGTCCACGGCAAGTGCGCCCGTGTAGTCAAAACCAAAGTCGCAATCATAATCCTTTCCGGCAAAGAAAGACTTGGTTTTTTCATTAGACAACTTGTCATCAAAAATTTTCTTGAGAGCATCTATCGTAGGATTAGTCTCATCCGGGCCGTCATAATCCGTGATGCTTGTCTGCCATTCCGGAACATCCTTGGACAAACCCCAGATGTCTTTAAGCGGAATCAAGAAAATAATGCGATTCGGGAAAGAACCCACGTCTTCATTAAAATAGACATCGGAAATCGGAAGGCCAATAAGATTGGCGAGCTTTCGTTTTGCTATCGGAAGAAATCGCTTATCGGATAAGCCGTGGTCAAAGAACTGGATGGCACCGGCTTCATTCTTTGATTCATGGACTGTAATCTTCATAGGTTGATTCCTTTTCAAGTTTTTCATCTTAAATATAACATATTCTCTCAAAAAAAATTTCACGAATAACGATATACCCCTAAAAATAGTACCATCAACCCATCATACACGAACCACGCCTATGCATATAACAAAATATCAAACACAAAATCCCTTATGGTATTTTTACGAAAAAAACCCGAACTACTATCCGGGGTCTCTTGTAAGTGCTTATCGCTATAAGTTGTTCGGGCTAGTCCAATTAAAGACTTACTTCTGCCGTGCAGACGTGACCACCACCCCTCAACGAGAAATCTTCCTTTTCAATAACCGTGTAGCCCAAGTTCCGCATATCCTTAACGAACCCATCGAACAACGGCTTTACATCTTCCGGCAAGGTGGTTAGCATAACCGATGCGTCATTCCGATAATTCACACTCGGATTCACTTCGCCTATGAGCTTCCCGGATGCACTGGTTATATCAATGATTACCTTATGATATTTTCGTAGGTATGATTCAACGGCATCGCTAAATGGTGCATAATCCACTAGCGGATTCATCTTTATATCCTTGGTTTCCGGCCAAAGTTCTTTTCTAGCCTTCATTTCGTGTACTTTGATAAGCATGGTATCTACTCCTTTTATTTTTCTACAATATAACTTATTCTTGAAATGGGTGTCATCGGTAATCTGCCCATATCTCGATGTCATCGGGTACGATGCCCCGCTTCAATTCCATCTCATACTCGGCGTTCTTGCCGGGGCCTCCGTGGCGTGGGTCGTAATCCGATGCCAAGTCGATTATCGTTTGCTTCCAGTTTACCATACCATCCGTTATGACCCCAGACAATATCACATTCAACTTGTCTCTTGAAAACCATTCCCCGGACGTGTTGGCGTCAAACATCGCATAGTTATAGGTCCAGTGCGTTCCTACATCCGTACCCATCCGAATCTCCTTTCCAGATGGCACTTGCAACCCTCGCCATACTCTCAATGGGAATTGCAATCCGTGCAATACGCCCTTGACATACTCAAGCCTTTCGGCATAGTCGGGGTCTCGGTAATCCGGGTCTCCATGCCCACCATAGTTTGAATCCGACAATATGCTCTCTATCTCGGAATCCGTGGGCTTGCTACCTAATCCCTGCGTGTGGTGTTCCAGCACCGTTATTTTCATACGGCTCTCCTTGTTTCATCTACCCAATATAACTTTTTCCCTGCCACTCGTTGCCAGACCTCGCCATCGCCACGACCCTTGTTCCGCATACAACAAAATATCAACTTCGGTCTCTCTCCGCATATTTTCGGGGTTCGCTATATAACAAAATATCAAATCCATAACCGTCCGTGGTATTTGCGGAGAAATATAATAGAATATAAAATAGAATATCAAGTTGGAAAGGCGAAGCCAACCCCCCACCCCCGTCCGATTAACTTGTGTGTAAAAACACCACCTATGGAAATTGTGTACAAATGCTCATTTTTCGTATAAATGATATTTTGTTATATACAAATGATACTCTATTATATACAAATGATATTTTGTTATATAAAATAACACCCCGAAAATGCAGGGTGTACGAAAAAGGCTACGAACATTTGTCCGTAGCCACATTAACTTGTATGATAAAGTGTTATATTACATAGGTAGGCGATAGCCATCAAAAGCAACCGATGCGAAAACGATAAAACAGACAAGCATCGTGAGCATCATATAGAAGCCGATAGCCACCCACATCTGCCGGGAGCATCGGAAAGTGAGTATAGACCCAATGGCGAAAATGGCGAGAATGATTCCTAAAATGATATAGTCTTGTGTCATATTCACAATGTAGCATAATGCCAAAATGGTGTCTAGGGCCAATTATCGGATTCTGCATCCTTATGTGAGAAGAAATCCTTGAGTTTAAGAAACGCCCACACGCCGATGGGGATGGCAATGGTGGCAACTTCAAGGTAGGTCTCAAAGGTCACGATGAAATTAACGGAATCTTGGTCTAGCATTTCTTGGTTTCCTTTTGGGGGTTATAAAATACATTCTTACCCCACGGAGTCGGGTGTCCTTGGGGTTTCTTTGACTTGGTGGGGCGATAGATATTCAAATCATCGACGATAAAATTAGCGGGTTCTTGGTCTAGCATAATTTTCTCCTTAATCTACCACGATAATCCACTGTTGCCCCAAGGTTCGCAATGCGTCGGTCTTGGTGTTGTACGGTGGGGTGTAGATAGTTCCGAAACTTCCATCTGGTCCGGTAGGCACACGGACTTGGAGACCCTTTTTGGTCATCTTGACGATTCTAGTTCTTGCCATCGGTCTTCCCCCTGCTCTTGAGAAGATAATCCCGATTAGGGCAACAATATGGCCCCTCATCGGAATCATACATAACGGCATTCTCAAGCTCGTCATCGGAGAGCCTTAAAAGGTTTTCTTCCAGGGTTTCGGGTGTAGGGAACTCCCCCCACTTCTTCTGGTTGAGATACACTTGGTACACTAGCGACCCCACGGTGCGGACAAGGGGAACACGGCATTCGGGGGAACTGGGGAATCCCCAAGGATGAAATAGGTCACGACCCCGAATGCCCCCATAAGGGCGAGGGGTACTAGGATTCGGACGGCAGGGCGGTAGGCATCGCAGACGGCAATAAGGAATGCGATAACACCCACAAGCCCACCGGCAAGATAGCAATAGTCAAAAGTCGTTAGCATAGGTACTCCGTGTTAATCGTGACACCCAGAGTCACAAGGCAAAGGATAAGGGTGGCAATATCCGCAATAAGGTACAAAGCCTTGTCGAACTTTGAATCCATCTCGGTATATACCGGCAGAATCCACGAAAGACGGATGGCGATGACGAGGATTGTGGCGATTAGTAGATACTTCATAGGTAGAATATAATTGCACGGTAGGGCTTCAAGGGTTGCGGGGATGTTTCACGGAGCGATTTTAATATAACAATCTATCAACAAGATATGTACCAAATCGGGTCAAAATCGGGGAAAGGTGCAAAATCCTTATATGCATTTTGATGCATAGCGATTTCGGCTTATTTTGTCCGAATGTTTCACGGATTACTTTGTACAAGAAAAAGTGGCGAAATCTTTTCAAATTCGCCACTTTTCGGACTTATCAACAGTTGTTAGCCTTGGGTAATTCTACC
>Ga0265299_10000514_pt1 | contig 47689 bp, 50 predicted proteins | sample AusTroGonzalo_MG_4_FD_193485 | JGI IMG/M metagenome (GOLD analysis project Ga0265299, IMG submission 193485) | Bovine rumen microbial communities from tropical cattle in Woodstock, Queensland, Australia - Gonzalo_02 | ecosystem: Host-associated > Mammals > Digestive system > Stomach > Rumen ...
GGCGATTGACGATGAAGATAGTAAGCTTTTCCGTGGGAGACAAGACCTGGTTCTTGTCTCCTTTTCTTTTCCAACTTACTATTCCGCCTTTTTATCAGTTGTTGCATTTAGATTTTGAATTCAAGCTCTTTTTGAGGGTATAATAGTTTTATAACTCTAACGATATCAACCACTTATCGCTCACGGTTCAAATGGAGGAAACGGGCGATCTGGTCCGCGGACGCCGTCGTCCGCTGGCGAAATAGTCCCGCCAGTCCCTCTTTGCGTGAGTCCGGCAAGTTGAAGAGCCCCGGCCCCAGCATCTGATGACGTGCGGCCACCCGGCACATCTCCTTGTAAGCAATGTCTGAAACAGGGTCAAAAACCTCCCCGACATCGAATTCTTTCCCCTTTGACACATCTGCCGCATCGGCCATCTGTTGTAAGCTGCCGAACAGCCGGCAACAGGCATCGCGGTCAAAACTGAAATAGAGCTGGATAATATAATCCGTCAGTTGTTCCTGTTCTATCGGGGTCAAGGAACCGAACAGCCGATTCAGCAGCGAATAGCGCAAATACCGCCCGCTGTTGTACTCATATTCAATGGCTTTCATCGCATTCCGAAACGCCCATCGGCTTTTTGAAAGCACAGGCTTTTCCGAAAATGGATAGTCTTTCAGATAATAGGCGAGGAACGTCCACCTGTCCTCGACGGCACGACGGCAGAGTTTCTTCTCGACAGGATTGTTCAAGACATAAAGCAGAGCGGATCTCCTATCCTTGTCCGACCATTTGGATGCACTGCCGAAAGGCCCGTGGAACAGGCGTCCCTTTCGACCATATTCCTTGTTGTACTCGCGGGCAAAGGCAATGTTGATGTTGGATTCACACGCAATCAACTGTTGCGGATCAATGGGCGCGCAGAGTTTGTGGGTATGGTTGTACATCTGGCACCGGACCAGGACGGGAATCTTATAACGCGCCGACATCACGGACTCAATGGTATAATAGACCAGATGGTCGACCGTCCGATAAAACACGACACCGGCATCGGCGCTTATCTTGTAGACATGTTGGAAGGATTGTGGGGATACATTTCGTTTTGTCATAGTGTGAGCTATAAGTATCTGTAAGACAAATGCTTAACCAAAGTTTATATAGGTCAAAACAGGGGATAATGTTTTGTTAGTTCGTTATGAATGAGCAAGATGTAGCTCACATCTTGAAACGGTATTGGATGCGGCATTCCATACGCCCATCCCTGGGCGTGAGGTTCCAGGGGTATTGGACCGTTTCGAGGCGGAACCAGAGGGTGTGGCGGCGGGCGAGCTGCCAGGAGAGGAAGAGCGAGGCGTCCCAGCCGCGGCCGTAGCGGGCCGGAACGGTGAAGGAACCCGGCGCATCCCGTTCATAGACATAGATCCGGTCGTCCCAGTTGTCCACCCGGAAGAGGCCGCCGCGCAGGTAGACGGACCATCTGTCCTGCCTGCGGGCGGCTTCCGCGTACCAATGCCAGGCCCAGTCCCGGCCGTGGACGAGGTCGTAGCGGCCGGCGAGCAGCCAGGGGCCGTATTCCGCGCCCAGCGTGCCGCGCAGCTCGAGGCGCAGGGGCGCGGTCTCGCCGGGCCGCAGGCGCCCGGCCAGGCGCAGGGCGGGGCTGAAGGCGACGCCCCGCCAGCTGAAGCCGGGCTGCCACTGCACGACGGTCTTGTATTGCTGCGCGCCCGTGTCCGTGCGCCAGCCGGCGTCCAGCGTGGCGCTGAAGGCCGGCGCCTCGTAGCCGGCCGCCAGGCCGCTGTAGCGCTTGTCGGCCGGCCCGTACCAGCGCAGCAGCCAGCCGAGGCGGTGGCCGTAGGACGGGACGTAGTAGGCACCGGCCAGCGCCGAGAAGCCGCTGCGCCAGGCGTATGCCGCTTCGCCGAACAGGCTCCAGTCCGGCAGGGAGACGCGCGCCTCCAGCGAGGCCGCGTCTTTCGTGGCCGTCAGGCCGGCCGTCACCGCGCGCCAGGTGCGCGTCAGGTTCAAAATCGGGCGCTGCCCGGTCCAGGAATAGGCCGTCGAAAGGCGCCAGTGGCCGAAATGCCAGTCAGCCGCCACGCCCAGCAGCCCGGCGTCGTAGGAGCCGGTGGGGGAGAAGCCCGTCCCGTTCTTGCGCAGCGCGCCCAGCGACGAATAGCCGCTCAGCCGGAAGCCGCTCCACTGCACGAGGCCCTGCCCGAAACGGGCGTTGAAATGCCCCACGACCAGCTGCCCGAGCACGCGGCGGCCATAGTAAGCCGCGCTGAGGGTGGGGAAGCCCGGCAGCGGGTCCGTCAGCGTCGTGCGTGCGGACACGTACAGGGCCGCCCGCTCGCCCAGCGCGGCCTCGTACCTGGCGCCCCAGGACGCCGCCGCGTCCGTCGGGCGCCAGGCCCCGCGCAGCGTCACCGTCTGCCGGAAACGCCGGTCCTCGCGCTGCCCGGGCGCCTCGCCCTCCGGCACGCCCAGCACGGCGAATTCCCGCAGCGCTTCGACGAAGCGCGCGTTGAATCCGTCCACCAGGGCGAGCTCCGTCCAGGAAAGGACGGCGCCCGTCCGCGTGCGGTAGTCGAGCAGCGAGGCCACCTGGTACGGCGTGAGCAGTCCGGTGGCCAGCAGGCGGCTCCGCCCGGCCAGGTTCAGGTCGACGGGATGCGCCGCCAGGGACTGGAAACGCTGGATCTCATCCTCGGACAATTCCTCGACGCAGGACGCGCCGGTCAGGGTCAAAAGGGCGTTTTCGCCCCCTGGAGGCCCTGAAAGGGCCAGAAATAGAAGAAGTCTTTTCATAGTTGTCAGAAGTTTATTCCAAAAATAAAATAAAATTCGTAATTTCGGGAAATTTATCAGTTCCCAATATGAAGGACGAGAAAATCAAACTCCACGACAAGACATTCCGGCCGTACATCCGCCACGAACGCATCCTGGATGCCATCGACGGCGTCGCCCGCGAGATCAACCAAGACTTCCACGACTGCACCGACATCCCGGTGATCCTGTGCGTGCTCAACGGCTCCATCCCCTTCACGGGCGAGCTCCTGCAACGCCTCGATTTCCCGCTCCAGGTCGTCTCCGTCAAGCTTTCCTCCTACCAGGGCACCCAGTCCACGGGCACCGTCCTGAACGTGATGGGCCTGACCTCCAACGTCCGCGGCCGCCGTGTCATCATCTGCGAAGACATCGTGGACACCGGCAACACCATCGTCGCCCTCAAGGAAATGCTTATGGACAAGGAAGGCGCCGCCGAGGTCCGCATCGCCACGATGCTCCTCAAGCCGGAGGTCTACAACAAGCCGGAGAAGCTCGACTACGTCGGCATGGAGATTCCCAACGCCTTCATCGTGGGCTTCGGCCTCGACTACAACGAGCTCGGCCGCAACATCAGAGATATCTACGTAATTGACGAATAAAATGAAGTATTACATCCTTTTCGGCCCTCCGGGCGCCGGCAAGGGCACCCACGCCGGTGCCATCGCCCAGAAGTACAACCTCAAGCACATCTCCACCGGTGAGCTCCTCCGTGCCGAGATCGCCGCCGGCACCGAACTCGGCAAGCAGGCCAAGAGCCTGATCGACGCCGGTTCGCTCGTTCCCGACTCCGTCGTGGAGGGGATGATTGAGACCGCCTTCGACACCGTCAAGGGCGTGGACGGCTTCCTGCTGGACGGCTTCCCGCGCAACCTTTCCCAGGCGGCCGACCTCGACAAGATCCTCGAGAAACGGGGTGAGTCCGTGACCGCCGTCGCCGGCCTGATGATCAGCGACGAGATGATCCGCGAGCGCATCAAGGGCCGCGCCGTCATCGAAGGTCGCGCCGACGACGCCTCCGACGAGACCGTCAACAACCGCATCAAGACCTATCACGCCCAGACCGAGCCGCTCATCGACTACTACAAGGCGGCCGGCAAATACTGGGAAGTGTGCGTGGACGGCGGCGAGATCGCCGAGAACCGCGCCCGCGTGCTCGCCCTGATGGACAAGATCGCTTAATCCGGATGGCGGACAACTATCTGGAAAAAAGATACGAAGAGGTTTTCGGCAAGGCTGCGGGGCAGAAAAAAGCCCCGCAGCGGCCGACCCTCGATACCTTATTGCTCCACAACCGCAGCTACCGCGGTTTTGACAAGGACTACGTCGTCCACCGGCGCCAGCTGGACGCGATGATCGCCGTCAACGTCAAGGTAGCATCCAGCGTCAACCTCCAGCGCCTGCGTTTCCGTCCCGTCGTCAAGGGACCGGAGGCCGACAAGGTCAACGCATATATCCGGATGGGCAGGGGACTGCCCCATCTGAAACTGCCTTTCCCGGGCACGGAGCCCGAGGCCTTCATCGTGGTCTGCTCCATCGTCCCGGAGAATCCCGGCATAGACATCGACCTCGGCATTTCGCTGCAGAGCATGCTGCTGAAAGCCGTGGAAATGGGCCTGGGCGGCCTGATTATCCGGAATTTCGACCGGGAACCGGTCCGGGAAGCGCTCGCGCTCCCGTACGAGCCGGTCGCCGTCCTCGCCATCGGAAAGCCCTCCGAGAAGATCGAAATCGTCCCGGTGCACCCGGGCGACGACCTTTCCTATTATCGCCGTGACGGCGTACACTACGTCCCGAAACTGACTGCGGAAGACCTGACTCTCTAACAAAGATTCATGGAAAGAACCATCTACATCGTATCGCTGATCGTAACAGCCCTGATCAATTTCGGGATGGCCGCCAAATTGCTCTACGGCACCCAGAAATACGCCGCATTCCCCGTTTACCGGCGCACCCGGATCCTGACGATCCTCTGGCTCGTCATCTTCGCCGTCGGGTACATCCTGCACGCCATCTTCCAGTTCCGCTACCACTGGCCGGCCATCTCCACGGCCATGACCACCAGCTATTTCCACATCGGCGCGATCTGTTTCAGCTGGGGTTACACCTCGCTGCTCAACCCGAATTACCTGACCCGCAAGATCATGATCCGGGACGTCGCCATCTATCTCCTCGGCCTCGTCGCCTACTGGACGACGGCGCTCACCTGGAAGACGGAACCCTTCTACACGACGATGGCCACGTCCATCTTCTTCCTGTACTGCGCATACGGAACCGTCGTCTTCTACAAGACCTACAACCTCGTGAGCATCCGGATGATCAAGATCGCGAACGGCAATATGAGCAATTTCGTGCACTGGCTGCAGCTCTGTTGCGACCTCATCATCCTCTGCGGCATCGGCGGCGTCGCCCTCACGGGCATCTTCCCGCACGCCATCTGGCCTTACATCCTCCTGTGCTGGCTCAGCCCGGTGATGTACGGCTACATCGTCTATTCGCTCGAGAACTACGGTTCCGTCGTCGAAGACGCTACCAAGGCAACCCATAAAGTTATGGCTTAGATATGAATACGCTGAAGAAACTCCTCCTGACGCTGCTCCTTCTGACCGCCGTCTCCGCTTTCCGGGCTTACTGCCAGGAGCCGGCCCAGCAGGATGCCCCGGTCGAACAGACCGTCTCCCAAGACAGCCTGCAAGCGGACCAGCTTCTCCGCGAGCGTTTTCACGGGGCGCTCATCGCCCTCGTCCTCGTTTCGGCTACCTGCCTGATGATCATCTTCTTCCGCCACCAGGCCGCCCTCCGGCTGGAGGCCGCCCTTATGGACCTGGAAGAAGCCAACGCCCGGGCAAAAGAGTCCTCCGAGATGAAAACGCAGTTCATCCGGCAGATCTCCCACGAAATCCGCACGCCGCTCAACCTGCTGGCAGGTTTCGCGCAGGTCCTCGCGATGCCCGACATCGACCTGGACGACAAGACGCGCAGGGAGCTCAAAGACCAGATCTCTGCCAATACGGGCCGCATCACCGGCCTGGTCAACAAGATGCTGGAGCTCTCCGACGCCAACAGCAAGACCGTCATCGACCGCAACGAGAACATCTCCGTGATGCAGATCGCCGCGGAAGCGACGGCCATTTCCGGCATTTCCACGGCCAAGCACGTCCAGTTGGACCTGCAGCTCCCGGATGAGATCGACAGCCCCATCACGACCAACCATTCCGCGGCCGTGCGCGCCCTGGCCCTCGTGCTGGACAACGCCCGCAAGTTCACCGAACCGGCCGAAGGACAGGAGCCCGGCGACAAGAAACGCGTCACGCTGCGCGTGGAATTCGACCCGGAGCAGATCCACTTCATCGTCGAGGACACGGGCATCGGCATCCCGCCGGAGAAGGCAGAACAGATCTTCGACGAATTCGTGCAGCTCAACAGCTTCAACGACGGCACCGGCATCGGCCTGTCGCTCGCGCGCTCGCTGGCACGCCGCCTCGGCGGCGACGTCCGCCTCGACAGCAGCTACACCGACGGCGCCCGCTTCCACATCACCCTGCCCAGCTAGCGGAAGGGGAGCATAAAAATACCGCCGGGGCCCTCTGCTGAGGGTCCCGGCGTTCTATTTGGACGGAGGACAGATCTTTACAGGAGGAAGAGGAAGCCGATGTTGAGCGTGAGCGCGGACAGGCCGAAAGGTTGGTCCTCGAACTTCGTGCTCAGGCCGAGCGTGTAGGAAATGCTGGGTTCGACCGCGATCCGGTCGGCCAGGAAGTAGGAGTAGCCGGCGTTCAGCTCCACGCTGATGGTGTTGCCGGACATCGAACCGCTGCTTCCCTTGCCGGTCTTGTTGTTCAGGCTGAGCGTACCGAACAGGAGGTCGGCACCGGCGTAGAGGTTGGGAATCACATAGTAACGGGCACCGGCGTGGATGTCGAAGACGGAAACGCCGGAACCGTCGTAGCTGCCGGACTGGAAGCCCAGACCGCCGACGATCGCCAGGTCATCCATGATGGCATAGCCACCGGTGGCCTGCAGGCCGAAACGGGAGAAGGACTCCTTCTCGCCATTGGAGCTGATCGTAAAGGAATTAAAACTCAGGTTGGTCAACGTCGGGCTGACGAAGATTGTCCCCTTGGTGATTGTCTGCGCGGACAAACCCGTCACTAACAGGCAGCCGGCGATAAGAGCAATGAGTTTTTTCATAAATGAATAATTTATGGATTCTTCTGCAAGTTTATTATTTTTTTCTCAATAAATCAAATAGTTGTGCCATTTTTAATAAAAACTGGCTATCTTTGATAGCGATGAGCAAACGGCATTTCCTACTCCTTTTCTGTCTGCTGAACGGCGCCCTGGCGTCCGCTCAGGGCTATTCGCTGGAAGAATGCCGGCAGGCCGCCCGGCAGGCGGGCAAGCTCGACATCCTCTACGAGATCGCGGACGCCGACCGCCAGCCCGGCCAGCGCCTGGCCCGCAGTCCCTACCAGACCAGCGCCTATCTCTACGGCCAGACGAGCTACCAGTCCGATTCCCCCAATCCGGCCAGCATGACGGATTTTCCCTTCGTGCTGCACCCGCTGTCCAAATACCAGTACCACGCCGGCGTGCTGCTCAGGCAGCCCATCTACAGCGGCGGCAAGCGCGTCCTGGACAGCGAGCTGGACGCCCTGGACCGGGACGAGGAGCGCCTGGACCTGGACCTGCAGGGCCGGCAGCTGGACGCGGCCGTCGACGAGCTCTATCTCGGGATCATCCTGGGCCGCAAGCGCAGCGAGATCCTCCGCAGCCAGTACAACGCCATCGACATCAAGCTGGGAGACGCCCGCCGGGCGTTTGAATCCGGCCTGAGCTACAAGAATACCGTCCTCACGCTCGAGGCGCAGCTGACGGGCGTGGAAGCCCAGCTGGCCGGCAGCGAGGCCGAGACGGCGGGCGCCGAGCGGATGCTCGCCACGCTCACGGGCCTGCCCGTGGACGCGGCGACGCAGCTCACCCTGCCCGCCGGCGCCGGAGGCGCCGCCTCCGACCCGGGCCTTGCCAAGTTGGACCTGCAGGAGCAGCGCATCGCGCTGATGCGCAAGCAGGCCCGCGCCGCCGCGATGCCGAACCTGAGCGCCTTCGGCATCGTCGACTACGGCAAGTGGCAGCTGAATTTCTTCGAGGACAAGGCCGCCCTGTCCGGGATGATCGGCCTGAGCCTCGTCGTCCCGATCACGGGCTGGCGGGACGCCGAGCAGCGCGGCAAATTGCTGTCCAATGCCGCCAGAAAGCTTGAAATCCAGCGCGACGAAGCGCAGCGCCGCAAAGAGGCCGCGCTGCAGCAATACGACGCGCAAATCGACAAATACGACGCCCTGGAGGCCGCCAGCCGCCGGGCCGCCGCGACCTACGAAGCGCTGTGCGAAGAGCTCGACGGGATGACCCGCCAGGGCGTCGCGCCCGCTTCCGACTACCTGACCGCCCTCGAGCAGCTCGCCGCCGCCCGCCTGGACAGCGAAATGTATTCCATCCTCAAACTGCAGCTCCAGCTCGAGCGGGAGCGCTACACCACAACGTTATGAAACGGAATTCTGTCTTGCCCCTCGTCCTGCTGGGAGCGGTGCTCCTGGCCGGTTCCTGCACCCGCAAAGGCGCCGTCGACGCCTATGGCATCCTGGATGCGAAGAGTTGGATGATCGCCGTGTCCGAGCCGGGACAGATCGCGGCCCTGGACGTCCGCGAAGGGGCCGTCCTCGAGAAGGACGCGGTGGTGGGCTGCCTGGACACCACCCGGCTCCAGCTGCAGCTCAAGGCCCTGGAGAGCCAGATCCAGGCCCTCCGGCCCACGCTGCCGGACACGGGCCGCCAGCTCGACGTGCTATACCGCCAGCGCGAATCGCTCCAGCGGGAGCGCGAGCGCGTCGCCGCCCTGGTCGGCAGCGGCAGCGCCGCCACGCGCCAGCTGGACGACATCGACGACAAGCTCCGCGTCCTGGACAGCCAGATCGGCGCGGCCCGCTCCAACCTGTCCCGCGAGACGGCGTCGGTGCTGGCCACCATCGAGTCGCTGAAGTCCCAGGCGGACATCGTCCGCGACCAGATCGCCTCCTGCGTCATCCGCAACCCCGAGCGGGGCACGGTGACCGCGCAATACGCCCACCTGCACGAATTCGTCGCGGCCGGGCATCCCATCTACAAGCTTTCCGACTACGACCACCTCTACGTCGACACCTGGGTGGACGGCGCCACGCTGGCCCGCATCGCGCTCGGCGACGGAGCGCTCGTCCGCACGGACGGTGCGGACGGCAAGCCCGCCGAGGTGCGCGGCCAGGTCAGCTACATCGCCGAAGAGGCCGAATTCACCCCCAACAAGATCCTCACCCGCGAAACCCGCACCAAGCTGGTCTACCACGTGCGCATCGACCTTCCGTACGAAGGCAAGATGAAGCCGGGAATGCCCGCGGAAATCCTTTTCGACGCCGCCCGATGATCCTGGCGGAGCACATAGACAAGTCTTTCGGACGCCACCGGGCCCTGCAGGACCTCAGTTTCGAAGTCGGCGACGGGCAGATCGTGGCGCTGATGGGCGCCAACGGGGCGGGGAAGTCCACGCTCTTCGACATCCTCGCCACGGTCGACCCGGCCTTCGGCGGACGCGCGCTGATCGACGGCATCGACGTGCGCACGCATCCCATCGAGGCGCGCGGCCACATCGGCTACGTGCCGGGGCGCTTCTCGCTCTACGGCGACCTCTCGGTCGCGGAAAACCTCGATTTCTTCGCCAAGGCCTACGGCTGCGCGCCCGAGGGGATCGAATCCCTCTCGCCGCACCTCTGGCGGAGCATCCGCCCCTTCGCGGACCAGCGGGCCGCCAACCTCTCCGGCGGCATGAAGCAGAAACTGTCCATCTGCTGCGCGATGGTCCACAACCCCAGCGTCCTGCTGCTGGACGAACCGACCGTGGGCGTGGACCCGCTGTCGCGCCACGATATGTGGGACGAACTCGCGGCGCTGCGCGCCAAGGGCGTGACCGTCCTCGTCAGCACGCACTACCTAGACGAGGCGGCGTTCGCCGACCGGATCCTCTTCCTGCACCACGGCCGCAAGCTCCTCTTCGACCGGCCCGACGCCATCGCCGCGTCCTACCGGCACCACCTCTATTCCATCCCGTGCACGGCGGCGGAGCTGCCGCAGATCGAAGCCGCCCTCGCGCAACAGGAAGGCATCCTGGACTATTACCTCTGGGGCGGCCACCTGCACGTCGCCACGGACGGCGACCGCGCCGGCACGCCCATCTGCGGCCGGCCGCTGCAGCCCGTCCGGCCCGCCATCGAGGACGTCTTCATCGATACCCTGAACGCCAGCGCCAAAGCCGTATGAACCTCGTCGAAGTCAGCCACGTCAGCAAGCGTTTCGGCCGCATCAAGGCGGTCGACGACCTCTCCCTGACCCTGGCGCCGGGCGAGATCCTCGGCCTGCTGGGCGCCAACGGCGCGGGCAAGACGACCCTCATCCGGATGATCTGCGGCCTGATCCGGCCCGACGCGGGCGACATCGCGGTCAGCGGCAAGCCGGGCTATATGTGCCAGAGCTTCTCGCTCATCGAAGAGCTGACCGTGCCGGAGAACATCTCCTTCTACGGCGCCCTGTACGGCCTTTCGCGGCAGGAAGTCGACGCGCGCGCCGAAAGCATCGTCCGCTCGCTGGAGCTCGGCGACTACTGCGACCGGCAGGTCAAGTTCCTGCCGTCCGGCTGGCGCCAGGCCCTGTCGTTCTCCATCGCGGTCATCGCCGACCCGGCCGTCCTCATCCTCGACGAGCCCACCAGCGGCCTGGATTCGCTCTCGCGCCGCCGGATGTGGAAGATGATCCACGCCAAGGCCGCGCGGGGCACGGGCATCATCGTGAGCACGCACTACCTCGACGAGGCCTATTACTGCAGCCGCCTGTCCATCCTGAACGCCGGCCGGGAAGTCGCCGCCGGCGCCCCGGACAAGGTGGCCGCTTCCGAAGCCGACCTGTTGCCTTATTTCGAGAACAGATGAGGGGAGAGAAGTACCATAGGATCAGGGCCGTGGTCCGGAAGGAATTCCGGCACATCTTCCGCGACAGGGTCAGCTGCATGCTGCTGTTCCTGATGCCCGCGTTCATCATGCTGATCTTCGGCTACGCCCTCGCGTTCGACGTCTACCGCTACGACATCCAGGTCTGCAATCCCGGCCACAGCGTCCAGGCCGAGCGCCTCTTCGCGCGCCTGGACGCGCATCCCAAATTCCGCGTCACAGGCCGCCTGGAGCGGATCGACGCCATCGACGGGGCGTTCGCCCGGGGCAACAACCGGGCGGTGGTCGTCTACCGCGACGACGGCATCGACCTGTTCGTGGACGCGACGAGTCCCACCCTCTCGACCAACCTCACGCTGATGCTCAGTTCGGTGACCGGGGACTTCGCGGCCGACGAATTCCACCTCGCGAAGCCGTCGCAGGACATCCGGATCCGCTACCTGTACAATCCCACCCTGAAGAAGGAATATATGCCCATCCCGGGCCTGGTGATGCTGGTCTTCATCCTGGTGTCGTCCATCGTGCTGGGCACCAGCATCAACAAGGAGAAGGCCCAGGGCAGTTTCCGCCTCCTGCGCCTGACGCGGATGTCCAACCTGGAGATCATCGCGGGCAAATCCGCCCCGTATTTCCTGATCACGCTCCTGCACGTCGCGGTGGTGTATCTGATCTGTCTCTACTTCGGGGTCCGCGTGGAGGGCAGCCTGGCGCTGTTCTTCGCCCTGTGCACCCTGTACTCCGTGTGCTGTATGTCGCTGGGCATCCTGATCGCCTCCTGGTTCGACCGGCCGCTGGACGTGCTGATCATCTGCTGGATCTTCCTCTTCATCCCGAACGTCTTCCTGTCGGGGTTCATCTTCCCGATCGAGACGATGGATCCCTTCATGCACGCCGTCGCCCGGCTGCTGCCCGGCACCGCGTTCATCGACGCGTTCCGCAGCATCGCCTTCAAGGGCACCGGGCTCGGCGCGAACCTGCCTGCCTTCGGCCTGCTGGCCGGCGAGACCGTGCTGGCCGGATTCCTTTCCCTGATCGGTTTCAAACGCAATATACCGAGATGATGCGGATCCTGGGGCAAATATTGAAGAAGGAACTCCTCCAGCTGCTGCGCACGCCGGCGCTGGTGGGCATCCTGCTGGCCTGTCCGGTCATCACGATCGGCCTCGTGCCCTTCGGCCTGGGCAACGATTCCCGCCTCAAGGTCGAGGTGGTGGACGCGTCGTTCTCCGACCGCGGGCGGGCGCTGGTCGCGCGCCTGGACGCCTCGCCCCACATCCGCTGCGACCAGGCCGTTTCCCTGGCGGAGGCGGAGCGCAGCATCGAACAGGGGCGCATCGACGCCATCGTGGTCATCCCGACCACGGGCGAAGACTACAGCATCCTGGCCCGCGCCGACCATATGATCGTCGGGATGGACGCCGCCTATTACATCGGCCGGCAGCTGCAGGAGGCCGCGGAGCAGGGGAGCGCCGCCCTGCCGCTCCGCATCCACAGCAAATACGTCAGCGGCAGCGACAACACGCATTATTACCTCGTGACGATGCTCGTGCTGCTGATCGCCATCCTGGGCTGCTTCCTGGCGGCCCTGTCGGTCATCAACGAGAAGGAGAGCAAGGTGCTGGAGCACCTGCGCAGCACCGGAATGAGCCCCGGGCTGTACGTCTGTTCCAAGCTGCTGTTCTTCACCCTGGTCGGCCTGGTGGAGCTGGGCGTCGGCCTGCTCATCGCCCGGACCGTCTTCCACCTGACCCCGGCCGGGCCGCTGGCCGACTATTTCCTGCTGGCCGCCTGCTTCCTGCTCGCCATCGTCAGCCTCGGCATCCTGGTCGCCGCGTGCAGCCGCACGATGCTCCAGGCCATCTACATCATCGTCTTCCTGTTCTTCATCCTCGTCCTGCTCAGCACGATGTTCGCCCCGCTGGACAATATGTCGCCGGGGTGGGCGGCCACGCGCTACGTCAATCCTTTCTTCTGGGCGGTGGACGGCTCCTGGAAGATCGTGCTCAAGGGGATGCGGATGGGGGAGATCCCGCTGCATTACCTGGTCCTGCTGCTTACCGGAGGCGTCCTGTCCGGCCTTTCCATCCTGAGAATCAGACGAATCAACTAGTATATGAACGATCTCTATCCCTCCTTACTCGAACTGGCCAGGCGGCGCAAGAGCTGCCGTTCGTTCCGCGAGACCGACACGGTCGGCGAAGCGGAAGTCGAGCAGCTGCTCGCCGTCGCCGCGCGGTCGCCTTTCGCCTCCGGGCGGAGCCAATGGAAGGTGGCCGTGGTCCGCGAGCGCGAGCGCATCCGGGCGCTGGCCGCGGAAGTGCGCGCCCGGGCGGAAGCGCTGGCCGCGGGCATGGACGCGGAGCAGGCGGCCTTCTTCCGCCGCTACGCGCAGAGTTTCTGCTTCTTCGAGCAGGCGCCGCTGCTGCTGGTCCCGTACTGCCGCGAGACGGCCACGATGAAGAGCATGCTGCGCGAAAACGCCACGCCGGACATCCTCGAATGGGAACACGACAACCTGACCAAATCCCTTTCCTGCGTCAGTATGATGCTCCTGCTCGCCGCCGAAAGCCTCGGGCTCGGCGCCTGTTATATGACGGGGCCGCTGCTGGCGGGCAAGGCGGTCAACGGCGCCCTGGGCCTGCAGGATTTCTTCCTGGTCGGCGCCATCATCCCGGTCGGGCATAAGGAGGAAGCCGCCCGATGATGCACGTCAAGACTTTCTGTTTCAACCAGATGGACGAAAACTGCCATCTAATCTGGGACAACGCGGACGGGACGGCCGTCGTCGTCGATCCAGGCTGCGCCACGGCCGCGGAGCGGGAGGCCCTGCAGGCGTTCATCGCCGCGGAGGGCCTCCGTCCGGCCGCCGCGCTGCTCACGCACCTGCATTTCGACCACCTGGCCGGAAGCGGCTGGCTCCGGGAGCGCTACGGCATCGACTGCTACGTCCACGAAGCCGACCGGGACCTGGAGAAGCTGCTGCAGGAGACCGCCCACGTCTATGATTTCCGGATGGAGCTGCCCGTCGGGCCGTTCCGCTATTTCGCACCGGAAGAGCGCGAACTGCGCTTCGGCGCGGTCACGGTGCGGATCCTGCCCCTGGGCGGCCACACGCGCGGTTCGGTCGCGTATTATTTCCCGGACGCCGGGGCGGTCTGCGTCGGAGACACGGTCCGGAAAGGGACGCTCGGTTTCCTGGAAACGGGCTTCGCCCCCGTCCTGGAGGCCCTCCGCGACTATCTGCTGCCGCTGCCGGAGGACACGCGGATGCTGCCGGGACACGGCGAAGCGTCCACGCTGGGCGAAGAGCGGCGCGAGAACCGCTTCTTTAGAAGGAGCCTGGCTCTCTGACGAAGACGATCCGCGTCGGCGAGCCGTTCACGGATTCGGTCTGCACGATCATCTTGTCTTCCTTGAGGTACTGGAGCTCGGCCACATACGTGACCGGGCCGTCCTCCGTCTGCGAGGTGAGCGTGATGACGAGGCCGTCGTGCGTGAAATCCGACGCCTCGCCGGAGACGAGCCGGCCGCTCGGGGCGTCGTAATAGGTGTAGTTCCATTTCTTGTCCACCGTCACGTAGGAACCGGCGTAGGCGGGCCCCAGATCGGGTTCCGAGGACGCGTAGAGCCAGGTCCCGACATAGGACGGGACTTCCTCCCGCTCGCAGGAGGCCAGCGGCAGCAGGCAGGCCAGCAGCACGCCGGCAAACAGGATCCGGAACGCGTTTCTCATATGCCCAGCCAGTAACCGCCGTCCAGGTGCAGGACGGTGCCGTTGACATAGCGGCTCCCGTCGGAGCAGAGATACGCCACCGCTTCGGCCACGTCTTCGGGCGTCCCGAAATGCGCGCTGGCGTTGACGTCCTTGAGGACGTCGCTGCCCGTGGTGGTGAGGAGTTTCTTCAGCGAACCGCTCTCGATGCTGCCCGGCGCCACGCAGTTGCAGCGGACGCCCTTCTTGGCGCATTCGGCGGCGATGGCCTTGGTGAAGGTCTCGATGTAGGCCTTGGTGCCGCCGTACACGGACTGGCCGCGGAAGACGCGGGTGGCCGTGACCGAGGAGAGGTTGACGATGACGCCGCGCCGCCGCAGGCACATCTGCGGGATGACGGCGCGGCAGATCCGCGTCACGGCGACGACGTTGACCGCCAGCATCCGCCCGATCTGGTCGTCCTCCAGCTGGGGGAGGAGGCCCGTCTGCGTCTCCGCGGCGGCGTTGACGAGGATCTCCACGTCCTGCAGCCGCTCCAGGAAAGCGTCCACGGAGGCCGGATCGGCGAAATCAGCCTGCACGAACTCCAGCCCGGGCAGGTCCAGGGCCGGTTTGTTGCGATGATATTGCAAAAGCATCGGCCTGCCCAAACCGGACAGGCGGCGGGCGATGGCGAGCCCGATCTCGGAACTCGCACCGGTGACGACTATCTTTCCCATCTTTTGAAAACCAAGGCTGTGTTGTGTCCGCCAAAGGCGGAATTGAGTTTCAGGATATAGCGGACCGGCATCCGCAGCGGCGCGCCCGTCACGACGTGGAAGGGCGCCTGCGGATGCGGCGTCGAATAGTTGACCGTAGGCAGGACGGCCTGGTGCTGCAGCGAATAGACGACGCCGAGCAGCTCCACGGCCGTGCAGGAGCCGATCATATGGCCCATCTGGCCCTTCATCGAATAGACCGGGATCTCGGCGGCGCGGCGGCCGAATACGCGCTCCACGCTGTTGTATTCGGCCGGGCCGCATTTGACCGTGCCGGTGCCGTGGAGGTGGATGCAGTCGACCTGGTCCGGCGTGATGCCGGCCGTATCCAGCGCTTCGCGGATGGCCTCGGCGGCCTGCGCGCCGGACGGGTCGGGATCCGTCACGGAATAGGCGTCCATCGAGCAGCCGTAGCCGCAGAGCTCCGCCAGGACGGGCGTATCGGGTGCGAGGCGCGCGGAATCCTCCAGCATCACGGCCACGGAGGCCTCGCCGAGGACGGTCCCGGCGCTGAAGCGGTCGCAGGGCTTGCAGAGCGTGGCCGAGGGCCCGGGGCCGGCGGCCAGCGTGCCCAGGACATAGAAGCCCAGGTAGGTGGGATGCGAGATCATCGAATCCGCGCCGCCGCTCACCACGGCCTGCGCCAGTCCCTTGCGGAACAGGCGCCAGGACAGGCCGAGGGCCTGCGCCGAAGCCGTGCACGCGGAGGCGAACAGGTGGCAGCCGGCGCCGATATGCCAGCGCGCGGCCAGTTCGCGCATCTCCGCAGCCATTTGATGGTAGAAAGGCCCGTCCGTCACGTTGGCAACAAGGTCCGGATGCGACGCGAAGAAGCCCTCCATATCGAAATAGTCGACGCCGCCGCCGACATTGAGCATCAGTTCCTCCGGGGCATAGCGGCTGTCGAAACGGGTCTGCGCGGCGAGCTCCCGCAGGGCCAGCTCGAAGAAATGGACCTTCCGGTCCACGCACCCGTCCGTGCGGACGACCTCGCCGGCGTGGCGGATCTCGCCGGCGGCCTTGACGACATAGCCCTCCGTCCGGAGGTTGCGGATGTCGTCCACGCACGGCCGCCCGGCGCGGAGGGTTTCCATACTCTCCGCGAAACTGATTCCCAGCGGGCTGCAAGCCCCGATTCCGGTGATGACTACGGCCATACGGTCAGGGTCTGAAGATGGCGATGGCGGGCGCGTCGGTCCCGAGCAGGGGATGGCCGAGGAACTCGTCCGGCCGGGCGAGGGCGAAGCCCGCCTCGACGGACGAATCGGCGTGCAGATAGCCCGCACCCAGCAGGACGGGGCCGTCGCCGGGCGCGGTAATCGCCGCATAGAGCAGCGCGGAAGCGGAATCGATGATGACGTTGTTGTCGCCCGTCAGTCCGTTCTCGATGGAGACGAAGCAGGGGACCATATTGCGCATCATCTTGAACTGGGACTGCGGCGCGGCGGCCGCCAGGTAGCCGGCCACGTCGAAACGATCCCTGACAGGATATTTCCGGAAGATCTCCTCGAAGCAGGGGATCGTCTCCGTCTCCGCGGAAGCGTAGTAGAACGGCGTCGTGGCCGGCAGCTGCGCGCCGTCCAGGATCTCCGCCGCGGCCAGCACGGCCGCCATCGCCTCGCGGTTGTAGTACTTGAAGAGTTTGCGCTTGCGCACGCAGGGGAGAACGGGAATCTCCTCTGCCGCGGCATAACTATGATAGACGACGGTCATTCGACGATTCTGGCATCGCGGGTCGCGAACTTCATCAGGGCGTCCGAAACCTCCAGCATCCCGGCGTCCGCGATGTCCAGGAAGGTGAACAGCAGTTCGCCTTCGGCGCAGACGCGCCCGTCCTTGAGCGCCTTGACCTTGACGGCGCCATATTCGTCGGGATACAGGCACTTCACGTCGGCCCGGTAGACCAGGCGGTCGCCCGGCGTGACCATCCCGCGGAACTTGACCCGCTGGACCAGCGTCAGGGCGGCGCGGCGCGGCGGATAACCCGCCCGCGTGCGGCACCATTCCAGGAACAGGCCCGAAAGCTGGGCCATCCCCTCGATGATGAGCGTGCCCGGGAAAATGGGAGAGCCCGGGAAATGCTCGTTGAAGATATCGTCGCTCAGGGAGACGCATTTATAGCCCTCGACATACTTGCCGGGGCACATCTCCGTGACTTTGTCTACCAGGTAGAAACGCATGGCGTCAGGACATTTTCTTGCTGATGACCGCCGCCAGGTTGTGTACCGTGAAGATCTGGAAGATGTCCGCGGTGGTCTGGCCTTCCTTGAACTGGTCGGAATCGAAATCCCGGTTGAGCTGCGCCGCCAGTTCGGCGGTGAGGCGTCCGTCTTCGGGGATCCCCTCGACGCCATAGTCGTTCATCGTGATTTCGGAAATCTTGATCTTGACCCCGAATTCGGTTTCGATCATATAAAGGATTTCGATGTAATCGATGCTCTCCGCACCCAGATCGCGGACGAGAGCGCTGTCGGAGTGGATGTCATCCACGGATTCAAGACCCAGAATAGGGACCAGGTTCTCTTTCAGCTTGGCCTCAATATCTTGCATAGGTTTATGTGTGTTAGCTTTACAAATATAAACAATCTGCACCGCAAAGCAAAAATAATTGGTAACTTTGCACCATATGGCCGAATCGAACTTCATAGACTACGTCAAGATCTACTGCGCCTCCGGACACGGAGGAGCGGGCAGCTCCCATCTCCACCGCGCCAAATACGTCCCCAAAGGGGGCCCGGACGGCGGTGACGGCGGACGCGGCGGACACATCATCCTGCGCGCCAATCCGCAGTTCTGGACGCTGATCCACCTCAAGTACCGCAAGAACATCCACGCCACGGACGGCGAGAAGGGCGGTTCCGCCCTGCGCACCGGCAAGAACGGCGAGGACATCTACCTCGACGTGCCCATCGGCACGGTCGCCAAGAACGCCGAGACCGGCGAGGTGCTCTTCGAGATGATGGAGGCGGGGGAGGAGCGCATCCTCTGCCGCGGCGGCCGCGGCGGCCTGGGCAACGACAACTTCAAGTCCGCCACCCAGCAGACGCCCCGCTACGCCCAGCCGGGCGAGGAAGGGGAGGAAGGCGTCTTCATCCTGGAGCTGAAGCTGCTGGCCGACGTCGGCCTCGTCGGCTTCCCCAACGCCGGCAAATCGACGCTCCTGGCCACGATCACGGCCGCCAAGCCCAAGATCGCATCCTATGCGTTCACGACCCTGGAGCCCAACCTGGGCATCGTCCGCTACTACGACGACAAATCCTTCGTGATGGCCGACATCCCGGGCATCATCGAGGGCGCCCACGAAGGCAAGGGCATCGGCATCCGCTTCCTGCGCCACATCGAGCGCAACTCCGTGCTGCTCTTCATGGTCAGCGTGGAGGAGGAGGACATCGCCGCGGCCTACAAGACCCTGCTGGCGGAGCTCAAGCTCTACAACCCCGAGCTGCTGACCAAGCAGCGCGTGCTCGCCATCACCAAGTGCGACCTCATCGACGCCGACCTGGAGAAGATGATCAAGCCGCACCTGCCGCGCAAGATCCCGCACGTGTTCATCTCCTCCAGCACCGGAGAAGGGCTGCAGGAGCTGAAAGATATGCTCTGGAAGGCCTTGCAGGCCTAGTCTTTCTTTTTCCCCTTCAAGACACGGATCCGCTGGAGTGTCACCTCCAGGGACAGGGGGAGCCGTCCCTCCAGCTCGCCGTCATACTCGATCAGGTCCGCCGACTCCTCGTTGAGCGGGGCGATCTCGAGCGTCTGGCAGCGGCCGCTGACGATGATGTCCGACTCGTGGGTCGTGCCCGCGAACAGGCGCGGGATCTCCTTCACGAGGCTGCTGAGCTTCGTCTTCGGGACCACCATATAATCGAGCAGGCCGTCGTCGTTGTCGGCCAGCGGCACCTGCCGCATCCCGCCGCCGGACCAGGGTCCGTTGCCCGCCGCCAGCGAGAAGATCTCGCCGCTGAAGACCTCTTCGCCGTCCGCGCGCACGAGCACGGAGATCGGCTTGAGGTGGAAGATCGTATGGCGCAACGCGTTCAGATAGATCATCTTGCCGCGCATGCCGCGCTCCTTCTGGCGGTTCACGCGCTCGCAGACGTGCGAGTCGAAACCGATGCCGGCGCAGTTGGCCATATAGGACACGCGGCCGTCGCCGCTCGCGCCGCGGATGATGTCCATCCAGCCGAACGAGCCGTCGATCAGCAGCTTGAGCGCTTCCGTGACGTCGTCCGGGACGTGGCAGGACTTGATCCAGTCGTTGCCCGACCCGATCGGGATTACGGCGAGGTGGAAGTCCTCCGGGGGCGTCCCGGTCTCCTCACACCAGCTGCAGATGCCGCCCAGCACTTCGTGCAGGGAACCGTCGCCCCCCACGGCGGCGATGCGGCGGTAGCCTTCGGCGGCCGCCTCCCGCGCGAGGGTGATGGCGTGCTTTTTGTGGTCGGTCATCGCGGTAACGAACGGGATTCCCTCCGCTTCGAGCAGGCGCTCGGCAGGCACCCATTCGGACATCGTCTTGCCGGAACCGGCACGGGGATTGACGATGAAATACCACGAGGTTTTTGTTTCAGACATACCACGAATGTAGTATTTTTTTGTTAAATTTGCAATTCTAGTAACATTAGAATATGGGTAAAGTCATCGCTATAGCAAACCAGAAAGGCGGCGTCGGCAAGACCACGACCGCCATCAACCTGGCCGCCTCGCTCGCCGTCCTGGAGAAGAAGGTGCTGATCATCGACGCGGATCCGCAGGCCAACACGACCTCCGGTCTGAACTTCGCGCCGGACAACGACCAGCAGCGGACCCTGTACGAGGTGATGATCGGTCAGATCGACGTGGCTGACGCCCTGATCCAGACCGAGATCGCCAACCTCCATATGATCCCGTCCCACATCAACCTCGTGGGCGCGGAGTTCGAGATGCTGGAGGCCGAAGAGCGCGAATCGCTGCTCAAGAAGGCCCTGGCGCCGATCCGGGACAATTACGATTTCATCATCATCGACTGCTCGCCCTCGCTGGGCATCATCACGGTCAACACGCTCACCGCGGCCGACTCCGTGATCATCCCGGTCCAGCCCGAATTCTTCGCGCTGGAAGGCCTGGGCAAGCTCCTCCAGACCATCCGTCTGGTCCAGGGCGGGGTCAACCCCGACCTGACGATCGAAGGTTTCGTGGTCACGATGTTCGACGGACGCACGCGCGTCCACACGCAGGTGCTCGCCGAGCTGCGGGACCATTTCCGCGAGCTCGTCTTCAAGACGGTCATCCAGCGCAACATCCGCCTCAGCGAGGCGCCTTCCCACGGCAAACCGATCATCCTTTACGACATCATGTGCAACGGCTCCACCAACTACCTCAATCTCGCGAAAGAGGTCCTGGAGCATAACGGAGAAACTGTATGAGCAAAGAACCCAGAGGACTTGGCAAGGGCCTGAGCGCCCTGCTCGGCGAGGTACCTGACGCCGACCAGCTGCGCAAGCCGGTCGGCTACGTCAACAAAGAGATCGTGGGCGCGCGGCCCCGCCAGGAGAACACGGCGGACATCCTGCGCATCCCCGTCGACATGATCGAGCCGAACCCGTTCCAGCCGCGTATGTCCTTCGACCAGGGCGCGCTGGAAGAACTCGCTTCCTCCATCCGCACGCTCGGCCTCATCCAGCCCATCACGGTCCGCCGCATCACCGACCGCCGCTACCAGATCATCAGCGGCGAGCGCCGCTACAAGGCCTGCCGGCTCGCCGGCATGACCACCATCCCGGCCTACATCCGCGACGCCAACGACCAGGGTATGCTGGAAATGGCCATCGTGGAGAACGTCCAGCGCGAAGACCTCGACCCGATCGAGCTCGCCCTCAGCTACCGCCGCCTGATCGACGAATGCCAGCTGACGCAGGACAATCTCGCCGACCGGGTAGGGAAGAAGCGCGCCACCGTGGCCAACACCCTCCGCCTGCTCAAGCTGCCCGCCAAGGTGCAGCACGACATCAAGGTCGGCCTGCTGAGCGCCGGCCACGCCAAGGCCATCCTCGGCGTCGATTCGCCCGAGGCCCAGGAGCAGCTCTGCGACCTGGTGATCCGCGACGGCCTGTCCGTGCGCGAACTCGAGAGCCTCGTCCGCAAGCTGCAGGTCGATCCCGACGCGGCCAAGGCCAAGGTCCGCAACGCCCACGCCACGCAGCAGCTCCCGCAGGACTACTACCGCATCCTGGAGCACGTGGGCAAATACTTCTCCAACGACATTTCGCTGAAGCGCAACGCTTCCGGCAAGGGTGTGATGACCATCCACTTCGAGTCGGACGAGGAGGTCCAGAAGTTTGTCAGGGCATTGGAGGAGAAGCAGTTCTGATGAGGTATCCGAAGCTGCTCCCGATCCTGTTGACGGCGGTCCTGTGCACCGCCGTTTTCAGCGTTGACGCTTCGGCCCAGTTCAAGGAGGAAGCCTTCTCCCAGCAATACAACGACGACAAGGCGTCGGATTCCGACACCACGGACGTGCTGTTCTCCTTCAAGGAATATTTCGGCGGCCTGCGCCACAAGAACGAGATCCGCATCGGCACGATGACCGCCGGCTCCGCGCTGATCATCGGCGGCTCGCAGATCTACAACCGCCAGGCCTGGAAGCTCCCCATCGTGTACGGCGCCATCGGCGGCAGCCTGGGCGCCGGCATCTACCTGAATTCGCAGGGCAACAAGGAAGGCGCCAAATACTGCTTCATCGGCGCCGGCGTCGCCTACTGGGCCACGCTGATGGACGGCGTGATCAATTTCCGGCCCAACGATTATCCCCATCCGGGCACGGCCACGCTCTATTCGCTCCTGGTCCCCGGCCTCGGCCAGATCTACAACAAGGAATACTGGAAGCTGCCCATCTATCTGGGCGCCATCGGCTTCGCCGTCCATATGTATACCGACAACAAGGCCAACTACGAGCGTTTCCGCAATATGTACCTGCAGGCCACCAACCCGGAGGCCGACTACCAGGGCCCCATTTCGGCCGACCAGGCCCTCTACTACCGCAACGTCTACCGGCGCTACCGGGACTATTCCGTCCTGGCCATCGCCGCGCTCTATATCCTGCAGGTCATCGACGCCAACGTCTTCTCGTATATGCACAATTTCGAGGTGGACGACAACCTCGCCCTCAAAGTCGCCCCGGCCGTCATCATGCCGGAGTACCAACTCGCATCCATCAATCCCACGTCCCAACCGATGGCCTTCGGCCTGCGGATGGGTTTAAGTTTTTGACAATGAAGAGAATATATAGCCTGATCATCCTGTTGTCCGCCCTCAGTCTGCCGCTCGCGGCCCAGACCGGCAGGGAAGTGGAGAACACCGCAATCGAGCAGACCCAGAAAGAGAAGAAACCCCTCCGGGAGGTCCTGAACGGCCTCTTCAAGCGCCCCGGCAAGAACCAGATCCGCCAGGAGAACGAAATCCTGCGCAGCGAACTGGATTCGCTGCAGATGCTGGTGGACAGCCTCCGCGGCCGCGTCTTCGTCGACGAGCGCGAGATCGAGGCCTACGAGCGCGAGGAAGCGATCTTCGACTATTCGCCGGAAGCGCAGGACAGCCTGCTGCACCTCTGGTACAAGAACACGCTGACGTCCGACTTCGACGCCGTCAACGAGTACAACATGGACTCCGTGCGCTTCTCGTCCAACGTCTCCGACGCCGAGATGATGCGCCGCCTGTCGGCGATGAATTCCTTCATCACGCTGCCCTACAACGACGTCGTCAAGAACTACATCATCCTCTATTCCGAGCGTATGCCCTCCAAGATGGGCCGCGTGCTCGGCCTGAGCAGCTATTATTTCCCGATCTTCGAGGACATCCTGCTCCGCTACGGCCTCCCGCAGGAGCTCAAGTATATGGCCATCATCGAGTCGATGCTCAACCCCGTGGCCACGTCCCGCGCCGGTGCGCGCGGCATCTGGCAGTTCATGTACCAGACGGGCGTCGGCTACGGCCTGGAGATCAATTCCTTCGTGGATGAGCGCCTGGACGTGGAGAAGGCCGTCGAGGCCGCCGCGCGCTACCTGCGCGACGCCTACCGCACCTTCGGCGACTGGGCCCTGGCCATCAGCTCCTACAACTGCGGCGCGGGCAACGTCTCCAAGGCCATCCGCCGCGCGGACGGCAGACGCGATTTCTGGAGCATCTATCCCTACCTGCCGAAGGAGACGCGCGGCTACGTGCCCGCCTTCGTGGGCGCGATGTACGCGATGACCTACTACCGGGAATACGGCATCGTGCCGCAGCAGATGGGTATGCCCGTGCAGACGGACACGTTCATGATCCGCCGCAACCTCCACTTCGACCAGATCGAGGCCGTGGTGGGCGTGCCGAAGGCGGACCTGCAGAATCTCAACCCGCAGTACGTCAACGACATCATCCCGGGCAACAACCATCCTTACGTGCTGAAGCTGCCCTACACCTGGACCAACACCTTCCTGGGCGCCGACCGTGACTCGCTGTACGCCTACAAGGCAGATTCGCTGCTCACCGGCCGCGTGCTGAAAGACGCCGGGAACGGCCGCTCCGGCGGCAAGTCCGCCGGCAAATCCGGCAGCTCGAGCCAGCAGCGCATCGCCTACAAGGTCAAGAGCGGGGATTATCTCGGCAAGATCGCCTCGAAGTACGGCGTGACCATCAACCAGCTCAAGAGCTGGAACAACCTGCGCTCCAACAGCATCCAGATCGGCCAGACGCTCTACATCTACAAGAACGGCGGCCCGTCGATCTCGCAGGGCGGCGGCAGCAAGTCTTCCGGCTCCACCAGCAAGCCCAAGGCCACCATCTACACCGTCAAATCCGGCGATTCGCTCTCCAAGATCGCGAGCAAGTACCCCGGCATCAGCGTCAACGACATCAAGGCCGCCAACGGCCTCAAGTCCGACGCCATCCGTGCGGGCCAGAAGCTGACGATCCCGGCGAAATAATTACTTCTTGTAGTATTTGGGCCAGCAGCCCTCGAGGTAGGACTTCAGACGGTCCTCCTGGGCATTGGGCTGCGGCTCGTAGAAAGCCGTGCCTGAGAGCTTTTCAGGCAGGAATTCCAGGTCCGTGAAATGGCCCGGGAAATCGTGGGCGTATTTGTAGCCGTCGGCATAGCCCAGGTCCTCCATCAGCTTGGTCGGCGCATTGCGCAGATAAAGCGGCACGGCGGCCGTCTGGTCGGCCTTCGCCGCCGCCAGCGCCTTGTCGATGGCCAAGTAGGCCGAATTGCTCTTGGGCGAACTCGCCAGATACACCGCACACTCGCTCAGCGGGATCCGCGCCTCCGGCATTCCGATCGAATGCACGATGCGGAAGGTCGCGTCCGCGAGCAGCAGCGCGTTGGGATTGGCCAGGCCGATGTCCTCGGCCGCCAGGATACACAGCCGGCGCGCGATGAAAAGGGGATCCTCGCCGCCGTCCAGCATCCGCGCCATCCAATAGACCGCCGCGTTCGGATCCGACCCGCGGACGCTCTTGATGAAGGCGGAAATGATGTCGTAGTGCATCTCGCCGCCCTTGTCGTAGATGGCGACATTCTCCTGGAGGCACTCCGTGACCGTGCGGTTGTCGATCACGATCGGATCGGCTTTGCCGACCTGCGCATCCACCACGATCTCCAAAATATTCAGCAACTTGCGCGCGTCGCCGCCGCTGTGGCGGAACAGCGCGTCCGTCTCCCGCACCTCGATCTTGCGCTCCTTGAGGACCTCGTCCTCGTGCAGGGCGCGGTCCAGCAGCTGCTGCAGGTCCGCGACCTCCAGCGACTTCAGCACGAAGACCTGGCAGCGCGACAGCAGCGGCGTGATTACCTCGAAGGAAGGATTCTCCGTCGTGGCGCCGATCAGGATGACCGTACCGGCCTCCACGGCTCCCAGGAGGGCATCCTGTTGGGCCTTGTTGAAGCGGTGGATCTCGTCGATGAACAGGATGGGCGCGCCGGCGGGGGAGAAGAGCGACTTGGCCTTGGCGGAATCGATCACCTCACGCACGTCCTTCACGCCGGAGCTCACGGCGGACAGGGTATAGAACTCCCGGTCCAGCGTGCCGGCGATGATGCGCGCGAGGGTCGTCTTGCCGACGCCCGGCGGGCCCCAGAGGATGAAGGAAGACAAAGCGCCCGAGTCCATCATGTTCCGCAGGATGCATCCCGGGCCGACCAGGTGCCGTTGGCCGACGTAGTCGGACAGCTTTTGGGGCCGCATTCGCTCGGGAAGGGGCGGTAACATTTTTGTTACTGACTCGAACACTTTTGTTTTATTGTTTAATATTCAAGCTTCTTGATATAAGAGCGACGGCGCTTCTTGCTGACCGGGTTAAACTCCCGGAACTGGCCCTGATTCTTCAGGTTTGTCTCCAGAACGGCGTTGCTTTCGCAGTGCTTGATGCCCATCGCGTTGAATTTTCTGAACATATCCATGAAGACGAGGGAGTTCACGCCGCTATTCTGGTAGTCCGGACGGACACCGATCAGCAGCAGCTCGGCCATCTCGCCGTGCTTGATGAACATCGCCTTGAGCAGCGGCCACCAGCCGAAGGGGAAGAGCTTGCCGCGGGTCTTCTGGAGGGCCTTGACGATCGACGGCATCGAGATGCCGAAGGCGACCAGTTCGCCCTTCTCGTTCTCGACCATCGACAGGAAGCGCAGGTCGAGGATGCTCAGGTAGAATCCGAGGTACTTCTCGGCCATATGGTCCGGCAGGACCGTGAAATTATAGAGGTCCTTGTAGCACTCGTTGATGCAGCGGAACACCTTGTGGCCATAGTCCTCCTTGCGGATGATCTTGCGGGTCAGCTGACGGACGTGGACGTTGGCGCGCTGCTCGATGATCGCGGCCAGGCGCGGCCAGCGCTCGGGCATCTCCTCCGGGACCGTGACGATGTACTCGATCCAGTCGGCGTCCTTGCCGAAGCCCATCTCGTTCAGATAATCGTTATAATAGGGGTAGTTGTAGATCAGCGCCATGGTGCTCAGCTGGTCGTAGCCCTCGACGAGCATGCCTTCCGGATCGAAATCCGTGAAGCCGAGCGGGCCCACGACCGAATCCATCTTGAACTTGCGGCCGAATTCGTAGACCTTGTCCATCAAGGCCTGGGCCACTTCCTTGTCCTCGATGAAATCATACCAGCCGAAGCGGACTTCCTTGTGGTTCCACTGCTCGTTGGCCTTGTGGTTGACGATGGCGGCCACGCGGCCGGCCAGTTCACCATCCTTGTAGGCCAGATACAGCTCGGAATCGCAGAATTCCTGTGCCGCGCCCTTCTCCTGATCGAGCGTGTCGAGCTGGTCGAACACGAGCGGCGGTACGTAATAAGGGTTGTGGCGATACAACTTTTCCGGGAAGTTGACAAACTTCTTAAGTTCGGAACGGGTCCGGACAGGACGGATCTCAATGGACATTTTGGATAGGTTCTAGTTGTTTTCAGTACTGCGAAGATAGCATTTTCATAGGAAATAATCAAAGATTTGGCTATATTCGTCTCATGCTCCGGAAGTGCCTCATACGATGCTCAGCCGTGCTGGTTTTCCTGCTTTTATGCCCGTTGGCAAGAGGCCAGGAAGCCCTGCTCGGAATCTTCCAGTCGCCCAAGGGCATCGGCGTCACGGCCACGTTCGACGCCGCCGGGGCGGGGGAGATGGACATCCTCACCCTGCGCACGGACTTCACCGGCCTGCTGACGGGCCGCACGGAGCATATGGGCGTCAGCATCAGCTACACGCACGACTATCCCATCTACCAGCTGTGGGGCGACCAGTTCGACATGACCCTGCACGCCGGCGCCGGCGGCCTGGTCGGCTATGTCCAGGACTGGGAGAAAGGCCTCTTCAGCCAGTATGACCGTGCCTTCAAGCACAAGCAGGGCCTCGCCATCGCCCTGGCGGGCGACATCGGCCTGCGCTTCGACTTCAACCGCCTGAGCCTGGACCTCAGCTTCACCGTGGCGCCGGGCCTCCATCTCCGCTCGGACGACGAGACCAACACGATGCTCCTGTCGTTCTACCACGCCGGTTGCATCTATGCCTATTTCCCGCAGCTCAGCATAATGTTCTACTTATGATGAAAGGACGCAAGTTATTGTTAATCATAATTCTGCTCTCTTCATTACAAGTGAGCTCCTTCGCCCAGATCCGGGCCCGGGAATCCCTGCCGCGGCTCCGCTTCGGGGCGGAGTGGGGCTATACCCAATGCTTCTTCCTGCTGCGCGACTACAACTTCGTCAGCGACGAAGGCTACCGCGTCTATGACCGCTCCCACGGCTTCAACTGGCGCGCCAACGCCCAGCTGATCGCCAAGGTCGGCTACCCGGTCACGGACCGCAGCCTCGTGACGCTCTGCGGCGGCTATATGGGGGTGGGGACGGACAACCGCCTGTTCCCGGTCGCGCTCCGCTACACCTTCTTCCCGCATACGTACTACGAAGACGGCATCTTCTGGTTCGGCCAGGGCGGCGCGGCCCTGCACGTGCACACGACGGCTGGCCGGACGGCCCTGCTCGCGGCCGCGGGCGGCGGCTACCGTTTCCGCCTCAGCTACGACTGCAACCTGGACCTGCTCGTGAGCCTGAAATATCTGCACGACCATCCGGCCGTTCCGGACCCAGAATGGCCCGGAAACGTGCCAGAGCGCAATATCCGCAAAAACGTTGCGGGATATTGCGCCCTGGACTTCGCTGTTTCGATCAGTTTCTAGAAAAGGCCGTTCACCGCGGCGATGATCTCCTCCGCCGGCTTGGAAGGATCCAGGATCAGGTCCGGCTCCTTGAACACATACCCCTTGGCCATCGAGGCGAGGGTACCGCCGCCCGTACAGTTGAGCATGATGCATTCGTCCTTGGACACCGTCCCGTCCGCGACCGCCTGGGACAGGGCCGCCACGGCGGCGCAAGGGGCGGGGAGGAGGTCGTATCCCTCCAGGTTGCGGAACTGGAGCAGCCAGTACATAATGTCGTCGTTGCTGCAGGTGAAGGTGTCGCCCTTGCTGGCGCGCAGCACGTCAAACACGCCGCCAGCGAGGCCGTAAGGCGGTTTGCGGTTGGCCAGCACCTTGGCGAGGATGACCTCCGCCGCGCGCCGGCCCTCGACGGGATCCAGCGCGGCGAGGGCGCGGGACTGCGCCTTCCAGGAATCGTGGATCAGCGTGAAGGGACGGTTCTGCGCCATATAGACGCGCATCTTGTTCTCGCCGAAACGGCCGTCGGCCGCCAGGCGCTCCGCATTCTCCCAGGCCGCGATGGCGCCGGTGCCGGAGCCGACCGCCTGGAAATAGGCGTCAGGGATGCGGCCGGTCTTCTCCACGCAGCTGAGCAGGGTCGTGCCCATTCCGTCGCGGCGCGCCACGTTCTTGGCGCCGCCTTCGAGGAAGTAGCGGGGATCCTCGGCGAGTTTCTCGCCCACGGTGATGGCATCGTAGTAATCGCAGCCGTGCGGGGCGGCGACCACCTTGACGCAGCGGTGCAGCTTCTTGTGGAACCACAGGTCGTGGATGTTGTCCTCCGGGATGCAGATCACCACCGGGATCTCGTTGTCGGAGCAGACCTGCGCGAAGGCGCGGGCCGTATTGCCGGCCGACTGGACCACGAGCACGCGCTCCTCCTTCTTGTCCATCCGGGCGCAGACGCTGAAGGCCTCCGTCTCCTTGAAGGAGCAGGTCTCCATCTTGGCGCCCAGCTTGGGATTCCAACCGGAGAACGTGATGTACAAGTTACTCAAACCGAGGAACTTGGCAAGGCCCTTGGACTTGTAGGTCACCGGCGCGCAGGAGTTCTTGAGCGTCCGGCGGATGGGCATCCACTCCGCGTAGCGATAGAGCCCCCTGAGGTCGTCGCGGGGCGTGAAACGCTGCTGCGCATAGACGGCCCGCACCAGGGACGGTTCGCCGCCCTGCGGGTCGGAGAGGTCCCAGCCGCGGTCGTCGAAGACACGGCCGGTCGCCACGTTCATCAATTGGTACTGGGTAGGTTGGAATTTCATATCGGAAGGAACTTACATTTTCACGAAAAGCCAGGTATAATAGCCGAAGAAGGTCAGCAGCATCAGCGCGGCCTCCCAGCGGTCGATGCGGTCGCGGTGGCCCGTATAGGCCCACATCCAGACCATCACGGCGCTGCCCAGGAGCACGCCCAGGTCCACCCAGTTCAGCGCGAAGGTGGAGATCGGCAGGAACAGGGAAGAGGTGCCGAGAATCAGCAGGATATTGAACACGTTGGAGCCCAGGACGTTGCCCAGGGCCAACTGGTCTTTCTTCTTGGCGGCCGCCACGATGCAGGTGGCCAGCTCCGGGAAGGAGGTGCCGCCGGCCAGCAGCGTGATGGCGATGAACTTGTCGGACACGCCCACGGCGCGCGCGATGGCGGTGGCGTTGTTGACGAACAGCTGGCCGCCGAAGATCAGGCCGGCCAGGCCGCCGAGCACCAGCAGGATGGCGAGCCAGACGCTCTTGACCTTCTCCTCGACCGCCTCGGAAGCGCCCTGGTCCGACTTGAAGCAGTAGACCATATAGGCGATGAAGACGAGCAGGAAGGCCACGCCTTCGAAGAAGGAGATCTTGGTGCCCGTCAGGGCGAACGCGACGAACAGGAAGGTCACCAGCAGGGTGATCGGGATGTCGCGACGGCTGTTGGACCGGGTCACGGCCACCGGCGCGATGACGGCGGTCAGGCCCAGGATCAGCAGGGTGTTGAAGATGTTGGAGCCGACGACGTTGCCGACCGAGATGTCGGCGTTACCCTGCAGGGCGCCGGTCAGGCTCACGACGAGCTCCGGGCAGCTGGTGCCGAAGCCCACGATGGTCAGGCCGATGACGAATTCGCTGATGCCCGCCTTGCGGGCGATGGCGGACGAGCCGTCCACGAGGAAGTCGGCGCCGAAGATGATCAGCGCCAGGCCCGCCAGCAACAAAACGATATTCAGGATCATATCTCTTCTTCCTTCTTCTCGACGCGCTCCAGGCGGCAGACGTTCTCCACGTGGTAGGTGTGCGGGAACATATCCACGGGCTGGACGTCCGTGATCCGGTAGTCGGCGCTCATCATTTCCATATCGCGCGCCTGCGTGGCCGGATTGCAGCTCACGTAGACGATCCGCTTCGGCGCGGCGGCGAGGATCGTCTTCACCACGTCCGGATGCATACCGGCGCGCGGCGGGTCGACGATGATCACGTCCGGGCGGCCGTGCTCCGCGATGAAGTCCGCCGTCAGGACGTCCTTCATGTCGCCGGCGAAGAACTCGCAGTTGGAGATGCCGTTGCCCGCGGCGTTGACCTTGGCGTCCTCGATGGCCTCGGGGACATACTCGATGCCGACGACGCGCTTGGCGCGGCCGGCGACGAACTGGGCGATGGTGCCCGTGCCCGTATAGAGGTCGTAGACCGTCTCCGTGCCCGTCAGGTCCGCGAATTCACGCGTGACCTTGTAGAGCTTGTAGGCCTGGCCCGTATTGGTCTGGTAGAAGGATTTGGGGCCGATCTTGAAGCGCAGGCCCTCCATCTCCTCATAGATCGCGGGCTCGCCGCTGTGCAGGATGCAGGTCTGGTCGCCGATCGTGTCGTTCTTCTTGTCGTTGATGACATAGTAGAGCGAGCTGATCTGCGGGAATTCGGCCGCGACCGCGTCCAGCAGGGGAGCGCGCTGCGGGAAATCCTCGCCGAAACAGACGATCAGCATCACCGCGCCCGCGTCCGTGTTGCGGACGAACATATTGCGCAGCTGGCCGTGGTTGGCGCGGATGTCGTAGAAGCTCACGCCGTGCTCCAGGCACCAGTGCTTGATGAAGAGGCGGATGGCGTTGGTCGGCTCGGGCTGCAGGTGGCAGCGCTCGATGTCGAGGACCTTGTCGAAGAACTTCCCGACGTGGAAGCCCAGGCCGGGTTCGCCTTCCATCCCGGAGGCGATCTCCTCCGGCGTCATCCAACGCTTGTTGGAGGCGGAGAATTCGAGTTTGTTGCGATAATAGCGGATCTTGTCCGAACCGAGGATCGGGCGGAATTCGGGCACCTCGAGGTGGCCGATGCGGGTCAGCTGGTCATAGACCTGACGCTGCTTGGCGGTCAGCTGGATCTCGTAGGGAAGTGGCTGCCAGCGGCAGCCGCCGCAGACCGAGAAGTGCTCGCAGAACGGTTCCAGACGCTGCTCGGAAGGCTTCACCAGCTTGATGATCGTCCCTTCCATCCAGGCCTTCTTCTTGCGGACAAGACGCACGTTGACGACATCTCCCGGCACGGCGAATCCGACGAAAACCACCTGTCCTTCAGGCGTATGGGCAATCGCTTTGCCCTCCGCCGCGACGGATTCGATGACGAGATTCTCCAGGATGATGTCCAGTTTGCTGTGTCTTGGCATAGTACAGTTTCGAAATATCAGTCAAAGATAGTAATTATTCTTGACATCGTGCTTTTTGCGAAAGGCACGCAATTTGCCACAGGAGGGGTGAAATCATAAATCTATGGCACTATGAAGAAGATTTACTTACTCATCGCAGCGCTTTCCGTACTTACCGCCTGCGGTCCTGCCTATTACTATCAGCGCCCCCGGACGACCGCCCGCGTGGCCGTCCATACGAGATCGATCGTCCAGGAACGGCTTGACCACCGCTCCTACAAGCTGAATATCGAGCGCGAGATCCGCCCGCAGCGGGGGAACGTCGCCGCCGTCATCGACATTCCCGACTTCACCATCTCCGTGCGCGGAGACCGGCTCCACAATTCCCGGGAGCGCAACGCCGACTTCCGGATCAACGGCTACAGCGACTCCGGCAACAGCCGCCGGCGCGTGATCCGCTTCGCGAACTACAACCGCAACGGCCGTTCCCTGGAAGGGAGATACGAGCTCACCGTGTACCCGGAAGGCAATTTCCGCCTCATCATCCGCAAACGGAACAATTCCATCCAGCGCGAATATGAGGGCCGCGTCGACCTGGGTCCCAACAGATACGGTCCCGGCTACGGCCAGCGTCCCGGCCCGGCTCCCCGCCACCGGAGATAACGGAATCCGAATTTTGCTAACTTTGCGGCCGCAATGGCCGAACAAGTGAGAAAGATACTTTGCTGCGCGGCCGCCTTCCTGGCGGCCGTCGCCGTTCTCCGGGCGCAGGAAGCACTCGAAGAAGTGACCGTCAGCGCCACGCGCGCGCCCCTGACCGTCCACCAGTCCGCCCGGATGGTGACGGTGCTCGATACCCTGCAGATCCGCTCCGCCCCCGTGCAGAGCGTCAACGACCTGCTGAAATATGCCGTCGGCGTGGATGTGCGCCAGCGCGGCGCGATGGGCATCCAGACCGACATCGGCATCCGCGGCGGCACCTTCGACCAGATCGCCATCCTGCTCAACGGCGTCAACATCAGCGACCCGCAAACGGGCCACCTGGCGATGGACCTGCCCGTCGACCTCGCCGAGATCGACCGCATCGAGATCCTCGAAGGCCCGGCCGGCCGCGTCTACGGCACCTCCTCGCTCGTGGGCGCCATCAACATCGTCACCCGCACGGAAGGGGAGTCCGGCGTCGACCTGCGCCTGCAGGGCGGCTCGTTCGGCACGCTCAACGGCGGGCTGCGCGCCAACCTGGCCGCCGGCCGCTGGAACAGCCAGGTTTCGGCCTCCTACGGCCGTTCCGACGGCTACAGCCGCAACGCGGCCGGCCGGCTGAACGCCGACTGGCAGACGCTCAAGGCCTTCTACCAGGGCAGCTACAGCAGCCCGCAGGCGGACGTGCGCTGGCACCTCGGCCTGAGCGCCAAGGACTACGGCGCCAATACCTTCTACAGCGCCCGTTTCGACGACCAGTTCGAGCACGGCCTCAAGACCTTCGCCGCCGTCCAGGCGGAGACGAAAGGGCGCGTGCACCTGCACCCGGTCCTCTATTGGAACCATTCCCGCGACCGCTTCGAACTCTATCGCGGCGACGCCTCCGCCGTGCCGTTCAACTACCACAATACCAATGTCCTGGGCGCCAACCTCGGCGGCTGGACCGCCTGGGCGCTGGGGCGCACGGCCTTCGGCGTGGAGCTGCGGCGCGAAGCCATCGTCAGCACCACGCTCGGCGAGCCGCTGACGCAGCCGCGCCCCATCCACGGCACGGAGCGCGCCTACGACCGGGGACTGGCCCGCACGCACATCAGCTTCTACCTGGAGCACAACGTCATCCTGCAGTGGTTCACGGCATCCGCCGGCGTCGCGGCCATCCGCAACACCTGGGGCGGGCAGCCTTTCCGGCTCTATCCGGGCGCGGACCTCAGCGCGCGCATCGGCGCCCGCTGGAAAGCGTACGCGTCCTGGAACACCTCGCTGCGCCAGCCGACCTTTACGGAGCTCTATTATTCCGTCGGCGGGCACGCCGCCGACAAATACCTGCGGCCCGAGCGCCTGCAGGCTTTCGAATTGGGAATCAAATACTTGCGTCCGGGCATCAGCGCCGTCGCCTCGGTCTATCACCACCATGGGACGGATCTGGTCGACTGGATCAAGGACCTCTCAAAAGGGGAGGACGCCCTCTGGGTGTCCGTCAACCATACGCAGGTCAACACGCTGGGCGAAGAACTCTCCCTGCGCGTCCAGCCGGGCGTCCTGCTGGGCCGGGAGGATTTCTTCCTCCGTTCGTTCAACGCCGGTTACGCCCACATCCACCAGGACAAGGCCCTGGAGCCCGGCCTGCAGTCCGCCTACGCGCTGGAATACCTGCGCAACAAGTTCGTCCTGCAGGCGGATCTCCAGCTCTGCGGGCCGCTGTCCCTGAACCTGGCCTACAGCTGGCTGGACCGCGTCGGCAGCTACGAAGCCTTCGAGGCCGGCGCGAGCCGCGGCCAGCGCGCCTACGAGCCGTATTCGCTGCTCGACGCGCGCCTGACCTGGGAGACGGCGCGCTGGCGCCTCTTCCTGGAAGGCAGTAATCTATTGAATATCCCTTACTTCGACCACGGGAACATCCCGCAGCCCGGCCTCCGCCTGCAGGCCGGCCTCCTCTTCCGCATCCGGTAGGGGAGGCATGCAATTTGTAGGGATAAACCCTTAAAACACAACACTATGAAACGTATCATCGTCCTCTTTCCGGCATTGTTCCTTGCCCTCTGCGGCAGCGCCCAGAACCCGTCCAAATCGGCCCTGGAGGTCCTTGACGGGCGGAATTATAAACTCCTGATCGAACGCGAAGTCGTCAACCGCTGGGAACAGCCGAGCGAGTCGTTCGCCATCGGACTGGGCGAGGGCTCCGGCCTCGCCGACAAGCCGAAGGCCAACATCAACGGCCAGGAGATACTCGTCACGGACCACTGGATCCGCGTGGACAACGACAAGCTCACCAGCCGCATCGGCGATATCCTCGACTATCAGCTGGCGGGTGACGTCGACGTCAACAAGAAAAACCGGAACGCCGCCGCGGACAACGTCGGGATCCGCGAATTCGAGATTACGGACTATAAAGAGGTTGCCAAGAAGAACAAACGGAACATCGACATCACGGCGATCCACAAGTCCGGGGTCCAGGTCTCCTTCAAGATTTCCGTCACGTCCAAAGGGCTGTTCAACGTGCGCGTGTACGACAAGACCGGCAACCAGATCCGCGAATACAAAGGTGTCCTGGATATGAATTACGCGCAATAGGGGGTTCTTCCCCTATCTACTACTTAACATAATATAAATTGTGTAACAAAAGAGGCAGGGAAGCAGAAAGCGCTGTAATTTGGTGTTTTCCAGGCTTTTGATTATATTCGTCAGAACTAAAGAAAAACAACTATGCGGTACCTTGTTTCCTTCATCCTCTGCACCGTACTCTGCATCTGCTGGCTGATCCAACTCTTCTCGGGTCCGGGCTGGCGCTTCATGCACCTGGTGATGTTTGTTCTCAGTGCCCTGATCGCTGCAGGAAGCTTCGTCCAAATCAGGAGAGACCGGAAGAATCAACAGAGCAGCCCGGGCTTCAAGGTCGCCCTGAATACCCTCATTACGATTTTCTGCCTGTTATTCGTTCTGTTTTTCGTTGTCCTGCTCTTGAAAAAGCTGACGCACTAGAGACTGCGCTTCGCGTCCACCGGACCGGCGTAGATGCCGAGGAAGATCTTGCGCAGCTCCGCCCTGTCGAGCCGGCGTTCGAGCTTGCCGAGCTTGTGGCCGATGTATTTCTCGAACGCGGCCAGGTCCTGCTCCGTATATTTGCCCGCTTCGGCAAACTCGTGTTTGTCGTATAGCAGGTCGTGCGCCATATAATTGGTCTTCCAGAGCTTGTAGCCCGCGATGATGCGGCGGTCCAGCAGGTGGCGGATCGACTGGTAGCGGTCGTTCTTCTCGCATTTCGAGGCCTCGTGGATCTCCTCCGGCGTCAACGGCGCCTCGATTTCCAGGTGGATATGCCCCTTCTGCTGGCGGATGCCCGTCAGGATGCTGTGCAGGTCCTCGTCTTCCTTCTTCACGTACGGTCCCTCGCGGCGCAGCAGCACTTCCCGCGCCTTGCGCGCGTCGCAGGACTCATATTCGTAGGAAATGCTCATCGGGACGATGTTCAGCTCGCGGAAATTCTCCTCGAACGTGCCCGTGCCGCTCATATCGAACATTTTCAGGAGCCCCTGCTCCGTCGTGTCCAGGCCGTTCTTGGTGCGCCCTTCGCGCTGCGCGATCCAGATGGACGCGCCGCCGGACGTGATCCGCTCGCGGATGTATTGCGACAGGCGCTGGGAGGAAAGATACAGCTCGCGCGCCTTGATGCCGCGGATGACCTTGATCATCCGGTTGGAGCGCAGCAGGTCCTCCAGCAGCTGGCTGGTGACGAGGTTCGAGCCCACGCAGATCTCCGTGAACGGCAGCTCCGCCTGCTTCATCACATACTGGATGAGGGCCGGGTCGATCACGATGTCGCGGTGGTTGGAAACGGCCAGGAAACGGCCCTGGATGCCCTTGAGATGCTCAATTCCGTTGCAGGTGAAGCCCTGCGAGGTGCGGGCGAGGATGCCGTCGATGACACCCACCATCACTTCGTTCTGGAACTGGTCGATGCTGCCGATGCCCCGCAGCATATGGCTCATCGTGGAGGCAGGAAGCGACGGAAAGAGATACTTGGAGACGACCGGCATCATCGGGTGCCGGGACATTCGTGCAAGCGCTTCGATAGCTTCCGCGTCCGTATAGGGGCGTATGTCTTCGAAATCAGTCTCGTTCATCACCACAAATTTACGAAATCAGCGGCGGAAAAGCAAAGATGAATCGCCATAGCTCAGGAAACGGAAGCCGTTCGCCAGGGCGTAGTCATAGATCGTATGCCAATCCCCGTCCACGAAGGCGGAGATCAGCAGCAGCAGCGTGCTCTGCGGCTGATGGAAGTTGGTCACCATCGCGTCGACCACGCGGAAGCGGAATCCCGGCACGATGATGATGCGCGTGCCGACGACGAGCTCCGGCAGTTTGTTGGCGTCCAGGTACGCGATGATGGCGTCCAGCGCCTCCGCCAGGCTCGGCGCGTCCTCGCCCAGCGAATACGGCGCCCACTGCTCCACGTCGGCCGGTTTGCCCGTCTGCAGGCAGCTCAGGCCCACATAATAGAGGGATTCGAGCGTGCGGACGGAGGTGGTGCCGACGGCGACGACCGGCCGCTTGCCTTCGCGCAGGCGGACCAGCAGGTCGCGGCTCACCACGAACGGTTCGCGGTGCATCGGATGCTCGGACACGAGCGAACTCTTGACCGGCAGGAACGTTCCCGCGCCCACGTGCAGGCACACGCGTTCGATATCAATGTCCTTGGCGGCGATCTCATCCAGCACCCGCTGGGTGAAATGCAGACCCGCCGTCGGCGCCGCCACGGAGCCGCGCACCTGCGCGTAAAGCGTCTGGTAGCGCTCCAGGTCAATCGCCTCCGTGTCGCGGTTGAGATACGGCGGGATGGGCACGCGGCCGCAACGCTCCAGCAGCCCGGAGAACGGGATGCCGCCCTGCCAGCTGAATTCGACGATGCCGGTCTGGCCCTCGCGGCTGATCAGCCGCGCCTGCGGCCAGACGCCCTCGAATTCATCGCCCTCCAGGGAGAGGATTTCGTCGTTTTTCCAGCGTTTGGCGTTGCCGATGACGCATTTCCAGCGGCAGCACGCCGTCGCGGCGAAATTGGTGTTGTATTCGGCCGGCGTGTCCGGCTCGAGGCAGAAAACTTCGATATGGGCGCCCGTCGGCCGCCGGAAAAAGAGGCGGGCAGGGACGACCTTGGTCTCGTTGAAGACCATCAGGGCCCCTTCGGGCAATTCCTCCGCGAGATTGCGGAATTTGCGCTCCGATACCTGACCGTCGCGGTAAACCAGCAATTTCGACGCGTCACGCTCCGGGAGCGGGTATTTGGCGATCCGCTCGTCGGGGAGCGGATAGGAATAATCTTCTATATGAAGGATCGGAATCATGCTGCAAAGATACGGCTTTTTCACGGGGTGGACAAGATGTATTTTTGTTAACTTTTGTGAAATCATTGTAAACATTTGTATAATTTACAAATGGAATATCCCCTGCCCGTCCGGGCTGTTCAGAACCGCGATAAGGAAAATTAATCGCAGATTATTACGGATTCTTTTTGCACGATAATCAGCTACTTATAGATTTTACCTGCAGTTAATAATGATGTTGATTCCGTCCGGAAACCCCACTTTCCGGGGCCAAACTTGTTGATATCCGTTTCCTGCTTATATCTATATGCGGTATTATCAATGTTTTATCCTAAATCTCCTCAATTAAATGTTTACGCGCCTTTCCCCTATCTTATTAACAAGCTGTCAACAATTGCCATTTGTAACTGTTGATTCTGTAAAAAAGAATCGTTACTTTTGTAAACAAATCGTTTCGAAAAATGAACAAGCGTCTGCAACAGTTTTTGGCCGCAGAAAATATCAGCCAGGCCCAGTTCGCCGAGACCCTCGGCGTCGCGCGGGCCAGCGTCTCGCACATTCTGTCCGGACGCAACAAACCAGGCTTCGATTTTCTCGAGAGTATGATCCGCCACTACCCTTCCCTCAATTTTGAATGGCTTCTCACGGGCCGTGGCCGGATGTATGACGGCGCAAAATCTGCCCCAGACGCGCCTGTAAGGCCGATCTCTCCCCTGCCCGACGAATCCGGTGACTCGCTCTTCGCTGCGGCCGAATACCGTCAGGAAAGCGTCGCCGAAGCCCCGGTTTCGCGTCAAAACATCTCTACGGACGATTTAGTTAGCAGGGCGCAAAGTATTAGTAATAAAAAGAATATCTCAAAGATTGTTGTCTTCTACTCCGACGGGACCTTCCAGGAAATCCCCTAATTATTGAAAAAAAGACTATCTTTGTAGTTAATGGGATTGTATGGAATTCTGATCAAGCCTTTCGTCCGTCGGAAGGACATCGAGAGCGCCTCGCGGATCGCCCTCCGCTATTTCGAGCTGATCGAGAAGATCCCCGGCGGCCGTCTGATCAGCCGCTGGATCCACCGCAACAGCCCCGAAGGGCTCCAGCGCGAGGTCTTCGGCCTGCAGTTCTACAATCCCCTCGGTCTGGGCGCCGGGCTCGACCTCTATGGCGAGCTCTATAACGACCTTAACAACCTGGGATTCAGCTTCGTGGAGATCGGTCCGATGAATGCGGACGGGGTCCGTCGCGCCGTCCGGCGCATCCAGGACGACCCGCAGAACGACATCCTCGCCGCCTGCATCAACGACGACTATCTGACGGCCTTCACCCTCGCCTACGATTTCTGTGATTTCTTCGTCATCGACATCACCGCCAATCCCTCGACGGACGTGCTCGATCCCCTGCTGGACGCCCGCGTGGCCGAGGAAATCTACAAACCCGTCGTCGTCAAGCTCCCCAAGGCCATTCCGGTCTCCGAGATCGACGATATCATCGATTTCAGCCTGATGAACGGCATCGACGGCATCGAGGCCCGCAGCCTCGACCAGATCCGCCATATCGTCGAGTATTCCCGCGGACGCCTGCCGGTCATCGCCAATACGCACATCGAGTCGCCCGAGCAGGCTGCGGAAGCCCTCGAGGCCGGCGCTTCCCTCGTCGAGGTGCGCAACGCCCTGGTCCGCCAGGGTCCCCCGTTTGTCGGAAATATCCTGAAATATCTGCTTAAGAAGTTTGCGAAGAATGAGCGAAACAGTCCAAAACCGGATAGCCCGGCTGCTGTCGAATAGCGGCCACACCCTGAGTGCCGCCGAGTCCTGCACCGGCGGCCAGATCTCCCATTTGCTCACCACCGTCTCCGGCTCTTCCTCCTGGTACCTCGGTTCCGTCACCTCCTATGCGACGGCGATCAAGGAGAAGGTCCTCGGCGTTCCGGCCGAGGTCATCCGCAGGCACGGCCTGACCAGCGGCGAGGTCGCGGCGGCCATGGCGGAGGGTGTCCGCGCCCTGACGGGGAGCACCTACGCCGTCGCCACGACGGGGCTCACCGAGGGTGGCGACGAGCACTATCCGGAGGGTTCCGTCTGGATCGGCGTGACCGGTCCGGCCGGCACGAAGACCCGTCTATACCAGTGTGACCTGGGCAGAAAGGGCAATATCCGCCGTTTTGCGAACATTGCCCTCCAAACGTTGGCCTCTTATATTGAATCTAATTTAAATAAATAAGAATCAATCAAAGTAACAAAAAGGTTATCACATATAACATTTTTGTTAACCTCTCTTTTCGCCCCTTTCGGGGCGATTTCCGTTAATTCCTGGCCGGCACGGCAGGCGCTCCGGAAGGTTCCGTTCCGCTTCGCTCCACTCCTTCCCTCCCAACGTCTCCTGCGTCCCCGCTTACGCGGGAACTTGTATCCGTCGGGCCCCTCCCTCTAACGAGCCGAGGGTGGCTACGCCTTCCGGAGTGCCTGCCGCTGCCGGCAAATCATAAATCAAGGAACAACGACTATCGGCAAAACAGAGGAGCGCGGAAGATAATCCTCCGGACCTCGGGATGAGACTTACAGAAAGCTGTTAAAGATTCAGAGATTTGCGCGAAATACGGAGCACAAATGTCTTCCAAATCGCGTAGCTGAAGGCGCTCCGGAGAGATACTTCCATCCCGAAAGACCCGGTGCAGATTATAACTGTCGAAACAGCTCCCACATAAGAAGTGCAGCTGCCCGCCTTTATACTCCAAGAAGAACGCAACCCTTCCATTCTGCGATTCAGAATCAATATCCTGAATCGCAGCAGAGGCCTCTTCCCTATTCGACTTGATCAGGGCCCCCAGGGCTATGTTGAATTCGCCGGAAGGGTCTTCCCCATAGAGATTCTGCATACAAAGGTCATAGAGAATCGCTCCTTTTTTGTCGAAGAAAACAGGATATGTATAATCGTATCCATAATTCTGGTCGGAATGCTTCATACGGTTCCAGGTGCAGGGAGAGCCTGACACATACGCATAATCGCCCTCCCGGTCATATAGCAGGCTCTCGTTCTCATTCGAGACAAGCCTGACACGACGCGACTGCAAGAATCTGAAGTACCGTCTGTCTTCTTCGAGATGCCCGAAGACTCTGTTTCTCTGTCGATAAAACGCAATTAGGTCCTTTTTAGAAGCCGGTTGGCGATAATTGACCTGTATAAAGGTCGTCAGCAACCGTTCATAATCATAACACGGAGCCATCGACGTATCTACTGTCGACAGCAACTGGGAGAAAACCCGACTCGTCGGCTCCTCGACACGCTTAAGAGGAGCACCATACCGCTTCAAATGATTTGGACGATCAAGGATAAAGGTGCGCTTCAGCCGGGCTGCTTTCGATACGTCAAGATAATTACAATCAAGAAGAGTTTCTTTCGATACCTGAGCCGACAAATCATAGTCACACCGAGGAACAGTCAAGCAACTATTATCAATTAAAGACGGCACGTTCCTTAACACGCCAGCGTCGTCACCAGAAAAAACGATCTCACAGACTCTACCCCCAAGCATTCCCGCCCCAATAACCGTATCCCTCGCTGAAAGATACATCGGGATGCTCTCGGCAGAAGCATTTGCCGGAGATACCAGGATCAACGTGTCTCCGCGATATAACTCAACACGGATATTAGTAAACACAGGCAATGACAAAGAATCGTCCGCCGGGAAAGCTAAAGACATCTCCTTTACAAATACTTCAACAGAATCCTGAAGTTCCTGATACAGAAATAAAGGTCGCTCTTTGCGCTCCGAAGGAGATGTACACCCCAGCATAGAGAAATATAGACTCAGAACTAATAATACGTGAGTCTCTTTCTTATTCATCGCTTATTCCTTTATCACATCTATACCAGTTCTCCCCTGCCGAATCCACGAACTTCATGGGATTGGCAGCGGCAGAAAACGCCCCGCGCTATTTATTCGAGGACTTCTTGTTTTTGAGGATGCCGAGTCTGGTCAGCAACTTGATGACGGGCGGGGTCAGCAATCCTGCCAGGATCGCAGCCAGGACAATAATCAGAATCTGTTTCCAAAGTTCCATAGGAGTATCGTTTTAGCGTTACTCCACAAAGATTGGCATTCTCCCCCAATAATCCAAATCGGGCCGTTTATTTCCGGTCGTACGGGATCAGAGACGCGTTCTTGAGATAGAGGACGCGGATGGCGGGATCGTTGAGGAAATAGACCGTGGCGCCCGCCGAGAGGTCGACGGTCAGTTCCTCCTCAGCGGCGACCGTCAGGGAGGTGCCGAGGCCGGAGACCTCGGCGAACGCGCGGGCGTTGTCGAGGCTGACCGCGTTCACCTGCGCGGAGGTCCCGAGCGCATACCGCGCCACCGGCGCCTTGCCGTTCAGGATCGACTTCGAGAAGCCCTTCGCGTCCAGCTTCAGCAGGCCGGTCTCCCCTTTCACCAGCAGCGTCGCATTGCCAGAAACGGCAAACGCAGACACCTGCGAATGATGCGTCAGCTCCAGGTTGGAGCCCGACGCCTGGCTCACGGAGAGCGAATCGCAGGTCACCGACAGCGTCGCGTCGGCCTTGCGGTCCAGTTCCAGCCGGATCCGGTCGGTCTTGCAGGTCAGGGAGGCGATCCGGGCGTTGTCCGACAGCTTCACGCTGACGCTGGAAGCATCGAAAACCAGGTCGTCCGCGGCCGCCAGGACCGCATGGCCCGCCAATTCCAGCGAACGCAGCGTCTCCGGCATCGTCACCTGCACGCGGAACTCCGGACTCCGGGAATCCTTCCCCTTGAAGAGCTTCCGCACCTCGCCGGGTACCTTCCGCTCGTCCATCGTCACCGTCAGCGTGCTGTCCACGACGGAGAACTGCACGTAATCCGTGAACAGTTCTTCCACCGCCATCCGCGCGCGGTACTGCTTGCCGTAGCGGATGTCGAGGCTGAATTCGCCGCCCAGGACGATGCGGCTGAAAGCCGGCAGCTCATCCTTCGTCGTCGAACGGACCCGCTGCGCGGAAAGCGGCAACGAGCCTAAAGCGAATATCGCGATAAAGATATATACTAGTCTGTGGTTCAATCGTTTCATAATAGTACTATTCTATCAGGGTTCCCCACTCTTCCGTCTTGGCGTCCAGGTCGCGCTTGCACTCCAGGTACTCGCGGGTCAGGTCCATGATGTCGTCCTTCTCCGTCGGGGCGGCCAGGATGGCCTCGATCTGCTTCATCCGCTCCTCCTGCTTCGCGATCTCGCACTCCAGGTAGGAGATGCGGTTCTTCTTTTTCCGGTCCATCCGGTTCTCCTGCTTCCGCGCCTCGAAGGCGACCTGCTTCCGCTCCTCCTCCTTGCGGACGGTCGCGGACGCGGCGGGCGTCAGCTTGCGCTCCAGCTCCTGGAGCGTCTCCAGCTTGCGCTTGGTGAGGAAATCGCTCACCGTGCCAAGGTGCTCCTTGACCTGGCCGTCGCGGAACTCGTACATCTTGTCCACCAGCCCGTCCAGGAAGTCACGGTCGTGCGAGACGACCAGAAGCGTGCCGTCGAAGGCCTTCAGGGCCTGTTTGAGGATCTCCTTGGACTTGATGTCCATATGGTTGGTCGGTTCGTCGAGGGCCAGCAGGTTGTAGCTCTGCAGCATCAGCTTGGCCATGCCGAGGCGGGCGCGCTCGCCGCCGGACAGCACCGACACGCGCTTGTCGATGTCCTCCCCGCGGAAGAGGAACTGCGCCAGCAGGTCCCGCAGCTTGCTGCGGATGTCGCCCACGGCGATGTGGTCCAGGGTGGAGAACACGGTCTCGTTCTTGTCGAGGATATCTTCCTGATTCTGCGCGTAGTAGCCGATCTGGACGTTGTGGCCGAGGCGGGCTTCGCCGCTGATCGGCTCCAGTTCGCCGGTGAGCACGCGCATCAGCGTGGTCTTGCCCTCGCCGTTGCGGCCGATCAGCGCGACCTTCTCGCCGCGCTTGATCTCGATGTCCGCGTGGCGGAAGACGACCTTCTGCGGGTAGCCGACGGTCAGGTCCGTGGCCTTGAAGACGACGTCGCCGGAGCGCGGCGCCGGCGGGAATTTGACCGTCAGGCGCGCGTTGTCCGTCTCGTCGATCTCGATGCGGTCGAGCTTCTCCAGGGCCTTGATGCGGGACTGGACCTGATTGGACTTCGTGGGCTTGTAGCGGAAGGTGTTGATGAACTCTTCCGTCTTCTGGATCATCCGCTGCTGGTTCTCGTAGGCAGCGACCTGCTGCTGGATGCGCTCCGCGCGAAGTTCAAGGTATTGGGTATAAGGTACTTTATAGTCGTGGATATGGCCGAGCATCACCTCGACGGTGCGGGTCGTGACCGTGTCGAGGAAGCGGCGGTCGTGGCTGACGAGCAGCAGCGCGCAGCGGCGGGCCTTGAGGTAGTCCTCGAGCCATTCGATGGACTCGATGTCGAGGTGGTTGGTCGGCTCGTCGAGCAGCAGCACGTCCGGCTGGCGGAGCAGGATCTTCGCCAGCTCGATGCGCATGTTCCAGCCCTGCGAGAAGGTCTCGGTCAGGCGGCCGAGCTCGTCGTCGAGGAAGCCGAGGCCGAGCAGGGTGCGGCGGGCCTGGACCTCCGGCGGTTCGCTGTGGCTCATCTCCAGGCGGTCGTTCAGGCTCGTCAGGCGCTCGATGAGCATCGCGTAATCATCTGACTCATAATCCGTACGCGTTTCCAGCTCCTTCGTCACGGAAGCGATTTCGCGCTCGATTTCGGCCGTATTCGCGAAGGCGGTCATCGCCTCCTCGAGCACCGTCCGGCCGCGGTGGTGTTCCATGATCTGCGGCAGGTAGCCGATCGTCAGGTCGCGCGGCTTGTCGATCCGCCCGGAGGTCGGATTCTGCAGGCCGCATATCATCTTCAGGATGGTGGACTTCCCCGCTCCGTTCTTGCCCACGAGTCCGATCTTGTCGAACTCGCTCACGTGGAAGTTGATCTTGTCCAGCAGGACAAAACCACCATACGCAACTGTCACATCCTCAATCGATATCATTTCTCTTTATTCTTTCGCCCATTTACAAGGCCATGGGTGGCCACGGGTTTGCGTGCGGCACTGCCTCGCTGCGAATCATACAAAACATATAGTATCAAAAAATTCCGGGCGATGGAAATCGGGGTTGGGCGTGTCGATCGGGGCCCAGCTCACGAAGTGCGGGACGGGCAGGCCGTCGCCGCATTTGTAGAAATTGCCGCGGGCCTGCAGGCCGTCGAAGCGCTCCAGGCCGAAGGTCGCGGCGGGAATCTCCAGCGCGACCTCCCAGGCCGTCGGCTCCTCGCGGAGGCCGAACGGCGCGGTGCCGAGCGAGCAGCGGCGGACGATGCCGTCGTAGGCCGCCTGCGGCAGCGATTCGCGGCCGTTGCGCCCCGTGCCCCGGCAGAGGAGCACCTTGCCCGTACAGGTGCATTCCAGGTTATAATAAACGCCATCCGCGCGCGGCGCGAAGAAGAACTCCACGCACGAATCCTCCCAGACATGCTCGCGGTCCGCGGCGCAGACCGCCCGCACGGCATCCTCGCGCACCCGGTAGGTCAGGTGCAGCGTGTCTCCCGTGTGGTAGATTTCAAACTGGACGTCCGGGCGGGACGGGAACGCATCCGGCCAGTTCAGGCAGGCTATGCGTCCGCTTCGGGGCTCTCGGGTGATTTCGAGCATAACAGGATGGAAATTTCGTACAATAAATACAGCGGCGTCGCGACGATGAACATCGACAGCGGGTCCGCCGGGGTCACGAGCGCGGCGAGGACGAGCACCGCCACGATGGCATAGCGGCGTCCCTTGCGCAGCTGCGCGCGCGTCAGGATGCCCAGGCGCGAGAGCAGCCAGATGACGGTCGGGAACTCGAAGGAGAGGCCGACCAGCAGCACGGTCGAGATGAACATCGACATATAGGACCCGATCGTGATCGCGTTGGTGATCTGGTCGCTGACCGAATAATTCAGGAAAAACTGCACACAGGCGGGCAGGACCAGCACGTAGCCGACGGCAACGCCCAGGTAGAAGAGCCCGGCGGCCATCAGGAACGCCGTCCCGACGGCCCGGCGCTCCCGCTTGTAGAGCGCCGGCGCCACGAAGCGCCAGAGCTCCCACACGATGTAGGGACAGCCGAGGATCAGCGCGGCGCCGAAAGCGGCCCGCAGGTGGACGAAGAACTGCGCGGACATCTCCACGTTGATCAGTTCGAAGTCGAAATGCCATCCCAGGAGCCGGTAGAGGAAGAAATCCTCAGACGCCGGCGCCAGGACGGCACTGAAAAGCGCTTGCTTGAAGATAAAACCCAGCACGGCCAGGAGACATACGGCAAGCAGGGAGCGGATGATGGTTCCTCTCAGTTCTTCGAGATGGTCCCAGAAGGACATCTCCCGCTCTTTGCCGGACTCCCCCACGCTCTACTGCTTGGGGGCCTCGTCGTCTGACTTGTTGATCTGGTCTTCGACTTCGTTCAGCCCCTCCTTGAAACTCCTGACACCCTTGCCAAGACCTTTCATCAGTTCGGGAATCTTCTTGCCGCCGAACAAAAGGAGGACGATCAGCACGATGATGGCAAGCTGCCAGAAGCCGATCACACCAAGGGGATAAGTCAACATATCGCTGTGGTTTTAAGGTTATTACAAAGCTTTCAGCGAAGCCTCCAGCGCCTCGATGCGCGCCAGGGCATCCGCTTCCTTCTTGCGTTCGTTCGCGATCACGGCCTCCGGCGCGTGGGCGACGAACTTCTCGTTGGCGAGCTTCGCGCGCACCCCGGCGAGGAACTTGCGCTGGTGGTCGAGTTCGGCCTCCAGCTTGGCCTTCTCCTCGTCGGCGTTGACGAAGCCGGACATCGGAATGCTCATCTTGCAGGTGCCGACCAGGAAGGACACGGCCGCGCCTTCGGCGACGCCGGCAGCCACCTTGTCGATGTTGGCGGCCTTGCGGATCACCGGGAACAGCTCCTCGCTGAAGGCACCGTCGATGAACAGGTCGAGCACCTCCTTCGGGGCGATCTGCTTCTGCGCGCGGACGGCGCGGATGGAGATGATCGCCTCGCGGGCCTGCTCGAAGCGGGCCAGGAAGTCGCTGTCATAGGGGCCGGCGACCGGCGTGCGCTCGAACATGATGGTCTCGCCGTCGCGGCGCTCCTCCATCGCCTGCCAGAGCTCCTCGGTGATGAACGGCATGATCGGGTGGATCAGCTTGATCAGTTTCTCGAAGAAGAGCACGGCGGCCTCGTAGGTGCAACCGTCGATGGACTTGCCGTATTCCGGCTTGACCAGCTCGAGGAACCAGCTGCAGTAGTCGTCCCAGAAGAGCTTGTAGATCGCCATCAGGGCGTCGTTGATACGGAACTTGGAATAGTGGTCCTCCACCGTCTCGATGGTGCGGGACAGCAGGTTGTCGAACCACTTCACGGCCACGCGGGCGGCCTCCGGCTGCGCGGCCTCCTGGTCCACGCTCCAGCTGCTGACGAGGCGCCAGGCGTTCCAGATCTTCGCGCAGAAGTTGCGGCCCTGCTCCACCTGCGACTCGTCGTAGAGGATGTCGTTGCCGGCGGAAGAGCACAGCAGCATGCCGAGCCGGACGGCGTCGGCGCCATATTTCGCGATGAGGTCGAGCGGGTTGGGGCTGTTGCCCAGGGTCTTGCTCATCTTGCGGCCGATCTTGTCACGCACGATACCCGTGAAATAGACGTTGCGGAACGGCACGTCGTGCATGAACTCGTCGCCGGCCATGATCATGCGGGCCACCCAGAAGAAGATGATGTCCGGGCCGGTCACCAGGTCGTTGGTCGGATAGTAGTAGGAAAGGTCGCGGTTGGGCTTGTGCTCCGGATGGCCGGGCAGTTCGGGGTCGAAGACGGAGATCGGCCAGAGCCAGCTGGAGAACCAGGTGTCCAGCACGTCCTCGTCCTGCTTGAGGTCGGCGGCCGTCAGGGACGGATCGATCTTCTGCGCCGCTGCGAGGGCCTTTTCAGCGTTCTCCTCGACCACCACCTGCCCGTCGGGCAGATACCAGGCCGGGATGCGCTGGCCCCACCAGAGCTGGCGGGAAATACACCAGTCACGGACGTTCTCCATCCAGTG
>Ga0265299_10000515_pt1 | contig 47621 bp, 40 predicted proteins | sample AusTroGonzalo_MG_4_FD_193485 | JGI IMG/M metagenome (GOLD analysis project Ga0265299, IMG submission 193485) | Bovine rumen microbial communities from tropical cattle in Woodstock, Queensland, Australia - Gonzalo_02 | ecosystem: Host-associated > Mammals > Digestive system > Stomach > Rumen ...
AATCCTTGAATGCGCTGGTTGAGGTTGTAGGCACACTCGCGGCCAGGCACGTTACATCAGCCAGCTTGGGGCAGTTCATAAAAGCGCCCACCCCAATGGTGGTCACACCGCTGCCAATCGTTAGCGTGGTCAAGCCGGCACAGTTTCTGAAGGCATAATCCTCAATGGTGGTCACGCCATCGGGAATGGTGACGGCGGTCAGACCGTTACAGCCGTTAAAGGCATTTGCACCAAGGGTTGTCACGCCTTCAGGGATAGTCAGTGAGGTCAGGCTGCTACAGCTCCAGAAAGCGCCCTCTCCGATTCTCGTCACACCATTGCCTATCGTGAGCGTTTTCAGTGCGCTACAGCCCGAGAACGCGCAGTATCCGATGCTCGTCACGCTGTTGGGAATGGTGACGGCGGTGAGATCCGTGCAAAGGTTGAAAGCCTCCGATTTGATGCTCGTCACGTTATAGTTCACCCCACCGAAGGTCACCATAGGGGGAATCGTCACGCTGCCGGTATATTTGTGGGGACGAACATTCGTCACGCCTGCGGTCTTGTTATTACCGTTGAGATCATAATAAATGTCATTGATTAACTCTGCAGCGCTAGCTACCAGCGGCAGTAAAGTGAGGAAGAAAAAAAAGATAGTTTTTTTCATGATGGATAGATTTTTGTTGATTATTATAGTTATATTGGATTCTGGCTGCAAAGGTACAAAAAATTTTCAGATTATATTCGGCGAACTGACGTTAATTAGCAAAAAAAGTATTTTTTGTTTTGTATTGTCCGCACTTTTTCGTAACTTCGCCAGCAAAATCGAACAAGAACATGAGAAAGACTACATTTGCAATACTGACGGCCACACTGCTGACGGCCATTGGCTGCGGCAGCAAGCAGGAACAGACGCAAACAACGGAGGAGGCCATAGCGCCCGTGGAACAGTCGGAAGACAAGATGGTCTATGGACTGGCCTGCGACGGCTGCACGGACACCATACTGGTGCTGCTGCGCGACATCAAGGGCGACCCTGACACGTTCGACATTTTGGACGCATCGAGCAACATGATGGTGATAGGACACCCCAGAATAGGCGACCAGATGGCGGTGATGCTGGCCGACAGCACCTGTCAGCCGACAGACGGAGCCCGCTATCCCGTAGCCACATTGGTCGTTGATATGGACAAGATTCTCGGCACGTGGTGCTACATGGTGACACCGAAACTGCGCCTGCATGCAGGTATGGACAAGGATAGGCAGCAGGAGTTCCTGAAGAACATGCCCGACAGCGTGAAACGCCGCCTGATGCAGCCGCGTGAGTACGGCTTCCAGCTAAAGGCCGACTACCAGGCACAACCTGTCGGTATGGTGAGACGAAGCAACACGACGAACGAGCGCAGCCCCGTGGAGTATCCTGTGCTGAAGCGCTACCGTGAATGGCGACTGCTGAACGGACGCATCATCCTGAAGGAGACTCGCCGCGACTCAACGGGTCAGCAGCTGCTGCTGAGCAGCGACACAGCGGAGTTCGTACGACTGAGACGCGACTCGCTGGTGCTACGATTCAACGATGGCGAACACCATTATTATAGAAAGGAAGAGGTAAAAAGCGAGAGATAACGAAAAGCGGTCAGCAATATGCTGACCGCTTTTCGTTTACAGTATCTGGTGGTTGAGCAGACGCTGCTCAGCCATCTGTTCGTATTTGGTACCCGGACGGCCGTAGTTGGCGTAGGGGTAGATACTGATGCCGCCACGCGGTGTGAAGAGGCCGGTAACCTCAATATACTTAGGATCCATCAGGCGCACAAGGTCTTTCATGATGATGTTGACACAGTCCTCGTGGAAGTCGCCGTGATTGCGGAAGGAGAAGAGGTAGAGCTTCAAGCTCTTCGACTCCACCATGCGCTCGTCGGGCAGGTACATAATCTTGATCTCAGCGAAGTCGGGCTGGCCCGTGATGGGACAGAGACTTGTAAACTCCGGACAGTTGAACTGCACCCAATAGTCGTTCTCAGGGTGTTTGTTCTGGAAGGTCTCCAGCACTTCGGGAGTGTAGGTGTTCAGGTAACCGGTCTCGCGACCCAGCGCCTTCAGGTGTTCTTCTTTTCTTGTAGTCATAGTCATTTCCGTTTATACATTATACAATAGCCACCCCAGATAGCCGAGGTAGGCTGCAGTGAGGACGGCTCCCTCCCAGCGGGCCACCGTCAGTTTGGTATAGGAGAATAGCCACAACAGCAGCACGGAGGCCACCATCATGGACATATCGATCATGGTGATGCCACCAATCTGCATGGGACAGACAACAGCCGTTGTGCCCAGAATGAGCAGGATATTGAACACGTTGGAGCCAATGACGTTGCCGATGGCCATTGCCGACTGTCCCTTGCGGGCAGCGACAACACTCGTAGCCAGTTCAGGCAGACTGGTACCTCCAGCTACAATAGTGAGACCAATGACACTCTCGCCGACACCCAGTGCGGCAGCCAGCTCGGAGGCATAGCGCACAAAAAGCTCGGAGCCCACGACAAGCATCGCCAGTCCCAGCACCATCAGCACCAGACACATGGGTATGCTCAGCGGCTTGCTGCCCTCGGCAGACACCTCGGCCTTGCCCTTGCGTGCCTCACGGAAGGTGTAGGCCATGAAGACGGCGAAGCCCACGAGCAACAGCACACCGTCGAGACGGCCGATTATGTTGCCCTGAAGGCTCAGACTCTGAAACGCATCGAGCGACACCACCATGAGCAACACGGCGGCAACGACCGAGAACGGCATATCCTTGCTGACCGTCTGACACGAGATGGCCATAGGAGCGACCATCGCCGTGATACCGACGATGACCAGCGTGTTCATGATGTTGGAACCAACAACGTTTCCCACAGCAAGGTCGGGCGTCCCTTTGAGCGCCGACACGAGGCTGACGAACAGTTCAGGCGCCGAGGTGCCTGCTGCCACAATGGTCAGGCCTACCACCAGCTCGGGCACGTTCATGCGACGGGCGAGGTCTGCCCCACCCTTCGTCAGCACATCGGCACCCTTCAGCACGAGAACGATGCCAACAATAATGAGCAACGCGTTCAATAACATATCAATAGGTAAAATCGTAAGTAACCTCAGTACCCTTCACGCCATCGGCAACCACCATGCGACGAACGCTCTTGTCGCTGTTAAGCTCGGTGGTGACCAGGATATTGCCGTCAGTACTCGTAGCACGCTTCACGATGCTGGTGCTACGGCAGTAGCGAAACATGGCGATGAGCTGCAGGGGGTCGCAATCAGCCATTCCCAGCAGCAACTGGTTGACATCAACCGTCTGATAGCGGTTGTCCATCTGGCTGTATTCCAGCTTGTAGCGCTCCACGGTGGTGGGTTTGTTCACGAGTTTCCAGCGGCTGTAGTACACAAGGCTGTCGGCATTGTGCAGGCTGTCGGGCTCCAAACTCTTACCGCCCAACAAATAGGCATAGCCCTGCGAACGCTTCAGGTGGGACACCACATAGTTGAAGGCATAGTTAGGCGAAACCTTCATGCCGTTGGGATAGTACTGCGGCACGTAGCCGATGGTATCGCCAACACCGACGAGGCGCTCCGTCTGGTAGCCGTTGTCCATACTACCCGTGAGCGAGCTGTTGCCCATATTGACGGTGAGGAGGCTGGTGGCCTCGTTGTAGCTCATCGTATAGTTGTCGGTATTGCCCTCCGGATTCTTCACTGAGAGTTTCACAGGACGGCACTTGTCGTCGTAGCTGACGGCAACGTTCCAGCCATCGCTCGACGTGATACCCTTGACCAGTGCAGCCGAACCGAAGGAGCCGTCGCCACGGGTGGCATACTGCAAGTACTGCCAAGTGGCATAGGCATCGTTGGGATGGTTGGTGTCGGTAATGGTAAACTGAGCGAGACGTGCCTGATTCGTGGTGTTCTGTGCGAAGTGGACGCCCAGGGAATAGGTGGCGTCGCCGTGACCTTTCATCATATCAATGCTACACCAACTGGCATCAGGCGCATCGGCAGAAATCTTCCATTCGCCGTAGCACTCCATTACCAGAGAGTCGGTAGCGGTGTTAGCATAGACGAATGTACGCACATCTGTGGGTTTCGAGAAGCGGAAGCCCGCATTATAGGGATCCTCGTTACTCAAGCAGGCCGTCAGCTGGGCAGCAACGGCCAGCACAGCCAGGATATTTGCAAAGAAACGTACTTTCTTCATTTTTTTTATTAATCGGTTTTCAGTATTCTTTCAATCATCATCGTCATCGTCAAAGAAGCTCCAGTCGGTCTCCATGGCAGGACCAACGAAGGCATCCATTGCACGGCGATCCTTCTTTGTAGGACGGCCCGTACCACGCTGACGGTCAACGAAGCCGCTGATGCGGTTCATCTCCAGCAGTTCGTACTGGTCGGGCGTCGTGATGTTCTCGTAAATCTCGGGCAGCAGCTTAGCGCCAACACGCTGCTCGATAGTCTTCAAGATGCGGAAGGAATAGGTAACGGGCGGCTTGCGCACGCTGATCTTATCGCCCACCTTCACCATACGCGACGGCTTCACGTTGACGTCGTTCACAGCCACACGCCCATTCTTACAGGCATCGGCAGCAATGGTGCGCGTTTTGAAGATACGCGAGGCCCAGAGCCATTTGTCTATTCGTGCTTCGTCACTCATCGGCAGTTGGTTTTGGCTGTTTAGGCGTTTTGGGTCCCTTCCCCAACTTATTAAACTGATTCATCGTGATGTCGATGCCTGCCAGCACAAAGCTCTTGACAACCTCGACAGCGGTGTCGATGGCGGGCTGAAGCGCCTCCTGTTCCTCAGACGAGAAACGGCCGAGCACATGCTCAATCTGGGCACCAACGGGATAGTCGTTACCGATACCCATACGCAGACGGGCATAGTTCTGACCGATGAGCTGCTGGATATGTCCCAAGCCGTTATGACCACCATTAGAGCCGCTGGCCTTCAGGCGGAACTGTCCGATAGGCAGTGCCACATCGTCGCTGACGACGAGCAGGCGGCTCTGATCGATGTTCTCCTTATTGAGCCAGTAGCGCACAGCATTGCCGCTGAGGTTCATAAACGTCGAGGGCTTCAGCAGCAGCACTTTACGGCCTTTCAGCGATGTCTCGCCTACGAAGCCGTAACGGCGGTCCTCAAAAACAGTATTGGACGCCTTAGCAAAAGCGTCCAATACCATAAATCCAGTATTGTGGCGGGTCAGCTCATAGTCAGGGCCGATGTTTCCCAAGCCAACAATCAAATACTTATCCATTTCAATAGCGTTTAGCCGTTAGCTTTTAGCTATTAGCCAATGGCTAACAGCCCCTTACTCTGCAGCCTCAGCAGCAGCGGCAGCACGAGAAGCACGTGTAGCCTTGACTGAGCAGACAACAACCTCGGGAGAGGTAGCAATCTTCAGACCGTCGAAGCTCAGCTGACCAACCTTGATGGCCTTACCCAGCTGCAGCTCGGTAACGTCGATGTCGAGCTTCTCAGGAATGTTCTTATAAGGAGCAGTAACGTCAATCTTACGGATTGAGAGGTTCAGACGACCACCATCGCGAACACCCTGAGCGTGACCAGTGAGGTTCACGGGGATACCAACGGTGATGTCCTTCGTGTCGTTGATCTCGTAGAAGTCAGCGTGCAGCAGAGCGTCGGTCGTGGGGTGGAACTGAAGCTCCTTCATGATAGCCTTGTGCTCAGCGCCGTCGATGTTCAGATTAACAACGTAAACGTGGGGAGTGTAAACAGCCTTGCGCAGCTCACCGAATGAAGCTGTGAATGCAAGAGCCTCGGGCAGACCATTCTCACCCTTCTTCTCACCATACAGATTACAGGGAACCAGTCCCTCCTTACGCAGCTCCTTGCTGGCCTTCTTGCCAGTAGCGGTGCGAGCCTTACCGCTAACATTGATTTCTTTCATAACTTGTTGTGTTACTCTAAATTAATACTACATGTTAATTCACCATCACACGGTGTGCTTTTCGAAAAAAGCGGTGCAAAGGTACGAAATATTTATGAATTATGAATTATGAATTATGAATTTTTTCAAAAAAGAACGCATTTTTCTTGCATAATCGAGCAGAAATGCGTATTTTTGCACTCGAAAATAATAAGAAACACAACAATCAACAACGAAAGCTCAAATGATAAACCGCGAAATTATCCGCATTAAAATCGTTCAGTTAACCTACGCGTACTATCAAAACGGTAACAAGAACATTGACGCTGCTGAGAAAGAGCTATTTTTCAGCTTGTCGAAAGCATACGACCTGTACAACTACTTGCTGGCACTCATGGTAGCCGTCAGCAAGGAGGCACGCCGCCGTCTGGAGGTGCTGCAAGCACGTGCAGAGCGCGAGGGCACCGAAGCCCCATCAACAAGGTTCGCCTACAACCGTTTCGCCGTCCAACTGGAGGCCAACAAGCAGTTGCTGGAGTTCACCGAGAACCAGAAGAAGACCTGGAACGACGAGCCCGAGTTCGTCGGACGTCTGCTGGAGCAGATCCAGGACAGCCAAATCTATAAGGACTACATGGAGAGCGAGGATGACAGCTATGCTGCCGACCGTGAGGTGTGGCGCAAGATCTACCGCACGCTCATCCAGGAGAACGAAGACCTGGACCAGCTGCTGGAAGAGCAGAGTCTGTACTGGAACGACGACAAGGAGATTGTCGATACCTTCGTGCTGAAGACCATCAAGCGTTTCGAGGAGCAGAACGGCAAGAACCAGGAACTGCTACCCGAGTACGACAGCGAGGAGGACAAGGACTTTGCCCGCAAGCTATTCCGCGCCACCATCATGAACGCCGACGAGTATCAGCGCTACATGAGCGAGGCTTCGCGCAACTGGGACTTCTCACGACTGGCCTATATGGATGTGGTTATCATGCAGATTGCTATTGCCGAGATGCTCTGCTTCCCCAGCATTCCCGTCAGCGTCACCATCAACGAATATGTAGAGGTGGCCAAACTATACTCCACCTACAAGAGCGGCGGCTACATCAACGGTATGCTCGATGCCATTGCCCGCCACATGATACAGACCGGCCGTCTGATGAAGCATATGGAGGAGAAAAAGAAGAGATTTAATGATTAAAAACTAAATAACAATTATGACACAGATTATCGCAGCTGCACAGGCAGCACAAGGCGGAGGCCTTTCAATGATCATCATGATGGTCGCCATCTTCGCCATCATGTACTTCTTCATGATTCTTCCCCAGCAGAAGAAGCAGAAGAAAATCAAGGAGTTCCAGAACCAGCTCGCCGAGGGCACACCCGTAGTCACCGGCGGCGGCATCTATGGTACTGTCAAGAGCGTCGACCTCGCCAAGAACACGGTCGATGTGAAGATTGCCCGCGACGTTGTTATCACCGTCGATAAGAGCTACGTCTTCGCCGATATGGCCAGTACCCCGATGCAGAAGTAACAATATACGCAAGCTATGAGCCAACTGCGTGCGGCTATGCGTCTCATCAGGAGCTTCCTGTTCAGCCGAGCTAACAAGGAGTTCCTGCTTTTCTTGTTCTTCCTCGCCATCTCTGCCAGCTTCTGGCTGCTGATGACACTCAACGAGAACTACGAACAGGAAGTGGTATTCTCCGTACGCATCACCAACGTGCCCAAGGACATCATGCTCACCAGCGATGAGGTGGACACCATACGCGTCACCATCAACGACAAAGGCACACAGCTCATCGGCTACCTCTACGACGAGGGCAAACGCCAGCTGACCGTCAACTTCCAGAACTACAATCGCGGCAACGGCACAGGATTCGTGCCAAGCGCCGACCTACAGAAGCTCATCAGGAAGAAGCTGTCGCAGTCGGCCAGAATTACGGCTGTCAAAGGCGAGGGCATTCACCTCTATTATAATACGGGCGCGAGCAAACGCGTACCCGTGCGATGGAGCGGACGTGTAACACCCGAGCACATGTACTACCTCTCAAACGTCGAGTACACCCCCGACAGCATCACCATCTACGCCTCCGAGCGCATGCTCGACAGCATCAAGACAGTACTGACGGAACCTCTGAACTACACCGGATTCCGCGATACACTCAGCATCGACTGCCGACTGCGAAAAATCAAGGGTGTCAAGATGGTGCCCGATCACCTCAGCATCAACTTCTACACCGACGTTCTTACCGAGGAGAGCATCGACAACATTCCCGTGACAGGTATCAACCTGCCCGAGGACAAGGTGCTGCGCATATTCCCGTCACGTGTATCGGTCAGCTTCGTCACTGGCGTCAACAACTATCGTAACATCAAGGCCAGCGACTTCATCGTCGTAGCCGACTACAACGAAATCAAGAATCACCCGTCGGATAAGTGTAACCTCTACTTGCGCCACATACCGTCAGGCATCTCGCGTGCCACGCTGCTCACCACGCAGGCCGACTACCTCATAGAACAAATCTCGCAACCATGAACGCTGGCAGAAAACCCCTGAAGATAGGACTCGCCGGCGGCATAGGCAGTGGGAAAAGCTATGTAGCCCGGTTATTGGCACAACGCGGCATCAAGGTTTACGACTGCGACAGCGCCGCCAAGCGACTCATGCGAGGCGAACAAATACAACGGCAACTGGAGCAGCTCATAGGCACCAAGCCCGACAAGCAGGCGCTGACACGATTCCTGCTGGCCTCCGATGACAACGCACAGGCCATTAACGCCATCGTTCACCCAGCCGTCTTCGCCGACTTCGAGCAGAGCGGCCTGCAATGGCTCGAGTCTGGCATCATGTACGAGTCGGGCGCCAACCACTACGTTGACCGCGTCGTCGTCGTCACTGCCCCCGAAGAGGTACGCATACAGCGCATCATGCAGCGCGACAGCATCAGCCGTCAGCAGGCCTTAGAGTGGATGAACCGCCAGTGGCCGCAGGAGCGCGTACGCCAGATGGCCGACCACGAAATCGTCAACGACGGAACAACAGACATCAATGAACAAATCAATAAAATACTGAAAGCAATATGAAAGAAACTGTTTTAGCTATCGCCGGCAAGCCCGGCCTCTACAAGTTAGTATCACGTGGTAAGAACAACCTCATCGTTGAGGCTCTTGACGCCACACATCGTCGCCAGCCCGCCTTCGCCAACGAGCGCATCACGGCACTGAACGATATCGCTATGTATTCTGACAGCGATGACGTGCCCCTGACAAAGATTCTCGAGAGCATGAAGACCATCGAGAACGGCAAGAAGGCCTCTATCGACTACAAGAAGGCATCGGCTGACGAGCTGCACGACTACTTCACCAAGGTGCTGCCCGACTGGGACCGCGACCGCGTGCAGAACAGCCACATCAAGAAGCTCATCCAGTGGTACAACATCCTCATCGAGGCTGGCATCACCGACTTCGCTGAGCCCGAGGAGGAAGAGACTGAGGAGAAGACTGAGGAGGCATAAGGAACAGCCCCCCTCCCATCCTCCCCCAATTGGGGGAGTTTTTTTTATTGTGGTAACTTTCCTCTCTCCAGTCGGAGAGGGGGTTAAGGAGAGGCTAAAAAAAAGAAGGCTTCGGACACTGGTTCCGAAGCCATTCTTTTTCTGTGTAAATATATGGTGTTTTATGTGTTGGTTCTTACATCATGCGACCACCGCCGCCGAAGCCACCGCCCATAGGCATTCCACCACCGAAGCCACCGCCGAAGCCGCCGCCACGATTGCCACCGCCACGGTTGCCACCGCCACGGTTGTTTCCACCGCCCATCGGCATACCGCCACCCATAGGCATTCCACCGCCCATAGGCATTCCCATGCCCATACCCATTCCGTTACGCATACCACGACGGGCCTCGCGGGTACCGAACAGGTTGATGCGATAGATGAGGTGCAGCATAGCGTAGCTGGTGATAGCGTTGTACTCGTTATCGTCACGAGACATTGCTGAGATAGTACGCGAGAAGTTAGACTGCTGGCCGAGGATGTCGTAGAACTGCAGCGAGAGTGTCAGCGGCTTGCCCTGCAGGAAGCTGTGCGAAATCTGTGCGTTCCAGATGAGCTCGTTGGTGTTCATCGAGGCATCGCTGAAGCCACGACGGCTGTTCATACCCATATCGGTAGCCACCTGAGTGCCCCAAGGCAAGGTCAGTGTGGTGTTAAAGCCGTAGGCATAGGTCCAAGTATCGAGGTTAGATGCAGGTTGCAACTCATTTTTCGAATGGTTGTAGTTCACAGAACTATTAAGTTCAACCTCCAACCAGTCGTTGCGGAAGCTCAGTCCGAGACGGCCACCGATGATGTTCTGCTTGGTGACGTTCTTCACCGACTCTCTGTTCTGAGTAATGTAGCCCACGCGGTTGTTAAAATTGTCGTTCAGCGAGACGTTGTAGCTGAAGTAGCCCAGTGAGTCGATGGCCGAGCTGAACATCACGTTACCGCCGACGTTCCAGTTACCATTAATATTCTCAGGACGTGTGATTCGTCCACCAGTATTATAGTCGTAGGTCACCTTGTTAGAGATGCTGTTAGCCGTTGTCGAGAAGTTGGCGTTGGCATTGATGAAACGCTGGTGATTCATGATATAATTGTTGAAACGCAGGTTGAAGCTCTGTGTGAACGAAGGCTTCAAGTCGGGGTTACCAGTGGTTTTGTTCAAGGGGTTGGTATCGTCATTGATAACAAGCAGCTGGTCGATAGAAGGCTGGCTGGTGTTACCACGATACTGGAACTGGAGGCTACCCTGCTGAGAGAAGCGCCAGCGGAAGTTGGCTGTCGGCGTCCAGTTGGTCACCGTGCGGTTCACAACGGTATCGACACCCAGGTAGCGCTGTGTGTATTCAGAGCTCTGCGGAACTACCTGCACACCGAAGTTGAAGTCATAGGTATTGCGGATGAAGCGCAGCATAATCTCACCCGTGTGGATGTAGTTCTTATAAGCCGAGTAGCGGCTCTGATCCTTGCTGTAGTAAGTGTCGTTCTTGGCAGGGTTGTAGTTGCCGTTAATCTTATCGAAGTAGCTGCGCCACTGACGATAGACAGGCGTTACATCGCTGAAGTCATAACCCAGCTCAGGATTAGAGAGCAGCGGATTCGAATAGTCGAATGTCTGACGGTCGCTCTCGTTGTAACGATACTGGAAGGTATAGCTGAACTGCAGGAACGTAGCGTAGGCGATGGGCTCGCTGTAGGTAGCACGTGCGCTGTAGTCATACGATGTTGTCGGCGAGAGGTTGTAACGGTTCGTCTGGTATTCTGACAGACCGCTGACACCATTGAAGGTTGTGGTTGCTCTATAAAGATAAGTCTGGTTGTTCGACAACTGCTGGTTCTTGTTGTCGCTATAGTTAGCATTCAACTGCACGGTGATGTTACGACCTGTACCGCTCAGCAGGCGGTTGATCATCAACGTACCACCCAGTCGTTTGTTCTCACCGTAAGAAAGCGAGTTGTTACTGCTACCATTGATGAGCATACTATCAAGAGCGACACCGTCATAGTACTTATTCTTGAGAATCTCTCCCAGAACAGCGGCACTGAGCTGTGAGGTCAGATAGTCATAAGGATCTGCATTGAACGTAGCCGATGTGCTCCAGCTGCGGCTGTCGTTCGTAGAATAAGTAACGTTCGGACGGAAGTTGATGTTCCACAGTGTGTCGGGCGTCCACTCAATACGTCCTGTGAGGCTCCAGCTGTTAGAGCGCGAGAAGTTTTGGTTCACTGAGTTCTGGAACGATGATTTAGCATTGCCGTTCGCATCGAATCCACCACCAGAGAAGTTTTCACTCGAACGACGCGACCAAGAGTCGCCGTCGCGGTGGTTCCAGTTCACGCTGGCCTGGGCAATAATCTTATCGGTTTTCTCGAAGTTGTAGTTCAGCATGCCCGACTTGGCAGCGTTCAGACCGCCACCGCCCATACCGCGGCCACCGCCGAAACCACGACCGCCACCGCCGCCGAAGCCCATATCATTGGTGTTGTTGGCGTTGAGCATACCCATGATACGATGGTCGCCACGCATCATCATACCGAACAAGCGGCCAGAGTAACGATCCTTAGTACCGACACCCAGATCGACATTGGCCATCGTACCGCGGTTCATACCGGCACGCAGACCGAAGTCAATAACTGTCTGCTCGTTGCCATCGTCAATACCGGTGATACGAGCCAGGTCGCTCTTCTCGTCGTAGGCACGGATGCGCTCAACGATGTTGGTGGGCAGGTTCTTCAATGCCGTCTTGGCATCGCCGAACTCCTTACCATCAACCTTGATCTTCGATACAGACTTACCGTTAATCTTGATGTTGCCATCGTCATCGACCTCAGCACCCGGCAGACGCTTCACCAGTTCTTCGACAACCGAGCCCTCGGGTGTGCGGAAGGCATCTGCATTATATATTAAGGTGTCGCCTTTAGACTGAACCTTAGCCAAATGAGCCGTTACTGTTGCACCCTTCAGCATGATGGCGTCAGGTGTAATCTCAATGGTGCCCATGGCAATTGGCTTGCCCTGAACGGCAACACGCTTCGTAAACGGTTTGAAACCCACATAGGTAACACGTACGATATAAGAAGCGTCAGAGGGAGCCGTCAAAGAAAAGTGACCAGAGGCGTTGGTCACTGCATTGGAGACAAGCGTAGAGTCGATTTTCAACAAACTGACGGTAGCCTGAATCACCTCTTCACGGGTATCTTTCTCAATAACTGTACCGCTAATGGTACGTTGCGCATGTAGTGTGGCTGTTGCCGTAAGAGCAACAAGAAGAATGAGTAATTTTTTCATCATTTGGTTTTGGCTTAATTTGCTTGTTTGACGCTAATTTTTTTAAAACGTTTAATCATTGTCGAGAAAAAAGAAACATTTTGATAATTTTATCCGATTTTTTAACACGTTTATCAAAATATTATCGTATCTTTGCACCCGAAACCATAAACCGATGAAAGAACAGAAAGTTATCATCTCCCATCATCTGGAAGAAACGCTCGTATCGGCAGTGGCCACATGCGAGCGCGACAGACTGTTTATTATGGTTGACGAGAACACCCGCCGCCACTGTCTGCCGCTCATCAGCGGAATGGACTGTATGCAGGGAGCGCAGGTCATCACTATCGGCGCCTCCGACGAGAACAAAACCCTGCAGACACTGACGGAAGTGTGGACGGCTCTGCAGCAAGGCGGTGCCACACGCCACTCACTGATGGTGAATCTGGGAGGTGGCATGGTGACCGACTTAGGCGGTTTCGCAGCGGCCACATTCAAGAGAGGACTTAACTACATTAACATCCCTACAACGCTGTTGGCAATGGTCGATGCCTCAGTAGGAGGCAAGACCGGCATCAACTTCGGTGGACTGAAGAACGAGATCGGCGTCTTCTCAAACGCCAGTTCCGTTATTCTCGACACCACGTTCCTGAAGACGCTGGACAAAGAGAACCTGCTGTCGGGCTACGCAGAAATGATCAAGCACGGACTCATCAGCGACGAGCAGCATTGGGTGGATATTCTGGAGAATCTGGAAAATCTGGAAAATCTAGAAAAATTAGCGACTCTTGTTGCCGACAGCGTAGCCGTAAAGCAGCGCATCGTCCGCGAAGACCCCACAGAGAAGGGGCTACGCAAGGCACTGAACCTAGGACACACCGTGGGACACGCCTTCGAGTCGCTGGCGCTACAGCGCAAACCGATTCTGCACGGCTATGCCGTTGCCTACGGCCTCGTCTGCGAGCTCTACCTGAGCACCATCAAGACAGGATTCCCTGTCGATAAGATGCGCCAAATGGTACAAGCCATCCGCGAGAACTACGGACAGATGACCATCACCTGTGACGACTACCCAATTCTGCTGGGTATGATGACACACGACAAGAAAAACGTGGCCGGCGAAATCAATTTCACGCTGCTGGGAGGTATCGGAGACATCCGCATCAACCAAACAGCCACTAAAGAAGAGATCATGGAGGCCCTCGACTTCTACAGAGAGGGTTAATTCACATAGAAAAGAAAAAAGCCTATTACCAATTACATTTAACTAGATTGCTCTTTTATCAATCCATGACCTAAAACCGTTATTACACTAACCACGTTGGGGCGTTCTTCGTGAGAAGCGCGCCTCAATTGTTTTCTGTAAGTTTGTCGATTACTCTGCTGCCAACCGTTCGGCTTCCTTACGAGACGGTTTGCCGGTAGCTGTAAGCGGAATACCGCTTACATGAACATAATAACGGGGTTGCCAGAACTTGGGCAACACCTCGCGGCAAACGGCTTTGACGGCTTCAACGTCTGTCGATTCCGTCAGCAGCACCACTGCCTCACCAAATTTCGAGTCAGGCCGCTTACTAATTAAATAAGGTTCGCGCAGGTGCGTACGCAAGAGGCGCTCCACCTCCTCAGTCTGTATCTTGATGCCGCCCGAGCAGATGGTATTGTCCTTGCGACCGAGAATGCGGAAGAGCCTCCCTCCCGGTTGGAATTCTGCAATATCGTTGGTGACAAGCAGGCCATCATGCACGGCAGGCGCATCAATGACCAGGCAACCTTCGTCCGTAAGACTAAGGCTAACACCCTCGAAGGGTGTGTACCAGTCAGAAGCCGCCTGACCGTTGAGTCGTCGCAGGGCAATGTGGCTCAGCGTCTCCGTCATACCGTAAGTGCTCCACACAGCGTTAGGAAAATCTTTCAAGGCAGCAGCGAGACCGTCATCAATAGCACCGCCACCAATAATCAGATGCCTGACAGCCATCAGCCGCTCACGTCCCCCAGCGGTCTGCAACAAGTTATACACCTGCATGGGCACCATTGCAGCAAAATCAACATCTCCACTCCAAGAGGGGCATCCGCAAGGTTCCACTGTCAACAAACGCAGCCCACAGGTGAGTGCCCGTATCACCATCATCTTACCGGCAATATAGTCGAGCGACATACAGAGCAGCGCCGTGTCGCCCTCCTTCAGTCCCAGAAAGCCACAAGTGATACGTGCCGAAGCCTCCATACGTCGTTTCTCCACGAGCATCGGCTTTGGCTCTCCCGTCGAACCACTGGTATGCACCAGCACCCTATCCGAAGAGTTATTCCACTCTTCAAGGAACTCCTCAATCGTCACCTTAATTGTGAATTGCTTAATTATCAATTGTCAATTATCAATTGTCAATTAAATAAAGTTTCTCTCCCCGAATCTCCAGCGGCATCGGTATGTTATCAGTAAACAGCTGTCCTGTGCCGAGTCCCTGCGGCATCGTAATGTGGTCACCATACACATCCGACGCAAACTGTGCGATGGCGTTCAGTCCAATGTTGCTCTCCAGTGCCGAAGTTATCCACGAGCCGATACCCATATCGCGGGCTGTTTCTATCCACTCGCGACACCCCATCATTCCCCCATGCAACGAGGGCTTCAGAATGATGTATCGGGGCTTGATGATGTTCAGCATATGTCGTTTCATGTCCGGATCGTTCACACCTATCAGCTCCTCGTCAAGGGCGATAGGCAGCGGTGACTCCCGACAGAGCTCTGCCATCTGAGACCACTGTCCGGCCTTGATAGGTTGCTCTATGCTGTGGATAGCGTATTGCGACAGCAGTTCCAGCTTGTAGAGAGCCTCGTCAGGACGGAAAGCACCATTGGCATCGACACGCAGCTCCACCTCATGGAAGGAGTAGCGGTCGCGAATACGCTTCACAAGCGCCATTTCCTGTTCGAAGTCGATGGCACCAATCTTCAGCTTCACGCAACGGAACCCCTGCTCCAGCTTCTGCTCTAGGCGCTGCAACATCTCGTCGTAGTTGCCCATCCACACCAGACCGTTGATAGGAATACCCACCTCGCCGCGACTGAACGCCGTATCGAATAATAGAGGTGAGAGGTGAGAGGTGAGAGGTGAGAGTTCAGAACGGAGGGAGAGCATTGCCGTCTCCAGACCGAAGAGCATCGAGGGGTAGTCGCGAAGAGCTTCATAAGGAATCTCGCCCGTCTGTTCCACCTGGTCACAGAACCCACGCAACACCTTATTATATATATGGGAAGCCATCGCATCGCAGCTCAAGTCTGGCAACGGTGCACACTCTCCCACCCCACGTCGTTCTCCGTCCGTGATGGTCACCAACCAGATACGACGCTCGGTATAGACGCCGCGACTCGTTCCTGCCGGCTGTTTGAAGTGGAGCACGCGCTCCTCAATATCTATTTTCATGATTCTTCCCTCTTACATCATACATCTTCCTTCTCTACGGAATCTGCGGATACTGGTCAAAGTCGGGCTTGCGCTTCTCCAGGAACGCCTTGCCGCCCTCCTGCGCCTCGTCCAGGAAGTAGTAGAGCATCGTAGCGTCACCTGCCAGCTGCTGGATACCAGCCTGACCATCAAGTTCAGCGTTCAGTCCGGCCTTGATCATACGCAGGGCGATGGGCGAGCGCTCCATCATCTCCTGAGCCCAGCTGACGCACTCGTCCTCCAACTCGCTGAGGGGCACCACCTTGTTCACCATACCCATCTGCTCGGCCTCCTTAGCCGTATATTGTCTGCAGAGGAACCAAATCTCGCGAGCCTTCTTCTGGCCTACCATACGCGCCAGATAGCAGCTTCCGAAGCCGGCATCGAAGGAGCCCACCTTAGGACCTGTCTGTCCGAAGATAGCATTCTCCGACGCAATCGTCAGGTCGCACACCAGGTGCAGCACGTGGCCGCCACCAATGGCATAGCCGTTGACCATCGCGATGACGGGCTTCGGCAGACGGCGAATCTGCATCTGCACATCAAGCACGCTGAGACGGGGCACACCCTCGTCGTCTATGTAGCCGCCGCGACCTTTCACGTGCATGTCGCCACCCGAGCAAAAGGCATGCTTCACGTCCTCGGCCTTCATACCCTCAGGCACCTCGCTCATAGCACCCGTCAACAGCACCACGCGAATGCGCTGCAGCTCACGGACAATGGCAAACGCCTCACTCAGCTCCTTGGTAGTCAGCGGCGTGAAGGCATTACGGTAACGCGGACGGTTAATAGTAATCTTTGCTATCCCCTGGTATTCCTCCAGCAGGATTTCCTTAAACTCACGAATCTGTTTCCACTCTCTTGTTTGCATATCTCTCTGATTTTTGCTGCGAAGTTACTACCTTTTCCCTGAACCTCCAAATTTCTGAGCAGCAAATGCAAAGAATAGTTCACTTTTAGTCTCCCTTCCTATCTCCAAAGCCTCCCCGCTTCTGAGATTTTTCTTCGTCGAGGACTTCACCACTACCACATGGAGCAAACCATACATCAGTGTGTTGGCACAAGTGCGCATCGATGCAGAAGACAATAGCAGCATCATATTCCCCAAATATGGTGGCGATAATGACTATGCCTGGATAGCTGTGCCCTTGCCAAGTGACTTCACCAAGATGAGGGCTCACCATAAGTATATCTTTACCATCAACTTGCGTAGTAACCGACGATGACAAAGGTGATGACATTTCAGTTGGTAACCACTCTGGCTATCCACTTTCGGTCACTATCACTGATGTCTATGACTTCGAGGAAGACGGCGACTTCATCATCAACAACTAACGTGTCAGTCCTGAGTAAGGACAGTATCTGCCCCCCCGACTACAGGGCAGCCTAAAGACCATCAGCCACGATGAGGCCGTATGCACACAGGAATGTCCCTACTGTACACTTTCGTGTAAAAACAATCCCCGAGATTCAGGCGAGTCTCGGGGATTGCTATTGTTGTTACTTATAGTTGCAGATATGGACGAAGTGACGGCAGAACCCTGAAGTTCGCGCTGTAACGACAGAATTTGCATTTCAACCCCACAGTCCCTCATAATCTCTCAGAATGCCTGTGTTTATCGATGTTTCGAGATGAGGGGGCTGCGGCGTAGGCCCCTCATAAGTCCCACTCAGGTCCCACTCAGGTCCCTCATGAAGTTCTTCACAAATCATTCGTTGAGGCAGACCCCAGGAATTTTCGGCTGCACGAACCATTGACTGAATAGTGGAGGTGAATGAGGGACTTATGAGGGGCTTTTCTCTGAAGTCCCTCATTCTGAAACGCTTTGTGGATAGGTGTTTCAGAAGAAAATGAGGGACTGAGGGGGTATGTGCGATATGATGTCTGAAGGCTGATGTATGATGTTCGAATCTTTTTCAATAGGGGCCAAGAAATTTTCAATAGGGGCCGACTATTTTGAAATACTCGGCGAGTATTGTGAAATAGTCATTGAGTATTTTTGAAAAGTCAACGAGATAGCATCGTATCTCAATGAGATGAGAACAATGGCTACATTTTTTTTCCTGACATATTTGGTGGTTAGAGAATTATTTTGTACTTTTGCCGCTAATTAATCTAAGCAACTTTTACCAATAAACATAAAAAATGAAAAAGTTTGTATTTCTTTCTGTCGTTGCCATTGCAGCAATGGGAATGACATCGTGCGACAACAAATCTGAGGCTTTACAGAAGCAGGTGGACTCTCTGCAGACGGCTCTGCATCAGCAGAACAGCGACTACAACCAGCTGAACGAGTTCCTGACAGTGGTGAATGAAGGTCTTGACAGCATCGCTGCCCAGGAGAACGGTCTGCTGGCCAGAAATCCGGAGAGCCCGATGCCCAGCCGTGCTGAGATGAAGAAGGGCTTGAGCGAGCTGAAGAACACCCTGAAGAATCAGCGCGAGCGTCTGGTCAAGATGGAGAAGGAGCTTGCCTCTGGCCGCAGCAACATCAAGAACCTGCAGGGTGTCATCGCAGCCCTGAAGCAGCAGATTGAGGAGAAGGATGCCCAGATTACCGACCTGCTGGCCCAGCTGGAGCAGAGCAACATCTCTATTGAGCAGCTAACCACTCAGGTAAGTAACCTGACACAGCAGAGCGAGCAGCAGATTGCCAAGATTGCCGAGCAGGAGGAGGTGATGGCCGCTCAGGACCAGGCTCTGAACGAGGGCTTTATCAAGATTGCCTCGAAGAAGGAGCTGAAGGAAGCCGGCCTGCTGACTGGCGGCGGTCTGTTCGCAAAGAAGAAGGTCGATATGTCGAAGGTGGACCAGAGCCTGTTCAAGAAGGTGGACATCCGCAACGTGAAGGAGCTGTCCATCCCCTCGAAGAAGCCCGTCATCGTGTCGCCGCATCCTCAGGACTCATATACACTTGAACTGGATGGCGAAAAGACCGTTCTGACCATTAAGGATCAGGCCAAGTTCTGGAGCATCTCCAACTTCCTGATCGTTCAAACCAAGTAAGACAACATCTTTATGCTACAGATACGCTGCAAGAACAACAACGTCACCAAGAGCTTCCCGGAGGGGACCTCGCTGCTCGATGTCTATCAGGAGTTTGCCGACGACATCAAGCTGGCCTACCCCGTAGTGTCGGCAAAAGTGAACAACGTGTCGCAGGGACTGAAATTCCGATTGTTCCAGAACCGCGATGTTGAGTTCATGGATGCCAGCGAGGGCTCAGGCCATCGCTGCTACGTGCGGTCGCTGAGCTTTCTGCTCTACAAAGCCACGCAGGACCTGTTTCCAGGCTCAAAGCTCTTCATTGAGCACTCGCTGAGCCGCGGTTACTACTGCAACTTCAAGAAGAAGGGCGGCGAAGCGCTGACTGACGAGGATGTGGAGCGTATCAAAGCAAGGATGCAGGAGGTCGTTGACCTCGATATGCCCTTCCGCCGTACAGAAGCCACCAACGAGGAGGCCATCCGCGTCTTCTCCGATCGTGGCTTCTCCGACAAGGTGAAACTGCTGGAGACCAGCGGTCAGATATACTCCGACTACTACACGCTGGGCGACACCGTGGACTACTATTACGGTCCACTGGTGCCGTCAGCCAGCTACCTGACGGTGTGGGGGCTGGAGCGCTACGAAGAGGGCCTGCTGCTGCGCGTACCCGACTGGAACGACCCTTCGCGTCTGGCGGAGAAGGTGGACCAGCCGAAGACCTTCGAGATGTTTGCTGAGAAGACACGTTGGGACATCATCATGCGACTGTCGAACGCCGGCGACGTGAACAAGGCCATCATGCGCGGACATGCTTCGGAGCTCATTCAGGTCTCCGAGGCCCTGCAGGAGAAGAAGATTGTGGAGATAGCCGAGGAGATAGACCGCCGCTTCCATCAGGAGAAGGACCCCGTCCGACTGGTGCTGATAACCGGTCCCTCGTCGTCGGGCAAGACCACCTTCTGCAAGCGCCTGAGCATTCAGCTGCTGGCCTGCGGTCTGCGACCGCTGTCGTTCTCGACAGACGACTATTTCGTAAACCGTCTGGACACGCCGAAACTGCCTAACGGTGACTACGACTTCGACAACATCGAGACCGTAGAATACCGGCTGTTGCAGGACCATCTGCAGCGACTGATGCAGGGCGAGCGCGTGGAGATTCCCGAGTACAATTTTGTGACTGGCAAGCGTGAGTGGAACGGCAAGAAGCTGAAGCTGAGCAACGACACCGTGCTCATCATCGAGGGCATACACGCCCTGAATCCGCTGCTGACGGAGAAGCTGCCCGACTCGCTGAAGTACAAAATCTACATCTCGGCGCTGACCAGCATCTCGCTCGACGACCACAACTGGATTCCCGTACGCGACAACCGCCTGCTCAGAAGAATCATCCGCGACTACAACAAAGGCGCCTTCACCGCCCAGCAGACCATTGCACAATGGAAGAACGTGCTGGCAGCCGAAGACCAGTGGATTTTCCCCTATCAGGAGACTGCCGACGTGATGTTCAACTCGGCGCTGAACATTGAGTTCGCCGTGCTGCGCACACACGCCGAAATCATCCTTTCATCGGTACCGAAGAACTGTCCTGAATACTCAGAGGCCCACCGCCTGCTGAAGTTCATACACTTCTTCTTGCCGGTATCAGACAAAGAAATACCGCCTACGAGCATCATGCGTGAGTTCGTAGGCGGTTCAAGCTTCAAATACTAAAAAGCGTTCAGAAGAGCACTTTCCGCGAACTGCCGTCTGCCGATTTCTCAATGCATAGTCCTTTGGGAGTCTGCAGACGGCGTCCTTGTAGATTATAGTATGTTTTCTCTTGGTTGTCATCCCTCGTCTGCCGGCGCTCCTCAATGGCGGTACTTCCCTGGTCAATCTGGAAGACAAACGTATTCAGACTGCGGGCAGGAAGCGTCAGCGTCAGCTGCGTCACAGGGCTGGCGATGTCGACAGGCTCCTCCTTACAAAGCGACTCGTTTGAGGTCGAGATAATGCGCTTGCCGCTTTTCACTGCATAAGGCAACGTCAGAGCCAGATCGTAGGCATTCTTTGTGGTGTCAATAGCCATCACAATCAGCGAGTCGCCCTTGATGTAGGCTGATACCTCCCAAGGGCCGCCGTCGCTGTTCGTCACACCGCTCTTGCTGACACCCAGACGCGTGGAGCCCGTCACATTCTTGGAGAAGTGCGACATAACGTAAGCCCTTGGCAGCAGCGCGTTCTTCGTATTCTTCATGTTGCCGACGTTGTACTTCGTCTCGCCGGTACCGACGAAAGCCCAATGCGCGCGCATGTACCAATATATATATGCAGAGCATCCTGCCAACATACACTCGTTGACGGTCTCGGCAAATTTCAGCTGTTCGTGCCAGTTGGGCAGAGACTCAACCTTATCGCTCACCGAGTTCTCCGTCATCCAGACCTCCTTACCATACTTCATGGCCAGTTTGGCCGACTCTCGCAGGTTCTTCAAAGGGGGACTTCCATAGATGTGACCACCCACGATGTCAATCTGCTCGCGGGCTACAGCATCGTTCATCAGCTTATTGCTGTATTCGGGATTGTAGGCATAGGGTTCTGCACTAATCAGTTTCACGCCGTTATACGTTTCGCGATCCAGCAGGTGGGCATAGTTCTTCACCAGCTTCAGCTGCTGCTCGGGGGTATAGAGACAGCCTGAGTAGTTCACCCACCAGTCGGGTTCGTTCTGAATCGACACGGCATCGACGTTGACACCATTCTGCTTCATGTACTTCAAGAAGGTGTTAAACCACGGGAAGAACAACTCGTAGCAGTCCTCGCGCAGCGCACCGCGTTTGTTCTGTGGGTCATTATCATTCTTGTCGTTCACTTTTCCACCCTGCGCCGTACCGTTGGTCTTATACTCGCCAGGAGGCGACCAAGGGCTACCAAAGACAATACCTCCACGCTTCTTCACCAGCTTTGCCGATGGCAGCGAGCCTTTCCAGTCGTAGGGAGTGTCCCACCCCACATCAGAGTACGAGATATCCCCCTTGAAATTCGGCGATATCTCCATACGCATGATGTTCAGTCCGATGGCTGACTGCGTTCCATAAAGCAGTTGTATCGGTCGCGTGTCATCCCCGTGAGGACACATGGCGCCATCGCAGCAGGCAGCACCAAAGCCCGTCACATGCTGGAAGCGCGTAGTGGTCACCTTCACTTCAATTTTGGTGGCCGCATGGGCAGCCGTCAGTACTGACAGCGCCACAAGGATTAGTGTAATACGTTTCATCATCTTTATTTATCAATTGCTCATTCTTTTATTTCACACGAAGCGAACGGTAATAGTCCCTGAACACACGCTCGTCTTCCTCTGCATCGGTGAGGACTTCAAGGAGAACAGGGCGCCCGCTCTCTATATTTAATAAGGTGTCGACTCCCTGTTGCATTTCTTCCATATTCGTGGCCTTCAGGTAGACAACATCGTTCTGCTGGCAGATGCCTTCGGCAGTAGTGTGGTGCTCCGCAGATACAAACTTGTCGCGGGCAGGGCTCTGCTCCAGTCCTTTGAGCATATTAAAGATGCCACCCTTGCCATTGTTCAGCAGCAGGATGCGGAAGTTGCCCCGCAGATTCTGGTTCCACAGCGCATTCTGGTCGTAGAAGAAGCTGAGGTCGCCAATAACACAAAAGACCTTTTCTTCAGTCACACACGAGAAACCCGCTGCCGTTGACAGAGAGCCCTCAATGCCATTCACCCCACGATTACAATAGACGTAGTGCTTGGCATAGATATTGGCCAGACGAATGGCCGTGCTGTTGGCGTAGTGAACAATGCCCTCACAGAATAGCCCTTCGAAGCATTTCACTGTTGCCATTTGCGAGAAAGAAGGAATGAAAGTTCGTCGAGCCTCTTCCTGAGACATAATAGCCGTATGCCACAGCCTCGTAAATTCAGATGTATCTTGAAGTGTAAAGTCTGTTTCTATGTATTCATCAATGAAAGGTTCATGACTCAGAATCTCGCTAAAGTTACATAGAACCGTCGATGCACTACCGTCGATGACAGCATCTACACACATAAATGTGTCGTGTATTTCACCGTCTTCTGTTACTTCCCAAACACAATCAACACCCTTTCGAAGGAACTTCTTCAGTCGTTTACTGACAATGCTATCGCCACAATAAAGAAGGAAATCTGGCAAATATCGTTCGTCATCACCTATTCGTTGAAGCACTTCATCGAACGCTATTCCTCCTTGGGGATGACTCAATGATTCATATAAAACTACAACATGTTCTTTCAACTTGTCTATTACGCGAATCAATTCATCGTCAATCATCCCATATTGTCCAATGACAATCATTGGTTTACAGGCATGACAGAAGTCCTCTGCCAGTCCGTTTTCAACAATATCTGCAAAAATATTCGATGGTTCAGCGTAACATATCATACGTTGCTCCTGTAGTTCTTTATTCTCAAAATTGAACAAGGGCTCACTAATCGGCACGTTGATTAGTGCAGGTTTACGAAGCCATGCGCTAATCAATGCCTCATTGACCAGACGGTTACAGTACCAGCGTTCCTCATCGTTTCGAGGTTCGGGCAGGGAAACGGCTTTTTTCACAAAACGTCCGAGGGCATCAGGCTGCGGAAGGGTCTGACCATCAAGCTGATCTATCCACTGAGGCGGACGATCGGCAGAGATGACGACAATGCGTTGATGTTGGTAACAGGCCTCAGCCACAGCTGGAGCCAGATTGAGCAGGGCCGTACCACTGGTGACACAGACGACAACAGGTTCTTTCAGCGCCTGCGCCATACCCAACGCATAAAAACCTGCACTACGCTCATCCGTCACAGGATAGCACGTGATGTCCGGACACTCGTTCAGATTATGTACGATGGCCGCATTACGACTGCCTGGGCAAACCACCGCATGGTGTATGCCATGAGCCACAAGTAGCGCGGTCAATATGTTTACATTCTCTTTATTGCTATACACTTAATTGTGAATTATGAATTAAGAATTATGCACTAACAACTCCCTCATGGTTTGCATCTTTGCCTCCGTCTCCAGCCACTCCTGTTCCTCGACGCTGTCCTTCAAGAGTCCACCGCCAGCATAGAGGTGATAAGTCTCACCATCGATGTTCATGCAGCGAAGAGACACATAGAGGTGGGTGGCGTCATTCATATTGAGAGGGCCCATAAAGCCGCTATAGTAACGGCGAGGCGTATGCTCGTTACGGACAATAAAGTCGAAAGCCTCACGCTTGGGCAGGCCACAGACAGCCGGAGTCGGATGAAGTGCCATCAGCAAGTCACCCAGATGATGATTATCAGGCAGGGAGAAGGTAAAGTCGCTACGCAGATGAACCAGATTGGCTGCACGCACCGTACGCGGTCCTTCTTCCACGAAGTCGTCAGTGAAACGCTCCAGGCACTCGGCAATATAAGTGGCCACGATACGTTGCTCCTCAATATTCTTCGTGCTCCAGCAAAGGGTTTCGCCTTCACCCTGCAGTTGGTCGCCCTCCAGCTTCATCGTACCAGCCAATGCTATCGTGCGCCAACGGGAACCATCGCCATCGAGCAGAATCTCAGGCGTCGCCGTCAGCCACATCCCACTCTGAGGCGTATAGACCAACGCGATGAACATACGAGGATACAGCAGACAGGCTCGCAGAAACAGCGTCTCCGGCTCCTCGGCTGAAGACACCACTTCATCAGCACAGCGTGCCAGCACTATCTTGCGGAAGGTACCCTGACAGAGCTGCGCATGAAAACTGGAGAAGTCAATATGGTAGTTGAAGTAGGAGCCGGATTGTCCGGACTTTCCAGATTGTCCAGATGTTCCGGGTTGTCCGGATTGTACGGAAAGCTCCAGTTCCTCCACTTGCTCAGGAACAATCATCACTATCGGCTGGTCCTGCTTCACCTGAAAAGGGGCAATGACAAAACCGGAACAGCCATTAAGAAGTGCGCAGGAGGGTATCTCCTGCGTAGAGCCCTCGACCTTTACATAACGGTTGGCATAAGGCAAACGATATAGAGCAAAAGCCGACGACATACTATTTGGACTTGATAACGTAGTTGGTAACCCGCACGGACGAGATGAGCTCGCCTGCCGTATTCTTGATATCGACCGTCCAGACATGAAGCGTATTTCCGCGATGCTGCAAACGGGCATAAGCGGTGACGGTATCGCCCTCAACAACGGCTTGCACATGACTGCCGCTAACCTCGATGCCCACACAGGCACAGCCTGGACAAAGCGCCGAAGAGCCGACGCCAGCCACATTCTCGGCCAACGCCAAAGAAGCACCGCCACTCAAGAAGCCAAACGGCTGCCGATTACGTTCATCCACCTTCATACGAGCCATACAAGTATCGTCCTCGGGTGTGGAGATAAACTCCATTCCGAGGGCTGTACTCAAATTGGGCTTCGCATTGATAATATCGTTGATTTTTTCTACGTTCACTGCTTACGCTTACTTATAAATCACGCTTACTTATACAATGAATATTCCTTCACGTCCCAAGCCAGTGCGCTGGCACCAAGCACATCGCGCTCGCCTTCCTTCAGTATCGAGACAAGAATACGCACCTGACCGCGAATATTATGGAACACATACTGATCGAACGCCTTCCGCATAGGCCTCAACAACCATTTGCCAGCCTGCATCATATCGCCGGTAAGGATGATGGCTTCTGGATTCAGCACCGATGCATAATTAGCCAAACCTACGCCAAGCATCATACCTACTTTCTTGAACGTATCAATAGCGACGCGATCGCCCTTGTCGCAACAATCGACAATAGTATGTACCGAGAGTTCCTCCTGATCACTCAAGAGTGTCGGTTCCTTACTTTCTGCAATCAACTCTTCCGCAGTCTTAACGAGTCCTCGATCGGACACATACGTCTCCAGGCAACCCTTACGGCCGCAACCGCACTGACGTCCGTTCACTTCGACACAAGTATGACCTATTTCGCCGGCAAAGCCATTGACGCCGAGATGAGGGAGTCCGTTGGTAAAGAAGCAGCTACCTACACCACCATGACTGATGGAGACAACCACGAAGTCCTTCATGCCATGAGCCGAGCCGAATGCCTTTTCTCCTAATGCGGTGATATGAGCATCGTTGGCCAATGCCACCGCCAATCCCAAACGGTCCTGAAGCATAGCGGCAAGGGGGACAACACCCTTCCAACGCAAATTGGCAGCATTCTCAATGCACCCTGTCAGATAATTACCACTGGGAGCACTAATGCCTATCGAGCGAATAGCATTATAGCCACCATACTCTTCTATCATTGCAAGAAGACGGTCGCCAAGTTCAGCAACATAGGTTGATAAGTCAGGAAAATCGCTGGTCAGGAAATAATCCTGAGTCAGAATCTCGCCCCTGATATTGACGACAGCATAAGTAGTCCGCTTTTCACGTATATCAATGCCGATAACACGTGTTTTAATCTGATCGACTTCTTCTTCCATTGCTTCTAACCTTTACTCCTTTCTCATTCTTCTACTTAAAAAGCGAATATTCCTTCACCTGCCAAGCCAGCACACTGGCTCCCAAGACATCACGTTCACGATCATCGAGTTCCGAGACCAGGAACAGCACCTTGCCTTGTATGTTGTGGAACACATGCTCATCGAACGATGCTTTTGCAGGCTCAAGCAGCCACTTACCGGCTTTCGAAATGCCGCCAGTAAAGATAATGGCCTCAGGATTGAGCAGCGATGCATAGTTAGCCAGTCCCAAACCGAGAATCTCACCCGTGCGACGATAGACCTCAATAGCCAGTTTGTCACCCTGTTCACAGCACTGCGTAATAAATTTAGGTGACAAGTGCTCTTCCTGGCGCATGAGAGAAGGCTCATCTGTCTCAGCCATCAGCTCACGTGCCGTTTGCACAATACCTTTGGCAGCCGTATAAGTCTCCAGACAGCCGACATTGCCACAACCGCATTTACGGCCATTTATATTTACGCAAGTATGGCCTATCTCACCGGCATAGCCATTATAACCCAGGTTCACGTTTCCTTCAGAGAAGATGCAACTACCGACACCCGTTCCCAGTGTAACGACGATGAAGTCGCGCATACCATGAGCAGAGCCGAAAGCCTGTTCACCCAGCGCCACCACATGCGAGTTGTTTGCCACAGCCACAGCCAGTCCCAAACGGTCACGCAGCAAAGCTGCCAGCGGAATCTCGCCCTTCCACGGCATATTGGGAGAATTCATGATAGAACCCAGCATGAAGTTGGCACTTGAGGCGCTGATACCTACAGAACGGATACTCTCATAGCCGCCATTGGCCTCAACTATTTCTACAATACGCTCACTGAGCGCTGAAATAAAACTATTGATTTCCGGATAGTCTTCAGTCGGGAAACTCTCCTCAGCGAGAATATTTCCCCTGACATCCACCACTGCATAAGTGGTAGCATCAAGACTAATATCAACTCCAACTACTCTCTTCTTTACTACAGAGCCGTTCATTGTTTTATTCGATTGCCTGGTTATTAATTATTGCGACAAATGTAAGCATTTTTGCGTAATCAGCCAAATCTTTTCCTTATTTTTTGCAAATATTTACCCAAAACGTGATTATTTCAATAGAATTTCGTAACTTTGCACCCAATAAGAATAAACATCCGAATATAGATATGAACGTTTTAGAACTGAGTGAACAGGAGATTGGCAGACGCGAGAGCCTGCAACAGTTGCGCGAAATGGGAATCAATCCCTACCCCGCTGCAGAATATCCCGTAAATGCGTGGAGCACAGATATCATTAACGATTTTGAGGATCTGCCCATCATTGGTAAGGACGAGGAGGGCAACGATGTGCGCGAAACGGCCACACCAGAAAACAGCCGCATGGTGAGCATCGCCGGACGTATCATGAGCAAGAGCGTCATGGGTAAGGCAGCCTTCGCCAAGTTGCAGGATTCAAAGGGCCGCATCCAAGTGTATGTGCAGCGCGACTCTATCTGTCCTGACGAGAATAAAGACCTATATAATATTGTCTTCAAGAAACTGCTCGACCTGGGCGACTTCATCGGTGTGAAGGGTTACGTATTCCGTACGAAGACGGGCGAAATCAGTGTTCACGTGATGGAGATGACCGTGCTGAGCAAAAGCCTGAAGCCGCTGCCGGTAGTAAAAACAGATGCCGACGGCAAGGTTTATGACGCTTTCGACGACCCAGAGCTGCGTTATCGTCAGCGTTATGTGGACTTGGTAGTGAATGCTGGCGTGAAGGAGACGTTCCTGAAGCGTGCTACCATCATCCGAACACTGCGTAACATTCTCGACAATGCCGGATACACGGAGGTTGACACGCCTATCCTGCAGAATATCGCAGGTGGTGCTTCAGCCCGTCCGTTCATCACCCACTTCAATGCGCTGAATCAGGATATGTATATGCGTATCGCTACTGAGCTCTATCTGAAACGACTGATTGTCGGTGGTTTCGAGGGCGTATATGAGATGGGCAAAAACTTCCGCAACGAGGGTATGGACAAGACCCACAACCCTGAGTTCACCTGCATGGAGCTCTATGTAAGCTATAAGGATCTACTGTGGGGTATGACCTTCACAGAGAACATGCTGGAACAGATTTGTACGACCGTAAACGGTAAACCTGAGGTAGAAATTGACGGTAAGGTGATTTCATTCAAGGCGCCCTTCCGTCGTCTGCCTATCCTCGACGCCATCAAGGAGAAGACAGGTTTTGACTGCGAGGGCAAGACAGAAGAGGAGATTCGCCAGTTCTGTCTGTCAAAGGATATGGATGTCGATGAGACTATGGGCAAGGGCAAGCTCATTGACGAGCTCTTCGGTGAGTTCTGCGAGGGCACGTTCATTCAGCCTACCTTCATCACCGACTATCCCGTCGAAATGTCGCCGCTCACCAAGATGCACCGTTCAAAGCCCGGTCTCACCGAGCGTTTCGAACTGATGGTTAACGGCAAGGAGTTGGCTAACGCCTACTCGGAGCTCAACGACCCCATTGATCAGGAGGAGCGTTTCAAGGAGCAGATGCGACTGGCAGCCAAAGGTGACGATGAGGCAATGATTATCGACCAGGATTTCCTGCGCGCCCTGCAGTACGGTATGCCTCCCACCTTCGGTATCGGCATCGGTATCGACCGTCTGGTGATGGTTCTCACCGGAAAATTTGCCATCGGCGAAGTAATGCTGTTCCCGCAGATGAAGCCTGAGAAGAAAGCTCCTCAGAGCAGCATTCAGGAATGGGCTGCCATCGGAGTGCCTGAGGACTGGGTCTATGTATTGCGCAAGGCAGGTTTCTACCTCATTCAGGACATCAAGGACGAGAAAGCACAGGGTTTGCAGCAGAAGATTGGCGACATCAACAAGAAATTCAAGCTCGGTTACGAGAAGCCATCACTGGACGAAGTACAGGGGTGGATTGACAAAGCACAATAATGTACGACTGTGGTAAGATAGCTATCATAGGTGGTGGCAGTTGGGCAACAGCCATAGCCAAGATTGTGGTGAGTCACACTCATCACATTGGCTGGTATATGCGCCGCGACGACCAGATTGAGGAATTCCGCCGCATGAGCCACAACCCGAGCTATCTCACCAGCGTCCACTTCAACGTTGACGAGATACAGTTTGAGAGCGATATCAACCGCATCGTACAGCAGTACGACACGCTAGTCTTCGTTACGCCCTCACCCTACCTCAAGAACCACCTAAAGAAGCTCAAGACACGCATCAAGGACAAGTTTATCATTACCGCCATCAAAGGTATTGTGCCTGATGAGAACCTCGTCTGTTCCGAGTACTTTCATCAGGTCTTCGATGTCCCCTACGCCAATCTGGCTTGTTTAGGTGGTCCCTCGCATGCCGAAGAGGTGGCTTTGGAGCGCCTCTCCTACCTCACTGTGGGCTGTGCCGATGTAGAGAAGGCGCAGGCCTTTGCCGATGTCCTTACCAGCGATGTCATCAAGACCAAGACCTCTACCGACGTTATCGGCATAGAGTACTCCTCTGTATTGAAAAACGTCTATGCCATCGCCGCCGGTATCTGCTCTGGTCTGAAGTTCGGCGATAACTTCCAGGCCGTTCTCATGTCGAACGCTGTTCAGGAGATGAACCGTTTCCTCACCAGTGTGCATCCCATCGACCGCAACATCAGTGACTCCGTCTATATGGGCGACCTGCTAGTCACCGGCTACTCCAATTTCTCGCGTAACCGCACCTTCGGAACGATGATTGGCAAAGGCTACTCGGTAAAGTCTGCACAGATAGAAATGGAGATGATTGCCGAAGGCTACTTCGGCACCAAGTGCATGAAGGAAATCAATCGCCACTGGCACGTCAACATGCCCATCCTTGATGCCGTTTACAACATTCTCTACGAGCGCATCAGTCCCCAGGTGGAAATCAAACTCCTTACCGATTCGTTCCGATAAGAGCGGAACATCAGGCTACGCACACGCCGGCCTCTTTATCTTTCGTCACCAGTTCGACAACCCTCTTTTGGACATACTTGTGCAATTTCACCAATAAGAAGATGAGAACTGCAATACAGAAGATGCCCAATGTCAAGTCGACACTGGTGGTCATCAGCATTGCATCGTACACTCCATGGGCTAAGACAGGAACGCCGATAACACAAGCTGCAACACGAACAGAATGGTTTGAGAAGTGATAAATGGAGTAATAATAGCCCATCAACACGGCAAAAGCATAATGGCCGGGAACCGACATCAATGAACGAAGGAGGGCTATTGATGCCCAATCTTCCATACTGTCAAAAAGATAAAAGAGGTTCTCAATGCCGGCGAATCCAAGTCCCACGCTAACAGCATATACGATACCATCAAAATGTTCATCGAAATAGGGATTACGCCGTAGGACAAGCCACAGCGCCAGCAACTTAAAGCACTCTTCAGGAATGGCAGCACAAAAGAAGGCATCGATTACTGCATCAAATAACGTTTGCGCCTCATCTGCTCCATCAAGGAAAATTTCACTGGCTATCATCTCCACCAAGGCGGCAGGCAAACAAATCAGTACACCATAAGTCACTGCACGAACGAGCAATCTCGTAGGTTCCTTCTTTGAATCACGTTTCCATATATACCACCACAGCAGGGCTGCAGGCGCCAAGGCCGCAAAAACAATCAACAAAAGTTCCATTTATCCTTGTTTCGTTTAAGAGATATAAACTGCTTTACGCTAATAACGGGTGCAAAGGTACGAAGAAGTGAGGGAAACACAAAATTAAGGAAGAAAAAATTCCTCAACCGGATCATTATTCGCCAAAAAAGAAGTAACTTTGCAGCATATTTGCAAATATGTAAGAATGAGAGAACGCATAAATATAATTGTCTTGATGCTGTGCAACGTGCTGGCATTGACCATAGGATGCACGAAGCCAGACCATAGCAATGAGGCAGAAGCGCTGAGCGACGAGCTGGTGGGCGCTGCGATTAGCAATATGGACAAGGCCTTGAAGCGCGTGGACAGTGCGGAACAGGCCGGCCTATTCACAGCAATACGCGCCAACACCATCAAGGCCATCATCTATGAAAATGCAGAACGGCGATGGATGGCCACCTATTATGCCAGAAAAGCCATTGCAGCAGAAGCGGGACATGTGGCCACCACATCTGCGGACAGCAATCTCTATTGTAAAGCCCGTCTGATACTGGCCGATGGAGCTTGCTTCAGTGGTGAGTACGGAAAATCCATCACACTGGCTAAGGAATTATTTGACTTTGTGAGCAACGGAACAAGCCCTAAAGATATGGCCATGAAGTGCAGGGCGCTGTCGCAGATGGCAGAATGTGAAAAGGGATTGAACCATATAGAAGAGGCTGAGCGTTTGTATCTGCAGAGTATCGGAATCTTGATGGAGAGCACGCAGCATGCCACCAAATTCAGCGATATAGATCCGCTCATCTACACTTTGCTTTCACTTAACGACATGTATCTCGACTGCACGACTGCAGATTGCTCGCAAGGGAAAAACAGCATGCAGGAGAAAGCACTACCCATGCTCGCAAAAATGGACACAGCCTTGAACCGTCTGATTCAGTGCCCAAACACCCCCGACTGGGTGGTGCAGAAACGGCGCAACAACATAACCATCAGCAAAGTACTGGTCTATGCCGCCAACGGCAAGCAAGAGCTGGCCGAGGCTCTTTTTCGCGAACACCAGCAATCGCAAGGCCTGGATGCTACCGACAAGATGGCGGAGGGTGTCTATCTGACCAACACAAAGCGTTACGATGAGGCAATTCGTATGTTCGATGAAGCCTACTCCATGAAACGTTCAAGTGGAGACCCCATCACCAATATCTACGTCAACACCCTGCTGACGTATAAGTACGATGCCCTGCAAAAAGCGGGACGTACGACAGAAGCACTGGCGATGGGCGATTATATACGGCAACTGACCGACTCCATTCGCCAGCAGGAGCGACAGACCGATGTAGAGCAGCTGCAGGAAATCAAGCAACAGGAAGAGGAAATCATCAAGAAACGCCAGTCGCTGACAATGCACCGCATTGTCCTCATTGCCATTGTCCTGCTACTGTTGATGGCATTCTATGTTATCTGGCGTATCCGCCGTTACAACCGATTGTTGGCAGAAAAGAACCGCAGCCTCTACGAAAAGATGCAGCAGCGCGAGCAGGCTGAGGCCGAGGAACGTCGCCAGTTGCAGGCACAACCAGAAGAAAGTCTCACCGCAGAACGGCAGTTATTCCGTCGTATGTGCACACTGATGGCCGAAATGCAGCCCTATACTGACGAAAGCCTGAACAGAGATGCGTTGGCACAGTTGCTCGGCACCAATTCCAAATATGTTGTACAGGCCATCCGTGAATGTTCGCACGGCGACACCGTCATGGATTTCATCAACCGCTACCGTCTGGAGAACGTAGCCCGTCTGCTGAAGACTACCGACCACCCCGTCAACCTCGTCGGCGAACTCTCCGGCATTCCCAGCCGCACCACCCTCTCCCGTCTCTTCCGCAACACATACGGTATGACATGCAGGGAATATCGCCAGGTTTCCCAGCAAAAATAGCAGAATTCCCAGATTTGAAACATATTTTCCCGCCAGTGAAACATCCGTTTTACTGGCGGGTTGTAATTTTGCAGTCGCAATTCGAAAAGTAACATTTATCTTATAAAGCATTATGAAAAAGATTTTTATGACACTTGCAACTGCAAGAATGACACTCACTATCATCCTGTGCTGTGTAATGACAACAGCGATGTTCACCGCATGCTCTTCCGACGACGATTCAACGGAAGGAGTTGACAGCAGAATTGTTGGCAACTGGTATTCCAACGTTTCCGGTAAGACCTACGCCAAATGGAATTACGGCGAAACGTGGCAGACAACGGAATTCAAGACTGATGGAACTGGTTATACACATATCTACTACACACACGAAGGCAAAGCTATCGGCTGCGAGAAGATTGACTTCACATACACCGCTTCTTCCGACGGCAAACTGACCATGACACCCTCGGACAGGGACGTGATGACAGCCAACTGGCAGATTGTAGGTGGGGAACTGCGTATCAACGGCGGCAACAATTTGGAACTGACCTATCAGAAAACGACCGGCGATATGACTGCAAAGTTCGACAACTGGAACAACACGAAGGATCTCATTGACGTACCACAGCCAGCAAAATATACAGTATTCGTCTATGGCAATGCTGGTGGAACAATGGACATCGCCATTGAGGAAGGATTCTGGGAGAAAGCAAAGGAATTCCTTACAGACCATAACAACGTGCGAGTAGTATGCTTTTACAAATATGGCAAAGACTTACCCGAGAAAGGAAGAAACTTCTCAGGCAAGTACGCCGCTCCTGGCGACATCGTGTGGTATGAACTGAACAGCGAGACCGACCTCAACAAAATCAAGGAAGAAGGTATGCAGGCTATGGGATTGGGAAGCCAAGCCATCGCCCTGAAAATCTGCGACCCCAACGCGCTCAAAATGTTCATGGAATTCAGCAGTCTCGTTTGTCCGGCAAAGGAGTACGTGTTTGGTGTTTGGGGCCACGGTTCAGGTCTGAATCCCATGACGGATGTGCCCGGCAAGTACAGTCTAGATGATGAAACCACCCGCGGCGTGATGTACGATGAATGGAATAACAACGAGGAATTGGATATGTACGAACTGCACGATGCTATCAAGGCATCAGGTATCGATCGTCTGAACACCCTGTTCTTCCACAACTGCATGATGGGCAACCTGGAGACTCTGACAGAGGTCAAGGACTGTGCCGACTACATCTGCTGCTCAGCCCATATTCTCAGTAGCAACGGAGAGGTGATGACAGAATTCGTGCATGGTTTGGTAGACAAAGGTAATGCCGAAGATGCCGTAGCTCAGATGTTTGAGCGCATCACACCCATCTGGCAGAACGGGTACAATGAAGACGGCAACTACGCTAACGGCGACTACAAGCTGTATCGCACCGACATGTTCAACGGCATTCTCGACGCTGCCAAGCATCTGGCCAATCGTCTTGTAGCCCTCTACCCCACTCAGAAGGAAGCCATCGACCGTGCCACCAGTATGGCCTATCGTGTCGTGCCGATGGAAGGAGCTGAGTTCGAGACCCCCTTCTTCGACATTGCCGATTATGCCCATCTGCTGGCAAAAGAGACAGGCGATGCCGAGATGAAGGCCATCGCCACAGAGATGGACAACGCTTTCAAGAAGGCCATCGTTCACTATCGGGATGTCAACTGGTGCAAAGAGCATCTTGAGCATTACACACTGAGCGTCTGCCTGGTTCACCAATTATACTACACCTATAATTATAAATCAATTATACCATCTTACCTCTGCAACTTCGACGAGGGTTACGAGCAGTGCGGTTTCCACAAGTACACGGGCTGGGGCAACTGGCTTCGTATGAACCAGCAACCGCTGACACATAACCCCCAAAGCACTGGTGGTGGTCTATTGGAATAAGCAAAAAAAGATGGTTTTTCTTTGTATTTCGTTCTACTTTTCGTAACTTTGCAGTCGCAAAACAACGAAACAATAATAGAACAAACATCAATGAAGAACATTCGTCTTGACATTACAAAGGCCGCCAGCTTTCTCGAAGCTGGTGCTGTGAAGGCTTTCGAGCCGAAGGTAAAGGCAGCTCAAGAAGCTCTGGAGAACGGGACATGCCCTGGTAACGACTTCTTAGGGTGGTTGCACCTGCCAACAGAAATTACGCCGGCATTCCTCGATGAGATTGAAGCTACGGCGAAGGTGCTGCGCGAGAACTGCGAGGCTATCGTGGTGGCCGGTATCGGTGGCTCATATCTGGGTGCACGTGCCGTCATCGAGGCACTGAGCAACTCGTTCGGCTGGCTCATTAATGACCAAAAGAATCCCACGATTCTCTTTGCCGGTAATAACATCGGCGAGGACTATTTGTTTGAGCTGACAGAATATCTGAAAGGTAAGAAGTTCGGCGTCATCAACATCTCTAAGTCGGGAACGACAACGGAGACGGCCCTGACCTTCCGTCTACTGAAGAAGCAGTGCGAGGCTCAGCGTGGCAAGGAAGAGGCCAAGAAGGTCATCGTAGCCGTCACCGACGCCAAGCGTGGTGCTGCCCGAACCTGTGCCGATAAGGAAGGCTACAAGAGCTTCATCATTCCCGACAACGTGGGTGGCCGCTTCTCAGTGCTCACTCCCGTAGGCTTGCTGCCCATCGCCTGTGCCGGTTTCGACATCAAGCAGTTGGTGGCTGGAGCTCAGGACATGGAGAAGGCTTGTGCGCCCAGCGTACCTTTCGAGGAGAACCTGGCTGCACAGTATGCCGCTGTACGTAACGCCCTGTATCAGAACGGCAAGAAGATTGAGATTATGGTGAACTACCAGCCCAAACTGCACTTCGTCAGCGAGTGGTGGAAGCAGCTCTACGGAGAGTCGGAGGGTAAGGATAAGAAGGGAATCTTCCCTGCCTCTGTAGACTTCACAACTGACCTGCACTCCATGGGACAGTGGATTCAGGACGGCGAGCGCACCATCTTCGAGACGGTTATCTCGATTGAGGAGCCCGAGAAGAAGTTGCTGTTCCCTGAGGACGAAGAGAACCTCGACGGTCTGAACTTCTTGGCTGGCAAGCGTGTAGATGAGGTGAATAAGATGGCAGAACTGGGAACCCGTCTGGCCCACGTTGATGGTGGCGTTCCCAACATCCGCATCAGCGTTCCCAAGCTCAACGAATATTACATCGGACAGCTCATCTATTTCTTTGAAATCGGCTGCGGCATCAGCGGCAATGTGCTCGGCGTGAACCCCTTCAACCAGCCCGGCGTAGAGGCCTACAAGAAGAACATGTTCGCCCTGCTCGACAAACCCGGTTACGAGGAAGAGAGCAAGGCCATCAAAGAGCGTTTGGCTAAGGAAAAGTAATCTAGACAATCTAGATTCTCTAGAACATCTAGAATAATGATTAAAGCAACAAAACAATATCTCAAGAAGCACGGTTTTGGGCAATTTAAGCCCAAAGCCGCGCTCTTCGATATGGACGGTATCCTCTACAACTCGATGCCGAACCATGCTATAGCCTGGCAGCAGTCGATGGCATCATTCGGTATCCACATGACAGAGGCCGACGCCTACGCCACCGAAGGTGCTCGTGGCATCGACACCATTCGCAACATGGTGCTGAAACAGAGGGGCGAAAGCATTACTCTGGAAAGGGCCCAGGAGATGTACGACGAGAAGACGCGCTGCTTCCACGCACTGCCTGAGGCACCCGTCATGCCGGGCGTTATCGACGTCATGAAAGGCATGAAAGCATGCGGTTGGCATATCGGCGTCGTCACGGGCAGCGGCCAACGGCCACTCATCAACCGTCTGCTGAAAGACTTTTCTGAGTTTCTGGACGAGGAGCATATCGTAACAGCCTACGACGTGCAGCGTGGCAAACCAGCCCCCGACCCTTATCTAATGGGTATGAGGAAAGCAGGCACTCAGCCCTGGGAAACAATAGTTGTCGAGAATGCGCCACTTGGTGTCAAAGCAGGCGTTGCGGCGCAAGCATTCACCATCGCCGTCAATACGGGACCATTGCCCGACGAGACGTTGCTACAAGCCGGTGCTGATATGCTGTTTGCTGATATGCAGGCGCTCTGCGAATGTCTGGAATCTAATTATTAAATATCCTCTTCTTCCTCTTTCTCGCTACCGCCATTGGTATCCATCTCCGTATCGCGCTTAATGGCGAGATTGCCAAAGTTGTCAATCTTTACCTCCAGAGGAATATACTCGTCAGTCTGAGGCAGACAGACGCTGGCTGCGAAATCCAGATAGTTGCCATCCACCTTATCGAAGACAAAGCCTTCGAGAATACCTGCACGCATATAATGCTGATCAAGATGGGCTTCGAAGTGACGCTTGAGGAACGTCTTGTTGATGGCAACGCTACCATCAGAACGACGGACAACCAGACTGATGCGGTTATCCACGAACTGCTGGCCCGTCTCGTCTTTTACCATAGCCAGACTGTCATCAGGCACACGGTTAATCTCAATCTTATATGACTTACCAAGCCACTGGACTTCACGCTGATCTTGATATGTCTGCATACGCACAGGGCCGGAAGGCTTGGGAGTCTCCACCTTTTCGACGATAATATCTACTGGAACTTTCTTTTCCTTACAGCCCGTCAGCATGACGAGAGCAGCAAGACAGAGTATGGTAAAATACTGTTTTGTCATTATCTATGATCGTTAGCTATTATAGTTCTGCGTGCAAAGGTAAGAAAAAAAACACATACAACAACAAAAAATGCCTGCTAATTTCTCAGCAGGCACCGTTATCCAATATCTTTTAACCTTTACTTCTATCTACTAAAGACAGGCACGCTTGCCTCAAAAAACACTATGTTAACCTAAATCACTATGATCTCTTAATAAATATGCGGTTCTATTATGTGTGGTATCCTTATTGATTGTTACGGCGCTGTCCACGCATACCTCCGAACTGTCTCATACGCTCTTCGCGGTCTGCCTGATAGGCCTTGTACTGTTCGGGAGTCATGATTTTCTGAAGCTCCGTATTGTATTCGTCCATCTGTCCTCCCATCTGCGGACGACCCTGTCGCGGACCTCCCTGTGGACGGCGCTGGGCAGTTGAGTCTGCCATTTGTGGACGTTCGCCTCTATTACCCTGACGCATTCCCTGTCCACCTGGGCGGGGGCCACGGGGGCCTCCCATTTGTCCTAAGTACTTTGTGTTGAGTGAGAGCAGTTGCTTCGCTTGTTCCTCGTTAAGTCCGTATTTCTTGACTACATCGTCAGTGCGCTGCTTAATCATCTCTGTCCGATCCATTCTCTGACGCTCGGGGCGCTGTCCCTGATTGTCCTGAGCCATTGCTGCTGTTGAGAGCAGAAGCAGAGCGGCTATACTTATCACTATCTGTTTCATAATTTTGTGTTGTAAGACTGTTTTTATTTTCGGTTTATTGTTTCGCTGTTAGTTGCAACTATTCTTTTGACGCAAAAGGAAAGAAAAAGTTTAATCGCACATGAAAAAAAAGTAATCCGCTCGTCAAAAAAGCAGATTTCAAAGACCGGCACAAAACGATTAAGCTTTTATAACACAAACAGTTGCGCCATCAACACGGAACTTTACATCATGACCATCGAAGGGCATTCCATAGACGCGGTCGGCATCGTCATGATAACGGGGACGAGGGTCTTGAGCCAGCACTTCCTTCAGCGCTTTCAACTCATCGTCAGCAAACAGACTGGCGACATCCTCAGGAATCTCCACGTTCAAAGGTTGCCACTGATGCTGGTCGACAAAACCACTGCGAGCATCCGGATGAGCATCGGCATAAGCCACGTATGGCTTTACATCATAGATAGGAGTACCATCCATCAAATCGGCACCGCTGACATAAATGACCGGACCATCGACTGCAGACATCTCCACCTTATTTATACGTACGCACGAGAGTCCAAGACCATTGGGACGGAAAGGCGAGCGGGAAGCGAACACCCCTACCCGATCATTGCCACCAAGACGTGGCGGGCGAACTGTCAGCTTAGAGGTGAGGGGCTTTTCTTGACGATTGGCAGAGAATTCCCAGATAAGCCACAAATAATCGAACTGTTCCAAACCACGGACAGCCTCCTCACGGCGAAATTCCGGCACAAAAACAATGCGTCCCTGCAAGGCTGGCGCAAGGCCACTCTGACGCGGAATACCGAATTTCGAGGATAGCGGACTATGGAAATATGCGACAGGATTGATATTCATGGCTGCAAAAATACGTAAAAAATTTGGAAGGAACAAATCTTTTTCGTATATTTGCAACCAAATACCAACTGGCGTCTGACTATGAACATAAAACATCTCCTTTTTGCCGCCCTCATTCTCTTTGGCATCAATATAGTCCATGCCCAGGTAGACAACAATAATGACGAGGTCTACAAGGCGTTGCGCGACTCCATGCACGAGTCGTTCAACAATGCCGACGAGGACCGCTTCTTCAAAGACATCAAGAAGCTGGAGAACTACCTGCTGGAGAAGAACGACTTGCATAGATACTACACCCAGCGATGCAACGAGATTGTGTTCATGATGAACACCCAGAAAATCTTTGAGGCCTATAAGGCTGCCCGTCAGCTGTCATCGGAGCTTCGTGAGAAGAAGCTCGACAAGGAAATGTATATGGCCTACAATATGCTGGGACATATCTACCGCTATTGCGGTAACGAAGAAGCCGCCAAGCGTAACTTCCGTGAGGTTATCAACATGATGGAGAAGTCAGGCTACCGTGAGAGTATGCCCCCCATCTACATGAATATCGTTGGCGTGGTGGAGAACGACAATCCCGAAGAAGCTCTGAAACTCATTGAAGAGGCGCTTGCCATCGCCAAGGAGTCCTCTCCTGAACGTGTCTTCGATATTGAGACACGGCGAACGCTCATTTACTACAACATGGGGGAGAAGGAGAAATTCCAAAAGGGTTATGAAGCTTACAAAAAAGGGGAAGCCAAGGGATTGACATCTGTTCACGGAAGAGCTTTGGAAGTCTATCACGAGGCTTTCCTCGGCAAAACCGATGAAGCAGTAAAGATGGCGCGCGAAGAACTGGGAGAAGACAGCTATTCCACCATTGCCCAAATCTACGTGAATGCCGGCCGTTGGGAAGAAGCCTATAAAGCCCAACAGGAAGAGGCGAAACTGAACGACTCCATCAACAACATGATTCTGACGAATAGCGTAGAAGGACTGCGAACAGAATTGACCGTCTATGATCTTGAACGAGAGAAAGCACGGACACGCACCATCACACTGACCATTATTATTCTGTTATTGTTGATGCTTGTTGCTGCACAGATATACATCTTCTGGAGCCGACGACGCCATATGCGCGAACTGAAAGTGGCCTATGAGCGTGCTTTGGAGTCAGACAAGATGAAGACCGCCTTCATTCAGAATATCAGCCATGAGGTGCGCACACCCCTGAACATCATCTCCGGCTTTGCGCAAGTCGTTTCAGACCCTGAGATGACAAGCGAACCAGAAGAGCGACACCATATTGCAAAGATGATGATTCATAATACCCGCGTCATCACCAATCTCATTGACGAGATGCTGGAATTGTCTATCAACGAGACATCTGGCGACGTCAAACTGGAGGATGGAATCAACATCAACGACTTGATGTCAAGTCTCATACAGGAAAACGAAGAACATACCAAACCCGACGTAAAACTAGTGTACGACAACCTGTTACCGGAAGGTTTCACCATGACCACCAATAAGGATATGGTTCGCCGCATGGTCAATGTTTTGATTGACAATGCAATCAAGAACACCGATCAGGGTTCTATCACCCTCCGAGCCAGTATCAACGAAGGGAAACTCGAGATTGTTGTCGAGGATACCGGCTGTGGTATTCCACCTGAAGATACCGAACGTATTTTCGAGCGTTTCGTCAAACTCAACGAGTTTAAGGAAGGTCTGGGACTGGGACTACCGCTCTGTCGGATGTTGGCTAATCGCCTACACGGTTGTCTGATTCTCGACCAAAGCTACAGCCCTGGTGCACGCTTCGTCCTCAGCCTCCCAATTTAAAAACTTATGAAAAGAACCATACTTAACATGATGGCAGCACTCACCATTGCTGCGAGTTGCACTGCCGCCCAGAAGACAGACGTCTTCACTACCAAGAACGGAAAGGAAGTCAAGATTACGTGCATCAAGCACGCCAGTATGCAAATCCAGTACGACGGACTCGAGATTGATGTCGACCCTGTCAGCGACGGGGTGCTGCCCGTCACCGACTACGCCCAGTACCCCAAGGCCAACGTCATACTCGTCACCCACGAGCATCGCGACCATTTCGACCGCGAGGCCATCCATTGTCTGCGCACGCCGGCAACGACCATCTACACCAATCAGGCCATCTACAACATGTTCCATAACGGTTTCGTGCTGAACAACGGCGACAGCATCGCCTATCGTGACGATGTCACCATTAAAGTAGTGCCTGCCTATAACACCACGGAGCGACCTGAGGGAGGATACTTCCACCCCAAAGGCCGTGACAACGGCTACGTGCTGACGCTCGACGGACTACGCATCTACATTGCCGGCGACACGGAGCCGATTCCCGAGATGAAGCAACTGGGCGACATCGACGTTGCCTTCCTGCCCTGTAATCAGCCCTACACAATGACCATCGACCAATTTGTCGAGGCAGCCAAGACCATCCGTCCGAAGGTGCTCTTCCCCTATCACTACTCCAATACGGCCATCAATCAGGCTGTTCTAAAACTCGGGGGGTCGAACATCGACGTACGCATTCGCGACTACAAATAATCACAAAAACAACATTTTTTGACTATGACAATTACAAAATCTTTTATTGCTATTGGTATGACTACAGCTCTTACCATGTCGTTTTCGGCTTGCCAGCAGGCCCAACGAGAGAACCCCCTGTTAACGGAGAGTGCCCTGCCATTCGGTGCACCCGACTTCAGTAAGATTCAGACATCAGACTATCTGCCGGCTTTCGAGGCTGCCATCCAGCAGCAGCGCGACAACATCAAGAATATAGTCGACTGCAAAGACTCGGCAACATTCGAGAACACCATTCTCGCCCTTGAGGAGAGCGGACGGCTGCTCGACCGTGTCAGCCGTGTATTCTTCGCTCTTGTCGATGCCGACAAGACGCCCGAGATTGGCGAAATAGAAAAGACGGTACAGCCCAAGCTGACCGACCTTGAGAACGAAATCATGTTCAACAAGCAGCTCTTTGAGCGCATCCGTCAGGTCTATGACAAGCAGTTCACGACACTGAAGGGCGAGGACCAGAAACTGCTGGAGGAGACCTATAAGGAGTTCGTACGCAAGGGTGCCCTGCTGCCCGACGACAAGATGGCACGTATGAAGGAAATCAACCTGCGCATCTCAGACCTGCAACAGCAGTGGGGCGACATGCTGCCCGAAGCCACCAACAACGCCGTCGTGTGGGTTGACAAGAAGGAAGACCTGGCTGGTCTCTCAGATGCCGACATCGCTCAGTGCCAGAAGGATGCAGAGAGCCGGGGCAAGAAGGCCCCCTACGCCATCGTCATCGTCAACACTACCCAGCAGGCACTGCTCAGCAGCCTCGACAACCGCGACCTACGCAAGAAGGTCTATGAGGCCAGCATCCACCGTGCCGACGGAACGGGCAAGTTCAACACCTTCCCCCTAGTCTGCGAGATTGCCAAACTGCGTGCCGAGCAGGCCGAGATCATGGGCTACCCCAACTACGCAGCCTACTCGCTGGAGAAGACGATGGCCAAGACACCCGAGAACGTCTATGCCTTCCTGAAGAACCTCATCAGTCAGTACACGCCGAAGGCCGACGCTGAGACGAAGGCCATTGAGGACTTCGCCCGCCAGTCACAGGGTGCCGACTTCCAATTGCAACCCTACGACCGTTTCTACTACTCTGCCAAGATGAAGAAGCAGCTGCTCAACGTCAGCGATGACGAGGTGAAGCCCTACTTCAATGTCGACAGCGTCCTGCTGAACGGTGTCTTCTATGCAGCCAATCGTGTCTACGGCCTGACGTTCAAGGAGCGCAAGGATATTCCCCTCTATCATCCCGACATGAAAGCCTTCGAGGTCATCGACCGCGACGGCAAGTCGAAGGCTCTCTTCTACTGCGACTACTATCGTCGCCCCACGAAGCGTGGTGGAGCATGGATGGACGGTTTCCAGAAGCAGAGCCGTCAGTGGCAGCAGCTACCTATTATATTTAATGTGTGCAACAACGCTCTAGCACCCGAGGGCAAGCCCTCGCTGCTGACGTGGGACGAGGTGACCACCATGTTCCATGAGTTCGGTCACGCCCTGCATGGCATCCTCTCTGACTGCCAGTACAACCGTCTGAGTGGCACTAGCGTAGCCCGTGACTTTGTGGAGATGCCGTCGCAGTTCAACGAGTCGTTTGCTTCGATTCCTGAAATCTTCGACCACTATGCCCGTCACTGCGACACGGGAGCCCCCATGCCTGCCGACCTGAAGGAGCGCATGCTTAAAAGCATCAACTTCCAGACGGCCTACGCCCTTGGCGAGAACCTCGCAGCCACTTGTGTCGACCTGGCCTGGCACATGCTTGCCTCAAAGGATATTCCGACACCCGGCAAAGCAGCCAAGTTTGAGACCGAGGCCTTGCGACAGGTAGGACTGCTCAACGCACAGATTCCTCCCCGCTACTACACCAGCTATTTCAATCACGTCTGGGGTGGTGGCTATGCAGCCGGCTATTACAGCTACCTGTGGACAGAGGTACTGGCCGTCAACATTGCCGACGTCTTTGCCAAGCGTGGTGCCCTGAAGCCCGAGACCGGTCAGGACATGAGAGACAAGATTCTGAGTCGCGGCAATACGGGCGACCTCATGCAGATGTTCAGCGACTTCACAGGCATGCAGCAGCCCGATGCTTCGAGCCTGCTGAAGGCCAGAGGATTATAAAAGGATTCTCCTTACCAAAGCAGCTACAGACAAACCGTTTGTAGCTGCTTTTTCATTACAACTGAATCGTCATCGCCTTGCCCCCGTACTGAACGAGCCTGCCCTCAGGATTCTCCAGATTCAGAGGTTGGGGAGCATCTTTGGAAACAAGCACAATGTTGAAACGACGCTTTTTCAGCATACCGGGGAATGAGCCCTGACGCTGCGAGAAACTGACAGTACGGGCAGCATCGTCATAACGGATGTCGATGGTGGCATACTTACCCTTCTCGTAGTTGTAGTTGGTTCCCTCGTCCTCGTAGAGCTGGAATTCGCCGTCCTGTCCTGCGTAGACGTAGAGGTTAATGAGTTCAGGAGCCTTCTCGTCGCTCCACTGCATGGCAGGACCGAAGGGGATGATGGCACCCTCGCGCACGAAGACGGGAATCTGCTCATAGGGTGCGTCGACAACGATATTACGACTGGGGGAATCATTCACGACAACCGCATATCGCGTGTCCCCCAGTTCCTCCCGTTCAATGACCTTCTCGCCCGTATAGAGGTTATACCAGCCACACTGCTTGGGGAAATAGACCGAGCGGTTGCGGGCCTTATAGTAGCCCACTGGACAGGCCATCAGCGCAGAACCGAACATCCACTGGTTGCCGATGTTCTCCACTTCGCGGTCACCATTGAAGTCCATCACCAGGGCGCGCATCAGCGTGTAGTCCTTGAAATGTGCCCAGCCAGCCAATGAGTAGATGTAAGGCATCAGGTGGTAGCGCAGACGGTCGTAATAGACAAACGACTTGTAGGCAGGATGGTTCTCAGGGGCGATGTTCCAGATTTCGCGCAGCGGCCACTGTCCGTGACTGCGGAACAGGGGGATGAAGGCGCCGAACTGGTTCCAGCGACACTGCAGTTCGCGCCACTCTTTCAGGTCTTCGTTCTCCTGACCGGTACGGTCGTAAAGCTGCTGGGCACGCACATAGCGGTTCTCCACGCAGAAGCCGCCCTGGTCCATACCCCAGAAGGGGATGCCCGACATTGAGAAGTTCAGGCCAGCTGTCATCTGGGCGCGCATGTCCTCCCAGCGGGTGCCGATGTCACCACTCCACGTAGCCGTCGAGTAGCGCTGTTCGCCAGCAAAGCCACTACGCGTCAGCAGGAATACACGAGGTTCGTCGTTCTTACCCTTCCAGACGCTGCGCTGACCGTTGTAGATGGCATCGGCATTAACGGTGGAATAGGCATTGAAATATTCGGTAGAGGTGCCGAGGGCTGTAGGGCCACAGAGCGCCTTGCGATACCACATGGGGGTGCAGTCGCGTACGTTAGGCTCCGAAGCGTCCATCCACCAGGCATCAACCTTCTTACCCAAACCAGAATAAAGCTTCTCGTCCATCTGGCGCCAGAACACCTTACGGGCCTCAGGGTCGTAGGCATCATAGAAGCCGTTCTTATAGCCGGGGCCAACCCAGTCGTGTATGTCATCGGTGGGCGACTGGTTGTACATCCAGCCCTTGGCATCGAGTTCCTTGTAGTTGTCGGTATTCACGTAGAACTTCGGCCAGACGCTAATCATGAAGCGACCATGCATCTGGTGCACACTATCGAGCATCTGTTGCGGATTAGGATAGCGTAAAGCCTCGAACTCGTGGCTGCCCCACTGGTCCTCAGGCCAGTAGTTCCAGTCCTGCACGATGTTGTCGATGGGAATCTCGCGCTTGCGGAACTCTGCCAGCGTCGACACCAGCTCGTCCTGCGTCTTGTAGCGCTCACGGCTCTGCCAGAAGCCCAGCGCCCACTTGGGATAGAGCGAGGCCTTGCCCGTCAGCGTACGGTAACCTGAGATGACCTCGTCCATGTTCTTGCCGGCAATGAAGTAGTAGTCCATGTCCTTTGCCATCTCGCACCAGACGGTCAGCGCCTCACGGTCGTGAATGTTGCGAGGCTCAGCTACTCGCAGACCGCAGTACGACTCGCCACCGTCGGGCTGCCACTCTATGCGCAGGTGCTGTCGTCCTTTGACGGGCAGGTCGACACTGAACTTAAAGGCATTGGGGTTCCACGCCGTGCGCCAGCGTTCAGGCACCACCTCCTTGCCACCGATGTACACCTTGACGTAACCGGCATAGTAGAGAATGAACTGATAGGTCTGCACTGGTGTCTCGACGGGGGCACTCGGTTCGATGTATCCCTCGTACACCACATTGGCGCCAGCCAGTTGGAATCCCTTCGGCAGATTCTTGATACCGCCGTTGTCCGTCCGATTGGCAATCTCCGACTTCGCAGGTGTACCATATTCATAATAGATGGAGTCCTCGTCGCGCACCAGCTTCCTGCCTTTTGCGTCGGTATAGGTGCCCGTCAGGTGTCCTGGGTTGCCGTTCTTGTCGTAGAGCTTAAAGGCACGGTTCAGTTGCAGGTAGTCCTTGGGATTGCCAAAACGGCAGTAACTGTATGCATCCCAGAGCAGTCCGTAGTTCTTTGTTGAAAGCACGAAGGGTATCGACACCTTCGTGTTGTATTGGAAGAGGTCTTCGTTCTTGCCACGCATGTTGAACTCCTCGCTCTGGTGCTGGCCCAAACCATAGAACGACTCGCTGTTCTGTGGCGACCTGAACTTCATCTGCCATGTCAAGCCGTGTTTCTGCTCCTCAGTGGGCTGCAAGCCACCCTTAATGCCCAGCTCACGCTCGGGCACGGTGTAGTCCCAAAACTGCTTGCCCGGTTCCTCACCGGGACGGTCTGGAACCTCTTCCAACAGAGGTTCACCCTTGCCGTCAAAGAACCTGATGCGTCCACTGCTTTTGCTCACCCGCACCCACACGTTCTTAGCCTTGACATAGACGTAGGCAGGACTGACGATATGCTCACTGGCAGAGGCTTCCGTCTCTTTCACCTCGACGCTGCCCTTAAAGGTCTGTTGCGGCACAATCATCAGACTCGCCGGCTTCACAGGCAGTTCGTCCTTCGAGGTGGCCCGTACACGGATGATGTTGTCGTTCATCACCTCCAACTGAATCACCTTCGCCTGTCCGCTGTCAGGACGTATGGTTACGATATTGCCGTTCCATCTGACGTCCGCAGCACTGATGGTCAGACAGCCTAACAAGGCTGCCGACAGGAGCATCATTCTCTTCATAGGTTTACGGTTATTTCGCCCGAACCGTAACAGCGGTGGTGCTGTTCGTCGTAGATAACACAGAACTGACCGGGTGCCACGCCGTGAATCTTCTCTTTCGAGTGCAGCACGAAACAGCCGCTACCCGTCCACTCCAGCGTGGCCTCGTGGAACTCCGGCGTGTGACGAATCTTGAACGTCACCTTCTGCGGGGGCTCCGTTACGGTAAGGAAATGGAAGTCGTGAACAGGAAAATCCTGCTTGTAGGCCGTCTCAGGGTCGTAGCCGTGCGAGACGTAGAGCACATTCTGCTGAGGGTCTTTCTTGACGATGAACCACGGGCCACCACCAAAACCGAGTCCCTTGCGCTGTCCGATGGTGTAG
>Ga0265299_10000518_pt1 | contig 47429 bp, 25 predicted proteins | sample AusTroGonzalo_MG_4_FD_193485 | JGI IMG/M metagenome (GOLD analysis project Ga0265299, IMG submission 193485) | Bovine rumen microbial communities from tropical cattle in Woodstock, Queensland, Australia - Gonzalo_02 | ecosystem: Host-associated > Mammals > Digestive system > Stomach > Rumen ...
AGCAGCAGAGCTGGGCTATCCCGTCATCCTGCGTGCCGCATACGCCCTGGGTGGTTTGGGTTCAGGCTTCTGCGACAACGAGGCAGAGCTGGAGGCACAGGCCGAGGAAGCCTTCTCCTTCTCGCCCCAGGTACTGGTAGAGAAATCCCTCAAGGGATGGAAAGAGATAGAGTACGAGGTGGTACGCGACCGCTACAACAACTGTATCACCGTCTGCAACATGGAGAACTTCGACCCCCTCGGCATCCACACCGGCGAGAGTATCGTAGTGGCTCCCAGCCAGACCCTCACCAATAGCGAGTACCACAAGCTGCGTGCCCTTGCCATCAAGATTATCCGCCACATCGGCATCGTTGGCGAGTGCAACGTACAGTACGCCTTCGACCCCAACTCAGAGGATTACCGCGTCATAGAGGTCAACGCCCGTCTGAGCCGTTCATCGGCTCTCGCCAGCAAGGCAACAGGCTATCCCCTGGCCTTCGTGGCAGCCAAGTTAGGACTGGGTTATGGATTGTTCGAGCTCAAGAACTCCGTTACCAAGACCACCAGCGCCTTCTTCGAGCCCGCCCTCGATTACGTCGTCTGCAAGATTCCGCGTTGGGACCTCTCCAAGTTCCACGGCGTCAACCACGAACTGGGTTCCAGCATGAAGAGCGTGGGCGAGATCATGGCCATCGGCCGCACCTTCGAAGAGTCCATCCAGAAGGGTCTGCGTATGATTGGTCAGGGCATGCACGGCTTTGTGGACAACCATATAAATGAAGAACTAGGAATTAAGAATGAAGAATCGTCTGCGGATGGGATGGCGGTAGCAAATTCTTCACTCTTCACTCTTCATTCTTCACTTAGTCATCCGACCGATACCCGTATCTTTGTCATTGCCAAGGCCATGCTGATGGGTTATACCGTAAATCAGATTCATGACCTCACCAAGATCGACCGCTGGTTCCTGCAGAAGCTGAAGCATATCATCCAGATCAACGACCGCCTGCGCGAGTATTCTCATCTGGCAGATATGTACACCTTTATGGAGCCCCTCGAACTGCTGGAGTACATCGAGGAACCCGAGTTTGCCGCCCTGCTCCACGAGGCCAAGGTCTACGGCTTCTCCGACTTCCAGATAGCCCGTGCCATCGGACTCGGCGAGTGCGACATGAACATGGAGAAGGCAGGCCTTATCATCCGCAAGTGGCGCAAGGATTTGGGCATCAAGCCCTACGTGAACCAGATAGACACCATGGCGGCAGAGTATCCTGCCCAAACCAACTACCTCTATCTGTCGTACGTATAAAAGAATAAGGATAACAGCAATATCAGGGCGGATAGCAACGGAGGACGTTGTTACCCGCCTTTTTTATTGCAATTATTTATCATTCTGACAACGGATAATGTGATAATTATTGCTTTATGTCAGCAAATAACACATTTTATATGTAAATATGTACTGCAAAAACTTGCTTATAATTACAGAATGATATAACTTTGCACGAAAATTGTGTAAAACCGTATCATTATGTGTGGAATTGTAGCCATATTTAACATCAAGCAGCAGTCTCACGAACTGCGAGAAAAAGCATTGCGTATGAGTCAGAAGATCCGTCACCGCGGACCAGACTGGAGTGGAATCTATTGTGGCGGCTCAGCCATCCTGGCACACGAGCGACTCAGCATCGTAGATCCCGAGAGTGGTGGGCAGCCCCTATTCTCGCCCGACCACAATCAGGTACTGGCCGTGAACGGCGAGATATACAACCATCAGGAAATCCGCCGTCGGTATGCCGGACAGTACGAGTTCCAGACAGGCAGCGACTGCGAGGTTATTCTGGCGCTCTATAACAGCCTCACCCCTACCCCCTCTCCAAAGGGCGAGGGGAACCTTCTAACTCACGAACAGATTTGTGGGATGCTAGAGAGTTTGTCAGGCATCTTCGCCTTTGCCCTCTACGACGAGGAGCGCGATGCATTCCTGATAGCCCGCGACCCCATTGGCGTTATACCACTCTATATAGGTTATGACAGCGACGGCACCGTGTACATAGCCAGCGAGCTGAAAGCCCTCGAAGGCCAGTGCGAACGTTACGAACCCTTCCTGCCCGGTCATTATCTTTGGAGTGAAGAATTAATCAACGATAACGTCAACGATAACGTCAACGATAACGTCAACGTCAACTCTCCCCAAACAAGCAATTCTCAATTCTCAATTCTCAATTTTCAACGCTATTATCGTCGGGACTGGATGGAGTATGATGCGGTGAAGAACAACCCTGCCAGCGTTGATGCCATTCGTGACGGTCTTACAGCTGCTGTGAAGCGTCAGCTGATGAGCGACGTCCCCTATGGCGTGCTGCTCAGCGGCGGTTTGGATTCCAGCGTCATCTCAGCTATTGCCGAGAAGTTCAGCGAGCACCGAATAGAGGACAACTCCCAGACCCGTGCCTACTGGCCCCGCCTGCACTCCTTTGCCGTCGGACTGAAGGGCGCGCCCGACCTTGCCAAGGCCAAGATGGTAGCCGACCACATCGGCACCGTGCATCACGAGATCAACTATACCATCCAGGAAGGCCTCGACGCCATCCGTGATGTCATCTACTTCATCGAGACCTACGATGTCACCACCGTCCGCGCCTCCACCCCCATGTATCTGCTGGCCCGCGTCATCAAGTCCATGGGCATCAAGATGGTACTCAGCGGCGAGGGAGCCGACGAGATCTTCGGTGGCTACCTCTACTTCCACAAAGCCCCGTCGGCCAAGGACTTCCACGAGGAGACGGTGCGTAAGCTCTCGAAGCTATACCTCTACGACTGCCTGCGTGCCAACAAGAGCCTCAGTGCCTGGGGTGTAGAGGGCCGTGTGCCGTTCCTCGACAAAGAGTTCCTGGACATCGCCATGCGCACCAACCCAGAGGCCAAGATGTGTCCGGGCACAACGATGGAGAAGCGTATTGTCCGCGAGGCCTTTGCCGATATGCTGCCCGAGGCAGTGGCATGGCGTCAGAAGGAACAGTTCAGCGACGGCGTAGGTTACTCGTGGATTGATACCCTAAAGCAGATAACCTCCGAGGCTGTCAGCGACGAGCAGATGGCCCATGCCGCCAAGCGGTTCCCCATCAATCCGCCCAAGAACAAAGAGGAGTACTACTACCGCTCCATCTTTGCCGAGCACTTCCCCAGCGACTCTGCCGCCCGCAGTGTGCCCAGCGAAGCCTCTGTAGCCTGCTCCACCGCCATCGCCCTCGAGTGGGATGCCGCCTTCAAGAACCTAAACGACCCCTCAGGTCGTGCCGTCAAAGGCGTACACGAAATGGCGTATTAATGGAACAATTTACAACCTAGAGGAAACCCTGAGGTAACCCTGAGGTAACCCTGAGGTACTCCTTGGGAACTTTTTCCTCTTTCTGTAAATATTTTTCCAAACGACCATTGCAACAACATTTTGTTGCCCTATTAGAAAAAACTTGCTGCCTCACTAGGAATTTTTTGTGCTCTAGTGAGGCAGCAAAAATTTTGCGCCTTATCGCTTTGCGATGAAAACGAAGCCAACATCTGCGATGTCAAATAATATCCAACATATACCTCAGCATGGCTTTGCCTCCGATGGTTATCGTTCTTATCAGACGGTACATGTTATCTAAACATATACCTAACATATACCCCAACATGTACCCCACGATTCAAGAATCAAACTGAGATAACAGGTATATGTTAGGTACATGATAGGTACATGTTGCACAGACATATACCGTGCCTTCAGCGCGATAACCATCGGTGCTCAAAGGGCATCGCGGTATATGTTATCAGTTTTTTCAAAAATCCATCACTTTCAATGCATCTATGACATCAGTCATCTCCCGTCATCCCGCCGTCGTTCCTAGGTCGTAGCAAGATAGAAGCAAGGTAGAAGGCTCGTAGATGGCAGGCTCTAGGCATAGCAAGTTTTTTGTGCTAAGAGAATTAAGCCTGAATCCTCCTAGTATTTAGCCTCCAAACTCCCCGAATTTAGGCTTCAAACTCACCCTAAATGACCTTTGATTCATTCCCTTTATCAGAACAAGTTGTTCCGATAGGGGGAACAAGTCATCGAGATAATCCTTTACCCCCTAAAGGGATTATCAGAATGAGTCATGGATATAAGGGGAATGAGTCATGGAGATTATCCGGATGAAGCGAAGATGATATTGTATGAATTGATAAAAAACAAGTAAATAAGCATAATTTACAAAAAACTAAGAAAAATATTTGCTTTTATATAAATAATGTATATTTTTGCCGTCGCAATTCAAAGGGTGCGCTAGGATTTCTCTCAAAACCTTAACAATTTGTGAAAGTCTGTGGCTCCTTTTTCTGTAAAATAGAGTATTAGTTATGAAGGTTAAAAGACATCTTTTGCTTATTCTAATGGCATGCCTGTCATTGATAGCAAATGCAGACAACAAAGGTACTTGTGGTGAGAACCTCACATGGACTTACGTAGAAAAAACCAAGACTTTGACAATTTCCGGTACTGGTGCCATGTCCGACTATGATACCAGTAACGAAAATATGAATCCTTGGCATACGTACAGGACGAAGATGTCGACCGTAGTCATAGAGGAAGGAGTTACATCAATAGGACAATATGCTTTCTATGATTGCGTTTACCTAGATAGTGTAAATGTTTCCAATAGCGTGACAGCTATCGGAAAATATGCTTTCCTGCAAACAGGATTGAGAAAGATAGTTCTTTCAAGCAATTTGAAATCTATTAGTGAGCATGCCTTTGAACACACAGCGGTGTCCTCGATTGAGATTCCTGAGAGCGTTACGGAAGTCGGAGATAGTGTATTCTATGCATGCTCTGGATTGAAGTCTGTTACCATTGGCAGCGGTATGTCATATATTGGGCGGAGTCTCTTCGAGAACTGCTCCAATTTGACATCCGTCAAAATATCAAATAGCATAAATTCCATTAAAGAAAATGCATTCCGGGGTTGTGCAAAGTTAACATCTATTGATATCCCAAATAGTATAACAAACATAGAAGAAAAGGCTTTCTATGGCTCTGGCTTAAATAAACTGGTGATTCCAAAGAATGTGACTTTCATCGGAGATGATGCATTCAGCTTTTGCTCGAACTTGGCATCGATAACAGTTTCGAGCGAGAATCCCATTTTTGGATCGAGGGATGATTGCAACGCAATTATTGAGAATAGTAGCAAAACTTTGACAGTTGGATGTAAGAACACGCTGATACCAAATGATGTAACAATAATTGGAGCGGACGCGTTTCTTGGCAGCAAAGGGTTGACTTCTATTGTTATCCCTGAGGGTGTAGAAGAGATTGGTAGCAGCTCATTTGCCAAAACCGGTTTAACAAATATAAGAATTCCCAAAAGCGTGACCACAATCGGAGACTTTGCATTTGATGACTGCAACAACATGACTTCCGTGGTATCTAAACGCGAAGAAGACCCTCTTGTGTTATTGGATAGCGTCTTTAACGGTATTTCCAGTGGCTGTGTACTTACAACTCCCTCAGGAACTCATGATGTCTATTCCCAAAAGGGTTGGACTAAGGATGTATTTCGCGGTGGTGTTGTGGAAATGGATTTGAAGCCCGATACCATAGAAATTGAAGACGCAACGGTGAAGGCTATCTGTGTAGCTCAGTGGGATACAAATGAGGATGGGGAATTGAGTGAGAAAGAAGCTGAGGTTGTGAGAGTATTGGGTACCGTATTCAAAGAAAAAAACAGCATCCGCGATTTTAAGGAGCTCAAGTACTTCAAGGGACTGACATCCATTAAAGGCGCTTTTGAGCGCTGTTCTGGGTTGAAACATATTGAAATTCCCGAGAATGTGGCCACAATTGAAAACGATGTCTTTTCTGGATGTTCGAGTTTGGATTATATATTTGTAGCAACTGAGAACCCCAATTATGATTCGCGCGATAGCTGTAATGCGATTATCAGAAAAGACAATAACACACTCATCGTTGGATGTAAGAGTACACAGATACCAAACAATGTGACAGCAATCGGTGACAGCGCTTTTTATAACTGTTCAGGCTTAAGAAAAATTGAGATTCCAGAAAGTGTGATATCAATAGGCCGGAGAGTATTCGGAAACTGTAATAGTCTGGACTCTATCTTTGTGGCAAGTGAGAACCCTATATATGATTCGCGTGATAGTTGTAATGCAATTATCAGAAAAGACAATAACACACTCATCGTTGGATGTAAGAATACGCAGATACCAAATGATGTAACTGTTATCGGCGATTATGCATTAGAAGGTTGTCGCGGTTTGACTGCCATTGCTATTCCAACGAGTGTAAAGTCAATAAAAGAATGTGCCTTCTCTGGTTGTTCAAGCATAAGAGCAATTGTAATCCCTGATAGTGTGAAAGAGATTGAAACAGCAGCATTTAAGGGTTGTAATAACTTGGCTTCTGTGGTGTCTATGAACGAACAACCGTTTGAGTTGTTGAAAGGTGTATTTGAGGGTATCTCCAGTGCTTGTGTACTTACAGTTGCTTCAGGAAAAAGGGATGACTATATCGAAAAAGGTTGGACCGAGAATGTATTTCGTGGTGGTGTAGTGGAAGTGGACTCGACACCCAAAAACATACAATTTGCTGATGCTAAGGTTAAGGACATCTGTGTTGCTCTGTGGGATACAAACAATGATGGAGAGTTGAGTCAAGATGAAGCTGCGGTTGTAAAAGATTTAGGGACAGTCTTCTCTGGTAACGAAAAGATAACATCTTTCGACGAGCTCAAGCACTTCACCACGTTGACAAGTATTCGAAATTCTGCATTCGCAGAATGCTCAAGTTTGAAATCCATTGTGATACCAGACAGTGTGTCTGTAATTGGAGAAAAGGCATTCAATAACTGTCCGAGTTTGGAGGCTATTGTTGTAGCAAGTGGAAACAAAGCATACGATTCACGAAACAATAGTAATGCAATCATTCGGACAAAGGATTCGACACTCATCGTGGGGTGCAAGAATACGTTGATACCCAATACGGTTAAATCTATTGAGGAAGCTGCTTTTATGGGCAGTAAAGGTCTGACTTCGATAAATGTACCTAATAGTGTGGCATCAATAAAGAATAACGCATTTCTAAATTGTACAGGTTTGAAAACTATTACGTTTGGCGAGAATCTTACTTCAATTGGGAATGAAGCTTTCAGGAGTTGTACAAGTTTGAAGAATTTTGTGCTTCCTAATGGTGTTATAACTATTGGAAATAATGCGTTTAGTAATTGCTCAAGTATAACATCGATAACTATTCCTGCAAGTGTAACTGAAATCGGACAGCAAATATTGGAGGGATGTTCAAGTCTGGAATCAATCTTTGTGGCAAGTGAAAACCAAATATATGATTCACGTGATAGTTGTAATGCAATCATTAGATCAAATAGTTCAACACTCATCATAGGGTGCAAGAATTCAAAAATCCCAACAGGTGTGAAGTCTGTCGGACATAAAGCATTCTATGGCTGCACGGGGTTAGAATCCTTTCAGATACCAAGTGGCGTGACTTCTATTGAGAGCTCTGCTTTTATGGGTTGCAAGGGTTTGACCTCTTTTACTATTGGTGATGATGTAACGATAATCGGTGATAGCGCTTTCTACAACTGCGAGAAATTGAAAACTGTTACGATGCCCCAAAAACTTACCCAAATCGGTGGAAGTGCTTTTGGGTATTGTAAGAGCCTTACCACAATTGAAATCCCAGAAAACGTGACATCAATAGGAACTTGTGCTTTCTATGGCTGTTCAGAATTGTCTTCTGTTGTATCATTGATTGAAGAACCGTATGTATTCGGTCGTAAAGCTTTTGATGGCATATCTAAAGGTTGCGTGCTTACAGTCCCTAATCATACTAATATTGATGACTACCGAACAAAAGGATGGACACAAGAAGTGTTTAAAGGTGGTATCGTGGGGGCAGATAAAGAGAATAAATATATTGATTTTGCTGAAGAAAAAGTGAGAGACATCTGTCTTGCCCAGTGGGACACAAATAGAGACGGAAATTTGAGCGAGAATGAAGCATCTGTTGTACAAGTATTAGGAACAGCCTTTAAAGGAAACAAAGAAATCACTTCTTTCAATGAGTTTAAATACTTTACAGGCTTGACTTCAATAGATGATGCTTTTAATGGTTGTTCGAAATTGAAGTCTATTGAGATTCCTGAGAATATTAACAGAATTGGGCGTAACACTTTCGTCGGCTGTACAGACCTGGAGACTATTGTCGTGGCAAGCAAGAACAAGACATACGATTCACGAAACAACAGTAATGCAATTATCAAGACAGGCGAAAATAAGCTCGTCGTAGGGTGCAAGACTACTCGTATACCAAATGATGTAGCAATAATCGGTGACAGTGCTTTTTATTATTGTTCAGGATTAGATAGCATTGTAATTCCAAAGAGTGTATCCGTCATCGGGAATAGCGCATTCTATAAGTGCTTAGGATTGGCTTCGATCGAGTTACATGATGATGTAACAACAATTGGCGATAGCACTTTTTGTTATTGTTCTGGCTTAAATACCATAAGGATTCCAAAGGGCGTGAATTCAATCGGGCATAAGGCTTTTTCGCGTTGCTATGGTCTGGACTCAATCTTTGTAGCACCAGAGAACCCAAATTACGATTCGCGCGACAGCTGCAATGCAATCATCAGAAAAAACGGCAATATACTTATCTTGGGTTGTCGGAACACCAAGATAAAAGATGGTGTAACTGCTATCGGAGATCGTGCGTTCGAAGGATGTTCTGGTTTATCGTCGTTAGAGATTCCTGCGAGCGTTACATCAATAGGAAAAGGAGCATTCAATGGCTGTACAGGTTTGGTGTTATTTACGATTCCAAGTAGTGTAGAAACAATTGGAGGAAGTGCGTTTCAGAACTGTACAGGTTTGAATGAGATAATTATTCAAGCCGATATAACATCTATTGAAGGATCCACGTTTACTGGTTGCCATAGTTTAACCACTATAGAAATCCCAACAAGTGTATCGCTAATTGACAGTTATGCCTTCTCTGGTTGTACAAGTTTGGCCTCTATTGTGATTCCCAAAAACGTTTCAGAAATAAGAAACAATGCATTTAAAGGGTGCTCGCGTTTGTCATATATTGTTGTTAAAACAGAAGAACCATATTCTTTTGGCAATAACGCTTTTGATGGTATCTCTGCAAAATGTTTATTAGTGGTTCCTGCAGGAACAAAAGATAAATATATTGCAAAAGGATGGACAGATGAGATATTTAAAGGTGGCATATTTTATGAAGACGAGTTGATTTATGATCCGGATATTCTGACATTTGAAGATTCGGCAGTTAAAGCAATCTGTATAAAAAAATGGGATACAAACGGAGATGGAGAGTTGAGTCTGAAAGAGGCATCTTCAGTCGCTTCGTTGGGTCCAGTATTCCAGAATAATACCGAGATTACATCTTTCAAAGAACTGAAGTTCTTTACAGGTCTAACCCAAATAGGAAACAATGCTTTTGAGAATTGCACAGGTTTAACATCGATTGAGGTTCCAGATAGTGTAACATCAATAGGAAATAATGCGTTTAAAGGATGTGTAAGTCTGACATATATAGGATTGCATGGGAAAGTGAAGAGTATTGGCCAGTACGCATTCGAAGGCTGTAAAAGTTTAAAATTCATCGACATACCAAATAATACAAGTTCAATAGGAAATGGAGCATTCGACGGTTGCGAAAGTCTGATCTATATTGTCTTGCCGAGTACTATCAGTTCAATTGGTAGTTATGCTTTTGCTGGCTGTAAAAAGTTGAATGATGTTTATTGTTATGCTACCAAGTTGCCATCCAAAGGTCGAGACGTATTCTCAAGTCTCGCCACTGCGACATTACACGTGCCTGCTGAATCTATTGATAAATACAAGGAAGCAGAACCTTGGAAAAATTTCAACAAAATTGTCCCGATTGAGCCTATATTCACTCTAATCTATATGATTGGCAATGATATTTATATGTCATACAAAGTTGAAGAGGGTACAACAATCATTCCACCAGATATACCATCTAAGGAAGGTTATACTTTTAAATGGGAAGAACTTCCAGAAGTGATGCCTGCGAATGACGTGACAGTTTTTGGCTCATACTCCATTAACAAGTACAAACTCATATATATGGTGAACAACGAGGTGTATGAATCATATGAGGTAGAGTTTGGGGCTCAATTAACACCTATAAAAGAACCAGGCGGAGAAAGCTACATATTCAGTGGTTGGAGCGAAATGCCAGAGAATATGCCAGCGCATGATGTAGTAATTACAGGAACTTTAACACGACATTTTAAATTGGCACATGTGGTGAATGTTGTGAACTTTATCATGAATGCCAATGCAACGTCAGACGACATTGCCTTTTACGATATAAATGGCGATTCGGAATTAGATGTAGGTGACGTGATTCTCATTGTGAAGAACATATTGAATAATGGCGGAAGCATGCCAAGTCAAGTGGCAATGAGACGTGCTTCAGGAATTATGGACATTACACAGTATACCGCTGCTCAATTTGATTTAATGGTTGACAAGAATACAACGATTAAGAGTATTCGCCTTGTTGGTTCGATGATGCGAACTCATCAATTGATGTATCAGAAGAAAGATGAAAACACCTATTCCGTGGTGGTATTCTCACTGTCAAGTCAGTTAGTGAATCCCGAGGATGGTAACATAGTAACGGTTGAGACTGATGGAGGAGACGTAAATATTCAAAACATGATAGTTGTCACCCCATCTGGTGAATCGTATTACTATCAGAATGGTGAAAACACAACAAGTATTCACCAATTGATCAACAGTAAGAAGCCTAAAGAGTTCTACGACTTGAAGGGCAATCGTGTAAACGAAAACGAACTGAGAAAGGGATCCATTGTAATTTACGGTAAAAAAGTGTTTATAAAATGAGACATAGAGCTATAACGATACTTGCAGCATTATTTTGTTTAACATTGGCGTATGCAGGCAACTTGTCTGTTGAGCCAATTTCTTTGAAACCCGGTGAGACAAAAGAACTAAAATTCTCCTTATCGTCATCGGCAATTGACATGTCAGGAGTTCAATTTGACATGACTCTACCCGAGGGCTTTGTATTAAAAAGTTATAGTGACGATAACTTATATATGTTGTCTTCTAATCAGCCTAGCGATTTGTCATGTACAGTTAACAATCTTGATAGTGACACATATAGATTTATGCTGTATTCCAATACGTTGCAGAAACTGAACGAAGGGGAACTGATACGTTTAAACCTACAAGTTAGCAACACAAAAGCTTTGGGTAGTTATGAAATACCGATTGACAATGTTAGATTCTCTGATATAGATGGTAATGTTACAAAAGAGAACGGTGTAAAGTCAAATGTTAAGGTAACAGATTTCTTTACATTATTATATATGGTTGATGATGTAGAGTATAAATCTTATGAAATAGAGTATGGAGCAACTATCACAGCAGAATCTGCACCCACAAAGGAAGGTTACACTTTCTCTGGTTGGAGTGAGATACCTGCAACTATGCCGGCAAAGGATGTTGTGATAACAGGTACGTTTACGGTGAACAGCTATACATTGACCTACATGGTTGATGGCAAAGAGCACAAGAACTCAACCGTTCCCTATGGCACTACTCTTACACCTGAGGCAGAACCCACAAAAGAAGGATACACTTTCTCTGGATGGAGTGAAATACCTGCAACTATGCCTGCAAAGAATGTTGTGGTAACTGGTACGTTTACGGTGAACAGCTATACATTGACCTACATAGTTGATGGCAAAGAGCACAAGACCTCAACCATTCCCTATGGTACTACTATTACACCTGAGGCAGAGCCTACCAAGGAAGGTTATACGTTCTCCGGGTGGAGTGAGATACCTGCAACGATGCCTGCAAAGGATGTCATGATAACTGGCAATTTTAGCATCAACAGCTATATACTGACCTATATGGTTGACGGCAAAGAGTACAAGACCTCAACCGTTCCCTATGGTACAACTCTTACTCCAGAAACAGAACCCTCAAAAGAAGGTTATACATTCTCCGGTTGGAGTGAGATACCTGAGACTATGCCAGCAAAGGATGTGACAGTAACGGGTACGTTCAGTATCAATAAGTACAAACTGATATATATGGTAGATAATGCCGAGTACAAGACCTTTGAGGTTGAGTATGGGGCAACCATCGTATCAGAATCTGAACCAACAAAAGAAGGTTATACATTCTCCGGATGGAGCGAAATCCCAACGACCATGCCATCAAAGGATGTCGTAGTAACTGGTGCGTTTAGCATCAACAGCTATACACTGACCTACTTGGTTGATGGCAAAGAGCACAAGACCTCAACCGTTCCATATGGTACGACTCTTACACCTGAGGCAGAACCTACAAAGGAAGGTTATACGTTCTCCGGATGGAGTGAGATACCTGAGACTATGCCAGCAAAGGATGTGACAGTAACGGGCTCATTCTCTATCAACAAGTACAAGTTGATATACATGGTAGACGATGCCGAGTACAAGACCATTGAGGTTGAGTATGGAGCAACCATCGTATCAGAATCTGAACCAACAAAAGAAGGACACACATTCTCTGGATGGAGCAGCATTCCAAAGACGATGCCAGCTAAAGATGTTGTGGTAACTGGTACGTTTACGGTGAACAGCTATACATTGACCTACATAGTTGATGGAAAAGAACACAAGACCTCAACCGTTCCATATGGTACGACTATAACTCCTGAGACAGAGCCCACAAAAGAAGGATACACTTTCTCTGGATGGAGTGAGATACCTGCAACGATGCCAGCAAAGAATGTTGTGGTAACTGGCACGTTCACGGTGAACAGCTATACCTTGACTTACATGGTTGATGAAAAGGAGTACAAGACCACCGTCATTCCCTATGGTACCACTCTCACACCTGAGGTAGAACCCACGAAGGAAGGTTATACATTCTCCGGTTGGAGTGAGATACCTGAGACTATGCCAGCAAAGGATGTGACAGTAACGGGTACGTTCAGTATCAATAAGTACAAACTGATATATATGGTAGATAATGCCGAGTACAAGACCTTTGAGGTTGAGTATGGGGCAACCATCGTATCAGAATCTGAACCAACAAAAGAAGGTTATACATTCTCCGGATGGAGCGAAATCCCAACGACCATGCCATCAAAGGATGTCGTAGTAACTGGTGCGTTTAGCATCAACAGCTATACACTGACCTACTTGGTTGATGGCAAAGAGCACAAGACCTCAACCGTTCCATATGGTACGACTCTTACACCTGAGGCAGAACCTACAAAGGAAGGTTATACGTTCTCCGGATGGAGTGAGATACCTGAGACTATGCCAGCAAAGGATGTGACAGTAACGGGCTCATTCTCTATCAACAAGTACAAGTTGATATACATGGTAGACGATGCCGAGTACAAGACCATTGAGGTTGAGTATGGAGCAACCATCGTATCAGAATCTGAACCAACAAAAGAAGGACACACATTCTCTGGATGGAGCAGCATTCCAAAGACGATGCCAGCTAAAGATGTTGTGGTAACTGGTACGTTTACGGTGAACAGCTATACATTGACCTACATAGTTGATGGAAAAGAACACAAGACCTCAACCGTTCCATATGGTACGACTATAACTCCTGAGACAGAGCCCACAAAAGAAGGATACACTTTCTCTGGATGGAGTGAGATACCTGCAACGATGCCAGCAAAGAATGTTGTGGTAACTGGCACGTTCACGGTGAACAGCTATACCTTGACTTACATGGTTGATGAAAAGGAGTACAAGACCACCGTCATTCCCTATGGTACCACTCTCACACCTGAGGTAGAACCCACGAAGGAAGGTTACACTTTCTCTGGGTGGAGTGAAATACCAAAGACTATGCCAGCAAAGGATGTGACAGTCACAGGCTCATTCTCTATCAATAAGTACAAGCTGATATATATGGTAGACAATGCCGAGTACAAGACCATTGAGGTGGAATATGGGGCAACTATCACAGCCGAATCTGAGCCTACCAAGGAAGGTTACACTTTCTCTGGGTGGAGCAATATCCCAGAGACAATGCCGGCACATGATGTGACAGTCACTGGATCGTTCTCGAAAGGTGCATTCACCCTCACCTATGTAGTAGATGGAGAAATATACAAGATTATCAAATATGATTATGAAGCTCTTATAACAGCTGAGTCAGAGCCCACGAGGGAGGGTTACACATTCTCAGGATGGAGCGAGATTCCAGAAACGATGCCGGCGCATAATGTAACAATAACGGGAACATTCAGTATCAATAAATACAAGTTGACATACATGGTAGACGATGCCGAGTACAAGACCGTTGAGGTGGAATATGGGGCAGCCATCGTATCAGAATCTGAACCTATCAAGGAAGGTTACACTTTCTCTGGATGGAGCGAGATACCTGAGACAATGCCGGCGCATAATGTAACAATAACGGGAACATTCAGTATCAATAAATACAAACTGATCTACATGGTAGACGATGCCGAGTACAAGATCGTTGAGGTTGAGTATGGGGCAACCATCGTATCAGAATCTGAACCCACGAAGGAAGGTTACACTTTCTCTGGTTGGAGCGAGATACCTGCAACTATGCCGGCAAAGGATGTTGTGATAACAGGTACGTTTACGGTGAACAGCTATACATTGACCTACATGGTTGATGGCAAAGAGCACAAGACCTCAACCGTTCCATATGGTACTACCCTTACTCCTGAGACTGAACCCACGAAAGAGGGCTATACTTTCTCTGGATGGAGCGAGATACCTGAGACCATGCCAGCAAAGAATGTTGTGGTAACGGGTTCATTTAGCATCAATAGCTATACATTGACCTACTTGGTTGATGGCAAGGAGCACAAGACCTCAACCGTTCCATATGGTACGACTCTTACTCCAGAAACAGAACCCACAAAAGAAGGTTATACATTCTCTGGATGGAGCAGCATTCCAAAGACGATGCCAGCTAAAGATGTTGTGGTAACTGGTACGTTTACAGTGAACAGCTATACGCTGACCTACATGGTTGATGGCAAGGAGCACAAGACCTCAACCGTTCCATATGGTACTACCCTTACACCTGAGGCAGAACCCACAAAAGAAGGATACACTTTCTCTGGGTGGAGTGAAATACCTGCAACTATGCCTGCAAAGAATGTTGTGATAACTGGTACGTTCAGTATCAATAAGTACAAACTGATATATATGGTAGATGATGTTGAGTACAAGAACATTGAGGTTGAATATGGAGCAACTATCACAGCCGAATCTGAACCGACCAAGGAAGGATACACATTCTCCGGATGGGGCGAAATTCCAAAAACGATGCCAGCACATGATGTGACAGTAACAGGATCGTTCTCGAAAGGCGCGTTCACTCTTATCTATGTAGTTGATGGCGAAACATACAAAACTATCAAATATGATTATGAAGCTCTTATAACAGCTGAGTCAGAGCCTACGAGGGAGGGTTATACATTCTCAGGATGGAGTGAGATACCAGAGACAATGCCAGCACATGATGTGACAGTCACAGGAACGTTCTGTATCAATAAGTACAAGCTAATCTATAAGGTAGATGCTATTGAATACAAGACCATTGAGGTTGAGTATGGAGCAACCATTGTATCAGAATCTGAGCCCACTAAGGAAGGCTACACTTTCTCTGGATGGAGCGAGATCCCTAATACGATGCCAGCACATGATGTGACAGTAACGGGTATGTTTTGTATCAATAAATACAAACTGATCTACATGGTAGACGATGCTGAGTACAAGACCATTGAGGTTGAGTATGGAGCAACAATCGTATCAGAATCTGAACCCACGAAGGAAGGGTACACTTTCTCTGGATGGAGTAGCATACCAAAGACGATGCCAGCACATGATGTGACAGTAACAGGTGCGTTCTCTAAAGGTGCGTTCACTCTCACCTATGTAGTAGATGGAGAAACATACAAAACTATCAAATATGACTATGAAGCTCTTATAACAACTGAGTCAGAACCCACGAAGGAAGGTTATACATTCTCAGGATGGAGCGAGATACCAGAAACGATGCCGGCACATGATGTTGTGGTAACTGGTTCGTTTACAGTGAACAGCTACGTTGTTTCATTCATGAACGGGAATGAGGTGTTGCATACAGAGAAAGTAGTATTTGGAGAACCAATTCCTTTGCCTGATATTAAGGACGAACATGGGCGTGTATATAAGTGGCTTGATGTTCCCGAAACGATGCCGGCTCATGACATTGTCATTCAGGCATATCAGACGGATGCTATATCTGACATAACAAACGAGAAACAGATTAAGGCATATTATCTACCCAACGGCCAGCCTATAGCAAAACCGCAACGCGGCATAAATATCATCCTCATGAACGATGGTACAGTTAAGAAGATTATGATTAAGTAAATGTGACAAGAAACAGAAGAGGGCGAAATTCAATTTCACCCTCTTCTGTTTAAGTTACATATTAGTCTTTTCTAACTTAATTACGGACAACAATCAGCTTAAATATTTTTGTTTGTACCCTCACTCATCGCACATCACCAGTTTGCCGGTGGTGAGGGCTTTCAGGAAGTCTTGGGAATCTATGGCTCCGGGATGGGTGCAATGGGCCTTTCCCTTGCCGCCGCCAAAGGAGAGGGGCTGGTTGGCCCAGAAGTTGATATAGCAGACGGGATAGCCCTGCAGGGCCGGTAGGACGGCGGAGGTCCACCACTGGGCATCATCGGCATTCTCTCCCCCACTCTCTGCTACGCAGATGGGTTTGTCCCATCGCTGGGCGAGCTGCTGGACGACAGAGAGGTTCTGACGGGCACGACGGATAAAGTCGGCACGCTTGGCTGCTATGCCGCCGGGGAGGGAGTTGTCGCGATACACCTCCGTGCCCAGGATGTCTACGTAGTTGGTGCCGGGGAATCGTTCCAGGTAATCGGCTACGGACTGGGTGACGCCGCTGACGGAGAAGCAGTAGAGCAGATTGGTGCACCCCCGCTGGGTAAGGTATTGGTGGGTGAAACGCCACAGCCTGACGAAATCGCGACTGCTGCAGAGGTCGCGCCCCCACCAGAACCAACTGCCCTGCGACTCGTGGAAGGGACGGAAGATGAGGGGGATGAGCTCTCCCCTGTCGTCGCGCAGGGAGAGGATATAATCGGCCGCTAAGTCCAGATTGTGCAGGAAGCGCGTGCGGGCCTCTGTATCACGGAGGAGCTTGCGGACGGTGCGCCTGTCTGACACATCCCACGCATCCCCGCCCGTTGCGGGGTTGTGCATGTGCCATGATATGGTGGTTATGCCTCTGCGGCGATGCTGGTCGAGGATGGCACGGCGGTGCTGTTCCCATGTGGAGCCGGACATATAATAGCCGTTCTGCAGCTCCAGGGGGCAGAAGTCTACGCTCAGCACCATGGGCCTGTGGCCTGAGAGTTCCGCAAGGTCGCTCTTCTCGCAGGCGCCGCGGGACCATCCGCGACCATAAAACGTATCGTCGTGATGGCCCATATACACTTTTCCCTCGGAGGCTGTACGTCTCAACTGCTGCAGTAAACCCTGCTTATCCTGTACATTTAAAGATAAGACGAAAAGAAAAAGAAGGATAAAAAGCTGTCTCATGTGCTGATATCGCTGTATCGGTACCAAGCGTATCACTGCAATCGGTACCATTCTAGCGCTGCAATCGGTACCGCTCGTATCGCTGCAATCGGTACCAAGTTCATCGGCTCTGCCTAACTGGTTGCAAATATAATTATTTTTTCTTTTTCTGTCTCATAGATTCTCCTTTTAATTCAATTTTATTCGCATTTGAGACCAGCCTGTCCATGATGGCATCAGCCAGCGTGGGGTCTCCGATGTAATCGTACCATTTATTGATAGGTAGCTGCGAGACGATTATGACAGACTTCCTCTCATACCTCTCCTCCAGTATCTGCAGCATGGCCAGACGGGTATTCGTGTCCATTGGCTGCAGTCCGAAGTCGTCAAGTATGAGTAGGTCATTCCGCTCAAGTGAGGTGATCATTTTCAGGAAGGTACCATCGAGTTTGCTGAGTGCCACCTTCTCAACAAAGTTATTCATGTTGAGGTATGCCGTCCTGTATCCCAACATACATGCTTGACGTCCTAATGCACATGCAAGAAAAGACTTGCCGCATCCGCACTTGCCCTGTATGAGCAGGTTCTCGTGGCGACGTATAAAGGAGCAGTCTGCAAGCGCTGCAAGATCGTCCTTCGTAAAGTTGCGGTCTGTACCGCATATGATATCCTCTATCAGTGCAGTATATCTCAGACGGCTGGTCTTGAGATACATATCCGTCTTACGGTTCCTTCTGTCCTGATACTCTGCCTCTGTAAGTCTGGCTATGGCCACCTCCAGCGTAGGACGGTTCTGTACTGGCAGGCTGAGGATAGATTCAAAGGCTTCAGCCATGCCCTTGAGCTTGAGTTCTCTGAGTTGTATAATGGTTTCTTGTGAGTTCATAACTTGCTTGTTTGATGTTAGATGTTAAATGCTTCAGCGCCTCTGACATAATCATTCAGTGGCATCCGTGATACAGGTTCCTGGTTGTCAGCCTTGTCGAGGTTCTTCTCCAGGATGTTCTTGATCATCGTATAGGTTATGGATGTGCATCCTGACAGTCTCCTGCAGGCATTCTCAAGCCTCTCGCTTCCGTATCTGCGGTTCAGGCTGAGCAGTCCCTGACACGAGCTGTAGCCTTGTTCCACATGCCTGTTCCTGCTTAGCAGCATCTCAACGGCATGCCTTGTGCACGGACCGATATAGTCCGACTGGCCAAGGAAGTAGGCGGCATTGTATGATTTGCTTCGCTTGTATTCAAGATGCTTAGGGGGCATGTGCTCGTCCTTGGTGGAGTATTGATGCAAACCATAGCGGTCATGGCTGCAAAGGCGTGTACTGCCAGAATAGACCTCCACATTGTCAAGGTCCCAGATGACGGTAAGCATCTGTCCTACATACTGATAAGGAACACTGTATTTACGGTTGCCTACCTGTACATGATAAGACCCTGTCAGCTTTACCTGCTTGCGATAGCGGAAGCGGAAGGGTGTTTCCGGAAGCAGTCCCAGAAGGGGCTTCTCCTCCGTCTCGAAGATGTCTAGGCGGCTTCTGCCGGTAACCCGAGAAGGCTTGGAGTTAAACTCGTCCAGCAGTTCCTGTATACGGTCGTTCATGCTGCCTATGTCATGGAACACCTCGTCATGCAGGACAGCATATACCGCATTGTAGATCTTCATGACAGAGCCTTCCACAGGCCCCTTGTCACGGGGCTTCCTTATACGGCATGTTTCCAGCATCGTATCGTAGTAGGCTGCCCACTCGACGCAGACATCATTAAACTGAGGCTCATAGCGGTCGTGCTTCTTCACCCACTGCCTCATGTTGTCGCTCTTGGCCTTGCGTACAGTACCGCCAAAATAGCTGAAGGCATCGGATACACCGCCAAAGAAGTGCTCCATTGATGCATCAGGCATTGCCTTGACATATGCCATGCCGCTGTAGGGAAGCATGCAGATAAGCACCACCACGCTGACCGTCTCGCCTGTCTGGCGGTCTGTCAGCCACAGAACATCGCCTGCGAAGTCAATCTGCATCTCCTCACCGGGGAGATAGGTGTTGTGGAAACTCAGGTTATGGGCATACTGATAATCGCGGATAGCCTTCTTGAACTGGGTATAGCCATAGCCGTCCGGATGATCACGCCTGTAATCCTCATGAAGACGCTGGACGGTCAGATAGCGGTTGTGGGCCAGGTCTGACACATAGTCGGGTATCAGGCCGTCGAGAACTTTCCTGGCATCAGACGGTTCAGACTCGGGTTTCGTGGACTTGAGGAACACCTCGAGGTCTTCCTCTTTCATGCGGCCTCCGTCTGCATAGGACAGATTCCTCTCGTCTGCCGCTTTCTTGTACTTGGCAAGAACACCACGACCCATGTGCAGTTGCTCGCAGATCTCGCGGTGTGGAATGCTTGCCGCCAGCATTTGAAATGCTCTTTTTAACTTGCTCATTGTTACATTTTGGTTTGCCATATCTCACTGAAGTTTAGATCTACTTCAGCAAAGATAGAAATTAAACTTTTCTGTGGCAGAACCAAATGAACTTTTGGTACCGATTCGAGCGCTACGGTGGTACCGATTCGAGCGCTACGGTGGTACCGATTCGAGCGCTACGGTGGTACCGATTCAAGCGCTATGGTGGTACCGATTCGCCGATATTATCATCTCATGGATATAGAGGTGGTTATTGCCCCCTGTGCAGCATCTGACGGATGCCGCCCATAAAGGTGGCCAGCATATACACAAAATAGAAACGGAAGGAATAGCGGCAGGGGCATGAGAGGTAGACGCCGGTGGCCTTGGCGAGGCGTACCAGCATGTTAGTGAAATGATACCAGACGGATCTGTTGCCATAGAAAGCACTGCCCGAGCGCTGACGGTACATATAGCGGACGTGTCCGTCAGTAAAGTTCACTCGCCCGATACGGTCGGAAATCTGCAGCATGAACTGGCTGTCCTCGCCATTGCGAAGGGCCACATCGAACCTGCGGGAACCGATGATACCGCGGGGAATGAGCTTGCAGCATGAAATATAGAAATACCTGCGCACAGCGACATAGGGGATATCCCTGCCGCCTTCTATGAAATCTTCCGAGATATAGATAGGCCGCATGACGGTGCTGCCGTCGTCGAAGGCACAGATATAGGGCAAGGCGATGGTGTCGGGGGTAGCAATTGCAAAGAGAGAGGCGAGATAGTTCTCTGTGACAAGGTCGTCATCGTCGATAAAACAGATGTAACGGCCCTGCGCCTCGTCGAGCCCCCTGTTGCGGGCCAGGCTGACGCCATTCTGCGGGGAGTAGAGCACACGGCATACGAGCCCGGGGTGAGCACCGAGAAACGCCTGTATCTGTGACATGAAAGGTTCCCGGGGGCCGTTCAGCACCAGGATGACCTCGAAGAGGGAATGGTCGAGCGTCTGGGCATCGAGCGCCGCGAGACATTCCCACAGGAAGCCTTCGGGCCTGTAGGTGGGGATGATTACGCTTATCTCTGTCTGTCGGGGTTCGTTCTGTTGCATAGTCTAACGCATATATTCCTGCAGATACTGCTGTACGGTATTACTGATATGATAGGGCTGGAAGGAACGGATGCACTGCTGCCTGAGCCGTGCCACCTCGTCGGCCCCTAAAGAGAGGAAACGGAGCATAGCCTGATGGTAATCCTCCTCGCGGCTGCTCTGCGAGAGCAGTCCGTTACGGCCATCCGTCACGACATTGACGATACCGCCTACGGGGCTGCAGATGGGGATGCATCCGACGGCCAGAGACTCCAGCAGGGTTACGGGCAGACCCTCCCAGACAGAGGGCAGGCACATGCCATCGGCCTTGGCCATCAGGGACGGCACATCGGTGCGCAGACCCAGGAATTGTATGCGGTCCGAGAAATAAGGACGTAGCCGGCGCAGGATGGCATCGTCCTCTTCCTTGCCGGCAATGAGCAGGGCCACATCATGGCCCTCGCGAATCAGGCGGTCGAAGACCCTTACGAGCACCAACTGGTTCTTGGCCTCGGTGATACGCCCGGGGTGCAGGAAGACGCGGGTATGGGGCGTCAGGCGAGCCTCATCGACCGCATTACGAGCCTCGGAGACAACGGGCATGGGGATGCCGTTCTGGCAGAGGGCGCTCTGGCAGCCATAGAGTTCCGAGAAGGACTGCTGACTGGCTGGCGAAATGGTGATGGCACGCACACGTCCCAGCCGGAACATCAGCTTCTTGAGCCAGAAGAAGCGGACATCCCACTTGAAACTCTCCATCCGTGCATCGGAATGGAGGGTATAGAAGAATTTCTGACGCGGCAGGAGCAATACGGCCAAGAAGAAATAATAAAGGAAGCCGTGCAGCTGGACAACATCGAAGTGCCCCCTACGGATGAACCGGTATACGGAAAAGACTTCCCGCAGCGAGAAACCTGTGCTCTGCTTGCCCAACGTCTGCTTATGAACAGCATCCGACAGCTGGTACCAGAAGATATCGTCCGGACGGGGCTGGTAGATGGAACAGAAGGTGACATCATGCCCCTGACGGGCCATCTCGGAAGCCGTGGCACAAATCATGGCTTCGATGCCGCCCGAAAGCATGGATGGATGTATATGCAGGATTCTCATTTATATGCTCTATTCAGTTAAAAGAAATTATGTGGCCACTCCCAGATAGGACACGTAGAACGAATACAACAGGGCATAGCATGTTCCGGCCAGGCCAAGCAGAATGGTCAGCCTGGTCAGACGCGGATAGAACTTATACTGCCACGCCCATGCCAGTACTACGCAGCCGGGTATGAAGGCATACATCAGGAAACGCATGTATAGCGTAAACGTATTGGCCCCCAAATCGAACAGGAAGATGGTAGATATGAGTACGCAGTAAACCGTCAGGCGCGAGAAGAAACGCACCTCGGAAGGCACCTCGGGAACTTCCGGTGTTTCGGAGTCTTCGGAATCTTCCGTGATTTCCGTAGATTCCGCAATCTCCGTAGCCTCAGCAGACCCGATGGCGGCCTCTGGCTGATAGATATTCATCTTATAGGCAATCCATGCAACCATATAATATGGCACGTAGCGCAGGATCAGGTAGAGGAGATAGGCAGGACCTATCTCGCGCGTGTCCTCGTTGAGGTACGCCTGTCCGACGGTGGAGGAGGAACTGTGGTCGCGTGCATCCACGGCGGTGTCCATAAACTGCATCAGCAGCAGCTGTACCATCAGGAGGACAAAGGGGTACATGATCATTGCCAGCACAAACGTGCGCTTGTTGAGCAGGCGGGGGAACAAGGCCAGGATGACCAGCGCTACGCCGAAGAATGCTGTCTTGTGGAAGAACAAGGAGAGGAGCAGCAGGACGATGCCCAGCATCAGGGACACCAGCCTCTTATCTCCGATAGGCTTCATCAGGAGCGAGCCGCCAAGGAACATCATGGTATAGGCCATCACTACACGTCCGTAGCTGAAGTCTATCAGCCAGACGGCACAGAAGACGGCCAAGAGCAGGTCGCCGCGCAGGCTGACATGCTTGGACATCAGGCACAGGAGATACAATGCCACACCCCAGATGATGGCGCGGAACACCAGATAATTGGGCGAAACGGCCGCTATGAGGCTATAGACACTCTCGAGCGAGGTATTGAAACCACTGACATAGAGAATGCTGAAGTACATCTCGGCATAGTGAAACCAGTCGGTTCCCCAGAAGGAGAATAGGCAGAAGACAAAGGAGGTAAGGATTACCAGGTACCTGCGCCATGGGCGGAAGGTATACGGCTCGCGAAACGCCTTCTTGCTCAGAAGGAGCAGGAAAGCTATCATCAACAGGTTAGAGAAAACCAGTATCGGTAGCGGCTCGAGGCTGGTAAGTTCCATTCCGCGTTAGATAAGTTCGGACAGGATAAGTCTTCTCAGGTACCACATGGTGGCGCCGAACGTAGCCAGAATAAGCATGAAGGCCACAAATATCATTCGCTTGGGCCCTGCAGGCTTGACAGGCACGGTGGGACTCTTGATGACCGTGAAGGCGGGAGTCTGCTCCTGCACCTTGGCCTTGGCATTCTCCAGCTGACCACTGACGGTCTGGTACTTGGTAAGCTTCAGGGCCATATCGTTCTCCAGCTGGTCGCGCTCGGAGATGACGGACTGCATGATAACATTCTGATGCTTATCGCAGTACCAGCTATAGCGGTTGATGGCCTTGTCGTACTCGGCAAGGGCGCTGTCCCGAAGGGTCTGGTAATAGATGACATCCTGACGGGCCTTACTGGTACGGTAGTTGATGATAAAGCTCTGGAGGTGGGCCCTAACGCTGTCGGCCAATGTGGCACAGACCAGGGCATCCTGATCCTTTACGATAAGGGAGACCACGTTGTTCTTCTTGTTGACGGAGCACTGTATCTTGTCGGCCATCTCGGTCATCAGGCCGAAGTCCTTCTTGTTCATGCAGAAAGGATCGATGCCTGCACCACCCTTGCCGGCAGCTGACGGCTCGTCGGACGAGAAGAGCTTCTGCAGCAGGCCGATGCCCTTGGCCAGGGGTAAGGTCAGCGGATTCTTCTTCTGATGCTTCTTCAGGTATTCGTGATAATCGGTATTGATCTTCCCGTCTTTGGTTTTAACCCTGATATCAAAAAGGGGGACAAGGAACTCGGGCGACTCGAAGAGTTCGGGGTACAGGAGCGGATAGATGGCATCCGAGCTCTGCATACTGCTCAGATCGAACCCGAAAGATGCGGCCAGAGAGCCGATACCCTCGGTGGGCGAACTGGAACCGTATTCGGGAGCCAACTTCACCTCGCAAGTATAGTATCTGGGCTGGGGGATGATTATCAGGCAGGATAGCACAAAGGTGATGCCCAATATCCTTATGTATGACTTCTTCTTGCCCTTGAGAATCTGTGCTGCCTGATTCAGCACATCCATATCTGCGTTCTTCTTATTCGTCATGCGTCTGTAGGTTTACTATTTACGGATTAAGCTGATGACGGCAATGACCACACTGGAGATAGATGCTGCACCCGAGGTGAGGGCGACAATCTCGCCGGAGGTCATCTTCTTACCCTGCTTCTTGGTCGGAACAACAATCTCGCAACCGGGCTCGATAGCCTTTGAACTGCGCCTGCTGATCTTCTCTACAGCACCGTTCATATATATGGCATAGACACCGTTCTTCTTGGCTTTATTGCCATAACCGCCGGCACGCTTGATATAATAGTTCAGGGTCTCGCCCTTCTTGTAGTTCATACTGATGGGATAGCTGACCTCGCCGCTTATCTTGACGGTGTTGCTGAACTGGGGAATCTCTACCTGGTCTCCCTCGCGCAACACGATATCATCGGGGCAACCGGGACTGGCCATTGCCTTCTCGAGGTTCACGGCCACGGGATAGGTGGTTCCCAGGTCCATCTTCATCTGCAGCAGTGAGTCGGCCTGTGCCTTGTTGAACTCCTTGTCGCTGGAGAGGGACTCCTCGTACAACTGAATCTGGGCGGCACGCAAGGAGCTCTCGCGCTGCAAGCGCTCATCGGGCGTCATGACACGGTTCAGTCGGGCACCCTTGGTATAAGCCAGGGAGGTTACGCCTCCGGCAGCCTTTACCAGGTCGCTCAGGCGGAAGTTCTTGCTGGTCATGGAGTACTGGCCCTCGAAGTTGACACAACCGGTAATGGAGACATTCTTCTGCTCGCTGTATGAGGGGCTGCGGCGCACCACTACCTCGTCGTATGGAAGCAGCTTGAAGCTACCCTCCTTGACGCGGAACCCATCCTCGATGGCAAAGCTGAACGACTCTGCCATTACGCCCGTATTCTCGACCGAATTGATATCATTGATACGGCGGAACACATCCACCTTGGCCATGGAGGCAGCCTCTGTGAGACCGCCAGCCTGGAGGATAAGGTCCTCGACCGTAGTATTCTCGGCATACTGATAGGTACCGGGATAGATGACTTCTCCGCTTATCTTCAGCACCTGCTCGCCCTTCATATCCACCGTACTGGGCACAAACAGCACATCGCCCTTCTTTAATGGGATATCGGCTACTGAACCGTTCAGGATGCCGTCGATGTCTACAGAAACCATCTCGAGGGTGAGGTCTTCCTTCTCTCTGTGCATGACGGCACGGTTGCGGAAAGCATCCTCACGCAATCCCTCTGCCACCTGCAGCAGGCCGCGAACGGTCTGAATCTCGCCGCCCAGCTGATACTGACCGGCATGCTTGACAGCTCCCCTTACCTCAACCATATTGTTGTAACGGGCTATCACACTGTCGACATACAGAGAGTCGCCGTCCATGACATTGAAGTTGCCCATCTGGAACTCGTCGACGGTATACATGCTGTATTCCTGGCCCGACTTACGGCTCAGGCGTACGTTCTTGGTATAAGCATCACCCGAGAAGCCTCCGGCATAGCGCAGCAACTGCTTCACCGTCTCGGAACGTTTCATCTCGTAGAACATAGGGCGCTTGATCTTACCCCTGACGTTCACCAGACACTCGTAGGGACCCACCTGGATAATATCATTGTCCTGCAGGCGGATATCGCCCTTCTCGTTTCCGTTCAGGAGATAGTCATAGACATCGATGGATGCAACCTGACGGCCTGCGCGGTAAACCTTAATGTCACGCAGCGTACCTATCTCGTTGATACCGCCTGCAGCATACAGGGCATTAAAGGCGCTGCTCAGGCTGCTCAGCGTATAGGTGCCGGGCACCATCACATCGCCCACTACCTGGACCTGAATGCTACGGGTATCGCCCACGGAGAGGCTGAAACTGCAATCGGCATAGTACTGGCTCAGGCGGCTCTTAACCGTCTGCGTGGCCTGCTTGACCGTCAGTCCGGCCAACTTAATGGGGCCTACACCATCTATGACCACCACGCCGTCGGGCGAGATGGTCCCCTCGAAAGTCTGCTGGCTGGCGCCCCAGACATCGATTACCACCAGATCACCGGCACCCAGACAATAGTTGGCGGGAGTAGCCATATTCTGGTTGGGCTCGAAGGTGAGCAGTTTGTTGTTGAAGATATTCCTACCGAAAACCTGACTCTCGTCGCGGAAGTAATTCTGGTAGTAAATCAGGGAGTCGATGTCCATGAATTCGATTTCGTCGTTCAAGTCGTTCTGCTTGTCGGTCTTGGTCTTCAGCTTCTCTTCCATCTCCTCGCGCTGGGAACGAATCATATAGCCGTTCTTCTGATTCAGCTTCTCGAGTGCCTTCTCCTTGTTGGTACGCATTCTGTTAGCCGTGTTGTTGGGTGTAGTACCCTGATCCTGCAAGTCCACAGCACCCAACTGGCTCTTCTGTGCCTCGTATTTCTTGCGTATCCGCCTTAGCTGTTCAGGCGTAACACCCTTCTGAAGAAGTTTTGTAACAATAGTCTGCTGATCGGACCCTTTCTGCTGCTCTTGCTGCACAAACTGGATAATCTGATTGTCTGTCATTGCCTGGGCAAAACCGCTCATGGGAAGAGCCATTAACAAAGCAACAAAAAAAATCTTGGAGAGTACTCCGTATTTTGACGCCATAACCTATAACTTTATTATATTTTAATTTAAAAACTGCACATTACGTTAAATTATTGCAAAATAACAGATTTTTTTTCTCAATCCCAACAAAAACGAAATATTTTTGTCTACTTTTGCAGTCTAATTAGCATTAACACATCGGGGCTGACTGGATTTGACAGCAGGATGAGGTGTTGTGTAAGCACGCAGAGAGTTGGCGACCGCTCTCTATAATCAATGATTGCCAAGAATTTATCTGGCGAAAACAATTACGCTCTCGCTGCCTAATCGAAGCACAGTAGATTACAGGCTTTATCTCGGCACCAGGTGCTGAGACGAGATGTCACTCTGGAGCTGTTGCTCCGAAGCGTCCAGGCAAAGTGGCACAGCGAAATCGGGGATAGCCTGTAACGGCCTCGCGTTATGGGTGAAACTTAGAGGATAAGGTGCAGATTGGTGGCCCAGGTCTTGTCTGCACTCGAAAACCGAAGGCTGGGATAAGCGTGTAGAAAGCACAGGACGTCCCTGTTTGGACGAGGGTTCAATCCCCTCCAGCTCCACCAAAAGGAGGATAGGGAAAAGCAATTAAGACTGGTATGAAGTTGTATGCTAAGGTAATTGCCATATTAGCGTTGCCACTTATTTTTGTGGTTGCCTATGCACTATGCCCTATCCAACTTCCGCCTCCGGGCTGGACATTCAGCAAGATAAACTTAAAAGCCTCCCCCACCCCCTCGCAGGGAGGGGAAATGGCGCAGGAAGTCTCGGACTCTGTCCCCTCTACTTGCGAGGAGGCGGGCGAGGCTGCTCCTGATACATCAACCCAACGCATCCTGTTCTTTGGCGACTCGATGGCCGAGGGGTTAGTACGCCGAATGGCCGACTATGCTCAGGAGAATGGATACGAGCTGGCACGCGTGGTATGGTACAACTCCAGCACCAAGCTGTGGGCCTCGTCTGACACGCTTCAGCATTTCATCCGGAAGTATCAGCCCAACTTCTTTATGGTCTGTCTGGGCGGGAACGAGCAGTTCCTGAAGAACCCTCTGGAGAAGGAGGCTTATGTCAGGCAGATTATCAGTAAGATGGAGGGCAAGCCCTACGTGTGGATAGGTATCCCCACATGGAAGGGAGACACGGGCTTTAACAATATGGTTCGGCAATGCGTAGGCAGTGAGCGGTACTTCGACAGCCGGAGTCTCACCCTGAGACGTGGCTCCGACCGCGTTCACCCCACCTTTGGTGCGGCCAACCTGTGGATGGACAGCATAGCCTCGTGGATGCAAAACCAGCATTCCATCAGGATGCAGCGACCCGCCAAGAAGGCTACGAAGAGATATCCCCTGCATCTGCTGCAACCGACCGGGTGAGAGAGTAGAGAGTAATAACGGTTAAGGGTTAAAGGTTAAAGGTTAAGGGTTAAGGGTTAAGGGTTATTGAAAAAGCCAATAGCCAACGGCCAACAGCCAACGGCCAACGGCCAAGATAGGAATTAGAGTTATGTTATTTACAAGCATAGAGTTCTGGGGCGTTTTTATCGTCTTTCTGATGATATTTGCCTTGCTACGCCGTTCCACACGGACGGGTATGATGCTCTATGTAACCATCGTAAGTCTGGGATTCTTCTACTATGCCAACGGTTGGCTGATGCAGACTCTTCCGCTTACGGCTCTCGTCTCATGGTCGCTAACAAAGGCCATGAGGCAATACAACGGCAGCAAACGGAAGGCTTTCCTGACAAGTATTATCCTGCTGGATCTGGCACCGCTCGTTTATTTCAAATACGCAGGCTTTGTAGTCTTCGGCCTGAACCGAATGCTGGAGAGCAACTTCGCCCTGCCCGACATAGTCCTGCCCGTGGGTATCTCTTTCTATACCTTCCAGGCTATCAGCTATTCGGTAGACATCTACAGGAACAGATTCACTCAGGATGTGAGTTTCCTGGAATACATCTTCTATCTGTCTTTCTTCCCCCTGCTCTTTGCAGGTCCCATCACGCGGGCAGAGACTTTCTTCCCGCAGATCCGACGCCAGCAGCCTGTGAGCGAGCGCATGCTATACTACGGCCTGTGGCTCATCATCATAGGAATCCTCAAGAAAGCGGTGGTCGCTGACTATATCGCACAGTATAACAACTGGATCTTCGATTCTCCCCTCACCTACTCCGGCTTCGAGAACCTGATGGGACTGCTGGGATTCTCTATGCAGATATACCTTGATTTCTCGGGATATACCGACATCAGCATCGGTATGGCGGCCCTAATGGGTATACGACTCAGGGAGAATTTCTGCTTCCCCTACCAGAGCCTGAACGTTACTGAGTTCTGGCGCAGATGGCACATCTCGCTGTCCACCTGGTTCAGAGACTATGTATACATCCCCTTGGGAGGCAACAAAAACGGCAAGATAAGAACAGGCATCCATTGCCTTGTCACCTTCCTGCTGGTGGGCATCTGGCACGGCAGCAGTATCATGTTTGCCCTGTGGGGCCTGCTGCACGGAATGGCATTGGTGATACACAAGAGTATGCAGCACTGGCTCGAGAGGATTCCTAACACGTGGTTCACCAAGGTGCTCTGCATCCTCGTAACAGGTCTCTTTATCGTATGCAGCTGGGCTGTTTTCCGCTCGCCCGACATCGAGACTGCCAGCACACTCTTCAGGCAGATATTCACCAACTTCAAGCCCGAGAGCATTCCTGCCTTCTGGGCGATGCGCCCCACATGGATGCTGATTATGGTAGTGAGCGGCCTGCTGCTCTTTATAAGAGAAAGATATTACAACCGCATGATGATTAAATTCATCTACTCTCCCTGGCTCATGAAGCTGCTGGCCTTTGCCTTCGTAGTCCAACTGGCCATAGAGTTTCACACCAGCAACATCACTCCGTTCCTATACTACAATTTCTAAGTGAAGAGTGAAGAATGAAGAGTGAAGAATATAATAATGCTCAATGTTCAATAATTAAAATATAAACACGATGACAGAATTACAACTTAAGTACGGATGCAATCCTAACCAGAAACCCTCAAGAATCTACATGGAGGGAGGCGAACTTCCCATTGAAGTGCTGAACGGCCGTCCCGGCTATATCAATTTCCTTGATGCCCTGAACGCATGGCAGTTAGTCAAGGAACTGAAGGCTGCTACAGGTCTGCCTGCTGCCGCCAGCTTCAAGCACGTAAGTCCTGCCGGAGCTGCCGTAGGACTGCCCCTTACCGATACACTGCGCCACATCTACTTCGTTCCCGAAAGCATTGGCGAACTGAGTGCCCAGGCTTGTGCCTATGCCAGAGCCCGTGGTGCCGACCGTATGAGCAGCTATGGCGACTTCATCGCGCTCTCTGACTGCTGCGACAAGGCAACAGCCCTGCTTATCAAGCCTGAGGTGAGCGATGGTGTTATTGCTCCCGAATTCACAGAGGAGGCACTGCAGATTCTGCGCGAGAAGCGTAAAGGTACCTACAACGTTATCAAGATTGATCCCACCTACAAGCCCGAGCCTATCGAGCGCAAGCAGGTATTCGGCATCACCTTCGAACAGGGAAGAAACGAAGTGAAGTTGGACGACCCCGCTCTCTTCGAGAACATCCCCACTCAGAACAAGAACTTCCCTGCCGATGCCAAGCGTGACCTGATCATTGCCCTCATCACCCTGAAGTACACCCAGAGCAACAGTGTATGCTACGTAAAGGACGGACAGGCCATTGGTATCGGAGCCGGCCAGCAGAGTCGTATCCACTGTACACGTCTGGCTGGCAGCAAGGCTGACATCTGGTGGTTGCGTCAGAATCCCAAGGTGATGGCCCTGCCCTTCCTGCCCAATATCCGCCGTGCTGACCGCGACAACACCATCGATATCTATATCAGCGATGACTATATGGACGTTCTGGCCGATGGCGAATGGCAGAAGTTCTTCACAGAGAAGCCCGAGCCTCTGACACGCGAAGAGAAGAAAGAGTGGATTGCCCAGAACACCAACGTATGCCTGGGTAGCGATGCCTTCTTCCCCTTCGGCGACAACGTAGAGCGCGCCCACAAGAGTGGTGTGCAGTACATCGCTCAGGCTGGCGGCAGCGTACGTGATGACCATGTTATCGATACCTGCGACAAGTATGGTATCGCCATGACCTTCACTGGTGTCCGCCTGTTCCATCATTAAAAAGTGAAGAATGAAGAGTGAAGAATGAAGAATTATTTTTCTTCGGTTCTTCCTCTTCAATGTTCAATGATTAATATTTAATGATATGAATTTCGGAGGAGATGACATAGATGCCGTAATCCAAGGGGGCATTACCTTCAAGGCCGGTTCCAAGGGCGACAAGAAAAAGAAAGAAGAGCCCAAAGTCAAGACCAAGGCCAAGAAGAAGCAATACATCACAGGAGCGCATGGAAGCGGGTCGGCCAAGATGAAGGCTGACATTCGCAGGAAGCGAGCCAACAGACACAAATAAAGAACCTTTGTTACCCTTAAAACCTATATATATATGAAAAAAAAGCTGTTACAACTAATACTTGTACTGGTGGCCACATGTACGGCATACGCGCAGGAACTGAGCGTAATTACCTACAACGTGCGATATCTCAATTCCAGCGACACAAACGCCGGCAACGGATGGGCTACCAGACGCACTTACTTTATAAATCTGGTGAACTTCCAGATGCCCGACCTGCTGGGTGTGCAAGAAGCCGTACAAAGTCAGATTAACGACCTGGAGAGCGGACTGAAAGGCTACGGACGCATTGGCGTGGGACGTAACGACGGAAAAGAGAGCGGCGAGCATTCCTCTATCTTCTATAAGAAAGAGCGAATGATGCTTATAGATCATGGCGACTTCTGGTTGAGCGATACGCCCGAGAAACCATCCAAGGGTTTCCCCAGCAAGGGAGGCTCTACGCAATATTATCGCATTTGCTCGTGGGGTAAGTTCATCGACAAGGCTACCTGCTCGTACATCTATTACTTCAACACTCACATGGATCTGGACGAGACAAACCGCCAGCAATCTTATTACCTGATAAAGAAGAAGATTCAGGAGATTGTGGGAACACTGAATGCCCCCATCATCATATCCGGCGACTACAATGCCGTACAGACAGGAGATACATACAAGCTGTTCTATAATTCAGGATTCCTGTACGACTGCTACCATCGTGCCAAGCAGAAATTCATAACAAACGGCACGTGCCCCGGCTTCAATGCTGGCAGTTACAGCACTGTATCCGGCGAACTTCGCCGCATCGACCACATCTTTGTCACCAGGAACTTTGATGTCAACCACTATGGCGTGCTTAACCCCTGCTACTACTCTACCTCGGGAACAGCAGATTATCACGAAAGAGCCTATTCAGACCACAGCCCCGTAATAGCAAAACTATTTATCAGGACTCCGGAGGTTGCTGACATCGATACGATTCAGCCTCCCATCGTCAATGGCGTCTACCAGATTTCCACCGCAAGGGAACTGAAAGCCTTTGCCAGCATTGTCAGCGGTCTGTCGAAGTTTGAGCAGAACACCGCTGCTAAGGCTGTCCTGACCAACGACATCGACATGTCGGAAATAGAGAACTGGGAGCCTATTGGTTCCAGCTCCGTTCCTTACGCCGGCACATTCAACGGCCAGGGACACTGCATCCGGAACTTCCTTTCCAACACCAACAAGAGTTATTCCGGTCTGTTCGGCATGACATCAGGCGCTACAATCAGAGACTTCACCCTCAGTGGCACGATTACCGTTAAATCGGGAACTGGCGAACACGGAATCGTAGGATGTGCCACAGCCTCCACTATCCGAGACGTTCATTCCGAACTGGAGATCACCCTCGACAAGGCAGACGAAGAGACTAAGCATGTGGGAGGCATTGCCGGATCTATGTTTAATAATACTACCATTACCAGATGCTCGTTCAGAGGCTCTATCTCTGATGCAGGCACCAACACCATAGGCGGTATTGCAGGATATGCCGACCAGACATCCAACAACATCTCATACTGCATCAACTACGGTACCGTAAAGTCTGACGGCGCCTCAACCTTCGTAGGAGGCATACTGGGATACGTAAACCATAATGGCTTTAGGATTTCCTACTGTGCCAACGTCGGAAAGGTAATGGGCAATGCCGGATATGCCGGACAGATCGTAGGACGACAGGTAAAGGCTATGTCGACCCTTCCGACCTACCTCTATTATCTGGACGGAGAAGAGCTGGCTGCTTTCGGCACAGAAACAGACAAGACCTCTGCCGTAGGAGCGACTGCCATGACGACAAGTGAAATAGCACGCGGAGAGCTGACAGCCATGCTGAACAAGGGAAAGAGTGTCACCACCATGATTTTCTTCCAGAATATCAATGAGGGCGAGCAGAGCGACCCCTACCCTGTATTCAGCGGCCTGCCGGAACATAAGATTGTCTACCAGGGAACCTTCGGCAAGAAGAAAACATCGTCAGATACCACAAACTACAACTTCTATGTCAATGACGGCGGACATCTTCCCGACCTCTCCCTCATCAATGCCTTTACAACATCCGTTGCATTCATTGCCGACCATATCAGCTACAGCTGCGAGCCGGCTAACGCATGGGGAACCATATACCTGCCTTTCGCAGTGGCATCCAAGGAGGACGTTCAGTTCTATGAGATTCTTCCTGAGCAGCCCAACACTGCCATGCTATCCATTGCCCCATGTACGACACTTCAGGCATACACGCCAGGACTGTACCACCTTTCAGGCAACACATTAAATGTTGAGGCAGAGAATGCTGCTATTGGCGTGCCGCCCACCAAGTTAGCCTACACCTATGGCGACTTCGTGCTTACCGGCACATTCAGCAAGCGAACCAGCTATACAGGAGGGTACATCCTCAGCGGCGATACCTTCCAGCACACCACAGAGGATGTTGTAACAAACGCCTTCGAGACCACTCTGACACTGAGCAACGGAGAGCAACAGGAAATCAAGCTTCTTATCAATGATGCTGACGGAATCATCAACATTGAGCATTCACCATTGGGCAAAGAACATTCAAATGGTTCTGTTTACGACCTCGCAGGCCGCCAGATTCTCAACTCTCAACTCTCAACTCTCAACTCTCAACTCTCAACTCTCAATGGACTAAAGAAGGGCATCTATATTGTTAACGGCAAAAAATACATCAAGCAATGAAAAAGACATTATCATTCATCATTATATACATGATGGCGTTCTGCGCTTTTGCCCAGGACCTGTACATAGGCAGTTTCTATGTCACCACGCCCGATGAAGAGAAGCTATACGGCGACGGCGGAGACAAATGGACAACCCGCAGGACCTATATCTGCGACCTGTTCAATTTCGAACAGCCCGATGTATTGGGACTGCAGTCTGCAACAGAGTCTCAGGTGAGCCTGATAAACCAACGCATGACATCCCACAGTGTTGCAGGAAACATTATCTATAAGAAAGAGCTGGAGCTTTTAGCCAATGACACCATAAAGGACATGCCGGAAGGTAGCATCTGCACATGGGTTAAGCTGAAAAAGGGAGGTGCAGCCTTCTATGTCTTCAATGTTTCCTTCTCGACAGACGCAACTATCGGCAGCACATCAGCCGCAAAGGTCATTGCTGCCGTAGATGAGATCAACACAGAGAGTCTGCCCTACTTTGTTCTGGGATATCTTGGCGGCAACGAGAAGAAAGCAGCCTACACAAGACTGAATGCCCGCTATTACGACTGCTACAAGAAGGCACCAATCATAAGCGCCGAATATGGCACAGTGAGCAATTTCGACCTTGCTGCCAATCACGGCACAGACAGGTTCGACGTTATCTTCACTTCCAGAGACGTCACCACCAAGGCCTACGGACAACTGCAATCTGCTTACCTGACCAAAGAGACAGACGGTTCGTACAAGCGCCGTCAGTTCTCTACTCACTTCCCTGTGATGGCAAAGGTAACCCTTCCCTGACACCAACAGTCTAAGATACTAATCCTGACAAAGGATTAATGGGCTATGAGGACGGCACGACCGTCCTCTACCTTTATATATATACCCCTTTTGAGTTGAGAATTGGAGGATGAGCGTTGAGAGTTAAGGATTTTACGCCCGCTCAGGTCGTATACGGCGTCAGCCGATGCGGCACTCTTCACTCTTAATTCTTCACCTAAGGACGTCTCGTCGTCTATGGCGTGATAGCTGAGGACAAAATCTGTGGCACACCACCAGCCTTCTCGATTGTCGCTGGTAGCTGTGGCATTGCCAAACGAATGCCATTTCCCCGTCTGTGCTCCTTGCTTCGAACCGACAAAGCCCACAGTCAGCGAACCGCCAGCCTCAACATATATAGGAGCCGTAGTCAGGGTATCCCACACGTTAGGAACAGGCAGGTCGAAGTAACCCTTGCTGAGGATGGGAGAAACAGCCACCGTACTTCCGTTCTTCAGATAGGCATGCTGGTCCGATATACAGAAATGTTCCGTCGTAGCCTTGCACTCCAGCCGGTAGTAACCCTCAGAAAGGTTCGTTACCGTCTGGTTAATCTCCATGGTAGCATCCTGCTTGGTGGTGCTCCACCATGCATTCCAACAGGTCTTGCCATACTTGGTAGCCGTCCGCTGGTCGCCATCCTTAAAGGTACCGGCCTTCACCTGCCATCCATCAGACTTCTCGTTGTTAAAGGATGGATTCCTGGGCTGCTTGCTGGCACGGACAAAGGAGAGATACTTGCCCATCAGCTCCTGCAACTGGCCGACCGATGTTATCACCTCCTCTGCTGTCTGAGCCTCATCGGCATTGTTCAGCAAGCTCATCATCTCAGCATAGGCAGGACAAGGTTTCTGTTCGACAGTCTTCAGGGTGACGGCCATATTCTTGGCCTCGTTCTTCTTGTTAATGGCAGTCAGATGTTCAGCCAGGACGGTCTCTGCCTCCAGCAATGCAGCCTCATCAGAACCAGCAATAGCAGCCATACGAGCTGTCAGGTCGTCATTAAGGAAGGGATAGTCCGTATTATAAGCCTTCTGTGCTTCGGCTCTCAGTCTTGCCTTCTCCACACCATCGGCCACAGCCTCCTCTTTTGTCGGGAAGAGCTGGCGCAGCTGCACATCATCTATCTGAGCTTTAGCAGCCAAAGAATAACAGTTCAGGAGGCCCTTGGTATAAGTCCCGGAACTGAAGAGGAAGGTGTTCACACCCCAATCGGTATCTCTGACGGCCTTAGCCACCTCCTCGGTAGCAGTGGTCCCATCGGCCGAAAGACTGAACTTGATATAGTTACTGCCATTCTTGGCGGCTATGCGGAAGACGTAAAGCTTTCCTTCCTGCATCTCAACAGCAGTCTTAACAGAAGCTACATGGCTGATCGGACCATTCAGATGGGACTGCAGGTAAGGCCCTCCATTATAACCGCCATCGCCCACAATCTGGAACTGAGGCTCCGCAAGGGGCTTACCTGTTCCGTTTGTCCAATTGGTAAACCCAAGGTCAAACTGTCCGTTGGGGAACATGTTTCCGCCAGCATAGAGGATCTGACCGTCTACCTCGAAGGCATCGCCCAACTCCAACTGATCATACGTATAGTATTCCTTTCCGTTCAGGTCTATAAGATGAAGGCGATAGAGGACGTTCTCGTCGTCATTGTCTATATCGTATATATAGTTGGAGGCACTCTCTTTCTGGGCAATGGTGTCCAGCACCACCCATAGGCCACGGGCATCCTTCATCTGCACCTCCATCAACTGGTTATACTCGCCATTGGAGTCGTACCACGTCAGGCGTGTCTTGCCCGTTGAGACCACCCTCTGGATGAACTTGCTGGGGCCGTACTGTGGAGGTGTGGTAGGCACGAAGTCGTACTTGCCATTATAGCCCAACCCCGAGTTGATGCTGGCATAGTATTTTCCCGCCGCCGTAAGACTGCCGTTCTTATAGAGCTTGGACGGATCGCGCTCCTCGTTCCAATAGTAATAACGCTCTATGCAGTCGTTGTTGTTCAGCACAGGGCATATTCTCTTTAGCGCCTCTGCATTCTGAGCTTCCGTGACGCCGCTGGCAAAGGCACCGTTGTTATTCCATGAGGCACCCCATACCCACTCCGAAATCCATACAGGACGATTCGTAGCAGTGGTCCAGTTCTTGATAGTACCGAAATTGCTCTCTGGCCAGTAGCAATGCAGGTCTATGATGTCGCAACGCCATCCACGGGCATCTATGCTGTCGATGAATCGTTTGATATATCCCGTACCATTGGTGTAGTCGCTGCCGTCCCACGAAGAAGGCGAACACAGACGCATACCCGTAGCCATCAGGTCTTCCCAGTTGGCAAGCACAGCATCCACATCCTCGGTCTTGCCCTTGGGGTCATCGGCTGTGTTCATAGGCTCGTTGTTGGTCTTCATGTGAGGAGATGTGGTGCAGGCGCCCAGGGAAGCGGGCGAAGGATAGTTCTCGTAGATATGATGAGGCACATTCTCGTAATCGGGCGACATATCGCTGGTGGTGCCCCAGGTATAGGTGCTGGTGACATTCAGGGCTGCACACATGGTATTGTCACCACCCCTTGCTGCCAGCTGGGGCTTAGCCGTATCGTACCACTTGAAGATGCGGTACGAGGTAATCTTCTGGTCCAGGACAGCAGGCAAGGTAGCCACCTCGAGGTCTTTACTGGCTGCGATAAAGCAGCGGCTATAGCCACGCCCCCGTGCAAGTGTAGAGAACGTTACCATATACCCTCTCTTCAGCTTGAAGGAACGGATACGGTTGTTCAGCTTATTGGCGGGCAGTGTGTTCATATAACCGCTTGAGTTCTCTGTACCGAAGTCGTTGCAACTCTCGCCCTCGAAGTTCTGTTCGGCATAAACCGTCAGTGGCTTGTAGTTGTTGCTATAGGGCATGATGATACAGCCTCGGTTGTAGAGCTTCACCTGGCAATTGCTGTTGTTCACAGCCTTAGCGCCTTTAATCTGTATCCTATCCAGCCATTTACTGATAGCATCCGAAGGCTTGACCTGAAGGAGGATAATCACGGCATGCTCTGTATTCTCGATGTTCACCAGACCTTCGTCAGCAAAGGGCGTTGTGCCGGTAATCTGATAATCCACATCCTCTGTCAGCGTAACGGGTTCCGAGACCTTGGAAACAGATGATTTCCTGTTAGCTGCCATCATGCTAAGTGCAAGGCAGGATACGAAAAAAGATATAAAGAAAAATCGTCTTTTCATGTATATTAGTTGTTGGGTCGTTTAATTGTTTTGGGGAAGCCAATGCTCAAGTCTGCGAGTAAGCGAGAGCAATAACAAGCTCGCTTGATTATTGCCGAGCGAAAGCAGGCTCGAAACGAAGTTTCAATGTTCAATGTTCAATATTCAATATTCAATGTTCAATGTTCAATGTTCCGAATCATTATTCCGTTAATATTTCGTCCGGTATTGATGGTGTCGCGTCGGGCGCTGTAGAAGTGTGGACTGGTAAGGGTGTCAACATCCGATACCTGGATATTCCCTACTCCATTCTGTTCCAGGAGCCATCGGTTGGCATCCTTCAGATTGATATGCCACTTCTCGCCTTCCCGGCAGGGATATCTTTTTGCCAGACGTTGCATAGGGAAGCCCGCCTGCACGAACTGCTCGTACACCTCGTCGCCTACCTCGAAACTATCCAGCGATATGCCCGGCCCTATTATAGCACAGAGGTCTTCCGCCCTGCTGTCCATCAGCCGAAGTGTTTTCTCTACGATGCGCCCCACTGTTCCTCGCCATCCGGCATGAATGGCGGCAATCAGCTGTCTGCGTACATCATAAACCAGCACAGGGATGCAGTCGGCCGTCTTTACGGCTATGCACAAATCCTTCTCTGCCGTTATGACTGCATCCGTATCAGGCACTTCTCCGAAGGTATCCACCCAGCGGACGTTTGTACTATGCGTCTGTCGGGGGATCATTATGTGGTCGGCACCGATTGCTATGCCATCGCCCTGCAGGCCGACTTCACGGGCATCCACTCCTGGTTCCGTGCCATGTACTCCCTTCCCCACCGAGAAGGCTAATAGCCATGCAGGCGTTTCGTATATCATTCGTCTTCCTCGTATTCGAAATCTTCGAGGTCCTCTATCTCGTCCTCGTCGATGAATTCTATCTCCTCGTCCTCGCCCTCTTCTTCCATTTCGGAACGCAACCAGGCAAGGTCTTTGTTTCGATGGACTATGGTCTCCTGCTGTGTAATGGCCTGCAGCTTGTTACTCTCGCTGTTGAGGGCCAGCCAGAGGATGTCCTTCAGTTCGGTCAGTCCCTTGTTGGCAACAGCACTGATGAAGACATGTGGCAGGTCTTCGGGCAGGTCTTCTGATAGCATCTGCTGCAACTCTTCGTCCAGCAGGTCTGTCTTGGTGATAGCCAGCACACGCTGCTTATCCAGCAGTTCCGGGTTGAAGGTCTTCACCTCGTTCAGCAGAATCTCGTATTCCTTTCGGATATCATCCGTATCGCCCGGCACCATAAAGAGCAAGAGCGAGTTACGTTCTATATGACGCAGGAAGCGCAGTCCCAGACCTTTACCCTCGGCAGCTCCCTCGATGATACCTGGGATATCTGCCATCACGAAGGACTGGCCGTCGCGATATGAGACGATTCCCAACGAAGGCTCCAGCGTAGTAAACGGATAGCCAGCAATCTTGGGGCGGGCACTGCTCAGGGCACTCAGCAGGGTACTCTTTCCGGCATTGGGGAAGCCTACCAGACCTACGTCGGCCAGGAGTTTCAGCTCCAGGATGATGGTCATCTCGCGCATAGGTTCGCCAGGCTGGGCAAAGCGGGGAGCCTGATTGGTGCTGGTGGCAAAATGCTTGTTGCCCAAGCCGCCACGGCCGCCCTTCAGGAGCATCACCACCTGACCGTCTTCTGTCACGTCGCAGACATATTCACCGGTTTCAGCATTATAGACTACGGTGCCGCAGGGCACATCTATGTAACGGTCCTCGCCATCAGCGCCTGTGCTGCCGCTCTTACCGCCGTTTCCGCCATGAGTGGCAAAGACATGACGCTCGTAGCGCAGGTGCAACAAGGTCCAGTAGTTGTGATTGCCACGCAGGAAGACGTGACCGCCACGACCGCCATCGCCGCCATCCGGTCCGCCGTTGGGGATGTATTTGGCCCGATGCATATGCATAGATCCGCGGCCGCCCTTACCCGAGCGGCAGCAGATCTTAACGTAGTCTACAAAATTGCTTTCCATCTATTTTATTTCAGTGTATCCAGGAAGGCAAAGATATTGGCCAGCATCTGCTCCTTGCTGCCTTCCCATGTGAAAGTGTGGCGAATGCCTTCCTTCTGGAACCAGGCTGCCAAAGGCTCTGTCTGGCTATGGTAAACGGCAAAACGCTTCTTGATAGTCTCTTCGTTATCATCGGCACGTCCCTGCTCGATGGCACGGTTCAGCAGGCGCTTCATCAGGGTATCCTCGTCTACTACCAGCTCTATCATCACGCCCATATCGTGCTTACGCTCGGCCAGCATCTGCTTCAGTGCCTCAGCCTGAGCAATGGTGCGGGGGAAACCGTCGAAGATAACGCCCTTACCGGCAGGCAGGCTGTCGTATGTCTTAGCCAGGATGTCAATCATCAGCTCGTCGGGGATCAACTGACCGTTATCGATATATCCCTTAGCGGTCTTGCCCAGCTCTGTGCCGTTCTTGATTTCAGCACGCAGCACATCGCCTGTGCTGATATGGCCCATTCCGTACTTTGCAACAATTTCATCACTATAGGTTCCCTTTCCTGAACCGGGAGCACCAAAGATAATAATATTCTTCATACCTTAAATAACTATATTGTTTTTGTTTCCTTCATTCTTCACTTCACCAGCGTATAGATATCCCTTGTATTCCTTCCGTAGCCGTCGTAATCCAGGCCGTAACCTACGATAAAGTCGTTGGGAATCTCCATGCAGCAGTACTTGATATTCAGGTCCACCTGCAACTTACCCGGCTTCAGCAACAAGGTGCAGATATCTATGCTGGCAGGGTTCTGCTGCTTCAGCACCTCCAGCATGTGAGCCATCGTAAGGCCGGTGTCCACAATATCCTCTATAATGATAACCGGACGGTCCGTAAGGTCTACGTTCAGACCTATGACCTCGCGAATCTGCCCCGTAGTGTTAACACCCTGATAGGATGCCAGCTTCACGAAGGAAATCTCGCTGGGCAGATGCACCTCCTTCATCAGATCTGATGCAAAAATGAATGATCCGTTCAGTACTGCCAGGAACACAGGCTCCTTGCCTGCATAGTCCTTGTTAATCTGCGTAGCTATACGCTTCACCTCCTTCAGAATTTCCTTTTCCGAGATAAAGAGGGAAAAAGACTTATCCTTAACCTGAATTGTCTGCATGATATATCTAATTTGGGGACAAAGGTACAAATAAGTGAGAGAAAAAGCAAATAAATGTCAAGCATCCGCATCACATTCATTGAAAAACGTTATCTTTGCAATCAAAACAGATGAAATATGAAGCTAAGAAACATTTTAGGACTTGCGTTCTGCTTCTCCGCTCTGGGAATGCAGGCACAAACTGAGGTTACCGATTTTGTTCCCGGCAGCACCCTCGAGGGCGTCTCTTATTTCCTTCCCAAGACAGCTTTCCGTGTTACCGTTATCACAGAAAAGACTGTCACCAAGCCAGGCGACTTCTACAAGTATGCCAACCGCTACCTGCGCCTTCCCAACGTGCCCGCCGAGGAGTCCATTTCATGGGCTATCAAGAGCATCAGGCTGGAGCCCTTTGGCGTACCCGATAAGGAGAAAGCCTACAGCATAAAGATTAAGAGCAAGACCGTTGCTCCGCTGGTAGGTCTGAGCTCAGACGGCATCCTGCTGAGTATCAATACCGAAGCCGAGGAAGAGTTCCTGCCCGAACTGCCCGATGCCGTTCCTGCCGCACAGCCCGAGAACCCCCGTTCCTATATGACACAGGAGATGCTGACAGCCGGCAGTACGGCTAAGATGGCCGAACTCTGCGCCGAGGAGATCTACGACCTGCGCGACAGCCGTAATGCCCTCATCAAGGGCGAAGCCGACAACACACCCAAGGATGGCGCCCAGCTGCAACTGATGCTGAACCAGCTCGACAAGCAGACAGCCGCCCTGGAGTCTATGTTCAAGGGCACACAGCTCACCAGCACCGAGGTCACCTCGTTCAACTTCCTCCCTACCCAGGAGACCGACAAGGAAATCCTTTTCCGCTTCTCGCAGAAGTTAGGCGTCGTAGATGACGACGATCTGGCCGGAGCACCCATCTATGTCAGCGTCAGGCGTACCGAATCGCTTCCCAAGACGGTAATGGACGAAGATACAGCCAAGAAGAAGGCCAAGATGGAGAAAGGCATTTACTATAATGTTCCTGCGCGCACGAAGGTCAGCATCTTCAACAACCAGCAGGACTTCTTCACCACAGAGCTCCCCATGGGCCAGTTCGGCGTCGTGGAAATCCTCTCCAACACACTTTTCGACAAGCAGGCAACCACCAAGGTCACCTTCTTCCAGAGCACAGGCGGCACCAAGGATATTATGAAGTAAAAAAAAACGCTAACGAACGGCGTTATAACGTTATATCGTTACCCGATATAACGAGACAAAATAAAGGAGGCAAATTCTTGCCTCCTTTATTTGTTATCGTTAACGTTAACGTTAGCGTTGCTCAATTAAAGCTTGTCGTTGCTGCCAAGAACGTCAACGATCTTGTGCATGTACATCTTCTTCATGTTCTCGCGAGCGGGCTTCAGATACTGACGAGGATCGAAGTGGCTGGGATTCTCATCGAAGTGCTTGCGGATAGCAGCAGTCATAGCCAGACGAGAGTCAGAGTCGATGTTGATCTTGCAAACAGCGCTCTTAGAAGCCTCGCGCAGCTGCTCCTCGGGGATACCTACTGCATCGGGCAACTTACCGCCGTGAGCATTGATGGTATCAACCTCGTCCTGAGGAACTGAAGAAGAACCGTGCAGTACGATGGGGAAACCGGGAAGACGCTTCTCGATCTCGTGCAGGATGTCGAATGCCAATGGAGGAGGAACCAACTTACCTGTCTTGGGATCGCGTGTGCACTGCTCGGGAGTGAACTTGTAAGCACCGTGGCTGGTACCGATAGAGATAGCCAGAGAGTCGCAACCAGAACGCTTGCTGAAGTCCTCTACCTCTTCGGGCTTTGTGTAGTGAGATACCTCGCTGGCAACCTCATCCTCTACACCTGCCAAAACGCCGAGCTCAGCCTCTACGGTTACATCGTGAGCGTGAGCATACTCTACAACCTTCTTTGTCAGAGCGATGTTCTCCTCGTAAGGAAGAGCAGAACCGTCGATCATTACGCTAGAGAAACCATTGTCGATACAGTCCTTGCAGAGTTCGAAGCTATCACCGTGATCCAGGTGAAGAACGATCTGAGGATTAGCGCAACCCAGCTCCTTAGCATACTCAACAGCACCCTGAGCCATGTAACGGAGGATAGTACCGTTAGCATAGTTACGAGCACCCTTAGATACCTGCATGATAACGGGAGACTTGGTCTCTACTGCTGCCTGTACGATAGCCTGCATCTGCTCCAGAGTATTGAAGTTGAATGCGGGGATAGCGTAGCCACCTGCTACTGCCTTGGCAAACATTTCACGGGTGTTTACCAGACCCAATTCCTTGTAACTTGTCATAGGATTTTAAATTTAGTTATATTTGAGTTCTCTAATTATACTACTAAAGTCTAACATCTAGCGTCTAACGTCTAAAGCCTAAAGTCTAGCGCCTAAAGTCTAACATCTAAAGCCTAAAGTCTGACTTCAGGCTGCAAAGTTACACCTTTTTTGCGAAATGGCGAAACTTTAGCTTATTTTTTTACCAGATAGGTTACAGTTGGTAAATGGTCGCTGTATCCGTTCATCCATACACCGCCCGAGGTGGTACGCTTGGGCGTTCCCTTGTATTTGCCTTCCTGCTGTATCAGATAGTCGCGTTTGAATATCTGGTACTTATAGAGGGTCAGGTGGCTGTAGTCCTTGGTGCCGTTAATGTCCAGCAGGTTCTTGCTCAGGACTATCTGGTCGAAGAGGTTCCAGGCTCCCTGATACGAGAGTGTTCCCTGTCCGTCCTTGCGCAGCATATCCCACCAGGGGTTATAGAAGTCGCCGTCGCCCACGTCCTTCATCTTACGCTTGGCACCCAGACACTTGGCCATGGAGGCGTTGTCGGGATCGTCGTTCATATCGCCCATCACCATGATGCGCATCTCGGGGTCGGCAGCATGGATGCTGTCTGTGAGGGCACGCACCTGACGGCCGCCGTACTCGCGGAAGATACCCTCGGCACCTCGGCTGGGCCAGTGGCATACGATAACGGTCAGGGGATCGCCTGCCAGCTTGCCCTGCACACAGAGGAAGGGACGGGTGGCATGTGCGGTGTCTCCGTTCTCGTAGACATACAGCTTATGGAAGGCCTTGGTTATCTGGAAGGCCTTGGGATTATAAATGAGGGCGCAGTCCACACCACGCTTGTCGGGCCCTTCGAAGTGGACGAACTTATAGCCGCGCTGCTTCATGTTGGGCAGGGCCATCAGGTCTTCCATCACCTTGTCGTTCTCAATCTCCGATACGCCTATGATGCTGGCACCGTAGGGCAGCTTGTCCGTACCCAGGTCGCAAATCACCTGCGCCATATTCTTCAACTTGTTCTCGTACTTGTTCTTTGTCCAGTGATACGAGCCGCCGGGCAGGAAGTCGAAGTCGTTCTTGCCGTAGTCGTGAACCGTATCGAACAGGTTCTCCAGATTGTAGAAACACACCGCATGACACTGAATCTGGGCCTTTACGCACGCAGAGGCCATCAGCATCACGCAAACAAGGGATAATGCTATTCTCTTCATTACTTTTCTATGGTATTTCGTATATTGTCTATAGTTGTTCACACTAAAATGATTCTCTGCAAAGATAAGGCTTTTTTGTATAACGGATATAACTTTTTGCAATTTTTCTCTTTTTTTTAATCTAACATGCAAGAAGAAGAATATTTTTTTTGTAAGTTTGCACAAGTATAATAACAAACAACTAATATATCATGAGAATGAGAAAAAAGCATCTGCTGCTGGTCACAGCTTTGTTTGCCTCACCATTCTGCTACGCTCAGACTGACACCACTACCGTCAGCAAACTGGAAGAGGAAATCCATCAGGAGAGTTCCTCCTTTGTCCTGTCCGAGTCGCAGCTGGGCGAGGATGATGACCAGACAGTCAACATCATTCAGGTTGGCTCGGCCAACAATGTCTACACCAGCAATATAGGTTATCAGTGGAGCCCGGTACGCTTTAAGTTCCGTGCCTACGACTCGCGCTACAACGACGTCTATATGAACGGTGTATTGGTTAACAACATCGAGAACGGACGTTTCAACTACTCCACCGTCGGTGGTATGAACGATGCCACGCGCAACCAGGATGCTGCCAGCCCCTTCGAGGACAACTCCTACAGCATCTCCAACCTGGGCGGTAGCAGCAACTACAACTTCCGCGCCAGCATGCAGCCCGCAGGCCACAAGGTCACCCTCTCGGGTGCCAACCGCAACTACACCCTGCGCGGCATGTACACCTACGGAACAGGTCTTACCGACAAGGGATGGGCCTTCTTCGGCACCATCGGCTACCGCTGGGCTAATATGCAGACGGCAGCCGTCAAGGGTACCTTCTACAACAGCCTGGGCTACTTCCTGAGCCTGCAGAAGGTCTTTAACGACAAGCATTCGCTGAATCTGGCCACATGGGGTAATCCCACCGAGCGTGCCCAGCAGGGCGCCTCTACCGACGAGGCCTATTGGCTGGCCAACGACCGCCAGTACAACCCCTACTGGGGTTACCAGAACGGCAAGATGCGCTCCAGCCGCGTTGTCAACAACTTCGAGCCTACAGCCCTGCTGACCTGGGACTTCAAGATTAACGACAAGATGAAGCTGACTACCAGCCTCATCGGCAAGTATGTCAAGTACAGCGCCACACGTCTGCAGTACAACGACTCGCAGAACCCTGCCCCCGACTACTGGAAGAACTTCCCCAGCAGCCAGTATGACGTATGGGATGTCGAGAACATCCAGAACTGGGACTATTCGGCCGAGGCATGGCAGAGCAGCTACGACTACTGGACACGCAGCGAGGCCAACCGTCAGATCAACTTCGACCGCCTCTATGCTGCCAACGAGACCAACAACCAGCAGGGCAAGGATGCTGCCTACTTCATCACAGCCAAGCATAACGACCACCTGAACCTGCGTCTGGGTAGCACCTTCGACTACAGCATCACCCGGAACCTGAAGTGGCGCGTAGGCCTGCAGTTGGGTGCCAACAAGGGTTTGCACTATCAGACCGTAGACGATTTGCTGGGTGCCAAGTATCTGCATAATGTCAACAACTATGCCATTGGCACCTACCTGCCCGGTTCAGACCAGACCTATTACGACCTCTATGACAAGATCTACAACGGCCAGCGCTGTATCGGCAAGGGCGACTGCTTCGGTTACGACTACAGCATCACCGTCCGCGACATCAAGGCATGGACCTCAGTCTCCTGGGACAAGGGTATCGGCCACTACTTTGCCTCTGCCAAGATTGGCGGCACAGAGATGTGGCGCAACGGCTATATGAATAATGGTATCTGCCATAACTATCTCGACGAGAACGGACGCGAGGTGAACTACTCCTACGGCCGCGGCCAGAAAGCCCAGTTCCTGGACGGCGGTGCCAAGCTGGGCGCTACCTTCAATCTGGGAAGAGGACACGGCATCACCTTGGGTGCAGGTTTCGAAACACGCGCCCCCTTTGCCAGCACAGCCTTCGTAAGCCCCGAGATGAACAACAACTTCGTGAAGAATCTCTATAACGAGAAGATCGCCTCTGCCGAGTTGGGCTATCGTCTGAACAACAACTGGCTGCAGCTGAACCTGACGGGCTACTACTCACGCACCTTCGACGGCACAGAGTGGCAGAACTTCTACTTTGATGATGTGAACAGCTTCACCTACGTATCCCTGACCGATGTCAGTAGGACCTACTATGGCGTAGAGCTGGGTGCCAAGTTCAAGATTACCAGCAGCCTGGATATTACCGCCATGGGAACCTGGAGCGACAACTTCTACAACCAGAACAGCGACTGCGTATACATGCTCAGCACACATGGCACAGAGAACACCACCACCTGTTACAACAAGAACATGCGCGAGAGCGGCACTCCCCTCTCCGTCTACAGCCTGGCTGTCAACTATCGCATCAACAGATGGTACCTC